>Ga0209919_1001002_pt1 | contig 14004 bp, 26 predicted proteins | sample SalPon2A_C_D2_MG_FD_185721 | JGI IMG/M metagenome (GOLD analysis project Ga0209919, IMG submission 185721) | Soil microbial communities from South San Francisco under conditions of wetland restoration - Salt Pond MetaG R2A_C_D2_MG (SPAdes)... | ecosystem: Environmental > Terrestrial > Soil >... | reverse complement strand
ATCGCACTCGCAATCGAATCAGAGACTAAGGGGGCCGAACAGTAATGTGGGTGGATATTGAACAAAACACCCCTGAATGGTTTCAGCTTAGATCAGGCCGTTTCGGAGGTTCGTCAATCGGAACTATCATGGCTAATTACGGCAAAGCCTTCGGCGCACCGGCCCACAAATTAGCTGTGAAAATAGCCATAGAGCAAATCACCGGGGCACCTATTGAATCAACGTATTCAAACGCGCACATGGAGAGAGGGCACGAACAGGAGCCTATTGCTCGGCAACTGTATGAAATGGAGTACTTCTGCGATGTAACAAATGGCGGTTATTTTATCGGGGATGATTATACGGGGGTAAGCCCTGACGGGTTGGTCGGTGAAAACGGTGAGATAGAAATCAAATCCGTTATCGCCTCGGTGCAATTTGACACGGTAAAGCGCGGAAAGCATGACCCGTCCTACAAATGGCAGCTTCCCTTTGAACTGAAAATATCAGGTCGTGAGTGGATTGACTATATCAGTTTTTGCTCTGAATTCCCTGAAGGAAAACGGCTTTTTGTAGAACGAATTCATGCAGACGATTTTAATGATCAGTTTAAAATGCTTAATATTCGAACTGACGAATTTAAGCGTCTTATTGACGATAAGAAAAAGACGATTAACGATTACAGATAATTAGGCCTAAAAAATGCAGCGATGAACAGGAAGAACACCATGCCGCCGAAAGGTCGGTAGCCCCTGATGGGGGTGGGGGCCGGTGAAGGTGTCGTTGGGGAGCAGCCGGGGCATGGTGAAAGGGGGAGGGTTGTGAAACCAGGAGATATAATAGGGTACGCCATTCTTGCAGCGTTAGTATTAATTACACTTATTTTCAGCGACGCGCACGATATGGAAGTCAAGGCGATAAATAACCGACTGGCCACCTTGTAAGATCGCCTGGTGGATAGAACCGTTCCCCGAATCACGATCACCGGCCGCGCATCGGTCTACGCCAGCGTCAAGTTGATAGGCGGAAACTGGGCGCATCTATCCACCGTTGACCCGGCTATAATTATAGCTGGAATAACAATAGAGGGTTTTAAAAAATGAGCCCCGCATCCCCAAAGCCATACCACCCGGGGAAGCAGGACCCGCCCGAGCCTTTCGATATCGAGAAGCATCAAGAGGACAATTTAAGGGACGGCGGGCGAAGGGATGCGCTTTGGGAGTTTTTAACGGCGAAGGAGTTCCCTTATATTTATACGTGGGGAAACAATCCGAAACGAAAATCGATGAAAGGGCAGCGCTGCAAAATTATCGCATCCGGAAAAATGAACTCGATACAAATTGAGTTTGAAAACGGACAGCGTGAGTGCGTTAGTCGCTGGTCCGTTAGGAGAACAAGACATGAGAGAAAATGCGCGAATTAGAGACAAAATTGGGAGTATCCCTGTAATGTCTGATGGATGTCCAACAGATGATAATGTTGCTATTGCGCTGACTATTTATTTCGAGAGCCTGCCGGAATGCCCTGACGATGATACAAACAATGTGGTGGGCTGGAGCCAATGGGCAATGGATAAGACCAATGATGTGCTTGACCGTATTGCGGGTTTTCTCAGGCCGTCGAATCCCGTAGCGGTCTGTGACAAATGCGGTTTTCTGGTTGAGTGGGGAGGAGTTTATTGTTTTAGGCGATTTAGGGCTAATGCAGAGGTAAAAAAACTGATGCTTGAGGATGAGGGGTTTAAAACTGTGTCAATTACTCCTTTATTTAGAAAAATAACCAAACACTCCACGGGACACGAAAGCGTGTGCCCGTGAGTTTAACCGTTAGCGAGTAAAAAGACATGATTAAAAAAATCATTCAGAAAATAAGATGTTCATTGCCTTTCAGTTTGAATCGTTTCTGGCACAAGAATATCGTAGTGGTACGTAAATTAAGCGACCAATCGCAACTCCTCAGGTGTCAGGATTGCGGTAAATTGTTTGCCATTAATCATAATGTGCGGGTTATTTTGCCGTGGGAAGATGTCAAGGCGCATTATGAGCTTATGGAATCGCTAACCAGCGCATCCACTGGACCGGAAACAGCCCCGGCCAGTGATGCTTAACGTTAGCAGTACTATCAATAGTCTAATGTTTTGGGGTATAATAGAAATGATAATGCACGAAAATGATATTATTTGCAAAGGACGCACATATAAAGATTGTCAACAGTGCAATGTGTATTTTTCATCTCATTCATTGCATTTTGACAAACGATATGGCAAAAAGGTTTCGAGTATTACGTGCCGTATTGGTGGAAACAGAGATTTCCTCGAAAATGGGAAGAGGATACGATAACCCGTACATGCTAACAAATTTTTGCACATGACCGCAGGGAACGCCGCCAGTTTTAGCGGTGTCCTCCCGGTCAAAATTCTACGAACGTCAAAAGCATCTCCGCTATCCTGCGGCCTGTGAAAATGGCGTTATCGATAGGAGGACACATGGCTTTATTATTAATGTCTCCATGCAGACTAACTAAGCAAGATTTGACCTCACTTTTAAATGGTTGGCTCGAACCCAGTGAGGTTATAGAATCGTGGGAGATTACAGATGATCATCTGATACTCCATACTTCCGAAAGGTTCTCCCAACCCAGTGGACCCCGGAGCATATTGCGAATGTTACGATAAAGGGCGGTGCAAATCTCGCACTGCTTAACTCATTATTATGCGAAAGGAGCCAAATGGAATACGTCATTTTTGATATGGATTGGCTTGATATCCCAATACAAGATTACCCTGTCGGAAATCTTGCAATATGCCATGATCCGCAAAAGAGGCTCGGTGAAGTAACCTGGGGGTGTCGTGCGTGTTGACAGCGGAAATCCTCCGCCCCAAGCTCTGGGCTTGTTTTGGGATAAAGAGGAAGCAATCAGATACGCGGAAAGCTACGCATAACACCAAAATGAACGGCGAGCCCAAAAATCCGGGCCGCGTTATTTAATCGTTATGCCTAAAGGAGAAATTATGAGCCATCCAAACTATAAACATATTGGAACTCCTGAAGATCGCATGATTGAAGAAGTTGGTGAAATCCTTCAGGCTATCGGAAAAGGCAAGCGTTTTGGCTGGAATCATCATCATCCAGACCGACCAGATGCGACAAATCTTTCCGAATTATCAAAGGAATTGGATGATCTTTTTGAAGCGTTCAAGGATCTTAGGAACAGCATAACAAAATAATAGAGCAGACAAGCTGCTCATCATCATGGTTATAATTTTAAGGAGGAATCGTATGGCAAAATCACACATTGAAGTCCTGGAAATGATTTCAGAAGATATGAAAAATGACGCAAAGAATTTTGACGGCAAACCGTTTAATGGTCGCACGGTCGCAGAATATTTCGGCAATCAAGGTGCTGCAATATCAGCACTGGCTAGGATCTTAAAGGATGTCTTAAGGGAAGGTAAATTATAACAACGGCTTTGAGCCGATGCGTACCGCACAGGCTCAAGCCGGACGTTATCTGTATGGAGAAAAATAAATGAAACGCAAAGAAGATATACTTGATGAACAGCATTGGAAATTTGACGATTACCGCCAAAGAATAAAATCAAAGGACTGGAAACAACTTTTGTTAAATGACGATGATCGTATCATCTACCGGGGTAGGGTTATACCACTTGTCGGTAAAAGCCTTGGGTGTGGTGTCTATGAAATATCAAAACAGATAACCAACGGGTGAACTTGACGCCAAAAAGACGGCGCAAGTTACCCTTATCGTTATAAATCGAAAGGAGTAATCAACATGATCCATGCAAGAGACGACTATAATCGTATTCAAGACCCTGCCGGTAAAATCGCATACGATGAACCTGTTTTCCTTATTCGGGCAAAGGATAAGGTTTCGGCTGCTGCTGTCAGGGCCTGGGCGGAATTGCACAAGGCCGCTGGTGGCGATCCTGTGCTTTCGCAGATTGCGTATGACCATGCAGATCGGATAGAAGATTGGCAATCGGAGCACGAAAGCAAATCAGCAGATTTATAACCAGCGGGTGAACAGCGACCGGGCCAAACTGCGGCCCGTCCCGTTACCCTATCCGTTATATTTCTTGGAGGATATTATGGACGAAGGTACAGTGATACAGGCCGCTAAAATGTGGGCACTGGTGGCAGAGATGGAAGAAGTCAAGGCGAATATTGAGGCCATGAAGGCAGACAATCAGGAACGGGAGGCAAGAGGAGAAGCGTTAGCGTGGCCGTACTCAATGTTCCAAGACGCTTCGGAGGCGTTGTCAAAAGTGTCATGGAAATTGAGAAACGAAATATAACCAGCGCATAGAGCGGACGGCAAAAAGCGCCGCCGCTCATGCTTAATCGTTAGAAGGAGGAGGAACTTGATGGATCAGCCAATAAACATTATTTTTGACGGTCCTCCTGGACCGGAGGCTGGAAGATTTGTGGAGGTAGAAACGGATGAGGGAAAATCTATAAACATAGGTGGATGGGTTGAGCGCCCTGACGGTCTTTGGGCGCTCAGAATCACAAATCTGCCCAAGGTCTAACCCAGCAATGAACCCGACTCCCAACCCACCGTTCAAGCGGATGCGGAGCCGGTGAGATAAATGTTAGGAGGCTTTATGGAAATAGCAAATTGTCTTAACTGCGGAACACACAAGGGACCGGCATATATTTATTGTCAGCATCTCATGGACGCCATTCAGCTTGGTGGCTTCGACGAAACCGGCGAAACGAGAGCGTGCAGTCATTATACACACGCCACACAACCCACCGTTCAAGCGGATGAGGAATTGCGATGTGGATGTCACATGGACCCCGGCGCGTATTGCGATTTTTACGAAAAAGGACGGTGCAAGTGCCGCACCGCTTAACTCATTATTATGTGGGAGGTGGAAATGTCAACAACATGCACAAGGTGTGAAAATTCCGGGTTTTTAAATCTGCACAAAATAGACGATGGGATATTAAAAATTTTCGATGATACAGGAGATCCGCAGGTCATTTTTGATTGGATAGAGTGGTACGATGATTACGATGTTCAGGTTTGTGATTGTTGTGGTGACGGCGAAATCTGGTATGGTGTGCCGGGAGAGCATTACAATTCAGACGATCCACCGGGGCATGATGGCCCATATGCCTATAATGGTGGCCTGTGTGAATGCCATTAACACATAACAATTTTTTGGAGTGGACGCCAGGGCTCGCGCCACTCAAAACGACGTTAATCAGAGGAGAATCAAATATTGGATTGCAAGACAATAGACAGTGGCATCTGCCCTGAATGCCAAGGGAGAATGAGAGCTTCAGACCACACGGAAAATAATGGTTTCAATCGATATTGTGACAACTGCTCGGTAAAATACCGATTTCATGACGATCTTGGCCCCGGAGCTTATACAAAAATAATGATTAACCAGTCAATTCAGCGGTCCGAAAGCCGCTGAGCAAGGAGGAGAGAGAAAATGCCTGAATATGATTTGAATGTATGCGCCTGGCAAATTATAAAGGTGACTGCAAATAATGAAAAAGAAGCGGTCGAAGATGCGTTCTGTGAAGCATTCGGACGCAGCAGAAGCCATTTTGCTACAACCAAATATGAGCTTTGTGGAGTTAGTGACCGCCAACCAGAAGATTCACCTGACTCCGCTTCGCTCTGCGGGTGATCTTGGCGTTGGAAGGTTTTACATATGAAAATAGATAGGCAATTAATTTATCAGAAATTCGGTGGCAGATGTGCTTATTGTGGCCGTGAAATTACAGTCAAACAAATGCAAGTGGATCATTACTGGCCCCAATTTCTGGCCCATTTCCAGCCCAATCTCGACAACAACAGAATTGAAAACCTTATGCCTTCATGTGCCAAATGCAACAATCATAAACACGGAATGCGACCGGAAATATGGCGTAAAGAATTGGAATTGCAAGTAACCCGACTTAGAAAAAATACTCAGTTTGATCGCGCTTTAAGATTTGGGCAACTCCAAATAACAGAAAAGCCGGTGGTTTTTTATTTTGAAACCTTCCAACCAGGCAATATAGCCGACACCTAAAAGCCGTGTCGGTGTGAGGAACTAAAAAAATCATCTGCCGTTTGCCCTGCACATTGTCCTAATGTGCAATGGTGCGGCTAATTTTTAACGTTAAGGGAGGACAAGATGTTTGCACATCAGGCAAAAGAAAACCCGGATGGTGCGGATCGTCGAGAGCCATCCGGGGTGTTGTTTATATCAACTCTTGTTCGCCTTCGCAACCTTCACACGCGTCAACGCCGCACCGATAATAATCCCCGCTGTTTCACCCCTTGAGTCAGGTGAAATCAGGGTGTAACACAAAACCCCGGCGATAACGACAAAAATAAGCGGTCCCAGGTTTGCGGATATGATCTCTGTGAATGCTTCTTTCATTTTTTATCCTGTGTGTGTCCGAAAATGAGGTCTGCCGTCCCCATCAGAATATCGTCCCAGTCCTCTTTTGGATCGTCAACGGCCTTTTTTAATACCGGCCTCATACCTGGATACATCGCTCTCAAAATTGACAAAATAATTACTGCTGATTCCATAATAAACCTCCTGTCAAAAATAAATCGTTACCAGCACAAGCGCCAACATCGCAAGGCCCATAGCGGCTACGATAATGAGCATGTCACGATTCATCATCACGGTCCTTTAATGTGTGCTTAATCACTTCAACGTCAATTTTTAAGTCCGTCAGTTGGCTTGATATGTCACACTGGTTTCTATTCAAAATCAACAGCATATCCCTCTGCCCGCTCCACATCGTACCAACAATTATGCCGAGTACGATAATAATGGCCGATGAGATTGAGATCATCATTTTAACTGACATTTTTCTTTCGATGGCGGTCCATATCCTTTCGACCGTCGCGTCACGATCATGTTGATTTGTCCGAACCGTATTCATTTCAGCACGAAGTCCTGTATGCAACTTGCAACACGAATTGTCTTTTTGCACGTCCTTTTCAGCTTCAGCTCCGGCCATCAAGTTCTCCTCTCACATAATTCCTTTCACGGTGTGCCGTCCTCAAACGCTATCCCCGCGCCGGGGAGGGAGGTGACGGGTTGCACTTTATTGTTCGCATCGCAGGTTTCAGTGCCGTCAGAAACAAAGTAATCTCCGATGATAAGTCCAGTGCCGAAATGGTCCGCTTCGGTTGCCGTGATTTTGTACGGGGTGTCTTTGGTAAGGGTTCCGCTGTTTATCTCACTCCCCAACACCTCAGTCCCGCCGATGCCCTGGATGTCGGTTGCAAAAGCCACCCCCGGCACAAGCCACAACACAACCGCTATCGATATTAATAATTTTTTCATTCTGTAATCCTCACGCTGATATTTTTACTCGGACCGCTTTCTTCTTCACCCTTGTAAGCGGTCGCCCAGCATTTGTATTCCCCAACCGGCATTTCCACTTCGACCCATGTGTCTGTTGTCTCTGCTGTGATTTCCTGTGTTCCGGTGCATTTCAGTCTGTATCCGTCCACTTCATCAGTTGAAGGGTCCCACGCAAATGTCACCGGCCCTGCTTTTGTGACAGCTACTTCAACCCTACCAGCAGGGGCCAAGGTTATGGAGGTCACACCGTCTTTGGTGGTTAGCTGGACCATTTGGGGCCGCTGTAAATAGGTTGCCCAAGCGGTTGTCGCGAACAGCATCAAGGCTATTGTCAGAATCAACCTCATTACTTTACCCACCAGGTAGAATTCGTAGCATCCCACATATAATCCACGCTGTCACCGGCATCGGCCAATGTCTGATCTGACCCCGTTGAAACATCCAGCGTGACATCATCACCACCATCAGAAACCAATGTAAATGTATGAATCTCACCGTCAACTGACCCGGCCGTTATTGTCATGGTATCGTTGGCCGCGTCTGACCCGCTCGTTATTCGGTGCCATGTGGTGGTAGAGGTGTAAGCGCAGGTATCACCATCATCGTTGCATGCAACATCGACTGAAGACATGACGTAAACTTGATCAACCTCAAGGTTTCCCTTTACATTCGTGTCCAGGGAGGTTGTCCCCAATTCAAGTGTCGCATTCCCACCATCAAATAACATCCAGGTTTCCAGGCTGCCACCAACATACCCACGTATCCACCCGCTGGCGTCCTGAGTGCCATCGCCTGTGTCGGTCAGGTTCCAGTAAAATTGTGCCGTATCACCAGGGCTTGCCGCTTCGTCGTTGCTGTCTTTCCATGAAATACTGGGGAGTGCGCTGGCGGCTGTGGAGAGGGTGTCTATATAACCAACGCCATCAACATACAGGTCTTTCCATGCCTTTGTACTTGACCCGATGTCGTAAGCGTCGTCAACCCCAGGGATCACATTTGTTAGAAGGCCCGACCAGTTGGGTCCACCCGACTGTAAAATTATGGTTTTACCCTCGCCGTAAGCCAGGGAGGGCATGAGAATTATCAGCATCAGCAAGAGTAATTTCTTCATTTTCAACTCCTTATCTCACAAAGTAAATTCGGATTGTTCCAGATTTGCTATTCCCAGCGTTTGTAACATCCATCGTAAGTGTGCCAGGAACCGGAAGCATCGTGTAGTTCCCGTTGAGTAATGGCATGGTCAACTCGGTTGCTGTGGCAGACCTATCGCCTAACGCCCCACCCATCACATCAATTCCATTAGCGTCATTTAGAACAATGTCGTAATCAGCAGTAGGTGCAGTAGCACTCGGATCGGTCTCAACCAACATCAGATACCCCTCTATGGGGTAGGCAGTGTCAGTCGCGGTGAAATTACCGGAGCTGTCGGTTGTCCACACCATTTGAAGCACATTGATAGACCCTCCAGCCTGTAATGTCTGGACGCACGACTCCGCACCCCAACTCACGGACACCATGAATAAAACCATTACCATTGCCAAAAATACCTTTTTCATAACTCCCTCCCTTAAAATAAAAAACCCATGCACCGTTTGTGGTACATGGGCCTTGCGGTGTCCCGTGGGACCGCTTGGTAACCTGGTTGTTTTGTGTTAGCTGTTTTTTAAGGCTCTCTGCACAGCGTCTTCAGCGTATCGCAGCTTCCTCTGACTGAGGTTGTTTATCTGGCTACGCTTCTGCTCTGCTGTGAGCGTTGTGGATGCCAGTATCCTTTCGATACGCCTGTTGATCTTGGATATCTTCGTCTTAGTCCTGTTGAGGGCTTTCCTGAATCTGAGTTTGCTTCTATTGTCTGCCAATAGCTCTCTTGCTTCTTCTCTCTTGCCTAGAACCCTGTAGTCATTGATAGTACTGTTGATCTGGTTTAAATCGCTGGTCAGGTTATACAGCTTGGTCAAGAACTTTGAGTGCTGCTGGCTTTTTGTATCCCTAAGAAAACGTCCCGCCAATGGATACTGGCTCAATGGTATTGTCGGCTTTGCAGGAAAGTCCCCAGCAGACCTGACAATCATATCTGATATCCCTAGCGCGAACATCCCCACTGTTGAAAAATAACCCCTGATAAGCGCCTCTGCCCTTACAGGGGATACCCCTAGTTTATCCGCAAGCTGGTTGTTCAGGATCGTATTCAATGTAATAGAGGTATAGGGGCTTTTCCGCTGTGACGGTAAGAGGTTTTGCATCCCCATGCCCTCGATAGGTCTTCCAGTGAAAAACGATTTGCCAGCCCACTGCTCAATGATCGGCCTCCCCACCTGTGGCATAGGGTTGAAAGCAAGGGTATTTAAAACTGAATTCCCGATAGCTTTAAATATATGGACAGGTTCATCGGTCCCCGTCATGGTATCCAGAGCAGCTTCTATAAGCGAAGGCAGTATCCCTAGCTCAAACGTCCTGGGAATCCTGAACTGGTAATCGCCAATCCAGAAATTGTGGTATGCCAGTTTCTCCCAATCCTCAAGCTGTCCGTAGTGTTCATCAAAGTCATCGTCATCCTGCGCCAACCCCCACAATGCTATGGAAGTCAAAGTCATGTACCCCAGTTTCAACCCCACACTCTTTGGATCAGCTTTCGCTGCCCGGCCCAATTTATACAACCCCTGCATTCGGGCATTGGCAAAGGGTAGCATGCGGATTAGCATCTGGACGGTTCTTGAATCCCCACGCATGGTGAAATCAAGTAGATCCCTGGCTTCAAACGCAGCGTCAAACCGTGACTTACCTTCCTTGATCTTCTTGGTGAATAACTGAACTCTGGCGGCATCTTCAGACGCAGCACCGATTGCCTCCCACCAATCCAGGAAACTTTTCAGCTTCTTCGGTGAATCCAATATGCGTTTGCTGCTGCCATCTTTTTTGATTACCCGTTTAACGTATTTAGCCATCGCCTGTGGGTCTTCAGAGTGGATATAGCTTGCCCCCTGGCCAGCGTTACTGCTCTGGAAGTTGATCCAATCCTGGTCTTCCCTGAGTGCCTTGCCGAACCCTATAGCGGTGTCCCAGAAGGGTATGAAACTCTTTGAGATAATGGACGTATGAACAGTATCCCTGATCATATTGGCTACCCTGAACGCCGGACCGAATGTAGCACCGTAGGTGAGTATTTTCTTCGGGCCACCAAACATCACGCTCATCAGTTTGTTCATTCTGACGGCATTAACATTGGTCATGGCATTGAACAGTTCTGGGTCATTTATTTTTACATTGAGTTGTTTCCCCTTATTGTAGAAACTGATTACATTGTTGTCATTGGCGTTGGTCATCATAACCGACTTTACGGTTCTGGGTTCTATCTCATACCCCTTGCCAAGACCTTTTATGTAATCCTGGGCGTCTTCCATTGTATCGAGGACTTTCTTGGCTCTCTGGCTACCTCTCTTTATGACCGCAAACTTCTTCTCGGTTTTGGCTCCAAGGACCTTGATAAGGTCTTTCTTGGCCATCAGTTGCATGGCGGGAAGGGTCTCCCCTGACTCCACATCAACCATAGAACTCATCACCCCTTTAGACCCCGCATACGCTGCGTTGGTGGCCACATTACGGTTGGCTTCCTGTATCATGTGGGACCAGTTCTTCAGGGTGTTCTCAAACAAATCCCCTATCTGTGCTTCACGCCCTGTCAACCGTTTAATACCAGCAGATATGTGTTTTTTGCTCTGCATCGGTCCCTGAAGGAACGCCTGAGACCCGTCTTCGATCAACCGATAGAATGGCACATAAAAGTCCTGCTCCCATTCCTTACGGGCTTCACCGTCAATCAACCCTGACGCTTCAGCATAATCAAGGATATTTTTGTTGTACTCTTGAAATTTGCTGTTCAGTTCCTCCCATGTTCCACCGCTTGCGGGTTTGTCAGGGATCGTCTCCATGATCTCTTTCCTGGCATTTTCTGTGAGCCAGTTTTCCCTGTCCTGGCTGTCCAGCACTTCGGCCCTTTTCACCGCTGCCCATGTCAGTAGGTCTTCAGCGTCATTCCCTTTCAGTTCCTTGAACCATGACAAAACCCCCTTACCTTTGGTCTTGACAATGGGTAACCCCTCATCCGTCATTTCGATCTTGCCGTCAATCAGGAACCGCTTGAAGGTACTCATGGACCCCGTGGTGAGCCGAAAGAGCTTGTACGCTTCCATTCCCACAGATTTGATGGGGTTAAACCTGTCAAATATTCTGGTAGTAGCGTTCTTTTTGAAGGATGTAGAGACCTCCTCTTTTATCTTTTCAAACGTCTTCGGGGTTCTGCCAAAGTACTTACTCCGAATATCGTCTTCCCTTGTCACCCTGTCAAACCGCACATCGTCAGGATCATACGCCAGCGTGGATTTGTCCTTGGGGTGCCCCGGTTTGTCCACATTGTAGAGGTACATGGTTTTGTTGATCTCAGGGATGACCCACTTGTCCTTGAACTTGAGGGACGATTCAGGGACGTTGTGGCGTTGGGATATGTTGGCTCTGGCTTGTTGGTCGATGTTCTTCTCACCTGCGTAGGAAAACATCGGCATGCCCTCGCTGATTGCCTTGTTCCTCATTTCGGGGGTTATGGGAAGGGTCCAGACTTCAACCCCAGGAGGTTCACCTATTTGAATCTTTTTGCGACCCCCTGTTACCCTACCTGTTGCAAGGCTGATACGGCGTCTTTGTTCTTTAAATTGTCCAGTTATCTCCCCCACCCCAACCTTAGCTTTGCCCCAGGCTTTCTTGTTGAAGAATTTATTGACGGCTGCGGGAAGTATTTTATCATAGAAGCCTTTCATGCCTTCGCCGCCTACTTTGAGGTCTTCTCCTTCCAGCACATGCTCGACCCCTTCTCGCTGAGTCGGTCCGTACTTAAATTTGTTTGGCTTAGATGCTATTAGTTTTTCAGCAGCCTCTTTACCTATTATATCTGGAAGTGTCTTTTCTGTTGCATAGGTGTCTATTACCTCGTCACCATTTTTACCATAGGCTTTTAATTTTGATGCGTGTTTAAGCCATACAACTTTAGAAACCTGCTTACTCAAATCATACCGATCCGCTTGGACCTCTCCGGGAGTCCAAGATATTGCATCAAACCCGTTGGATGCGGCGTATCGCACCATTCTTTTGAAGGCCATGAGGGGCCAGGTCTTTTTGAAGGGGAAATTTGGAACGCCTTCAAAAGCTAGTTTCTCACCTAATTGTTTTGCTTCGACACGTTCCTTGCTTGGAAGAGCGTCTAACCCTATTTCATCAATTTTCCTTTGAAGTTCATCGGCCCTTTTTCGTTCCTTTGCTGATATTCTGTACCCTTTCTTTCTCCCCTCTTGATGAAGGTCACTCTGTATCTCTTCCACAAACAACACCCGGTTCCCGTCCGCGTCCGTGCGTTCGTTGAATCGGACGTGCGCCAGGACGTTGGGTTCATCCCAATGGGAGGATTTATATTGTTCTTTGCGCCTGATAGTCCCTTCGTCAACGCGCATCTGCTCTATGACTTTATCCTTCTGGTCTTCTCGCAATTCATTGAAAGGTTTTCCGAAAAGCATTTCAGCGTAGTCGCCTGTGGTTTCTGGAAGTTTCACGCCACGTTCCGGCAACGTCAGCAGCAGTTCCTTGTAATTTTCACCACCGGGGGTTTGGTATTCGGAGTATTCGGTAGAATCGTCGGCCTCAGGGTCTGTTAAATAGACTCTCGCCTCATCCCTTGTATATCCTTGCCCTAGTTCATCATCCAAAAATGTATCAATATCATCTTCAGTTGGGATATAATCACTTTTCACAACCTCCTGAATCTGAACATTGTTTTGTTTCAGGTAGTCAAGAACCTCCTGCTTGCTCACCTTCCCGTCTTTCCCATCCAGCCAATCCAGCACACCGCTCCACTCCAATTCTTCCGCTTTATATTCCCCCTTGTCTGCCCATGACTTGAGGGTTTGCGCTATCTGCTTCGGGGAGCCCGAACCGGGGAGCTTCTGTTTGAGAAAGTTCGTCATCTGGGAGTACCACTTGTCGCCCATTTGTTGGTATTGACTCTGCCTATCCGCCTCAACCCGGCGCCCAATCGTCTCCTGATCCAGCAGGGGATATCCCTTCTTCCAGAGCTTGTTGAACACATCCTCAGCCGTCTTGAACCCCTGCCCCTGCAACCCATTTCGCACCCGCTTAAAGACCAACCGCAGCCTGCGGAATATCCTTAGAATCGTCGATGGTTGACGATCACGCCCCTTCGCCCTTTTGACGAAATCCGCAAACGCTTCAGCGGCCTTTTCTTCGTTCCCGCCAAAGTGATCCATTACGGTTTTGTAATCCGCGTCAGGGAGCAGCCAGCGGGCTGCTACGTGGAATGATTCATGGTATGTGTTCTTCTGTATGGTGCCCTTGTCAAAGCCGTAAGATAGCTCGACAAAGGCGTTTAGTTTGTCAACCGTGGCCGCGCCCATGATAGTGCCGGGATTTTTAATCTCGGACCATTGGGCTTCCGACTTACTGACATCTTTCCCTTTGCGTTCGATCTTGGGAGTCAGTTCCACCGCGATACGGTTTTTAAGGACTGACCTCGGGAGCACGTCTTTCAGCCAGCCGTAGACGTCTTTTTGGAGCTGTTTAAGCGCCTTCGGGTCTGCACCGACAGGCTTGGGCATACCATTCTCGTCACC
>Ga0209919_1001001_pt1 | contig 14028 bp, 11 predicted proteins | sample SalPon2A_C_D2_MG_FD_185721 | JGI IMG/M metagenome (GOLD analysis project Ga0209919, IMG submission 185721) | Soil microbial communities from South San Francisco under conditions of wetland restoration - Salt Pond MetaG R2A_C_D2_MG (SPAdes)... | ecosystem: Environmental > Terrestrial > Soil >... | reverse complement strand
TCCCGGTGTTGCAAGTCTTGATACAATTGATAATGTAATTCCTTTTATCTGCGGTGAAGAAGATAAACTTGAAACCGAACCTGCTAAAATTTTTGGCAAATTAGCAGACAACAAAATTGAGTATTCGAGAATAAAAATTGGTGCCCAATGTAATCGTGTTTCTGTAATTGACGGTCATACTGAATGCATTCAGGTAAAACTAAAAAAGAAAGCTTCAATTGATGAAATAAAAAAAGCTTGGAACAAATTTTCTGGAAAACCTCAAAAAATAAAATTGCCTACCGCTCCTTTAAAACCTTTACATTATTTTGAAGAAGCTAAATATCCTCAGCCAAAAATTCACAGGGATATAGACAAAGGAATGGGTGTTTCAATTGGTCGGCTTAGAAAGGATCCTTTATTTGATTACAAATTCGTAATACTTTCACACAACACTGTAAGAGGTGCCGCAGGCGGAGCTATTCTTTGTGCAGAAATGATGGTAGCTAATAATATGGTTAAGTAAAATGGCTGATGAAATAAAAGTTTTCGCATCTGCTTCTGTAACAAATGTAGGTCCCGGTTTTGATATTATGGGATTTGCTCTGGAAGAACCGGGCGATGAAGTAACTGTAAGATTTTCTAAAATTCCCGGTATAAGAATTACAAACATAAAAGGTGATGGAGAAAACTTACCACTTGAACCTGAAAAAAATACTGCCGGCGCCTCACTTATTTCACTGGCAAAATACCTTGGAATTTCTGAAGGGATCGAATTAGAAATAAATAAAAAAATGAGGATCGGCAGCGGTCTTGGTTCAAGTGCTGCAAGTGCTGTTGCTTCTGTTTTCGCTCTTAATGAATTGTCCGGTAGAAAACTAACGAAAAATCAATTATTACTTCATGCATTAGAAGGAGAAAAAATTACATCAGGTGGAACACCGCACGCAGATAATATTTCCGCTTGTCTTTTCGGTGGTTTTGTCATTGTCCGGAGTCTATCACCGGTCGATGTTATAAATATTCCCACACCGGAGAACCTTTACTGCGTTGTAATAACCCCCTTTATTGAAGTAAGTACTGCCGAAGCAAGAAAAGTTATGCCCAAAGAAATCCCTTTAGAAACTGCTGTTACTCAATGGGGAAATATTGCAGGGCTAGTTGCCGGATTGATGAAAGGCGATTTTGAAATTATTAAAAGATCTTTAAAAGATGTTGTGAGTGAACCGGTACGATCAAAATTAATTCCCGGGTATGAAGGAATAAAAAATGCAGCTCTTGATGCCGGTGCATTCGGTGCAAACATTTCAGGTTCCGGTCCATCCGTTTTTGCATTATGCGAATCAATCGAAACCGCAAAAATAATTGGTGAAGCAATGCAAACTGTTGTCAATTCATTGAATATTGAAAGTGCATTATACATTTCTAAAATAAATCAAAATGGTCCCCGGGTAATCTAATTTGAAATTCTACAACACAAACGATAGAAATCAACTAATAGGTTTTAAGGAAGCTGTATTTAACGGAATTTCTGAAAATGGCGGACTATACATGCCAGAAAAAATACCCGGGTTTTCAAATAATTTCGTCGGTGAATTATCCTCCCTTTCATTCCAGGAAATCTGTTTTGAAATTTCCAATAAATTTCTTTCAGAAGATATTTTGGCTAATGATATCAATGAAATAATTGAACAATCAATAAATTTTGATGCTCCCTTGATTTCACTTGAAAACAATACCCATATCCTTGAACTTTTTCACGGACCTACCTTCGCCTTTAAAGACTTTGGTGCAAGATTCATGGCTGAAGTCTTTAAACATTTTTTGCAGGATAGTAAAAAAGAGGTCATAGTTCTTGTGGCAACTTCCGGCGATACCGGGAGCGCAGTTGCCAATGCATTTTATAGAAAAGAAGGATTAAAAGTAGTCCTTTTATATCCTGAAAAAAAAATCAGCAACCTCCAGGAAAAACAATTAACAACGCTTGGCGAAAATATTTACGCCCTTGAAATCAACGGCACATTTGATGATTGTCAGTCTCTTGTTAAACAGGCTTTTAATGATAATTCATTGAAGAAATTTAAAAACCTGACATCAGCTAACTCTATCAATATTGCCAGGCTTCTTCCACAAACATTTTATTATTTCAGAGCTTTTCAACAATTACAAAACAAAAATGATGAACTAATTTTTTCAGTACCCTCCGGCAATTTAGGAAATTTAACAGCCGGATTAATAGCTATGCAAATGGGATTACCAGTTTCAATATTTATCTCGGCGACTAACTTAAATTCAGTTTTTACAGAATTTCTGTCCACTGGTAAATTTACACCTCGCAAATCAGTTCCTACTTTATCAAACGCAATGGACGTTGGAAATCCTAATAACTTTTATAGAATAGTTCATTTGTTTAATCAAAAAATTGAAATAATAAAAAATATCATCCGAAGTAAAACTATAACGGATAATGAAACAATCGAAACTATCCGGAATGTTTATCAAAAATATGACTATCTGCTTGATCCGCACGGTGCTGTTGGATTCAAAGCAGCAATTGATTTATTGTTAAATGATTTGTCAAAAAAACAACTCATTATACTTGAGACCGCACACCCGGCTAAATTTTCAGAAACTATCAAAGAATCAATTGAAAAAGAGATTGATATCCCGCCCGGATTAAAATCCTGCCTTCAACTAGAAAAAAAATCTGTGAAAATGAAAAGCGTTTATAATGAACTTAAAGAATATTTGCTTGCCGTTTAATTTCCTTTAAAAAAAGAAAGACACGGTGTGGTAGCCTAAGTTCATCACCGTGTCTCGGTAGGTCTGAAGGAATGGACTCAATCAGTAATAGACGTGGGATCGTAAAACTGATTGAGGTTCTTGCTGGTACTGTATTAGGACCGTCAGTATTCCCTTTCAGGTTTCCCCCTGAATTAGGTCCCGGAGAAAATTTAATTTTCTAATATTTAATGTTAATTTCTGCAAATCAATCAGCAATCTTCATTCCAAAAATTCTACTTAATTAATACTTTCAAATATGTTGGAATTTTAAACATTTGTTATTTTTTCTAAACTAAAAAGTGCTGAATTTTCTCACAGTTGGAATGATAAAAATTTTCATTCTTGTTTTTGGGAACTTAAATAAGATTTAATCCAATTACAGGATATGTTCATTATAAAATGTAAGTAGATTTTTAATAATTTATAAATGGAGCAAAAAAATCAATTATTTAAAGTTTGGCACTATTTTATATATTATTTTAGTGGTTTAAAGAATTTCTATTATTTTATAAGAAAATTACCTTTAAATTTTTATTTTGATTTATGACTCTAAAAGAAAAAGCTAAAAATTTTACGTTCGGATTTGACATTTTTGAAAACTTCCAGGGTATGTGTTTTATTCTTTCCAACCAGGGCTTAATACTCGATTCAAACAAATCAGCATCAGACTATCTAAGAAAATCAAAAGAAGAACTTTTAGATTCCAATTTTTTTGAAATATTTGAGAGTCCGTTAAAAGAAAAATTAATTGGCACATTTGAAAAATGTCTCAGGAATAGTGAGACATCAAATATCCCTGCCCAAATGACAGTTGGAGGAATTAAGCTTTCACTTAACCTGGTATTCACACCTTTTGCAGATAAGGGAAATCCTTCTATTAAATATTTATTTGCTCTTGCAAGAGATATTTCTGAACAGAAAAAAATAGAAGACGATTTATTAAAGTTTTATACTGTAGCAGAAAACACTGTAAATCCATTGCAGATTACGAATCTTGAAGGCAAAATGGTTTATGTTAATAAAGCATTTGTTGAAGCAAGCGGATATTCAAAAGAGGATTTGTTAGGTAAAAATCCAAGCGTATTTGGAAGCAAAAAACATCCTCCACAATTCTGGAAGGATATGTGGGAGACTATATCGACCGGCAAAGTATGGGTTGGAGAAGTTGAAAACACGAAAAAGAACGGGAAACCTTTTTATACTCAACTACTTATTTCACCAATTCTGGACAGCAAAGGAAAAGTCGTTGCATACTTCGGAATTCATAGAGATCTAAGTGAAAAGAAAATGCTTGAGAAACAATTAATCCACACTCAAAAGATGGAAAGCATAGGTACTTTGGCGGCTGGGGTAGCTCATGAAGTTGGTAATCCACTTGCATCGATATCTGCTCTTGTTCAGGTTGTATTAAGATCATCTGAAGATGAGTTTGTTAAAGAAAAGCTTGGACTAGTGAAGAGTCAGGTTACAAGAATTTCTAAGATTATAAGAGATTTAGTAGATTTTTCACGTCCATCCAATTACGAACTTCAACTAACCGATATTAACCAGGTGATTCTTGAAGCTGTTGAAATTGTTAAGGTAGGTAAAAAAGCAAAAACTATTGAATTTGAAACTGACTTACAGGAAAAAATTCCTAACCTGCCTTTAGTTGCTGATCAGGTTCAACAGGTATTTGTAAATATTTTATTAAATGCCGTTGATGCAATTTCTGAATATGATAGTGTTAAAGAGAGAAACAAAATATCCGCAAAATCTTCAAAAACGGAGAATTATGTTGTAATTAATTTTTCAGACAACGGCCCGGGAATATCAGAGGAAAACATTGCAAAAGTATTTGAACCTTTTTTCACAACCAAAAAAGAAGGTAAAGGAACAGGGTTGGGATTATGGGTAAGTTATGGAATCATAAAAAGTTTTCAGGGAGATATAAAAATTAGAAGCAATCAAAATGAAGGAACAACTTTCACAATTACTTTACCAATAAAAGTTTAATTAAGGGTATTAATATGTCACAAAGAATACTTGTTGTTGATGATGAAGAAATAATCCGTGAATCACTATCATATGTATTAAAAAAAGAAGGCTACAACGTTGACGAAGCAGAAAATGGAAAAGTTGCATATGATAAAATCCTATCTGAAACTTATGATCTAGTGATAACTGATTTGGAAATGCCACAAATGAAAGGGACTCAATTAATTGAAGAAATAATGAAACTCAACATTCAGACATCTATTATTGTTATAACTGCATTTGGTTCTCTGGATACAGCAATTACTGCATTACGAAACGGAGCAAGCGATTATATTTTAAAACCAGTTGAATTTGATGAACTTTTAATTAAAGTAAAAAGATTGTTTGAAGTAAAAAGCCTGTTACTTGAAAACCGAATTCTCAGGAAGGAAATTCAGAGAAATTTTGATTTTGAAAATATAATTGGTAAAAGTCCATCTATTAGAAGAATATTTGAAATGATACAGACTGTTGCTGAAACTGATAGTTCTGTATTAATAACCGGAAAAAGCGGGACGGGAAAAGAACTGGTGGCAAGATCACTTCATTTTAAAAGTAAGAGAAAAGAGAAACCTTTTATCGCCGTAAATTGTGGTGCTATTGCTGAAAACCTGATAGAAAGTGAATTATTCGGTCATAAAAAAGGAGCATTTACAGGTGCGGTATCTGATAAAGAGGGCTTAATTAAAGCGGCAGATGGCGGAACATTATTTCTCGACGAAATAAGTGAAATGCCTTTACAATTGCAGGTGAAATTTTTAAGAGCCCTGCAGGAAAGAGAAATTACACCTGTTGGCTCAACAATTTCTAATCCCGTTAATGTTAGGATAATTGCTTCTACAAACAGGGACTTAAAAGAAGAAATCCAATCAGGTAGATTCCGGGAAGATTTATTTTACAGATTAAATGTTATTGAAATATCTCTCCCTTCCTTAAAAGAAAGAGAAGAAGATATCCCGCTTTTGGCTGACCATTTTCTTGATAAATATCGGAAGGAATTAAATAAGAGTATAAAAGGAATTGACAGCGAAGCAGTGCGTGCACTAATTGCCCACGACTGGAAAGGAGAGGTTCGGGAACTGGAGAATGTTATGGAACGTGCTGTAATTTTTAGCAAAGGAGATTTTATTTCAGTTAAAGATTTACCAGACAATTTCTCTCATCACTCTTCAAGCGTAGATTTTTCAAAATTAGGTTCCTTAGAAGACGCAATTAGAAAATTTGAAAAGGACTATATTTTAAAAGCATTGGAATTAAACAAGAACGACAAAGAAAAGACTTCAGAGCTACTGCAAGTTGGATTGTCTACTTTGTATAGAAAACTGAAAGAATTAGAAATAAATACCTAATTTTATTTCCAATTGTAGTTATTTTAATCAAATTTCTCATTTTATAAAAGAAGGTTTCCCCTTTTTGCATTATCGAGAATAAAATTCTGGAAATCTTTTTTTCATTTCAAAATCTCTTTTATTTTTTTATCAATTCTCAAGTTTTTATCATTTACATTTGAATTAACAGACTTTTTCATTTTGGCACACAAATAGAGTAACAAATGCGTGATTTGATAAAAAGCCATTATGAGAAATTTAAACAAATTGAAAAAAATATTGTTCTACAGTCCAGATTTTAACTTATGTCTAAGCTTGTTGGTTTATCTCCAGGATAAATATAACATAACTACAACGACTGATCTCTCAATTGTTTCCAGTGTTTCAGAAAGTTCAGATTTTAACCTTATATTAATGGATACAGAGCCATCAAGTACCATTGAAAGATTATGTGAAAATATTAAGACTAAAAATAATGATCTGCCAATTATTTTAACCTATGTTTATAAAGATCAGTTCAATGAAATTGAAAAGAAGATAAAGAAATTAGTAAACTCTATCTTCTATAAGCCATATGACCTCAATGAAATTTCTTCTAAAATGAATGCCTTAATGGTCCATTAGCAAGCTTATTCTAGGGGGGATAGAAATGAAAAGACTTCAAAACATACTTGTTCCAACAGACTTTTCAATTAATTCAGTTGCAGCACTTGACTATGCAAACAACCTTGCTAAAGGAACTGAAGCATTAATTCATATAATGCACATCGTTGAAAACTTTAAAACTTCAACTCCTAAAAGGCTCAATGATAAATTTATTCCAGATCCACTTATTCTTGAAAGAATAAAAAAAGATATAAAACGATTTGTTACAAGTGTCCCTGAACTCTCTCAGCCTATAATAGACGTCATCAGATTCGGTAAACCATATGACCAGATACTAAATTACTCAAAAGATAAAAAGATTGATCTAATTGTTATGACCACACATGGAGACAATGATTACCCAAATTCAATCCTAGGTATTGTTTCTGAAAAAGTTGCTAAATATTCAGATGTACCTGTAGTTCTTATTAAGACAGACCAACTTTCAGCTATTGATGAATACAGACCAAATTATTCGGCAAATGCTGAAAACTACATCCGCTAAATACGGGCTATGGCAGTCTAAATAATTTTTCGTAGCTTATTTATGAATATTTGCAATTTTAATAAAAAGTTATGAAAACCCTTCCAGCTGGTTCTTCAATAGAAATAAGTACAAATAAAAGTAAATTAGATATTGATTTAATTGTCAATTTCATTTCAAATACTTACTGGGCAAAAGGTAGACCCCGAGAAGCGATTGAAAGAGGAATATCAAATTCTGCTTGCTTCGGTATCTATTTAAATGGTAACCAAATTGGTTTTGCCCGTGTACTTAGTGATTATTGCTCAATTGCCTATTTAATGGATGTATTTATTCTGGAAGAATTCAGAGGTTATGGTCTTGGTGAAAAGCTAGTCGGTGAAGTGATTAATTACCAGGAATTTAAACCAATTAAGAAATGGATGCTTGCAACTCTGGATATGCACCGGCTCTACAAAAAATTTGGATTTAAATCTCTATCCAATCCTGACCATTTAATGGAAATGTTTCCCTAGATTTGTATATTTAGGTACAACAAACAAGCTTAAAATGACAAAAATCATTGCCGTATCTATGCCAAAAGGAGGGGTTGGCAAAACTACAACTGCTGTAAACCTGGCAGCTAGTTTTGCAATCGCTGAAAAGCGTACACTATTGATTGATGTTGATCCAATGGGAACATGTAGTATTGCTCTCGGCGTACCAAGAAACGAATTAAAAGGCGGGATATTCGAAATTTTTAGTTTTGCTCATTCAATAAACAGTGTAATCCATCCAACAAAAATTCCTGACCTACATTTTATACCTTCAATATTAAATAATCATTTAGACGAAGACCGACTTGCAAAATTAGCTGAAAATAAATTCTTTTTAAGAAATGTTGTGCATTCAATAATGTTTCAGTATGATTATATTATTCTCGATTGTCCTCCATACCTGCGAGGTATGACAACAAATGCGCTGCTCGCGGCTAATTCAGCAATTATACCCGTTAAAGCTGAAATTTTTTCTATCAATGCAATAAATAAAATCCTCGACCATATTGAATGGTTGAAATCTTATGGTAACAGTCTTTTGCACGTTAAAGGCTTGTTATTAACAATGTACGAATCAAGAATAAAAGCTTCAGGTCTAATGGAAGAAAAATTAAATGATGAATATCCGTCAAAATTATTCAAAACTAAAATTCCCAAAAATGCTGCGTTATCTGAAGCTGCATTTTATGGCACACCGGCAATTCTTTATAATGCAATTTCTAAAGGATCAATAGCATATCTGAATCTTGCCAAAGAAATTATTGAAGGAAATACTAGTAATTAAATAAGTTTTATTTTTATCTACTCTAATATTAATAAACAGTGGTTTTTCATTTTCGGGAAAGCTATTTTTTTGTTCTTCCTGATATTGAGAAAATCCCCCTAAAATTAACCAAATTCAAAGCTTTTGTATTAAAAGTCCATGGTACGGTGTTTGAATAAATCTTAGGCTAAATGGCATAAATTCTTAATAAACTGATACTGAGGAAAAAAAATGAAATACGTACTATCATATTTGCTTTTTATTGTAGCAATTGTTGCGATGTTCGGTTTCGCTTTTTCATTTGTCTGATTAAAAAATTAGTGAATTTTCACTAAATTCCGATAAAATTTCTTAGAATATTGATGTTCAAAAAATAGTTCTGAATAAAATATGGGTTGCAGGTAAAAATGGATATTAAAAAATTCTTATGCAGAGTGGTTCTTTTAAGTTTGGTTTCGCTAAGCTTTTTCTCCATAAATGTAAAAGCCCAGGCTAACGAAGATTGCTTAATGTGTCACAGCGATAACACACTAACCACCGAAAGAAACGGAAAGGAAGTTTCCTTATTTGTTGATCCTGGCGTACTTAAAAAATCACCTCATGCAAAATTAAACTGCGTATCCTGTCACGTTGGCTTTGACCCAAATGAATTACCTCATAAAGAAAATATTACACAAGTAACCTGTGTAAACTGTCATAAAAATGCTCCTGTAAAACATCAATTCCATCCCCAGATTCTTCAAACACATGGAAAAGGAACCAAGGTTGGTGAAAATTGTAAAGATTGCCACGGAACCCATAATATTATTTCTCCAAAATTAAAAAATTCCCCATTTTATAAAGATAACATTGTAAATGCCTGCGGAAGATGTCATAAATCTGAAAAAGCAAATTTCTTAAAATCATCTCACTATGCAGCATTGAAGAAAGGAATTAAGGGTGCACCTAATTGCTTAATTTGTCATGCTTCACCTATAACCGACGTTACGGTAAAACGTGACTCATTGCAGATCAAATTAGCCCAGGAAAAATTATGTTTATCATGCCACCTTGATAACCCGGATGTTAGAAACAGAATTGCTCCCAGCACAGCATTTATAAAATCCTATGAGCAAAGCGTACATGGAAAGGCCCTTAACAGCGGTAATGCAAAAGCAGCAAATTGCGTAGATTGTCATACAGCGCATGAAATGGAAAAAGGAACAAATTCAAATTCTACAGTATTTAAAACAAATGTTCCTAAAACCTGTTCAAAGTGCCATAGTTCTATTGAAAAAGAATATTCGCAAAGTATTCATGGAGTAGCATTAGCAAATGGAAATCCCGATGCACCAGCCTGCACTAATTGCCACGGTGAACATAACATTCTGAAACATAACGATCCCAATTCACCCGTATCTGCAGGAAATGTTTCAAAGCAGGTTTGTACTCCTTGTCATAGTTCAGTAAAATTAACTTCAAAATATGGGCTTTCGCCGAACAGACCTGAAACATTCCAAGATTCATTTCATGGCCTGGCTATTGAAGGTGGATCAACAACTGTTGCCAATTGTGCAAGCTGTCACGGTGCCCATAATATAAAACCAGCTTCTGATCCTACTTCCAGCGTATATAAAGGTAATCTTGTAAATACCTGTGGAAAATGTCATCCCGGTGCTAACAAGAATTTCACTATTGGACAGGTTCACATTACGATGACCAAACAGGATGAACCAATTCTTTACTGGATTGCAAATACATACATGGCTCTGATTTTCATAGTTATCGGAGGAATGCTGATTCACAACATCCTGGATTTTATTAAAAAAGCCAAAATCAAAAAAATGAAGCAGAGGGGATTAATAAAAGAAGAAAAATATGGACATTCTCTTTATATAAGAATGACATTAGCTGAAAGGCTGCAGCACGGTGCATTATTAGTTAGCTTTTTAACTTTGGTAGTTACGGGATTTATGCTCAGGTATCCAGACACCTGGTGGGTAAGTCACTTGAGAGATTTAAGTGAATATGGATTCGAAATTCGCGGAATAATTCACAGAGTTGCTGCGGTTGTTATGGTTGCTGCTTCCCTGTTCCACATTTATTATTTGTTCTTTACAACGCGCGGAAAACAATTACTCAAAGATCTATTGCCAAAATATTCTGATATTACAGATGCAATTGGAGTTGCAAAATATAATCTTGGAATTTCCAAAACAAAACCAAAGCTTGATAGGTTCTGTTATGTTGAAAAAGCTGAATACTGGGCTCTGGTTTGGGGCACCATCATAATGACAGCTACAGGAATAATCCTGTGGTTTGACAACACATTTATCGGGTTATTTACAAAACTTGGCTGGGATATTGCCAGGACAATTCACTTTTATGAAGCATGGCTTGCATTCCTGGCAATTGTTGTCTGGCATTTCTACTTCGTTATTTTTAATCCGGATGTTTATCCTATGAGTCTTGCATGGATTAAAGGAACAATTACCGAAGAAGAAATGGCAGAAGAACATCCTGCAGAACTCGAAAGGATTAAAAAAGAGAATCAGAAAAAATCAGAAGAATAAAATTAACCGGAATTAAAATTTATTATTAGAAAATAAAAAACATGGCGGCTGATTCTTTAACCGCTATATATTCAAGGGGTCATAATTGAAATATCGCTTTCTAACGCTTTCAATATTATCAATACTTTTCCTATCTATACCTATAATATTTGCGCAATCTAAAGAAGATTGCCTTATGTGCCACGAAGATAAAGATTTAAAAGGGACAAAAAACGGAAGATCATTTTCTGTTTATGTTAGCGGAAAAACATTAGCTTCATCTGTACATGCTGATGTAGACTGTATAATGTGCCATATGGACCTTGAAGGAACTGAATTCCCTCATACTGACAAAGTTCAGAAAGCGAAATGTATGACCTGCCACGAAGAATCTCAGGATTTGTACGATGAAGGATTACACGGCAAAGCTTATAACAAAGGTGACAGATTAGCTCCAACCTGCCAAACCTGTCACGGTTCGCATGATATTTTATTGGTAAAAGACAAAAATTCTGCCGTAGCACCGATTAAAATTCCATTTCTTTGCGGAAGTTGCCACAAAGAAGGTTCACCTGTGCAGGTTCAAAGAAAAATACCACAGGATCACATTTTTGAAAATTATTCAGAAAGTATGCATGGAGATGGTCTATTAAAAAAAGGACTGATCGTTGCTGCTACCTGCGCATCCTGTCATTCACCTCACAGAGTTTTACCACACACTGATCCCAGATCAACAATTGCAAAAAATAATATTGCTGCAACCTGTACAAAATGTCACATGGAAATTGAGAGTGTACACAGAAAAATAATTAAAGGTGAGCTTTGGGAAAAACAGGCACACGTACTTCCTGCTTGCGTTGATTGTCATCAGCCTCACAAAATCAGGAGTGCATTTTACGCGCAGGGAATGGCTGACGGCGATTGTTTAAGATGTCACGATAAACCCGATCTGAAAACAAAATCAGGACACTTAATTTTTGTTGATTATGACAAATTGCAAGGTTCAATTCATGCAAAAATTGCCTGCAGTCAGTGCCATTCAGGTGTTAATCAATCTAAATTAAGACCCTGTGAAGGGATTACTGCAAAAGTTGATTGTGCATCCTGCCATGCGGAAGTAGGTGATGAGTATAAGATAAGTACTCATGGAATATTAAATGCAGAAAATGATAAAAATGCTCCATTTTGCTCAGATTGTCATGGAACCCATTATGTACTTGGAAAGAAAAATACAAAGTCTCCGATTTTTTCACCAAACATTCCTCAGCTTTGTGCAAAATGTCATAGAGAAGGCGAAAAAGCTGCTGTATTATACACCGGAACAGAAAAAAATATTGTTAACAGTTATGTAGAAAGTATTCACGGTAAAGGATTATTGAAAAGCGGATTGACAGTTACAGCAACTTGTACTGACTGTCATACTGCCCACCATGAATTACCTCATACTGATAGTACTTCAAGTATTAATCAAAATAATATTGCCGCAACCTGTGGAAATTGTCATTATGGAATTGAAGAACAATTTGTGAAGAGCGTACATTCAACAAATGTTACAAAAACAGATAAAAAATTGCCTGTCTGTAATACCTGCCATAGTGCACATCAAATTAGCAGAACAGATCAGGATGGATTCAGAATGGAAATCATGAACACCTGTGGTAACTGCCATAATGAAATTGCAAAAACATACTTTGATACATATCATGGAAAAGTTTCACAACTTGGTTATTCCAAAACTGCAAAATGTTACGATTGCCACGGTTCACACGATATCCTCCCTGTAACTAATCCGGCTTCACATTTGAGCAGGCAAAACGTATTAACTACCTGTCAAAAATGCCATCAAACTGCAACAAAACAATTTGCGGGCTATTTTACGCATGCAACTCACCACGATCCTGATAAATATCCTTGGTTATACTGGACGTTCTGGGGAATGACAGGATTGCTGATTGGTACTTTTATTATAGCAGGCGCACATACAATTTTATGGTTCCCAAGATCACTTCAATATAAACGCGAACTGGCAAAGAGAAAAACAGAAGCAAATAAAAAAAATAATTCAAATACCGATTCCAATAGCTAATAAATGAATAATATAAATAACACAAAAGAAATGGAAGTACAGAGATTTACTAGATTAAATCGAATTCTGCACATTCTAATGATAGTTAGTTTTTTGAGTCTTGCATTAACCGGTATGACATTGAAATTTGCTTACACAAAATGGGCATACATATTATCACACATACTGGGTGGTTTTGAATCTACTGGATTTATACACAGGTTTGCTGCTGTAATCATGTTGAGCGTTTTTGTAATCCACCTTGTGGATCTCTTCAGGTCTAAAAAGAAAGAAAATAAATCGTTTAAGCAAATGATCTTTGGCCTGGATTCAATGATGTTTAATAAAAAAGATTTAAAAGATTTTACAGGCTCGCTGAAATGGTTTTTGGGTAAAGGTGAAAGACCTCAATATGGTCGCTGGACTTACTGGGAAAAATTTGACTATTTTGCAGTGTTTTGGGGAATTTTTGTTATTGGATCAACAGGAATGTCTTTATGGTTTCCAGAATTTTTTACAAGATTCATTCCCGGGTGGGCTATAAATGTTGCAACAATTATACATAGCGATGAAGCTTTGCTTGCAACAGGATTTATTTTTACTGTACATTTTTTTAATACACATTTAAGACCGGAAAAATTTCCGATGGATATCGTTATCTTTTCTGGAAGAGTTGGATTAGAAGAATTCAAAATTGACAGGCCGGAAGAATACAAGAAATTAGTAGAAAGCGGGGAACTGGAAAAATATATGGTTGAACCATACCAGCCAATAGTGATAAGAGCAATTAAATTTTTTGGCTGGACTGCATTGAGCATTGGATTTAGTATAATTGTTTGGATAATTTATGCAATGCTTTTTGTTTACAGATAATTTTTATTTTCAAAACTTTTAAGG
>Ga0209919_1001000_pt1 | contig 14032 bp, 18 predicted proteins | sample SalPon2A_C_D2_MG_FD_185721 | JGI IMG/M metagenome (GOLD analysis project Ga0209919, IMG submission 185721) | Soil microbial communities from South San Francisco under conditions of wetland restoration - Salt Pond MetaG R2A_C_D2_MG (SPAdes)... | ecosystem: Environmental > Terrestrial > Soil >... | reverse complement strand
CGGCTCATGCAATCGTGGGTTTTGCACTACCGATCACGCCCCCCTATCGCCCGACGGAAGTTCTCAATTTTAAAAATCAGCGGGAGGTCCCGCACTTTATAGCGATGATCGTAGCGTTCATCCAGAACGGACTGACACCTCCGGCAAGGCATCAGCCCGAGCGCGCCAATGCCGCACAGTGGGGGCAGTCCTCCCCCTCTCGATGCAGACTCATTTCTTCTTGCAGGTAGCGAATCGCATCCTCCAATCTTCCAACGCTACCACCAAACCCTGATTGAAAGCGCCTGGCCATCTCTTCCTCTTCGAAGGTCAGCATCGATGGACGGCAGCAGGGAACCGCCGCGCTGCCCAACACAAAGTAACTCCCCTGGACCGGATGTGGTCGCCCGGTCAGGTAATCGGCGGTCAATGCCATTGCGATCTGCTCCCCTAGCATCAAATGCGCCGTGACCCCGCAATGCGGGCAACAGGCGGCCCGCAGTTCGCCATTGGTCAGGGTCAGGCTGTAGAGCAGGTGTTGACTGGCCGGTCGGTAACAGATCACACAACTTGCCTGCCCGGTGATGCCCTGGGGAGTTGATGCCACTGTCGTCGGCCGCTCAATAGCCACAGCTCCGCCGTGAATACGCTTCAAGGCGTTCCGCTGCTCAAGTACATCGAGGTCGCGATGAGCCGTCATCTTCGAAACCCCGAAACGTTCGACGATCTGCTGCAGAGAGAGATTACTCTCGTTTTCCAGCCATTCCATGATGGCCTTGCGTCGATCGATGCCGCGCATAATACCTCCAAATGTTATCAAGATATCATATTTCCCCACCTGTTTATGATATTTTACTTGAGACGGTTAAAAACAGCTGATATTCGTAACAAAGAGACAACATGCATAACATCTAATTGTTGTCAGATTAACATAATTGTCAAATAAAACCTGTAGAAGCATTTTTATTACGAAAACTGATATGTATTTCCCCCCCGGGAGGAGGCCATGCTGCATCACCATCAACATCTCGTTAACCGACAGGACAGAGCCATGGAGATCGAATGGATCCAGGCGCTGATCGACAGCCCATTCTGGACAGAACTGAATTCCAGCCAAAAGCGGCAGTGGCTGGAGAAACTTGTCGCTCTCAAAACCGGTACGCTTGGGATCTAAAGCAGAACTTCCACGATTGACATGTCATTCTATTTTCAGGAGGAACTATGCCAAGACACTTCCTACCCCACCTGTTCGTGACCTTGGTCTTATTGTGTGCAACTTGCGAACCTACTGTGGCCGCAGACTCGTTGATCCTAGAAGAAATCACTATTCGCGGCGTCCGCCAACAAGCCTACGAAGAAGCCTTGACCATTCGAGAAGTCCGGGAAAATCCGGCCCGCGACCTTGGAGAAGCGCTGCAGATTGTGCCGGGACTGAACATCGTCCGCAAGGGAGCGATTGCCAACGACATCGTGCTGCGCGGATTGCAACGCGACAACCTGAATATGTTTCTCGATGGCATCCGCCTGCATGGTGGGTGCCCTTCGCGCATGGACCCGCCCTCCTTCCACTTTGATTTTGCCGAGGTCGAATCGGTTACAATCATCAAGGGGCCCTACGATCTACGCAATTCTGGCAGTCTCGGTGGAATGATCAATGCCGTCTCGAAAACTCCCGGGGTCGGGCTCGAAGCGGCGGCCAATCTCAGCTACGGCAGCTTCAACTACCTCGACACCTCGCTGACCGCTTCTTATGGCAACACAACCTGGGATGGGCTCGCCGGACTGGCTTTCAAATCTTCTGACGTCCCGGAAGCCGGCGACGGCAAACGCCTCACCGACATCTACCCGGCGACCAGCATGAATCGTTATCGGCCGGAGTCTTTTGACTCCAGGGCCTATGAAACCACGACCCTCTGGTCCAAGGGGGGCTACCAGCACGCCAAGGGACGGAGCGAACTCGGCATCTCTTTTCAGAACGCCGAACAGGTCCTTTACCCTTACCTGCTGATGGATGCCGATTACGACCGCACTTTGCGCTTCAGCTGGACAACGACCCTGAAAAACCTAACACCGGTCCTCACGAAGCTGTACCTGCAGGCGTGGTACAACCAGATCGAGCACCTGATGGATGACACCCTGCGGATGAGCTCCATGCCGAGCATGATAATCACCCGCCCCTATATGATGCAGACTGACGCCGAGACCATGACTGTCGGCGCCAAAGTACAGGCTGACCTGTCGTTCGGTTCTGGACAACTGGCAACCGGGATCGACGTCTACCGTCGCAACTGGGACGCGCTCAACGAATCCGCCATGTGGATGGCCTACGTGCCCCAGACGATGATTCCCGATGTCGACATCGACAACCTGGGTCTCTTTGCGGAATACAGCATGCCGCTGCCCGGCAACATGAACCTGAGAGGTGGCGCGCGCATCGACCACACGATGGCCGCTGCCAACAAACTCACGAACACGCGATTGGCGACTCTTTACCAGCCCTACTTTGTAAAAGCGCTGGATACGGAGATCGACTATACCGAACTTTCCGCCAACCTGCAGGTCACCTGGCAGGCAATCGACAACCTGGAACTGTTCGCCGGCATCGCCTCGGCAAGCCGCACCCCCGACCAGCAGGAGTTGTTTATCGGGCTGCAACGTATGGCGGGCAAGAACTGGCTCGGCAACCCGGCACTCGAAGCGACCCGCAACAACCAGGTCGATTTGGGCGCCAAATGGGCCGGCACAAGCCTGTTCGCCAGCGCCAGCATTTTCTACAGCGATCTCAGTGACTTTATCTACGTTATCGATCAACCTGATCCAGATGGTGCCGGACCGCTCATTCGCGCTCGCACCTACGACAATATCGACGCGCGCATGTGGGGTGCCGAATTCGGCAGTCAACTGGCTCTCCCTTTCGATCTGTTTGTCAAAGGCACACTCTCCTACGTCCGGGGTGAAAACGAGGACACCGGATCTCCCCTGGCCGAGATACCGCCTCTGGCAGGGACCCTCTCGCTACGCTACGACAACGGCCTCTGGTTTGCCGAAGCGACCGAACGGTTCGCCGACAGTCAGGACCGCGTCGACCTCTCGCTGCAGGAAGAAACGACCCCGGGCTGGGGAGTGACTGATCTCAAGGGAGGTGCGAACTGGGATCGCTGGTCGGTTGTCGGCGGAATCAACAATCTCTTCGATCGCTACTATTTCAGCCACCTTTCCTACCAGCGCGACCCATTCGCCAGCGGGGTCAAGGTTCCCGAGATCGGAATGTTCGCCTATCTGAACCTGGCTTATCGGTATTGAAAACGGTCGAAAATATCACAAAAAAAGGCTGCACGAACGTGCAGCCCCACTTATCTTGGCAACAAGAACTCAGCCGGCTTCGGGTACGGCGATCAGCAGACGATTTTTGGGCGTAATCTCAAACGGAATTGTTTGCGTGTGCACCCGGTAGCCGGACGCCTGCAGTCGCGCCACCCGCGCCGCATCGACCGCCAGGGTCCCGTCCATCCAACCATCCAGCCCGCCGGTGTCGGCCGTATCCAGATCATGACAACAGGGGAGGACAGCCACCCTGGCGCCCACCGCCGTAGCCCGCTTGAGAACCAGATCGGTCAAGGAGCCACAAGCATGCACCGAAACCACCAGGTCAGCGGAGGACAGTTCTAGCTCTTCAAGGGGCGCTTCGACCGCTTGTACACGATCGGTCAGGCGCGGCCAATCGGCTACGAGCTCCTTGGCCAGGCCGGTAGCACTGGTCGGCAGCCGCAGATCGACCGCCAGCGCCTCTGGAGAGGTATCGTCAAGCAGCAGCAGGATGTACGCGAGCAGTCCGTGCCCGCAGGCCAGATCGACCACCCGTCCACCGCGCACCCGGCGCCGCACCCGGCGCGCCACCTCCCAGGCTTCGAAAAGCTCCTTGCGCGGCAGGCAACCGGCCCGGCAGACCGCCCGGGCTATTCTTGCGAACAATGTCTCGCCGGGGAACAGCTCGATATGGCGCAGGTTCAGACGATTACGGGAAGAGCGGTCCAAGACATATTCATCCGGCCTGGAAATCAGCCATATATTTCACCAAAACGCATGGGGTCATTTTGGTAAGCATCGATACAGTCACGACAAATACAGGTTTTACGCTGATGCGACCGCGGAACCAGATCCAGCAGACCCTGCGGAATGACCACCTGGTTGCACCAGCAGTCCGCTGCATGGGCCTGGCACTGGTTGGGTTCCTGGCAAAAGGGGCAAATAGTTTCATTGATGGGTTCTACCATAACCATTCTCCCACCCGGCTGACATGTGTTTCGGGGATCACCTGAAAATACGGATCTTCCACTGGCCGTTTTCCAGACCGATACCGATCAGCTGACTCCAGCTGCCATTTTTCAGAGTCACTTCGTAATGGGTTGCGTCGTACTGACTCCAGGTTTCGGTCATGCCGCCGTTTAGCAACTGCCGCTTGTGCTCGATCGGCCCGGCTTCTCCAAAGACCATGATCTGCGCCGCCATCTCGCGTGAAATATCCATCACCTGGAGCTGGTAATCCATGTCCTTGAGTTCATCATTAATTTTCTTTTTTACCAGATCAAGATATACGTCAGAATAGTACCACTCGAGCATGGCCGTCGGATCGTAGTGTTTGAACAGGGGGGCGGTAAAGGTCATCCGGGTTCGTTCGGCGAGCATCTTGAACAGGTCCGGCGGCAGGTAACGATCGCCGGAGATGTCCTTGAGGTAGTTGGCGAAAAAGACTTTCGGGTTGTCCGTTTTGACAAACGCGTGAGGTGCCAACTTGGGAAGCTTCGCATCTTTGGCAGAGTCGGTGCAAGACAGCAACAGCGAGAGGATCAACAGCACGGGCAAGAGCGTCAACAACTTCATTCCATTCTCCTTGGCACATCCGGTTCGGTAACTTTTGAACCCTCAGTTGTTGCAGACTGCCTGGAGAATGTCAATCCCTATCCGAGTCTGGCAAAGTTCGACAGTTCGGGCTGGACCGACAGCACCCGCTGTCGGGACCACAGATCAGCCGAACTGATAGACCCGCTGCCCGTTACGATACAGCTCAACCGGGCCATCCTCGGACACCTTGACCACCTGGCCGAAGTAGGATGCGGCGGTAGCGGCTGTGGTCCGTCCGCCACCGGTCACCAGATCACCAACTTGCGAAGTATCGATAATTACCCCGGTATCGAGCAGCTCTCCCTTGCGATTGATCACGGTCAGACCATCGGAGGAAAGGATCCGGGTCAACTCGCCGGAGCGCTTCAGGGTACCGACCTTGTTACCACGCACATGTTCAACCAGCGCCCGGCTGACCGAATCTCGCCCGCCGACCGAGCCCTTGCGCAGCTGATCGAGGTCGGTCTCGTCATTGGCAACCAGCACCACCGTACCATGCCGTGCTTTCGAAAGCGCATAGACCGCCCAGACCAGATAGTCGATGGAACGTTTTTCCAGGTGCCCGGCCAGGAATTCCCGGAAGATCGCGGGATCGTAGATCGCCCACGCGCCCTTGCGCCAGACTAGCAGGCGGTCGTAGCCGAGGACAACTTCAACCTCGGAGGCTTCGTTGACATAGATAGCAAACGCGCCGTCACCAGCTTCATCCAACAGCGAAAGGGTGTCGCGATGCGCCAGCTGCTCGATCGACTTGCGCGGACGCGGTGAGCGGGTCTGGATGGTCCCCTTGACGTTGGTACGGATGTCACAGACAAACAGGGCCCGCTGTCCGTCGACAAAGCGATAGGAGAGAGGGTTGCGGAAAAAATCACCGCTGATACGCTGCCGTTCCTTGCCGAGGTCGAACCAGTCGTAATGGCTTTTATTGAGGGTGTTCAGAAAATCGTCAAGCTGAGTTCGATAGACCAGGAAGCCGGTCGTCGCCGGCGTCCCCTCGTAACGCTGATAGGAAAGATTTTTCAGCAGCTGCAGCAGGCTCTGGATCGGCCAGAACACCCCCTTGCGATCGCCGCGGATATAACGGGCGACGGCAATATCGGCCAATGACGTGAGCAGCGCCGTACGAAAATGCGCCGCGTAGCCCTGCGCGGAAAATCCGCCGAACAACCCTTCGAACGCCGCCAGCAGCTCATTGATGAAAGCCTCCTCGGTTTCGGTAAACGCCAGCGCCTCCCGATAGGCCCGGAACAGGTAGGAGATTTTGTCGATCGCGATCCGGACCAGGATCTCGCGCCGGCTACCAGGATCGGGAATCAACTCTCCCTTTTCGAGCTGGACCAGACTTACGGCGGCTCCGCCGAGGAAGGTAACAAGACTGGTGGAGATGGCGTTAAAGGCTGTTGTTGGCATGCCCTATCATGCCTCATGAATTGGCAAGGTTCAAGCGTCGGCTGCATTTCAGTGCTAGTTGGGGTGGACACCGGCCACTGGATCAACCGCATGAAGGGCAAGTCAGCAGCCTCTTCCCCCGCGGGCAGAACAAAGCGGGCCTCAAGAGAGAAACCCGCTTTGTTCTGCCAAGAACCGGTTCCGGTTTATCAGTCTTCGTAAACCACGGCCCGCACCAGCCCGATTGTCGAGCCGTTCTCGCTGGTGGTGGAATCGGACACTGAAATCACCCGGCTAATCTTGTTTTTCTGCAGGAAATCGTTGACCCGCTGATCAAGCTCATCGAGTTCCTGCCGAGTCTTAAATGCCTGCAGAGGTTCGCCAAAGGTTTTGACCTTGATCATGCTGACCTCCCTGTTGTGTCAGGATCAGACCTGAACAACTTCCTGGACTTCGGGAATATTTTCCTTGAGGGTCCGCTCGATCCCCATTTTGAGAGTCATGGTCGACATCGGGCAGGAGCCGCAGGCACCGGTCAGGCGCACACTGACGATTCCATCATCGGTCACATCGACCAGCTCAACATCACCACCATCAGCCTGCAGGGCCGGGCGAACGTGATTCAGAACTTCCTGTACTTTTTCTTTCATTGAAGAGTCCTCCTCTTGAGTTGTGTTCAGTATAACCTGAATTGTTGCATATTTGCCGTTCTCAGGCGTTTCTGGTCTAAAATGCCGCAGGAATCCGGGCGATGTCCCGCTGACAAAGCAAGTCGGGGCGGCCAACTCCCCGGCCTTGGATCAACACCTTGAATGTTTCACCCATCCCCCCTTCGGGCATGATCAGGTTCTTCAGGCTCAAACGCAATGCCCGGGCCTGCTGTTCATCGGTGGTTTTCATCTGCAGTTCCATCAACGCTTCGACAAATCCGAGCCCGAGCAAAAACCGGTACTGTTCGAGAAAACAGAGACTATCCAAACCGGACTCCGCGCCCGCTTTTTGCAGCGCGGTAAAATCGACGTGGGTCGTCAAATCCTTTTCGCCAACCTCGAGCAGCGGATTCTCATCGGCCTGGTGCTGGCGATAGCACATCAGCGTGCCGTCACGCCGAAACGGGGCATAGAGCTCCTCGGCCGGATAACCGTAATCGATGGTGATGACAAAGCCGCGTTTGAGGATGCCCGCAACCTGGCGCATCCAGTCGACCGCAGTCAGGTTGACCTCAAAGCGGTTGCCATCGACCGGCTGTACTCCCAGCCAGGCGAAATGATCGGCAACGGCAGCATCGCGCGGGGCCAGCAAAACTTCCTGGAACTTTCCCTGTTCATCGCAGCCGACAAAAACTTCCCGGAACTCCCCCTGCTGTTTTTCCAGCAATCGGACCGGGAAGGCATCAATCAGCTCATTGCTGAGGAAACAGCCTTCCAGGTTTTTCAGTTGCCCAAACTCGCCCCAACGCACCTTCTCGGCGTGCTGTTTGAGGACCGTCCGCTGACGCTGACGGTTGTCCGGACTGACGTCCAACAGGACGTAATCGATTTGTTCATAGAACTCCGGCGCATCGGTCTTCAGAGCCGAGAGGATATCGAGGGCAAAATGCCCCTCACCGGCCCCCTGCTCAACAACAGCAAAGCCCCCCCTGCCCAGTAGCTCCCACATCTGCACCAGTTGGCGGGCGACCAACTGGCCGAACAGGGCATGAACCGAACTCGAGGTAAAAAAATCCCCCTGCTTGCCGATCCGCTGACGCGGCGTCATGTAATAGCCATGCTCGGAGTGGTACAGGGCCTGTGCCATAAAATCGACAAATGGTATCGGTCCCTGCGTGGATATCTGCTGCTGCAGAAGTGTGGCGAGTTGATTTTTTGGTGTTTCGGGCATACGAACCTGCTTAACAGTTTAATGAGCAGCGATAATACCCGACCATTTTAGTCATGACAAGGCAAAGCGTACATAGATGGGTGGTTTTTTCCGGAGCATGCAGCTTATGGCAATATCCCCAGCAATTTATGCACCTGCAGCAATTCCGCCGTCTCGCCCACTTCCAACGTGAGCGCCCCCAACTGCTCCGGCAATTGCAGGTCGACTTGGCGCCGGTCACCCACAAACAGGAAGCTCTGCGGCGGGCCACCGATTTCGCTCATCAACGATTGCAGGGTTTCCAGGTCCGGCTTGGGTTGCCAGCGATATTCGATGGTATAGAGGCCGTCGAACAGCTCATCGACACCGAGCAGTGCGAGGATTTTCCGGGTCAGGGGCAGGTTGTTGTTGGTATAGATGTGCAGCGAACAATACTCGCGCAATGAATCGAGCAAGGCCTGCAGGACCGGGTCGTAATTGAGATAGCGTTCAGGTCGAAGCCGTGCCTGAAACGCCCGATGCAGGTCACGGACTTCGATACCGAGTTCCTGGCAGGAGCGGGTCAGGGTCGGTTCTTCATCAAGGGTTTCGGCCAGCGCGGTTTTTGCCGACTGCAGCAGCTTCCGGGCTTCCTTGAGAGTCATGCCGCGGCTATGGGAGATCAGGTCTTCGGCCGTCGCCATGATCTCCTCGGCCAATCCCCGGTTGTGATAGAGAGTGCCATCCAGATCGAAAACAATCGTGGTAATATCGCTGCTGTGTTGATTCAATGCTCGGCCTGCTCGGATCGAAACGGGGTCTGGTGATTCAGTCTGGGTCAATTCTAGCAGTCAGGCGCGCTGAGTCAATTGAGGAACAGCTCGCGCCGCAACAGTCCCGGACGGTTACTAAAGACACCCGCTACGCCCAATCCCCGCAGCCGGTGCGCAACCACAGCCGAGTCGACCGTCCAGGGATAAACCGCCAGCTCCGCTGCCTGGCAGGCCGCCAGGAGCGGCCGGCTGACCTGATCGACCCGGGGGTGAAAGCTGACCGCTCGGGCCCGGGTCGCCCGCTGCAGGGCGCGGCGCCAGAAGCGGCTGTCATTGAGAAAACCGAGCCGCAGATCAGGCGCGACATTGCGCAGGGCTGCCAGCAGCCGATGGTCAAACGATGAAATCAGCACCCGGGCCCAGGGGAATTGCTTGAGGAGGCGCAACAGTGCATCCGCCACTGAGGGAGTCTTGACTTCGAGATTGAGCAGCAGGCGATCATCCGCCCATTCCAGCACCTCGGCAAGGCTCGGCAATCGTTCACCGGCAAACTCGCTTCCGAACCAGCTGCCGGCATCCAGCTTTCTAAGTTCTGACCAGTTCTGTTGATCAACCCGACCCCGGCCGTCGGTCGTCCGCTCCAGGATCTCGTCGTGCAGAATCAACGGCACACCGTCGCGACTCAATTGCACATCGAGTTCGATCCCGTCAGCCCTCTGCTGTTCGGCAAGAGCGAACGCGGCCAGGGTATTTTCCGGGGCATCGGCCGAAGCTCCGCGGTGGGCCCACAGCAAAAAATCTGACATACTTAAAACTCCTTGAAACTCTAGAGGGAGAAACTGATGCGCTGGCGCAATGAATGGTGGCGGTTCCTCTTGGTCGCCCTGCTGCTGCCGCGAGGCCCAGCCGGATCAGGGCAACCCCTTGTGAACCAGCAGCTTACGTAATTGCCAGCCCCAGATTCCGCCCTACAGGTCATCGACCTCACAGGTAACCCCTGCGTGCCAAATAATCGACAACCTGGGCACTGCAGTGGCCGACTTCGCAATCGACCAGAGTTGGCCGGTCTCCGGGCAGTTCTCGTTCGCAGGCCAGCAGGTTGTCGTTCGGAACCAACGCCGCCCCTGCCAACCGGAATTGTCGAAATCCCTGAGACGTCCCGACATCCAGGAGTGAGATCGAGGGGTTTTGCTGAACCAGCTGATAAGCTGCATTAGCACCCGACTTGTGTACGGGGCCGGACAGCGCCAGCTGGTTGCCGAACAGAACCAGCAGCAATGCCAGCAGAGATTTTTTCAACATGCCAGCTACCTCCACATCCACGCCAATTTAATAATATTCGATTCTGCATATACTTTACACCCCAATTCTTGTAATTCATGGCTATTCATGGCAGACTTGCGGCCTGAATCGTCCCCGTATACTGGATATTGGAGGAAAATGTGGATCGCAATCTGGCCCTGGAACTGGTACGCGTCACCGAAGCGGCCGCACTGGCCTGTGGTCGCTGGGTCGGCAAGGGGAACAAGCTGGCCGCCGATGATGCCGCGACCTCGGCCATGCGACGGACCCTCGAGTCGATCGATATCAAGGGAACAGTTGTCATCGGCGAGGGTGAGATGGACGAGGCGCCGATGCTCTACATCGGCGAAGAGGTCGGCAGTGGCAAGCTTCCGGAGGTCGATATTGCCGTCGACCCCCTAGAAGGTACCAATATCTGTGCCAAAGGGATGAACGGGGCCATCGCGACCATCGCCATGGCCCCACGTGGCAGTTTTTTGCATGCGCCCGACATGTACATGGAGAAAATAGCGGTCGGCCCATCGGCCCGAGGCGCCATCGACATCAATGCCTCGCCGGCGGAGAACCTGCAACGGGTTGCCGAAGCCAAGAGCTGTTATGTCGAAGATCTGACGGTGGTGATTCTTGATCGACCCAGGCATGACAAAACCGTCGAGGAAATCCGTAAGGCCGGAGCTCGGATTCATCTGATTACCGATGGTGATGTCGCCCCGGCAATTGCTGCGGCAGTCCCCGGCAGCGGGGTCGATATGCTGCTCGGCGTCGGCGGAGCTCCGGAAGGGGTATTGGCGGCCGCCGCGCTCAAATGCATGGGCGGCGATATGCAGGGGCGACTGGTCTTCATGAACCAGGAGGAACGCGATCGAGCCAAAACCATGGGGATCGACGATTTTGACAAGGTTTATACCGCTGAAGAGTTGGCCCGGGGTGATGTCTTCTTCGCGGCGACCGGGGTAACCAACGGCGAATTGCTCAGCGGCACCCGTTACTTTGCCGGCGGTGCAGAAACCCATTCGATCGTCATGCGCTCCAGGAGCCGAACCGTGCGTTTCATCCAGGCCACTCACTATTTTGATTACAAGCCAACGTATTGAAGTTAAGGCACTTGTCAAGTCAGCGACGAATTGGTAAACTCGCAAAGTTTTCAGGCAATTGAACCGAAAGCAAAGGAGCAACCATGGCCATCATCACCATCTCGCGGGAAATGGGCAGCGGCGGAATCCCCATCGCCCAGCAGGTCGCGGAAGTCCTCGGCTATAAGCTGATAGACGGTGAAACGCTCAAGGAAGTCGCCGGCGAGTACGGCCTTTCACCCGAAGCGCTGGAGCAGGCGGACGAAAAACCCCCGGCGTTCGTCGCCGAACGCGATGAGCAGATTGCCGTCGACCTGCATCAGATTGAACTGATTATCCTTGAGCGGGCGCTCAAGGGGAATGTCATCATCTATGGTCGTGGCGGTCAGGACCTGCTGCAGCGGGCGAGCAACCTGTTCCGGGTCAGAATCATCGCCCCCTTCGAAGAACGGGCCGAGCGCTGGGCCGAACGTGAATGGCTTGACCCGGACTATGCCCGCATCCTGGTCCGTAAGAGCGATCAGCAACGAGCCGGCTTCATCAAGTATTACTTTGATCGGGATTGGGACAATCCTCTCGAATACGACCTGATCATCAACACCTCGCGCCTATCCGAGGAGAGTGCGGTCAAACTGATCTGTGAAGGAGTCAAGGACAAGAACCTGATCGAGAAAAAAAACCAGTCGAAGAAAATTCTTACTGACCTGATCCTGCGCAAGAAGGTCGAGATCGCGATCCTCTCGGAAGAATCGATCGAGGGCTACCATGTTGAACTGGAAGCCGCCGACGGGGTTATCACCTTGGCCGGGCATGTCCATGACAACAAGGAGCTCAAAACGGTGCTCGCAATAGCTAATCAGATCAAAGGCGTGACCAAGGTCGTCAACAAGGTCAAGATTATCAACTACCGCACCTATCCAAGCGATCATTAGCAACCTTTGCCACATACACATTCCAAGCCGGCCAGCAAGCCGGCTTTTTTATTGCCGGACCGGGTTTTGAATTCTTGTCCGGGCCGGCCAGAGCATGCTAATATATGCTGTTTTTCCCAAGCGCTATCAAGAATCGAAGGAGAATGACAGATCATGGCTGGACACAGCAAATGGGCCAACATCAAACACCGCAAGGGCGCCCAGGATGCCAAGCGGGGCAAGATTTTCACCAAACTGATCAAGGAAATTACCGTTGCCGCTAAAATCGGTGGTGGCGACCTCGAGGCCAACGCCCGACTGCGCCTCGCCGTGGACAAGGCCAAACAGGCCAATATGCCCAAGGACAACATTGAACGGGCGATCAAAAAAGGGACTGGCGATCTAGATGGCGTCGTTTACGAAGAGGGGATCTTCGAAGGCTACGGGCCGGGCGGTGTCGCCGTCATTGTTGAATTCATGACCGACAACCGGACCCGGACCGTCGCCGATGTCCGCCACGCTTTTAGCAAGTACGGCGGCAGTCTCGGGGTCAGTGGTTCGGTCGCCTTCATGTTCGATCGCAAGGGACAGATCGTTTTTGGCGAGGACAATGACTTCGAGACCATCTTTGAAGCCGCCCTGGAGGCCGGCGCGGAGGATGTCAAGGAAGAGGACGGCATCATTGAGGTGGTGACCGACCCGAGTGATTTCGAAGCGGTCCGAATCGCCCTTGAAGAACAGGGGCTGAAATACCAATCGGCCGAAGTTACCATGATCCCACAGAACATGAGCCCGGTCGAAGGGAAGCAGGCCGAATCGCTGATGAAAATGATCGACGTTCTGGAAGACAACGACGATGTCCAGAATGTCCACGCCAACTTTGACATCTCGGATGAAGAGATGGAAAAGATCATGGGCTGAAGCGGGCACGCACGTTTGGCCAGCCAGACCCTGCGCATACTCGGTATCGACCCGGGCACCCGAATCACCGGCTACGGCCTGGTCGATCAGCAGGGCAATCGGCTGATTCACGTTGATAACGGGGCGATCATCACCCGCAGCTCGGACCCGCTGGCACTTCGATTGAAAACGATTCACAATCGGATCGTCGAAATCATTCAGGAGTACCAGCCCGGCGTCATGGCCGTCGAGGAGATCTTTTTCGCCCAGAACCCCCAGTCGGCGCTCAAACTCGGGCACGCGCGTGGCAGCGCCATGCTGGCCGGCGTCAATGCCGGCCTGGCCGTACATGAGTATACCGCCCTGCAGGTCAAAAGTGCCGTCGTCGGCTATGGCAAGGCCGCCAAGCAGCAGGTGCAGCAGATGGTTCGTACCCTGCTGAAGCTTTCGGAGCACGCCCAGGAAGATGCCTCTGATGCCCTGGCCGTGGCGATCTGTCATGCCAACAGCCGGGGGATCAACCAGCAGTTGCAAAGGGCCCGCAGTGGCCGTGGCCGCTGATAACCGGGCTGCACCGGCCAACTCCACCCGCACCTGGAAAGGGACGCGATGATAGCCCAGCTCACCGGGGAAATCGCCTATCGGTCGATCGACCATCTGATTCTCGATGTCGGCGGGGTCGGCTATCGGCTGATGATCCCGCTGTCGACCTTCTATTCCCTCCCCGAACAGGGCCTGGTCAGACTGCAGGTTCACACCCATGTCAAGGAAGACACCCTGCAGCTGTTTGGCTTTCTCACCCTGGAGGAGAAGCAGATGTTCACCCTGTTGCTTTCCGTCTCGGGAGTCGGCCCGAAGCTGGCGTTGAACATCCTTTCCAACATCCCGGTCGCGCATCTGCAATCGGCTTTGGCCAGTGGTGACTCCAACCAGCTCAACAACGTCCCGGGGATCGGCAAGAAAA
>Ga0209919_1000997_pt1 | contig 14045 bp, 12 predicted proteins | sample SalPon2A_C_D2_MG_FD_185721 | JGI IMG/M metagenome (GOLD analysis project Ga0209919, IMG submission 185721) | Soil microbial communities from South San Francisco under conditions of wetland restoration - Salt Pond MetaG R2A_C_D2_MG (SPAdes)... | ecosystem: Environmental > Terrestrial > Soil >... | reverse complement strand
TAGATGCAAAGATGATTGCAGTTGCAATTATTGCACTTCTTAATACAGTTGTTTCATTGTATTACTACATCAGGGTTCTAAAACATATGTACCTTGATAAGTCAGAAAAAGAAATAGAAAGTTTCTCCGCATCTTCTCCTAACCTCGTGCTACTCGGTGTACTTGTCGTTCCTGTAATCTTCTTTGGAATATACTTTACACCTCTGGTAGAATTTGCAAAAAGTTCAATGAGCCTGTTAGGCTTTTAAAAGCTATTATTTACATTCCCCTCTCCTTTGAGAAGAGGGGAATTTATTTACTCCCCATTTATCTCCATTATATTAATTTTCATATTCTTTTATGAAATCAAGATCTTAGAAGATTCTTAAGCACGTTTGAACCGGATTGGTTGAAATCTAAGGGTGTATGATCATTTTTTTTGGTTTTTTATGAGGCGTGATATGATTGTTAATGCGATGGTCTAAAAGTAACTAATATTTGCAGAGACGCTTTGCGAAGCGTCTCCACATAACAAAAAAATTATTTAACTCCAATGACGAGAACATCCGGATTCCTTTTCTGGACATCATCACAGAATTTTCTAAAATCATCAAAGCCTGATGCCAGTCTGATAACTTTATCTTCCAAAAATATTGTAGTATTACCCAATCGTTTGATAATTTTTCTGAAGTCTTTGATATATGCGGCTTTTTCTTTTCCGAACCAATTTTTAAAATATACAAGGTCGTTTTCAACCCTGATTTCTTTCGGCATGCTCAGGTAACGATAAATTACTAAAAAGAATAAAGCAATAATTACAACCCTCAACATCAGGTCCGTTTGTCCCTGGTTCTCAATAATAAGATAAAGTTCAATAGTTATAACAGTAACAAATAAAGCTAGAGTAAGAAAAAACCTGGTCTTTTGAGCTTCGATAGTGTAATTTAACTCTCCCATATTTAGCTCCAATTTTTAGATGAGTAAAATAGTCTGAAATTATTCTATTTATTTTATTTTAACAGTAACGAAAGTCACATCATCTTCCTGTGGATGACCTTTCGCCCATTCGTCTCCAAATTTAACAAAATAATCTATAACTTCATTTGGAGAACCGGATCCTATTTCAGCAAGAATTTCCTTCCCTTTTTCATAGTCTATCATTTCCCTGTTTGCTGTAAACCTTTCGGGGAAACCATCACTCATAAGTAAAATTAAATCACCTGAATGCAGTTCCAATGTTTCTTTATAATAAGGGAATTCTTTTATAGATCCGAGTGACATTCCTTTTAGCAAAACTTCCTCTACCTTGCCGGTTGCTTTTCGGTAAATCAAAGAAGGCGGCATCCCTGCTGATGCAATTTCAAGTTTATTATCTTTAATTTTCAGTATTGCCATACACATAGCAAGATTATATAATTTCATTTTATACAGGCTGCTATTAAACTCTTTTAATATTTCCACAACATCAGATTTGTTGCCAAGCGTATTAAACAAACTCTTTGATGCAGTTACCATTGTACCTGCTTTTAATCCGTGACCTGTAGCATCGCCAATAAGCAAAGTGAGAGTTCCGTCCTGTGATTTGATAAAGTCATAATAATCACCACCGACTTCTGTCGCAGGTTTTGTATATGTAGCAATTTCTAAATTAGGAAAATGTGGAATTTCTTTTGGCAGCATAGATAGCTGCATCTGACGGGCTTCTTCCAGCTCTTTTGATTTTCTTTCATTTTCAGCTTTTTCCTTCTCACTTTCTATTCGTAATTCAGATTCTCTTCTTTCCTGTTCAATTGCTTTCTCCGATAAATCCTGCACTTCAATTATTCTGTTTTCAAGGTCGGTTTTTGTTTTTGCACTGTCACGCGCTAAATAAATTGACATCGAAACCGGTAAACTTAAAAAGCCGCTGTAAAGAAAAGCCAGGTTGAACCACCAGGGCAATTTCAGAGAAAAAATATTGGAAATAGGGATGTATATTATAAACAGGAAGAATACCACAACCCCGATTCCTATGATTATTGAATTTCTTTTTCTCCTTTTTATTGCAAGTATAATAACGCGGACACCTTCAACAGTTAATAAAATCAGGAACGGGCCGAATACGTAATTGAACATCCATTGAGTTGTAATAAAGAAAATCAGGAGAATACTTAATACAGCACCAACTCCGGCTATTACCCAGGATTTTTTCGGCATTTTATCATAAAAAACGGCGTAAAGGAAAAAATTATAGGATGCGAACATAATCGAGATTAAAATAAAAATTGATAAATTGATTATGTAACTAATATCATTAATTGAATGTGTATTATTGCTATATAAAGCAGCACCAAAAAACAATGCCATTGAACCGGCGAACAGGGCATAAAATAAATTTTCTTTCCCCCTTGAGTAAAAGAAATAAATCAGCATATGCAGAACGGCAAATGCAAGAAGTATTCCTCCCAGCACAGTAAATAAAAAAGTTCCGAAAAATATATCTCCAACTTTTTGTTCTATAGACTTATTGCCGGGCCGGATACTGATTGAAAAGCCTGCTTCATCAGCAGATCCCCTGTACCGATCGTAATATTTTTCCCCGTTTAAATTAGAATACCTTATTGCAAGTACCTGTACGCTGTTTGAGTCAAGAACAGTTACAAACGGAATATTTTGAGGATTATATGTAACCTCTTTATCTGCGTTTTTACTAAAAACTCCGTATTTCCGTATAAGTTTTCCGTTTAGATATATTTCAGAGGCACCTCTTTGGTCAACAGTAAAGGCAACCGGATGATTATAGAGAGACGAATCAATATCAAATTTTTTCCTAAACCAGCCAAATCCCTGCCATGTATTCTCCTTCAGACTATCATAGTATAAACGCGTGTTAATTTTCTGCCAATCTGAATCATTAAAGCCCATATCCGCCCAGGCTGTGTCATCGCCAGGATGATATTTCCAATCATTTCTAAGTGAAATCGCGCCGGTAGTGTCAAGTTTGGCCCAGGTAATTTGCAGACTATCAACAGTATTTAATGAATCTATTGTCTGGGTGAATGCTGTCAATGAAGAGACTATAAAGAATAATAATATTAACCTTAAGTTATTTGCTATAAGTTTCTTTTTCATAATCATTTAATACTCTTATTTTGATAAGCATTATAGAGGTTTCTATTGATAATTAAAAATAGAATTAATTTATCAAATTTGCTAAAAAATGAAGAATAATTGTACAGTTTAAAATTTGCAATTTCTATGAATAATATATATGTTTGATATGCGACAAAAATAGTCCGGTTTTAATGTTAAAGTTATCTAAAAAGACAGAATACGCTTTTATAGCCGTAAAATATATGGCTCAAAAAAATGCTGAGAATGCTTCAACAGCAAGGGAAATAGCAAATAAATTTGATATTCCCTATGAGTTTATTGCAAAAGTTTTGCAAAGGCTATCAAAAAGAGAGCTAATTGCTTCATTTCAAGGCGTAAAAGGCGGATATTCCCTTACAAAAAGGCCGGATGAAATTGCTTTGATGGACATAATATTGGCAGTAGAGCCACATTACAGATTGACACAGTGTATGAAAAATGATGGTGGTTATGATGATTGTCAACGATGGGATTGCTGCCAGATCAGAGATCCGCTTGCAAAAGTTCAGCTTGAAATTGATAAATTATTCCAGAACACAAAAATCAGTAATATTTTATAACTACGGGGTAAAAGGAATGAAAAATTTAGATAAATATTTTGACCTTCTTAAAAATGACGAAACAGTCTTTCTTAATTTTTTAAAAGCAAAGTTCCCTGTCTTTCATAATTCAAACTTTTTTTTCAGAGATTTTCAATACGGCATTCAGCAATTTTTTGAAAAAAAAGATATTGAAATTAAATATCCGGAAGCCGAAGTACTTGCAAGAAGGCTTGCAGAATATTTTGAGACACAGAAATTATTTATTCCTGTTAGCAGGAACACCTGGAAAGTTAATTATCCACAGTTTTTAACAAAAGAACCGGGTGACCCTTTATAGAGATTAGTTAAATCCCGCGCCGCATTGCCAGCCCCCGGTAGCCTGGGCTGGTAATCACCGGGATAGTTTTTTTTGATAAACTTTAATTATAATAATTAAGGAAAAGAGAAATGGCAGAAGTTCAGACAGAAAATGATATTGTAATTACAGAGAAAGCTGTTAAAGAGATTAAAAAAATTATGGGCGAGAATAAAGTTCCTGAAACATTTGGCCTTCGTGTTGGTGTTAAAGGAGGCGGCTGTTCAGGATTAACTTATTCGCTTGGATTTGATGAGGCAGCCAAGGAAGGTGATACAACTATTGATCAATACGAAGTAAAATTATTCATCGATGGCAAAAGCCTCTTTTACCTGTCCGGAACCGTTCTAGATTTTACAGACGGGCTCAATGGGAAAGGATTTGTGTTCAATAATCCGAATGCCACCAAGACTTGTGGTTGCGGTGAATCATTTGGAGTTTAGTCCCCTTTTAACAGGACTTTAATCAGTTAATTAGAAATATAAATATTTGAATAAATTCAGGAGAAAAGAAATGGCAAAATTTGAATTACCGGCATTACCATATGCCCACGATGCACTTGAACCTTATGTTGACAAACAAACTATGGAAATTCATCACGGCAAACATCACGCCGGATACGTTAAAAAATTAAACGCAGCAGTTGAAGGAACGGACCTTGAAGGAAAATCACTGGAAGAGTTGATGCAGAATGTTTCTAAACATTCTACTGCTGTAAGAAATAATGGTGGTGGACACTTTAACCATTCATTATTCTGGACAGTTATGAAAAATGGTGGCGGCGGAAAGCCAGCAGGTGATCTTGCAGCTGCAATTGATTCAGCTTTTGGTTCATTTGACGAATTTAAAACCCAGTTTAGTAATGCTGCAGCAACAAGATTTGGTTCTGGCTGGGCATGGCTCATAGTTAGTGATGGCAAACTTGCTATCTGCTCAACACCTAACCAGGATAATCCTTTAATGGATCTTGCAGAAACAAAAGGTACTCCAATTTTAGGACTCGATGTTTGGGAACATGCTTATTATTTGAAATATCAGAATAAGAGACCCGATTATATTGAGAACTGGTTTAATGTAATAAACTGGGAAGAAGTTTCTGACCGTTTTGCAAAAGCAAAATAATTCTAAATAAATAATTTCATTTTTTCATTAAGGTTGTTTCAATAATTCGGGCCTCGCCTGGTAATTTGAAGCAACCTTGTTTTTTATTATGACTACTACAAAAATACCGTTATTTCCATTATCACTCGTTGTTTTTCCGGATTCTAAATATCCCCTCCATATTTTTGAAGAGAGATATAAAAAAATGATACGCCGATGTCGTGAAAACGATGAAGGTTTTGGAATTGCCGCACAGATTGGAGCTGATATTTCTAAAATCGGGACGCACGTTAAAATATCTGAGACTCTAAAAGAATATGACAACGGGGAATCAGATATTATAGTACATGGTATAAGACGAATTATTATTCTTGAATACCATCAACATCCTGATGGCTATTATGAAGCGCTCGTAGAAACATATAATGATTTAAATGAAGTGTCTGTTAACGAATATGCTGTTGAAGAATTAAAGAATAAGTTTAAAGAGATAATCGAGAAAGTTAATTTTAGAATTGAAGATTCATTCTGGATTAACTACATAAAAAACCCTATCAAAACATTTAAAATTGCTGAGAAATCTGGTTTAACCTTAACACAACAACAAACATTACTTACCATTCAGGATGAGAATAAAAGAGTTGAATACCTGCGGAAGCATTTCAATAATCTTGAAAAACAGATAAAAAAAAGCGTTGCCCTAAAAGGGATTATCCTGGGTGATGGTTATATCAACAATTGAATAGTGTCTCTTACTATTTCATTTTAACTACCACAAAAGTTACATCATCATCAGGATCTGTATGATCTGTCCATTCGTTAGCCTTCTCTCTCAAATAACTGATAATTTCTGCCGGTTCCCTGTTAGCAACTTCTTCAAAATTATTTCTCGCACGTCTGTAACTGTAAATTTCCTGTTCCTTGTTCCTCAATTCGGCAAAACCATCGCTCATCATTAGTAATGTATCTCCACTGTCAACCTCAATCTCAGACACGTCATAACTAATTGCCTTAATCGCTCCAAGCGGCATATTATTTATGCTTACTTCTTCTATCTTCTGAAGATTTTTTCTGTAAATATACAGAGGTGGCATACCGGCGTTGGCGGTAATAATTCTTCCATCAGTTATCTGCACGCAGGTTAGCGCCATCATTAATCTGCCAAGCTGCATATCTTTAATTGAAGTGCTCGCGTTTTCGAAGAAAGGTTTAATTTCCTTATGCGTCCTGTCTGACATAAACAAAGATTTCATAATTGAAACCATCATACCCGACATCATACCGTGGCCTGTAGCGTCGCCAAGGAGAACAGTTAACGTACCGTCAGTGTGTACGTGAAAATCATAATAATCGCCACCGACTTCAGTGGCGGTTTGCATATAAACCGCAATGTCCACGTGAGGAAGCTGTGGGAGTTCCTTCGGGAGCATTGAAAGCTGAAGGTTCCTGGCCTCTTCAAGTTCAATGGACTTTCGTTTATTTTCGGCTTCAGCAATCTGTGCTCTTAAATTAGCTTCTTTTAATGTTGCCGCAGCTCTTTCTTCTTTTAATTTTTCTTCTTCCTGTTTTAGAATTTTGCCCTTTTCATATTTTCTAATTCCTACAAGTCCAAGAGCTATCATAATTACATAAAATGAATATGCCCACCACGTTCTCCAAAACGGAGGACTTACTATAAATGAGTATGTGGCTTCATTTGTTTTCACACCGTTTGATGTAACACCCCTGACGCGGAAAGTATAATCACCCGCCGGAATATTCTGGTATTCGGCAAACGCCAGATCACTCGGCCTGGACCATTCCTTGTCGTATCCCTCAAGGTAATGTTCATATGTAGTCTGATCCGGGTCTTTGAAATTAAGTGCTGCATAATTAAAAATAAATGAATTTTGAGAATAACTTAATTCACCCGGGTATGTATAGAAATGGGGTTCACCATCAATTGTTACGGTAGAAATTTTTAATGGGTATTTACGATCTTCAGTTTTATTAATGTATAAACCAACACCGTTGTAATATTCCAGCATATTCCCAAAACCGTCCATTCCACTAATATACGGACCGCCGCTTACAAGGCTTTCATCATCGTAATAAGTTTGAAATTTATCTCCCTGGATTTTTAAAGCACCGGATGGGAATGAAAAACAAACAATTCCTCTGTATTCATCTGTTACAGGGTTAGAGATATTAGAAGATGGTAATCCATCTTTTTTTGTATAAAATTTCAAATTTGTTCCATCAAAAATTACCAGTCCCCGATTTCTTAATCTGATATATAATCTTCCGGCTGCATGTATATCAGTAGAGGTTCCTGCAACACTGGCTCCTTTTAAAATCCTGAAATCAGCATTCTCGTTAACACTGTCACTTAGATTTACAAATTTATTGTCAGTAAAAGCATAAAACCCACCAACTGTCAGGAAATACATTCCATTTTTAAGATTTCCTACATAATGAAGCTGATCTGTAGGAGTATTCCAGTTTTCTGGCATTTTACTCCAGGTTTTTCCATCAAAAATTCTCACTTTTGTTTGTAGAGTAGTAATATTGTCCAGATTATCGCTAAAAATTCCCATTAACCATAATCTTCCCTGGTTATCCTGCTGAAGATCATACGTCTGATATTTTTTATTATTATCAGCTTCGCTGAATGGTGATTTTATTTTTACAAACTTTTCACCATCGAATTTTCCAAGGAAATAATTTGCTTTTACTAAATCCCGGCCTTCTGGTCTAACATATTTTTCAAGTGCATATATGTCACCATTTTTTGTCTCAAATATTGTTGATGCACTATATTTCTCACCATTATCAGTTTTAATATTTCTTAATTTAAATATCATATTACCTTCACTATTGGCAATCTCCCTCACCATCGTTACTCCGCCTGCTGTAGCTATCCAAACTCTATTCTGAGTGTCCTGGTAAACAGATAATACGATATCACTGGCCAAACCATCACTCTTAGTGAGAGACCTTAAGCTTTTCCCGTCCCAGATATTTACACCGCTTTTTACAGTTTTCGCGTAAGCCGGTATATCTGAATAAGAATAGGAAAGCCACACAATACCACTTCTATCTGTATATAAGTTTGGAATGCTGCTTTGTGATCTTAAAAGCCCATCCTCTTTTGTCAGCATTTTTGAATAATTAGGATAGTAAATGCCAAACCCTTTTGGCGTATTCATCAACAGTCCATTCTTTAAAACAGAGGCAAATCCACCGTTAAAAGCATCGTATTTTTCCCACTTCCCATTATTATAATAAAATTCCTGATCAGGATATTTAGAACTTTGAGTTTGTGCGTTTCCCGGGAAAACAAGTAATTCAGGGAAATATTTATTGGCGTTTTCAAAATAAACTCCCGCATATTTGAAATCTTTTATTGGATTACCGGTTTTCAGATTTTTTATATTACCTATGTTTTTACATATTCCAGATGGAATCCATTTACCATTTTTAAACTCTAATATGGAGTTACCTGTCCCATCAAGTAATTTCCCGCTAATATAGAATGTAGTTAGAAATAACTTGTCAAGTGTTTTACTATAAAATATTTCTATCGGGACCTGATCTTTATCTAAATATTTAGAGAAATCGTTATATTGATGAAATTTATTTCCATCATACATCAATACACCAGAATTCTTGAATGAAACAGATGTAACATTTCCCTGTGCGACTAACCAGGTATTCCCTTGTTTATCAATAGAAGTAACAGCTTCTTGGGGATAAATATTCGCACCCTGGATAGAAATTCCCATAGATTCATCAACCTTAGTGAACTTACCGTTTTTGAAAAGGGCCACATACGCACCTTCGCGAGTTTGTGTATTATGTCCGGAAGAATTAAATATTAAATCACTGTAAGGTGTCTCAATAAAATTTATTGCATTATCCAGCGGATAATTAGTTGAATCGAAAACGGTGAACTTACCGTTATAAAACATCGTTAAGCCACCATTATTTTTTTTATCAACAAATGGTGTGGCTGAGCCTATCCAGACTCTTCCTTTACTGTCTTTTTTTACAAACCTGATGGCTTGTCCGGATGAGCCATTAATTTTATAACCTTCCTTATCAGTGTAGACCTTAAAGCTCTTACCGTCAAATGTTATGAATTTCTGAGGTGATGCAAAGTACAGTATATTTAAAGTAGTGTCGTAGTCCATAGCCTGCATTTTAGGCAGCCCGATATTCTCGCCTACTTCTTCAAAATCATATCCATCAAACCTGTATGTGCCTTCTATTCCACTTATCCATATATATCCATCTTCTGTTTGTACCACATCATTAAAATTAGTGGATGGTAATCCTTCCTTGTTGGTGTACTCCACAATATCAGCATTTTTTTCAGTCTTGGATTTTTGTTGGGCTTTTGTGGCAGGGAAAACACACAGCAGGCATATTAGCAATGTTAAAAATTTAAATGAAGTTTTGTGCATTTGATCCTCGTTAATAATAAAATTCCTGGTGATGTCTCAAAAAGATAGTAATTGTCATTTCGAGTGAGTTCACTACAAAGTGAACGAACGAGAAATCTATAAGTAGAAAAAGATTTCTCACTCGGCTTTCGCCGAATTCGAAATGACAGTGCTTATTATCTAAAATATTCTTTTATTTTCTAATTAAATACAAAGCCGTAATGTCATCGCTCTGTGGAGTACCTGCGGTATGTTTCCTGACATCGGCTACAATGCCATCAATAAATTCAACCGCTCTGCCGGGAGTATTTTTACAGAAGAATTCCTCCATCTTCGGATCTGAATATTCTTCTTCTTTTTCATTCATCGCTTCCGGAATTCCATCAGTGTAAAGAAGCAATCTCTCGCCTTTCTCAAGCGTTAGTTTTTCGCCTTCAAACGGAAGGCCCATATCGAACATACCAAAAGCAACTCCGCCGGCATCTATCTTTTTAAGAGATTTATCGTTCTTTAAAAGTAATATTGGGTTGTGGCCGGCATTAATTATATCGAGTTCACCATTTTCAGGATTAATAACTGCAATAAAAAATGTGATAAATTTATCGGGAGGTGAAGCATTAAAAATTATTGAGTTTATTTTAACTGCCATTTCAGAAAGTGGAATTTGCATATCAAGGTATGAAAACAACGACGCGTTGAGCGTGCTTACCAGCAATGCAGAAGGAACTCCTTTACCTGCAACATCTGCTATAATTAGCGCAAATCTTCCGTCATTTAATTTCATACAATCGTAATAATCACCGCCGACTTCTGCTGAAGGGATATTTATCCCGGCAATATCATATCCGGGTATTTCGGGCAATTCAGCCGGAATTATTTTCTGCTGTATTGTGGATGCAACACTAAGTTCCTTCTTTATTTTTTCCTTCAGCAGAGCTTCTTTGTGTAAATGCTCGTTTTCCAGCGCACCGGTAACCTGCATTGCTATTGCCGAAAGAAGAATCCTGTCAGTATCGTCAAAATCTTCAATCCCCTTTCTGGTTTCTTTGTTAGCAAGACAAAAAGAATATTTCAGTCCCTGGTACTCAACTTCGGTTTCCATTTTATATTTAACAGAAAGAATATCATCCGCATCCGCTGTTACCGGTAAAGCAATTGTTGAAATTACTTTGTCCTTATTTATTGTCCGTAATAATCCCCTCGAAGCATTTGTCAGTGAAACCGCCCTTTCAAGAGCCAGTTCTAGCTGGAATCCTATTTTATGCAAATTAGATATTTCTATGCCAGTTCCTATAAGATTATTCAGCTGCACAACTCTGTGCTTTAATTCAAATATTAATTGTTTTTCTCTTTTGTAATTAATAAATGCCTGGTGGGCGTTATCCAGAATTTGCATAAATATCTGCAGAAATATTTTTTCAATTTCTGAGTACCCGGTTTTATCCAGTTTTTTCCCGAGAATTATTCCAAAGTAGGATTTGTTCACAAGCGGGATTGTACAGATAATTTTGTATTCTTTATTTTCAGGAAAGCTGATAAAATATTGTTCTGAAATTTCCAGGTCATTCAGTGAAGTCCTGTACCTGTCATCTTTCGAAAACAATGTATTCCATTCAGCTTCTTTTTTGGGTTTGTAAAAAATATTAACATCGGTTATTAATAATGAGCCCCGGAGAATGTGATTAAAATTTAATGCAAGCTCTTCAAGGGATGAAGATTTTGCAAGAATTTTAAACCCATCCTGAAATGAAGTTACCTGGAGAGATAGCCTGGAAGCCAAATCTTCAGTTAAGACTTTGTTCATCAAAAAAAACCTATTTTTATTTTAGATGTGAACTACAACCGTTAAGAGATAACTGTCATTCTGAACCGTCCGGACAGGCAGGTTTCAGAATCGGGATAGCTAAAAAGATCCCGAAACGAGTTCGGGATAACTAACATTATTTGTGACCTGTTAATTCAAAATAATTTTAAAGCCTCATCCACATTTTTTGCTTTTTCGGCAAACTGGAACAATCCCATAATAGTAAATGTTTTTTCAATTGTAGGGTCTAAATTTGTAAATATTAATTTCCCGCTTGTCTCATTCAATTTTTCAATCATTTCAATTAAAAATGAAATACCTATTGAATTTACAATTTTAGATTCCTGCAGATTCAGGATATAATTTCTTATCCCTTCATCTTTATGCTTATTGAATTCATCTACAATTTTCTGACCGCCTATATTATTAATATACCCCTGTGTATTAATTACAAGACAGTTTTCTTTATTTTCTGAAGATAATTTAAAATCTGTGACCATGTGTTTCCCTCAAACTAAATTTTTGATGATAGTAATTTTAGTACCAGTAGGACCTGTTTCAATTATAAAATCATCCGACATCGATTTCATTAATTTTAATCCCCACCCTCTCTTGTCTTCGCCGTGTACTTTTTTGTCAATATCCGGTTCGGCAACTTTTTCAGGTTGAAAGCCTTTGCCATAATCCGTAACAAGAATAGTGAGTTTTTCCTTTGTCATCAGGAATTCCACATTTACATAAGGATTTTTATCGCCCGAGTGTTCCAGTCCGTTAATTATTGCCTCCGTTACCAGTATCCTGGCTTCCCCTATTTTCTCATCTGAAATACCCAGATGCCCGCTCATCAACTGAAGACCTTCCAGGGCTACCAGCTCAATATCCGGCACCTTCGGAAGTTTAATTTCCAGTTTAATATTTTGGTCCATGTAAATACCCGCAATTGTTTAATAAAAGATGAATTTTACCGGAAAAGCTTTAATAATATAACACTTTATCTATATATGTCCACAATTATTTATGCTTTTTATTAAGCTTTTTGAAGGTTTTGTTAGAGTGACTATATAATAATACAGTGTTCCGGTTTTCATAATTAATCCCGAGTTTACCGTCATTCTGAACTTATTTCAGAATCCCGTTAATAAACCGATCCTGAAACCAAAATACACCGATTAAATAAACTTCTAAGAATAATTGCTAATAATAGCCGATTTATGGATTTTTATCATTGTAAAAATGAGAAATTTATACAGTCCTGATATTACCGGGGGGGTAATTATGGTTGAGCTTGAAAAACTGGGGTTCGATAAATGGTTCCATGATAAAGTTGACACTTTAAAATTAAACGATTTTAGAGTTGCGAGAGTTATAAGCGTAAATAAAAACAGTTACGTCGTTTCAAACGGTGCTAAAGAAATTTACGCAGAGCTTACCGGCAAATTCCTGTTTAATTCCGAGTCCACTATCGATCTGCCTACCGCCGGCGACTGGGTTTACGTACAATTGCTCGACGATGATTCGCTTGCTATAATTCACGACATACTCCCCCGCAAATCTACACTTAAAAGAAAATCACCCGGCAAAAATGTGGAGTACCAGCTTATCGGCGCCAATATTGATACGGGAATTATAATGCAGTCGCTGGATAATAATTTTAACCTCCGCAGACTCGAACGCTACCTTGTGATGATAAACGAAGGCGGTATCACTCCCGTTGTCTTCCTGAGTAAAAGTGACCTAGCGACACCGGAAGAAATTGAAAAGAAGAAGGAGGAAATACTTAAAATTATTCCGGGTATTGAAATTGAAGCCTTCAGCAATATTACACAGAATGATATTCTGAAAATTATGGCTCACTTTCACCCCGCACAGACCTACTGCCTGCTCGGCTCATCCGGTGTGGGAAAAACTACATTGCTCAACAATTTGCTGCACGAGGATTTGTACAAAACGCAGCCGACGCGTGAAAAGGACGGGCGCGGCAGACACACCACAACACGGCGCGAACTTATTATTCTGGAGAACGGTTCAATTGTAATTGACACGCCCGGTATGCGTGAACTCGGTGTAATCTCAATGGATGCAGGGCTGGAAGATACATTTTCCGAAATATCGGGATTATCCGCAGGATGCAGGTACACTGACTGCACACACACCGTGGAAAAAGGCTGTGCAATACTGGAAGCTTTGGTAAACGGCACACTTTCCCGCGAGCGCTACGATAATTACATAAAGATCTACAAAGAATCTCAGTATAACGAAATGTCATACTACGAAAAGAGACAGAAGGACAAAAAATTCGGGAAGTTTTTGAACAACTACCTGAAGGATAAAAAGGGCAAATACTAGTTCCACTGCCCTGCAAACCTGCTAAAATACTGCAGTGAAGGGTATTTCCTGACCGTTAACTCAATGAAACATACCGTTAGATAAGTTTTTGTCCGAATTTCTTGCTTTTATACTCCCGTATTCGGAAATTCAATTCTGGATTGTAAGAATGATCGGGATGTAAAAAATCACAAAAACCAGAACTGCTTAAAGTTTATAGATATGCAGAGTATATTTTTAAATAATGTGAATGTGAAGCATTTTAGCAGAGCCTGGAATATAGATATGCAGCTGCACGCATATATATGTTCTTTTATTCAATAATCAGTGCAGTATAAGTAATAGTTATGTGTTAAAATTATTTTAAGGTATAAATTATGGAC
>Ga0209919_1000995_pt1 | contig 14057 bp, 35 predicted proteins | sample SalPon2A_C_D2_MG_FD_185721 | JGI IMG/M metagenome (GOLD analysis project Ga0209919, IMG submission 185721) | Soil microbial communities from South San Francisco under conditions of wetland restoration - Salt Pond MetaG R2A_C_D2_MG (SPAdes)... | ecosystem: Environmental > Terrestrial > Soil >... | reverse complement strand
GAGCGTGATATTTTCCTAACGTCATTCATTCCCCCCCCTCGTAGGGAAGCAAAACTCCGCATTCAGCGCATAGAAATTGCTCGCACCATGCGTCAAAGTCGCTGAACCCTTTTGTATCCTGGCCGCTGCTCCTTTGCTTTGGCCTGCGCTTTACCGTTCCGAATATCTCATACTCATCGTATCCGTAATACTGGCACAGGCATTCGTCATGCATTTCCTGCGGTGAGCAGCCAACGTACTCAGCACCTAGCGCCATGATCTTCCAGTGACGCGAGTTCTGAGCATTCGTGCGCTTTTTCTTAAACGGCTCGATGGTTATATCCCAATCCTTGTCCTTGGACAGCGAATCCAGAACCTCATGCGCGTGCTGGAGAATATCAGGCCGATTCTTGCGGAGTGTTATCTTAGCCATTTGAAGGCATGGCGATGAATTCGATGACATCCTCGAACAGCATTTTCTTAGCATTAAAGAAATCGGATGTAGTATGGCTTCCGTCATCGTACTTAACCCAGATAATCCTGTCATCATCCTTCAACCACTCAGGACGCTTGCCGAAGCATGGGTGGCGAGTGCCGTATAGTTGGGCTGGGCGGCAGTGTTTATATGGCATTCCTTGATTCCTAACGAAGGGAAGTGGCTTTTTTATCACGGAACCCAATAAGCTAAATATCGGGCTCACGAATCGCTCGGTGTCCCAAAACTCGCACAGGTACTTTCCATCGATGATTCTCTGCCACTGCTCTCGCGTGTAGCCATCGATCAGATTTTCCTGCTCAGCTTGCTTTGCGTCTGCCTCGGATATGGCTTTGCGTGCTTCTTCAATATCGACTGTTACGCCGTTAAGTGTGATGTTCATGTTATCCTCCTTTCTTGCCATATAGTTGTCCGTATCTTATGAGTATGGCAACAGATTTTATCTGATAGGTTATCATCCCTAGACCGAATTCTGAGGCGCTTAAATCTTCTTGAACATCTATTGTATGCAGATATGCCCTCTTTGTCCGCAGCGCTTCCTCCCTAAGCCTTATTCTCTCAATGCACTTCATATCATCCTCCTTTTCCTATCTCAATTATGTCATCATCAGCAGCCTTTGCAAGCGTTCTGTGTAGCCACCGGCATTGAGCTGCTAGCCATTCTGACTTATGCATTCCATAATCGCAATGAAATTCCATGTGGCAAACGGCGCAAATTGGAACAGTAAGCAGCCAATGAGCCTTGCCGCCCATGTGACCGTCACCGAAGCCGATCGCATGATGCCATGTGCTTGGCGCTGGCTTCCGGCAATGAATGCAGGGCTGTGACTTTATCCATCGCTCGTAGCGTTTGGCTGAGGTCATACCCATATCAGAAGCCAGCCGTAGAACAGAAGGCATACGATGATGGTGGCGAGTATGTTGCGGTAGTGAATCTTCACCTTTCCATCACCTTCCGCATTTCCTTGCACTCCTTGCCTCGGCATAGCCCGTCAAGCAGCGGTCGCCATTGGTGGCAATATCCGCATTCACCGTATCCGATACGCTTGGCTCGCTGGATGTGCTTGTTAACTTCGGCCATATGTTCCTGCCATTTGCTTTTGCCGTGTGTGTCTGTGTGTCTTGATTTCATTCTTCGCCTCCTATCTGTGCCAGTGCTTTCTGTATCTTTTCCCAAGTATCAAACTGGCTCTTGTCACACCCATACACTCTTTCAAGCCTAGCGAACTCAGTGCTAGCGAGCCTCAAAGCATCTACTGCCATATCAAGATTTCTCTGGAGTCCATTAGCTATTGCGCCGTTTATAGCCTCGTATTCACCATATCTGTTGTTTTGTGTGTGGCTTGATTTCATACTCACTCCTTTGGGATGCCGCATGCATCCTGTATTACGGTGGCAAAAGCGCGCAGTTCTTCTCCGAAAGTTCTGACTGAACAAGGCTCACATCTTATGCTAAGCCATATGGCATCTACCTCATCAGCACTCAGCCTTCGCACGTTGGGCGGTGAGGTGTAGAGAGGCATCACGTTTACGCAATTAGGATGCGTTGGCTTATGGAAGGTTAGCCTCTCTTGCCATAATCCACCACTTACTGGCACCTCGCATATCCAAGCAACAGGGTCATTTACAGGGTCATTTACAGGCTCATTGGCTAGGGCGTCCCTTAGTTTAAGTATCCGCTCAACAAGGATACTATCAGATGCCTGCACGCCAATATCAGGCCTACACCATCTTTCAACTACAGACTCTGCCGCCTTTCTAAAATCATTCCCTCCCTATCATCATGCAAGGGTGCAGCCTTGCTTTTTCCGTTGCGTAGAATCCTGGTCGGTTTCTCACAGCATTCGGCCCGTGGTTGCGGACATGCGTGTTCAGCGTTGTCTTGTTTACACCATGCTTTTCCGCCGCCTGAGTCTGCGTCATTTTACCGCCTAGATAATCTGCCATAGCAGCATCAAGCTTGTCGCGATTGTTGTATTTGCGCTCGATTCCGAACTCCTTGCGGAATGATAGTATCGTGTTTCGCGAGCAGTGATATTTAGCTATCACTTCCGTATAAGTGTGGTCGCGTGACATCTCAGCTATTGCCTTGCGCTTTTCTGGCGTGTATTTACTTGGCATTTTTTCCACCAAGCTGAGCTTCGTTTGAAAACCATCCACACAAATCATATAGTGATGTTGGCATCATCGAATTTGCAGAAGTGCCCCTTTCTATAGCATCCCATAAAGATTGTGCCTCCTCGGCAGTCTCAAGAACAATAGTAATGGGCTGAAATTTCGGTTCCTGTTTTATCTGCATATCATCCTCCTTTTTCCAATCTTGTGTAAGCCTCTAGGAATTTTGGCTTGAAGTCAAACTTTTGTTGCGCCTCTGTCATGCCGCAAAACGCCATCCAGGAGCCAGCCGAGTATAGCGCCTTGCTGATTAGCGGATCGTCGAACTTAGGATATTCTGATGCCGGAACTTCGCCAATCTTGGAGCATAGCTTCTCAAATATTCCGCTTCCGTTAATCTTTGGCTTTGACTGTGGTGGTCTATCTGCGTTTGCAATGAAGCGGTCAATGTTGTCTGCGTCTTTCAGAATGACATTAAGCCCGTCATATTTCTGCCCCCTGTCATTTTCGCCCATATTGTGTGGAGTAATAGAGCAGCCAGTAATCGCAGCCTTCAAATCATCAACATCGTACCCCATCTTTAGCGCAGCCTTAATCCTCCTTTTCCTAGAGTCGTCAAGTAGAGCCTTTGGATGGCCTAGAGTTACTTTCCAGAAATCAAAGACCAAATGAACGGCCTGAGAATCAGGCAGAGTATTCTGTCTCTTCTCTGTCTCTGTCTCTGTCTCTGTCTCTGTCTCTGTCTCTGTCTCTGTCTCTGTCTCTGTCTCTGGTGTTACGGTTTTAGTACGGCCTTGTAACGGATTAGTTACGGTTTCGTTACATTCAATAAAATCAGATAGTTGCAGTTCATCCATGCAAGCAACTATCGTTTTTGCAGGCTGGCGCAATCTGAATGAGATCTCATCTGTAGAGCAATCAACAATGCCGGAAGTAGGGTCTTCATGCTCACACGCCAATAGCCAAAGCATCGGAAGCAAAGCCCTGGATTCTGCACTCATTGATTGGTATTTGTAATTATCCAGCATTGACCGATGGAACCTAATCCAAGGCGGCCTGCGATCTTTATAGGATTGGTATTTAGACCAGTGGCGGATTTGTAACATTCAGACACACTCCTTTAGATGACCTACTAGCCGGTGAGAGTTTCCGGACAACAGCAGGGCTTGACGGTCAGCTAGCAGGTCAACCAAAGGAGGCGAATGTTAGCTGTATATCTATACGCATCTCACTGCGTACCGGCAATCTAGCGCAAGATGCCCAGCCATGCAACCGGATAGGAAGCATAGCTGAGGTGGAGTCACCTTCCCCAGTTTTTGACGCTAATTGATTGCCTGATGACAGCAATTAGCTCATCTATTTTTTCAATAGGCTCTGAGCCACATGGAAAAAAAGCACACCCAAACCTAAGATCATCAAGAGCTTTATCAAGAGCCATACCCTGCCTTCTTTTCTCTGCTCTAAAGCCATGCGCGCCTTGCTTATATTTCCTTGAAATATGACTTGGTACTGGTTTACTCATCACTCACCTCCATTTGTATTGATTCGCGCCCGCTTTCCATCCATCACGCCTATCGTTTCTTCGTCCGGCGTGCCTTTGCAGATGGTGCGGAATGTCGTCTTAGGATGCCAGCACTTTTTAGCTTCGACCATTTCAGCGTGATATGCTGGCGTCAGTCTCGGCAATATGAAGCGCAGCGGGTAACATCAAGCGCGGCAGCTTCGCGATAGGCTTGCCATTGTTCTGGTGTGAAGCATGGTGGGTTAGTCATGAAAACCTCGCATGAGATTGCATCATTAAGGCAAACAACGCTTCATAGGATTCAGCTTTTAACGCTATAGTCTGCACATCCAGCATTTTGCCATATAGCGCCTTAACATCAATAATATAAACGCCACCACGCTTGCGGATTCTTATTCTCCGGTTATGTAGTCTTATTTCGCATCCGGTAACATCTAAATTTTCGCGTTCCCGCTTCCTGTTTTCAAATGAACAATCATAAAGCTCACTCATCACTTCCCCCTTTTGATTTCTTGTTCATAGATCATCGAATCTACGTGCTTTATACATAGCGCTTTGAGGATTATCCTCTAGACCACTTCTTGTATGGCTCACAGTCGCACGGTTAAGTTTAACAGAAAGTTCGTTTATCTCTTTCTCAAGGTTAAAGATCAGCTGTGCCACATCTGCGCTTACTTCATGTTGCGAGCCATTGATCATTACTGTTATTTTATACATCACTTCCCCCTTTTGATTGCGCTATTGATTCGATTCCGTAGGCTGATGTGTAGCTCCTTGATGACAGGCTTTTTTCTTTCCGGTATATATCCAACTTCACGATTCCACTTGTTTATCTCCTTTTCAGTTACACCTAGCTCCTCAGCAAATTGCTCTGCCGTAATAAATGATAGTATTTCTTTCATCCTTTCCTCTAGGTTGTCAAACTCAAGCAAATATAAGGCAGTTTCAATCTTATACGCCTTGCTGCGAGTGCTGTGTATCTTTCTTTCGCCAACATCAATACCTGGCCCCCTCCTCATGTTGCACCTACGGCATGTTGGTTCAACATCAAGTGGTTTGTTATAGTCTCTATGGTCATATTCAGTTGCTTGATTTCCGCAATCAACACACAACACTCCATCTGTTATTGGAGGCAATACTCCGCGCTTAATGGCATACCGAACTTTTCCGTGAGCATTCTTCCTTCCTCTTATCCTCTCTTGTTTTGTCGCCATTGAATCACTCCTTAATATCAATACTTAACATCTTGCATACCTTCATAATGCCTTCGCCGGTTTCGTAGCGCACATTCTTGCGCTTGCCACTTGCTAGAAGCGAAATCATTGAGATAGAGCATCCGGCCTGCTCAGCTATTGACTGCTGATTCATGCCTTTTGCGATCAGCGCATGGATTCTTTCTTGCCATATATTCATGTTTCCTCCTGTGATATGCGAAGTATGGCGATGTGATGGAAAGTGTCAAGGCGTACAGTTGACAAAGTAGTTGACACGCAGAAAGCAAAAGCGCATAGTTCGCCCGTCGCCGGAAAACAGTGTGGCAAATCAGGCGAAGATTCCAAACGCAAACAAGGGGGATGAGATGGAAAAGGTTTTAGCGTTTCACTTTTCGCAGGCGAATAAAAAGCTGCAATATGGTGACGGAAGGATGATGAAAACTGGGCGCACTCACAAGGTTAAGTGTCAGCCTATATTATGTAAGCAGGGATTGCATGCCAGCGTGCGATTGATTGATGCGCTGTCCTACGCTCCAGGACCATATCTTTGGCTTGTAGAGTTGTCGGGAAAGGTTGTGCGTGGCGACGACAAACTGGTTGCAACGGAGCGTAAGTATCTTGGTGGATTTCATGCCGATACATTGCTTAGAGAGTTTGCACGAAAGCAAGCGTTAATCAACATCGAAAAGATTAAGCCGTATTGCTCCGATGCTGATTATGATTTAATAAATCGGTGGCTTTTAACCGGAGACATTAAATTGAGGTCGGCAGCAGAGTCGGAAGCAGATTCGGCAGCAAGGTCGGCAGCAGAGTCGGCAGCAGATTCGGCAGCATGGTCGGCAGCAGAGTCGGAAGCAGAGTCGGAAGCACGTGCTGCATCATGGGCGGCAGCACGTGCTGCATCATGGGCGGCGTCTAATAAAATGCTTACCGACATGGTGCGTGCAAAAACTGGATGGAATATATGAGACAAGGGGGCTATATTGTGAGCGACATATCAACAATCATGGAAGGCTTGCAACTTGAGCGCCCACGCACATTGCAGCTAATCGAAGAACTCGACATATCAATCGAGGATGTAATCCGCAAATACGCAGCAATAAAGAATAGCGATACCATCCCGTATCAGCAGAGGCCGGTGCATCTTTGGGTGTTCGTTGACTCGATGGTTGAGCAGATTGCAGAGGCTATGCGAGAGGATGCGAAAGCCGCTGGGCCTGACGATGGCGCGAAATGTGCCAGCGATATTATCGACGCTGGGAATCGTGATGAGATTAGGAGGCAGGGATGAAAGACATTACAATTACAATTAAAGCACCAATCACACAGCACTGCTGCAAGTGTGATTATGAGGAATCTTATTCATTTGGCGCTACGGCATACAACTGTCCTAAATGTGGAGAGGAAGGAGCCATAAACAGAGGAGCAAGGCCATTGAAAGACAAGCCGATTAGGGCGACTGCTAATTATGATAGCTATGACTTCTTACATCCAAATGAAAAGCAATGGCATTATTCATTTTATGACGTGCCCGATGGGAATCGTTATGAATTTACAGTGAATGAAGAACTGGATGTAGATAGCCCGATAGACTTGGCAATCGAACTAAAGAATATATTTGATGGGTATATTTTCTCCACCTCAAAAGAAAAAGCCAATGCACTCGTAATGCTTCTTGATACAGAAGAAGAACGCGATAGACAGGAAATGCTAATGGCCTCAAGCAAGCGTGCAAAATTAGAGCATGCTCTATATGAGTGTATATATCGCGGAGGGAGGTGAAGGGATGAACGCCGATAAGCTGAAAGAGATATTAGAATCACACAAAAGGTGGTTGAATGGTGAGGGGGGAGAAAAGGCAAACTTGAGCAAGGCAGACTTGCACGGGGCAAACTTGCACGGGGCAGACTTGCACGGGGCAGTATTGATCGAGGCAAACTTGAGCAGGGCAAACTTGCGCGGGGCAAACTTGAGCAGGGCAGACTTGAGCAGGGCAGTATTGATCGAGGCAAACTTGAGCGGGGCAAACTTGCGTGAGGCAGACTTGATCTGGGCAAACTTGCACGGGGCAGACTTGCACGGGGCAAACTTGAGCTGGGCAAACTTGAGCGGGGCAAACTTGAGCGGGGCAAGATTCTTGGAAATACGCACAGATATATGGACAGTGCAAGTGCATGCTGAGCATGTGCGGATTGGATGCCAGTATCACACGCATGACGAGTGGATGAAGTTTAAGGACGCCACTATTGATACGATGGACATCCGCGCCCTTGCATGGTGGAAGATTTACAAGCCTGTCGTAGCGGGCCTGATTGCGGCAGTAAACGCGCAGGAGGTGAAGGGATGAAGCGTAAAGTTGACATGCCAGGATACGGGCTGAAAGAGTCGCCGGATGATGAGTTCGGCATATGCATGGGATGCCTCAAGTCGATACCATCTGGTGAAGACTTTTGCAAGAATTGCGACCCAGCGCGGCAGGACTACGAATACGAGCAATGGAAAGACCGGAGGTGTGGGTTATGAAACAAGATCGGAAGTTTGATATATTCAGATTTTACGTTAGCGCAATGGTATGTCATGGCAAGGTAAACAAAGGCAAGATCCTGTCATGTGCAGCGCAGTGCAAGAATATAACGGATGGCGAGCTGCTGGTGCTGACTGACTTTGCGGCGATGATGGGGAGTTGATATGAGCAAGACATTTGACATGGCAGCATTCATCGGCGAGCCTACAGAAGCGGACTTGGAGGAGATGGCAGACTACTTTGACATGCAGCGAGTAGAGCAGATGGCGGCTGATTTGATAGATGCTGGCAATCTGGATATGGGTAAATTCGAGGAGGTGTTACGTGGCGGCTAGATATTCAAAGGAACTGACAGAGCTAATCAAGAAATTCAATCTTACGAAAGACGAAGTATGGGATTGCCACGGTACAATGGTAATGCTTCACAGGGCTTGTGAAAAGGTTGCGCTACAGCTTGGCATATTGTTCGATTCGCCGGAGGTGCTACTTGCAGAGGGCGAGTCTATAGCGATTCTGGTTACTGGGTATCTGAAAGAGGCAGACAAGGAAACGGCTGCGTGGTCAATCGGAGAGGCCAGCCCGAAGAACAACAAAAACGCATACCCTTGGGCAATGGCAGAGAAGCGTGCGAAGGACAGGGTTATTCTAAAGCTCGCGCGATTCAATGAGGTTGGCGTGTATTCAGACATTGAGGCTGACGACTTCAAGAAGCCAGGATATGCTGATCGCGAATGCTACAAAGGCGAACGTTCGCCTGAGTTAAAGGAAACGCTGTCACAGATGGAAACCACAGACTCATACGCTGTGACGGATGTTGCCAAGGTTCTGAATGAACACTTTGGCGGCGACAGGGATGCGGCGCTTGACTGGCTGCAAGAGAAAGGGCTGCCGGTTCCTACGAATTGCTCACCGGAACAGTTGCAGGAAATGATGAGCCTGCTATCATAAACAAATGGAGGGATGAATGATGAATATATCAACAAAAATAAATACTGCTTCATTGGCGGCCACTGTAACGCTATCTTTTGATTCGCAATGGCCTAAGTATGAATTTTCTTCATCATATCATGGGCGAGGGTATTCAGCAGGAACAAGGCAGAACAAGCGCCGGAAGAATGAGCGCAGAACTCGTGGAGGTAAGAAATGAGCGCAAAAAATCACTTCGCATGCATCGGCAATTTAGGCGGTGACGCTGAAACGAAGTTCACGCAGAAAGGAACGGCAATCGCTACATTCAGCCTTCCGGTAGTTTCTGGATATGGTGACAATCAGAAAACATCATGGATGAGATGCAGCATCATCGGAAAGCGTGCGGAAGGTGGAGTTGTCCCGTATCTCAAGAAAGGAACGCAAGTCGCAGTGATCGGTGAAATATCGCTGAACACATGGACAGGAAAAGATGGCGCGGAAAAGACATCGCTGGAATTGAAGGTTGATGACATTTCGCTGGTTGGCGGGAAGTCGTCGGAGCATCGTGAGCCTGCATCGCCAGGATATGCGAAGAAGGCTGACCCGTTTGCCGACTCGCCGGACTTTGGCGACGTTCCGGTTGACGATGATATCCCCTTCTGATACCGTATAACCGAATGGCGCGGGCGGCGGCGGAGACCCCCATTACTCACAAACGCCGACCGTCCGTGACCGTATAAACAGGAGCTATTTTCTGTGCTGGTGGGTTTGGATAAAATAAAATATACCTAACGGAAGGATTAGATAAAAGGAGGATGATATGATAAAAAGGTTTTGTGATTCGTGTGGGCAGGAAATGACTAAGTCAAACACTCCAACCGGCGGTGGCACTGGCAGCAGGCTTACGGCAAAGGCTGGCTGTCTGATGGTGGAAGTTATCACAGGGAAAGACGGCGTTAGCAATGCAGGTGACTTCTGCATATACTGTATACTGAGCACCGTAGCGCTTGGCGGGATGAACCGGCAAACCGGAATAGGAGAAAAGCGATGAGTTATAACGAATGTCCAGAAGAGTACGAAGGTTTTGAGGGGCCGCCAAAGGTAGGTTTGAACGATTTGTTAGCTGCCGAATGCCCGGAATGTGGCAGCACCGATACAGAATGGCACTGCACGCAAACGACACGCAGCGGAGTTGCGGACGGTCGATTGAGGCTGAACGAAATAACCACGCTGTTTTTCTGTGGCTGCAATGAGTGCTCAGAAACCATTAAAACGGTGAGCGGTGACGAGCTGGCGGCAATGATGACAGGCAGCTAACAGTGTTAATAAGCGGAAAGGAGGAAGTATGAACGACACACAGAAGCAAGCAGCATGGCTGGTCGATATGTACCAGCACGTAGCAGATGGTGGAGAACTTGAGTGTTGCGATGGTACGAGGGATTGGATTACTTCCCATCGCGGCCCGACGATGCATAGCATTCCTGTATACTGGCGCAAGAAGCAGCGCACTATAAACATCAACGGCCATGAAGCAGACCTAGCTGCGGCTGAGTTGATGGGGCTTCCGAACATCAGTATTGATGGGGGCGCAGTATTTTTTGATTTTGCATATAAATCACACAAGAAGATGCACCGCAATACTTTCTCCCTCGCCAACAAAGCAGACAGGATGGATTTTGTTGAGTGGATGGGGAAGAATCATGGGATAACACCAGTGGCAACTGATGGTGGACACTATAGCGGAGCGTTTTACTTATGGGATGAGCGCAAGAAAGTTCAGATTATTGATGCCGAATACGCCACCCACACTGAAGCATGTCGAGCGGCTGCAATTTACCTAAAGGAGGTGAGTGATGAGTGACCACGACTTGCGGAACTGGCTCTACTGCTACATATTACTGCCGGAGTTTAAGCGCCAAACATTGAGCAAGGATAAACGGAGGGAAAATGTCTGATGTTCCACGTATTCGGCTAAACGAGCAGGAATATGATCTAATCCAGGCGCATCGTGAAGGGCGCAACGTCACCGGCGAGTCAACGCTTTACGGGGCAAATGGTGAGGTAAAATTACGATGGGAGAAATCCAGCAACAAGCCAGCCGAATTGCAGAGGCAGGCCGACGCGATATTGGCGGCGATGAAAGAGGATATCCCCCAAGAAAAACAGGTTCCTTTTTCTAGCACTCAGGTCAACGATAACCTGCTGAATCTATACGTCATTACAGACTTTCATCTAGGGATGCTGTCATGGGGTGAGGAGACAGGCGCAGATTGGGATACCGACCTAGCCGAAGACATGCTGGTGCGCTGGTTCCGACACGCTATCGAGCATTCTCCAGCGTCAGAAACCGGAGTCTTTGCCCAGCTTGGCGACTTCCTTCACTTTGACGGGCTGGATGCTGTCACGCCTCAGAATAAGAATATCCTCGATTCCGATACCCGCTTCCAAAGGCTAATCAGGGTAGTGATTCGGGCGATTCGGCGCATCGTTATGATGCTGCTAGCCAAGCATAAGAACGTTCATCTAATCATGGCGGAGGGCAATCACGATCTAGCAGGCTCGGCATGGCTGCGCGAACTAATGCGGGCGATGTATGAGGGTGAGCCGCGCATTAAAGTGGACGATAGCGCGGACATTTACTATTGCTATGAGCATGGCTTGACTTCGCTATTCTTTCATCATGGACACAAGCGGAAAGTAGCCAGCCTTGACTCGGTGCTTGTCGCAAAATTCCGCGATGTGTTTGGCCGGACAAAGTTTAGCTATGCGCACTCAGGGCATTTACACTTTGACCATAAGGTCGAATCGAATCTAATGACATGCGAGCAACATCGCACGCTTGCAGCTTCGGATGCCTATGCCTCTAGAGGCGGCTGGATGAGCGGCAGGGATGCGAAAGTTATCACATACCACAAGCAATTCGGCGAAGTCTCACGGCTTACCATATCGCCGGACATGCTATGACTCAGCCCTTTACGGATAAGTGCCAACACAACAGGACAGGGGGAAAGCATGACACACTCAGCAATAGCATATGGAAAAGCGGATGAACCAGTAAGTGATGCTGTATATGATCCAGTAAATGATGCAGTAAATCATCCGGCACACCACACACATGGAGGAATCGAGGCTATTGATGTGATGGAGGCAAAGCTAACCGGCGATCAACTGGAAGGCTACCTGCTCGGCAATGCGCTGAAATATCTCATGCGCTGCAATCACAAAGGCGTATTGGCGCTGGACATTAAGAAGGCGGAGTGGTATGTTAAGCGGCTGGCAGGTCGTTATTAAATTGGAGGTAACTATGTACCGTTATATTTTTACGGAGATAATCAGATGCACCCATTTGCTAAAGAGCGTATAGCTATTAAGTTTTGTAAGCAGCGAAACATAGACGACGATGACACAAACAGAGACGCCATGGTTGACGCTTTTACAACCGGCTTTAATATCGCCAATGAACGCCTGCAAAGGCTAATAAAAGAAATACACAAGCAGGATCATGCGTACCTGAGCGTTTTTGCCGATAATATAGACCGAGAGTTTGACGAAATAAGCGGAAAGGAGATTGAAATGGAAATAGAAGTGACTGAGGAGCAAATTGACAAAATGGTATGCCGTTTCCTTGGCTGGAAACTACCTGAAAATTTTTGCCCGGATGCAGGTATTAGCTTCAAGGCTGAATACAACGAGAACACCCCTTATCCGATGAAGCATGGGCCGGTTGGAACAAACTTGTTTGATGCTGAACAGGCCAGGGAAATGATTAAGTACATTTTGGGAAGCGCCTAACGATTGAATTAACCGGCGCGCGGTAGCGCGTCCGAGCGAGGAACGAGCGATGTTAAATGATTTGTTATCTGTTTTGGTGTTCGTACCATTTATTATCGTGGGCGTATACGCATACCGGAGCGAAAAGGAAACATGGAATGATGGTGTTTGCAGAGACAACAGCGTTAAGTGGGAAACATTCGACATGGATTCACAGGGAGGTAGAGGCTACAAAGCCGGAGATTGTTACTGCTGGATAAGCTGGCCGGGAATAGACAGATAACAGTGTTAATAAGCGGAATCAGTCGTAGAGATTCCTCACCCATTCCGACAGCTTTTCGTGGTCCGATCCGCACGTGTACAGCTCCTCAGCATCTTGGGCGTGAGCGCGAAGAAGATCATTGGCGGAAGCAGCAGAGATTGTAGCAGGTTCAAGGCACTTGCTCATTAAGCTGGCTGGCATGTCCGGCAGCTTGCGAGATACGGTTGTACTCGCGCACGAATTCAGCGCCAAAGCTGCAAGTGTCATCAACATGATTGATAGTGCGGTACACGATTTTGATCCTCTGTTTTTCATTAGTCGCCTCCTCGATTAGTTTTGCAGCCTCTTGCCCGTCTTGTAAACGCTGTTTCTCGGCTACCTGTGCTGCGTCAGCCGCTTTTGATTCCCAGCGCAAGCCGTTGACATACCAGCCAGCGGAAAAAATAGCGGCAGCAAGTGCAGCGTACAGGTAAAGTCTAATGTTTGCAAGCATTAGGAGTCTTCGCAATAGCTCATTATCGTCGATATGGCCTTTGCTGTTTCTGGGTAGTCGTTGGCGAATTTCTCATGTGCAATATCATTCAACCACCCAACTCCATTTTCTAGGTCAGACTGTAGTGCATCAGCAAGTAAATCCTGCACGGTTTCAATATCCATATAATCCTCCTGTAAACCTAAAGATTGACTATAAGCCGTAGAAAGTCAAGCGACGCATTTACTCGGCTACTTTAACGCCATCCTTGCTGCAATCTTTTTCTGCCAATCAGGGGCAGCCTCGCGCTCAAGATATGATGCCACGGTGAAATAGCCAAGGCTGGATACCATACCACAAGCAACGCCAATAAGCACACCACGAGTTGAGAAGTCCACAAGCGCAAGCCCGAGAAAAGCCGCAAAAAGATATGGCAGCGGGCGCACAGAATCAGGCGTAAGCAGCCCGAATGCCTTGAGTAGTATCTTTGCCAGCTGAGTGAATGCGATGCTCCCTAGCAGTAGCCAGAGGATGTCAGGCCCGCCGAAGTAATCCAGCCATAGCTTGATTGTCGCGCTCATGGTTCGCCGCCGTGGAAAATCTCAATCCAGACTTCTTCGTCAAGATTCTCGCACTCTCGGATGATGTTGAACAACTTGCCAAATGCGGCGCGGGAATTGCCTACCCAATCGTCGGTATAATTCTCGCCGACAAGGATGCAGCCTTCGGTATCTTCCGGCTTGTTTCCAGAGTGGATGCGAACGCCCTCGAATCCAGGGACACCATGCAGCAG
>Ga0209919_1000991_pt1 | contig 14063 bp, 11 predicted proteins | sample SalPon2A_C_D2_MG_FD_185721 | JGI IMG/M metagenome (GOLD analysis project Ga0209919, IMG submission 185721) | Soil microbial communities from South San Francisco under conditions of wetland restoration - Salt Pond MetaG R2A_C_D2_MG (SPAdes)... | ecosystem: Environmental > Terrestrial > Soil >... | reverse complement strand
ATCGATCGATGGCTACCAGAGTCATTCTTGCGGACGATCACAAGATCCTGCGGGCGGGACTGATCAGTTTGCTGAAATCCGCCAGGGATTTCGAAGTCGTTGCCGAAGCCTGCAACGGGCGTGAAACGGTCAATCTGGTTCGCCAACTGAAACCGGACATCGTGGTCATGGACGTCGCCATGCCCGACATGAACGGCGTCGAAGCGACCCGCAAGATTACCCGCCTTGCACCTCAGGTTCGCGTACTCGCGTTATCCGGCCACGACGAGGGCGTTTTCGTCAAGGGCATGCTCGAGGCGGGAGCGAAAGGCTATCTGCTCAAGGACGCGGCCACCGACGAACTCCTCGTCGCCCTGAAAACGGTGTTACAGGGCCGAATCTACGTCAGCCCATCGGTGACCGATACCCTGGTTGTCGATTACCTGCAACGGGTCAAGGGCGAAGTCGGACCCGATGCCGAGCGGCTGACGGCCAGGGAACGGGAAGTCCTGCAGCTCGTTGCCGAAGGTAAATCCACCGCGTCGATTGCCGCCATTCTGCATCTCAGCGATCGGACCATCGAAACCCACCGCAAACGAATCATGGATAAACTGGGTATCCGCAGCATCGCCGAACTGACCAAATACGCGATCCGTGAAGGTATAACCTCGTTGCACGACTGATCGCCGGGCCCCGGTATCATACCGTAGGAGATAGCCGCGAATACCGAATTTCTCGGCCGACGTTCAGGGTTTTCCCTGAATGGGGTCGACCGGTAAACCGGCTATTCTTGCGTGATGTTTTCCCCGGCAAATGCAACGTGGTAACGACGACGCTTGCCCCGGATTCGATTGCCCGCGACGATGTCGAAAGGCAACTGACCGAGGCACGACTTCTTCTGGTAGCGGAATCCTCGATCGCGGCGGCGAGTATCGCCGCAATTCTGCTGTTCTCCGCCGGATTCCTGTATTTACAGCAGCGTTTCGGCTGGCTGCCTCTGCCCTGCGCCGGCCTGGGAGCGGTTTACCTGCTGCAGTTTCTGCTATCCCGGCGATTCCTTCTCCCGGACGACAAATTTCAAAGCCTGACGCACTGGTACTGGATCTTCACCGCAACCGCGATCCTGGGCGGCCTGTTCTGGGGTCTCGGCGCGGTGATGCTGACCGCCGACCAGGATACCGCGCTCAATTTGCTGACCCTGGTGTTCATCGGCGCCCTGGCCGCCGCTACCCTGCCGCCCCTGGGCATCCTGTCGTGGGCCTATGGCGCATTCGTTGCCGGCGTTCTCGTGCCAGTGGTGATCAGCCTGTGGATCGACGGCCAGGATCTCGACCGGGAATTATCGCTCTTTACCGTGGTTTATATCCTTCTACTGCTGGCCAGCGCGGCCAGATACCGGGCCCGATTCGAGCGCCGCTTCAGGGAAAAGCTCGCCAGCATCGACTCTGTCGGCGAGATTCGCGGAGACGGCCTGACCGGACTGCCGAGTCGCCGACAATTCGAGGCTCTGGCCGGCAAGATTCTGACCGCGAACGCGAAAAGCAAAATCGACGTCTCGCTGCTCTACATCGATCTCGACCAGTTCAAGGTCATCAACGATACCTGCGGCCACCGTGCCGGCGACGAGGTATTGCGCCAGATCGCCAGGCTATTATGGCGCATGATTCGCCGCGGTGATTGTCTGGCACGTATCGGCGGCGACGAATTCGCCATCCTGCTGGTCGATTCCAACGAGAAAAGCGCGATGCGTACCTCGCAGCTGATTTGTAAATCCATCAAGCACGGGCATTTCCATTTTCGCGGCAATCAACTCCAGCTTAGCGCCAGCATCGGCATGGCGACCACGAGCGGGGATCTCGACTCGATCGAAGACTTGATGCGGGTCGCCGAGAGGGCTTCTTACGCGGCCAAGGAACACGGGCGCAATCGCGTGCATGTTTTCGATCGACACGACGACTTGCTGCACCGGCGCAACCAGGAAATGAACTACGCGATGGAAATTCCCTGTGCCCTGCGGGAGAAGCGTTTCTACCTGGAGTACCAGTTGATCGTTCCGGTCCCGGGCATCGCGGGGGAGAAATGCTGGTACGAAATCCTGTTACGCATGCACGACAGGCAAGGCAACGTGGTCATGCCGGATACGTTTCTACCCGCGGCCGAGAGTTACAACCTGGCATCGGAACTGGATTTCTGGGTGGTCAACGAAGTGCTGAACACCATGGCCGATAACCCCGATGCGCTCGCGGGGCTGGGATTGTGTTTTATCAATCTTTCCGGGCAGTCCATGGGCGACCCGAAATTCCTGAAGATCATTCACGGTTTATTGACCAAGAGCCAGATTCCGGCAAACCGGATATGCTTCGAAATCACCGAGTCTTCCGCGGTCGCCAATCTCGAGCAGGCCCTGTCATTCATGCACAGCATGCGCGCACTCGGTTGCCATTTCGCCCTCGACGATTTCGGCAGCGGATTCTCCTCGTTCCGCTATCTGAGAAACTTTCCCGCCGACTTCATCAAAATCGACGGCTTTTTCGCGCAAAACCTGGTCAACGATCCCTTCAACCGGGCAATTATCGCCTCGATCAGCGAGATCGGTCACGCCACCGACAAGATGATCATCGCCGAATTCGTCGAAGACCGCTCGGTGCTCGACTGCCTGTCGAAAATCGGCGTCGATTTCGTGCAGGGATACGGGATCGCGATCCCGCGGATTTTTCCGCCCCGGGCGGAGCAGCCCCTGATCAGGATATTGAACGATTGAACGCGCCGACCAGCGTCTCTGAATCCCGGTTGCCGGGCCCATGGCCCGACACTTGTCGGTACGGGAAAAACACCGCGTTGCCACGCGATGTCTGTCGGCGGCGCCGGTCGGTGAGCCGCGTATGCTGGAGGATTCTGTCTTGTACAAGGTAATGCTGGTTGACGATCAGGAAGGCATACTGCTCGAGTTACGCGCCGTCGTCGAGGCCACGGGTATGGCCCGCGTGGTGGCCGCGGAAACCAACGGCAGTGCCGCACTGGAAAGCGCCGCAATGCACAAGCCCGACCTGGTCCTGCTCGACGTATCCCTCGGCGAGGAATCGGGGTTCGACGTTGCGGCGAAATTACTCGGCGAATTTCCCGCGCTGAGGATTCTCGCCCTGTCGGCCCATGCCAACCCGATCTATGTACGGGGTATGCTCAAGGCCGGCGCCAGCGGTTACCTGCTGAAGGACAATGTGCACGACGAAATCAGCGAAGCCATCGCTGCGGTGATGTCGAGCAGTCCCTGTATGTGGGTGGGTGACGGGCTGGATCAATAACTCCATAATATCGGTATTTCGCCCGAGCGGCAGACCAGGATAGCGGTGCACTCATTGGCCAGCAAGGCTGACAACGGAAACAACAGATCACTCGATGCCCGGGTACTCGAATTCCTGAGTAGCGGCAGCTGGATGTTCGATCTGCAACGCGATCGATACAGCTTTAGCGAAGGGCTCATGACCTTTCTCGGATACGAAGCGGGTTATCTCGAGGCCGATGCCGACTGGGAGGAGGACAATGTCCATCCCGATGATTACGGCAAGCTGCAGGAAGCCTATCTCGAGCATATCAATGGCGATACTCGATTTTTCGAATGCGAAAACAGGCTGAAACGCCGCGACGGCAGCTACGTGTGGGTGGTAAGCCGCGGCGTCGCAACCGATCGTGATGAAAGCGGCAAGGTTATGCGGATAGTCGGGATGATTTTCGACATCAGCGAACGCAAACAGGCCGAAGTAAACGAGCTGCGCTACCGGCTGATCCTCGAGACGATCCCCGACGCCATATTCCTCAAAGACCGCAACGGCAAAATCCTCTACGTCAATAAACAATACGAAGCCTGGACCCGAAAGTCAGCGCTGGAGGTGGTCGGACGTAAAGCCAACGAGGTATTCGATCACGATAAAGCATACCTGGAGCTAGAAAGGGAACTGGAAAACAAGGTCTGGGAAACATCGTTGCCAATCACCATCGAGCAGGATTTGCCCCGCGTGGTCGTCGAGGATCGCAGACGTGCCGTGGTAACCCGATTTCCGGTATTCGAGGAAAACGGCGAAATGCTGGCGATCGGTTACTCGGTTACCGACGTGACGGAGCGGCATAATGCCGAACAGGCGTCGCGCGCCAGCGAACTTCGCTTCCGGCGCCTGTTCGAATCCGCGCCGGTCGCGCTGTTCGAATCCGACTGGTCGGCAGGCAAGGCACTGGTCGAGGAACTCGAAAACCAGGGGGTCACGGATCTACGCCGACATCTGATCGACAACCCGAAATTGATCCGCAAACGAACCGACGTGCACAACATTCTCAATACCAACCTCGAGGCGATGAAAATTTTCGGTTACGACGACAACATGGGTCGTGACTACATGTCCGAGTCCGATCTGACCGAAGACCAGCGCCTGGCATTGATCGAGGTACTGGAGGGTTTTAGCCAGGGTCAGACCCGGGTCAGGTATCGGGGAACGACCCGGCGAGAGAGCGGCGGCGAATTTCCGATTATCCGGGATTGCGAATTGATCGCTACCGATGACAACGACTGGTCGCAAGTGCTGGTATACGTTCAGGATATCAGCATCGAAGTCGAAGCAGCGGCTGCGCTCGAAGCCTATCAGCTCGAACTGCAATCTCTAGCCAGCCAGATTTCACTGGCCGAGGAAAGCGAACGCCGGCGTATTGCCTCGGAACTCCACGACGGCACGGTGCAAAGACTCGTACTCGCGCGCATGGGACTGGCCAAGTTGAAGGCTTCCGTAAAGTCTCGAAAAATGATCGACCAGGTCGATGATATCAACCAACTCCTCGGCAGCTCGCTAAAGGAAACACGCTCGCTGATATTCGAAATCAGCCCGCCGGTGCTCTACGAACTCGGCCTGCGGGCCGCCATCGAGTGGCTGGCGGACCAGTATCGGCAGAGATCGGGCGCCGCAGTCAGGATCAGCAACGAGATCGGCGCGCTGAATCTCTCCGAGGAGCTGAAAATCGTTTTGTTTCAGTCCGTTCGCGAGCTTTTCAACAATATCTTCAAACATGCCCGGGCCGACGAGGTCGTCATCGCCTGGCACAGCAATCCTCATACCGTTCAACTGACCGTCACCGACAACGGGTGCGGTTTCGATGTCGGGACCGTAGGCACGCGTCGCTCCGCCGAAGGCGGTTACGGCCTGTTCGCGATAACCGAGCGCCTGAAACTGCTGGGCGCGGATATCGAGATTCAATCCTCGCCCGGGAGCACTTCGGTGCAGCTTACCGCCCCACTTTGCGCGGATCCCTGAAACCGGAAGGCACCGGCGGAGACCCGCCTGCCGAATTCCGGAGTTCCCCGGGGTAGAATTTCCGGATCGCCTGCAAACCAGCGTCAGGCTTGCCGGTTTCTTTGCAGCCAGGCATCGACCCGGGCCACGATTCGATCCACCTCGTCGAGTTGCCTGCCCCTGGAAGCGGCCAGCGCCTGCACCAGCCGGTCGATACGCTCGATGTTCTTCGCCCCGCCGGCCAGTGCGCGCGCGGCCGACGAAGGATTGCCGAGACTTTCCGCGGCACGGGCGTATTTCTCGAACGGCACCAGGTCGTCGTCACCGGCGCCGAGATCGCGGCACAACGCACCTACCCATTGGTAGATTTTACGCGACTGTTCGAGATCGCCATGCACGGCATCGCGGATCGACTGGATATCGGTATCCAGTATGCAGCGGTAATTCCCGGTCAGCAGCATCAGCCATTTCGCCAGCGGTACGAAGAGCGAAGCATGCACCTTGAGCTTGACGGGTAATTCCACTTCCCTGCCCTCGGCCTGGTAACGGATATCCTCGATATCCCGCTGTAATTGCCTGAGCCAGGCATTGTGTTCCGCGGACGGGAATTCGGCGACCTTGAAATTGGTCGGCAACCCCACCTGCAACGTATTGACGGGCTCGCCCGGCGGCCTGAATGCCTGCGGATCGGGGCTCGCCAGGGTCACCAGGGCGGGGTCGAAATCCCGCCATACCGACATCTCGGTATAGCAGGCGTCGAGGTCGGCGAGATCCACGCCCGGCAGCCGGGCCATGAAAGGCGGAGGCGGCATGTTCATGATGGATACGCAGGGACGGCCCGAAGCCGCGACCCGTTGCATCAATTCCCGCACCCCGGGCGCGCCGTACTGAGGCTCCTGCATCGCCAGCACGACCAGGTCGTAATCGTCCGGCCTGGCGGCCACGGCCGAGGTCGCCGAAACCTGGCCGCGCAAGTCCTTCGAGGTGATTTCGACGCTATTTTCGAGCCCGCGGACCGGCAGCCGGATAACGATGCCCCGCTCGTTGATCAGCTGTTCCTCTTCCGGCAGGCACACCAGGCAGGCGTCGTGACCGGCCAGCGCGATCTTGGCGGCGAACAGGGAACCGTAGGAAGCACCCAGAAACAATAAATTAAACTTTTTATGCATGACTTCTCGTCCTCGTCGCGTGATTGTGGCCGGCGCGGGCCGGATTATACTGCCGCGTTTCGGCATCTGGCATGCGTGCTCCCTGGCGTAATATTCAGCCCAGGATGATATCGCCGGCCGCGGCCAGCGCGTCGATCTCGCTGTCGCCGTAACCGTGTTCGATCAGTATTTCGCGGGTATGTTCCCCGAGCAACGGGGCGCCGCGCCGAATCGCCGTCGGCGTGCGGGAAAACTTCACCGGCGATCCCAGCGCACGAGTGGGCCCGAGACGGCTGTGCTCGACCTCGACGACCATATTTCGCGCCAGCACCTGGGGATCCGTTAGCATGTCGCCGATCGACTGTACCGGCCCGGCCGGCACGCCGACCGCCTCGAGCCGCTCGAGCCACTCGGCCGTGGTGTGCGTTCGGAGTCGTTCGGTGAGCATTTCGATCAGCGGCGGAAGGTTTTGCATCCGCGCCGCGTTATTGGCGAAACGCTCGTCCTGCGCCAGTTCGGGCATTTCGAGGACTTCGACCAGGCGCAGCCAGTTGGCCTGGTTGGCGGCGCCGATATTGATCCAGCCGTCGGCGGTTTGCATCGCCTGGTAAGGCGCCGACATCGGGTGCGCCGAGCCGAGCGCGCCGGGCGAGACGCCGGTGGCGAAATAAATCGCCGATACCCAGGCGGTATTGACGATACTCGCTTCCAGCAACGAGGTATCGACGATCTGCCCCTCGCCGCTTTGCAGTCGATGAATATAGGCCGCCAGCACCCCCATTGCGGCGAGCATGCCGGCACCGATATCGCCAACCGGAACGCCGGCCTTGATCGGCGGCCGGCCGGCACCCTCCCCGGTCACGCTCATCAGCCCGGAAACGCCCTGGGCGATGAGATCGAATCCGGGCCGATCGGCCGCGGGGCCGGTGCGCCCGAAGCCGGTAATCTGACAATAAATCAGCCCCGGGTTTTGCGCGCGCAGGGTTTCGTATCCGAGCCCCAGGCGTTCCATGGTACCGACGCGGAAATTCTCGATCACCACGTCGGCGGTGCTCAACAGCTTCAGTAACACCGCGCGGCCGGCCGGGGTTTTCAGATTGACGGCAGTGCCGCGCTTGTTGCGGTTGAGAATCATGAAGGCAGCCGATTCGCCGTCGATCTCGGGCGGCACCATGCGCCGGGTATCGTCGCCATCGGGAACCTTCTCGACCTTGACGACATCGGCGCCCATGTCGGCGAGCAGCTGACCGCAGGCCGGACCGGCCATGATATGCGCGAGTTCGATAACTTTCAGACCGGCCAGGGGTGGCGTCATAGCCGCGGTCACCTGCCCTTGAATTCGGGCTTCGTCTTGGCGAGAAACGAGCGGTAGCCGATTTGAAAATCCTCGCTGTCGTAACAGGCGTAGCCCGCATCTTTCTCGGCCTCGGTCAGCGGCGCCGGGTCGGCGAGCCGGCGCATGAACTGCTTGTGCCAGCGCGCCACCAGCGGCGCGCCTTCGGCGATGCGGCGCGCGGTCGCGTACGCCTCGTCGACCACTGCATCGTCGCCGACGATGCGCGTGACCAGGCCTTTGGCGAGCGCTTCGTCGGCGCCGAATACCCTGCCCTCGAGCAGGATTTCGAGGGTCACGGCCCTGCCGACCAGCGACAGCAGTCCCTGCATTTCGGCGAGACCCATACATAACCCGAGACGGTTGATCGGCGCTCCGAAACGGCTCGACGCGCCGCAGATACGCAGGTCGCAAAGCGCCGCGATCTCGAGTCCGCCGCCGACGCAAATACCCTGGATCAACGCAACCATCGGATGCCGGCATTCGTAAATCGCCGCCAGCGCCCGGTGGTGGATTTCGCCGTATTGCTTCGCCAGCTTGCTGGTGGAGCGTGCATCCTCGAACTCGGAAATATCGTTACCGGGCGCAAAAGACTTTTCCCCGGCGCCGCGCAGCACGATGCAGCGCAGGCTGTCGTCGGCCGACAACTCCTGCAGGGTTTCGCCGAGCTGCCGCCACATCGGCTTGATTAGCGCATTGAGTTTTTCCGGCCGGTTCAGCACCACGGTCGCGATATCGACGTCGCGTTCCACTCGAATCAGGTCTGAGCACATTTCTGTCGAGCCTCCTCGAAAATCAGCGATAAAAGAAATCGACCAGGGTCATCGGAATCGCCGGCACGTAGGTCACCAGCATCAGCATCACGAACAACACGCCGATAAAATAAATATTGACCTTGCTGACCTCCCAGATATCGGCCTTCGCCACCGAGCAGGCGGTAACCAGCACGCTCGCCACCGGCGGTGTCTGCTGACCGATGCCGAGGTTCAGGGTGACGATGATGCCGAAGTGCACCGGGTCGATGCCGACCTGGTGCACCAGCGGCATGACGATCGGCACCACCAGGATGATCGCCGCCGCGGAGTGCAGGAACAGGCCGACGACGAGGAAAAACACGTTCAGCAATGCCAGCACCAGGTACTTGTTCTGGGTGATGTTGCCGATGCCGTCGGCCAGCGTCTGCGGTACCTGGGCCTCGGTCAGGTATTCGCCGACCAGCACCGACGCCGCGACCAGTAGCATCACCACCGCGGTCTGCACGCCGCCGTCGATCATTGCCTGCTTCAGGTGGCGCCAGTCGAGCTCGCGGTAGATCATGCCGATGACGATGGCCGCAACCACCGCCAGGCCCGCGCCCTCGGTGGCGGTCACGAAGCCGCCGAAGATGCCGCCGAGGATGATCACCGGCAGGGTAAATGCCAGCGCGGCATCGCGGAAAGTCTCCGCCACCCGTTTCAGTTTGAAGACTTCCTCGACCGGGTAGTTGTAGTGCACCGCGAAACGGTAGGCGACAAACATCATCAGGCCGCCGCCCATGATGCCGGGAACGATACCGGCGACGAACAGCTGCACCACCGAGCTCTGCGCCATCACCGCGTACAGGATCATCGGGATCGACGGCGGAATGATGACCGCCAGCGTGGCCGAAGACGAGGTCACGGCCGCGGCGAAAGGGCCCGGGTAACCCTTCTTTTTCATCGACGGGATCAGAATCGAACCGAGCGCGGCCACGTCGGCGACCGCCGAGCCGGATATTTCGGCGAAGAACAGGGAAGTGCCGATGTTAACCATCGCCAGCCCGCCCCGGACGAAGCCGAAAATGGCCGACGCAAACGCGATCAGGCGCCTGGATATGCCGGTGGAATTCATGATCGCGCCGGCGAGAATGAACAGCGGAATCGCAATCAGCGGAAAATTCGTCGCCCCGTCCATCATCACCAGCGCGACGTTCGGCAACACATCGAGACCATGTGCGTAGACCATGGCCCCGCTCGCGACGACGGCCAGCGCGACCGCGATCGGCACGTTGATCATGACCAACGCGACCAGGCCGAGGAACATGCATAACACGATCATCGCGGCAAGACTCCCGGCCTATTCGTGGCGCATGACGCTGGCGCGGCCGGTGGCCTCGCGCCAGATCTGCGGCAGGTTCAGGATTTCCGCGATCACGAACAGAATCGCGCCGATCGGGATTACCGACTGCGTGAACTCGGTGCTGACCTCGGGCAAGCTGATCAGCGTATCGCCTTCGAGGATCAGCAGCACGACGTACCCGTACCAGGCCAGCACCAGGAAAAACCCGATGATCGTGATCTCGGCCAGGATGACCAGCGGTATGCGCAGCGCCGGGCGTAACACGGCGATCAGGCTCGGCACGCCGATATGGGCGCGCTTCAGCGCCGCCAGCGCGGCGCCGTAGTAAGTCAGCCAGGCGAGCTGCACCGAGGCGACCTCGTCGTACCAGGAAAGCGCCTCGCCGGCCCAGCGATAAATCACCCCCAGCACCACCACCGCGGCCAGGCTTAGCAGCAGCAGAATTGTTATCGCTTCCAGCAGGCGCTCGAACAGTGCACGAGCCTTGTCGAACCCGCTCAAGCCAGCGCCATTGCGTTCAATAGACAAAAGACGAACGGCAGGGGCCCCGCCCCGCGAACGCGAGGCGGGGCCCGCGCAAGCTAGTTGGCAAGACTCAGGGCCTTGTCGATCAATGCCTTGCCGTCAGGAACGGTGGTGCCGAATTCTTCGTAGATCGGCGCGCTGGCCTTGACGAATGCTTGCTTGTCGGCGACGTTGACCTGGATACCGCCCGCCTTGAGCTCGGCGAGCAGGTCGACCTCGAGTTGCTCGGCTTTCCTGTAGACGAAGGCCTGGGTATCTTTGGCGGCGCTCTCGAGTATTTTTTGCACGTCCGCGGGCAGCTTGGCGAAATGCTCGGTACTGACGGTGACGTATGCCGGCGTGTAAACGTGCCCGGTCATGGAGAGGTATTTCTGCACTTCCTGGAACTTGCCGCTGGCGATCTGCGCCAGCGGGTTCTCCTGGCCGTCGAAGGTGCCGGTCTGCAGCGCGACGAACACTTCCGAAAACGACAGCGGGGTCGGATTGGCGCCGTAGGCCTTGAACATCTTGACTCGCCACACCGATTTCGGCGTCCTCAGCTTGAGATCCTGCAGGTCGGCGGGCACGTTGATGGGCCGCACGTTGTTGGTGATGTTACGAAAGCCGTTCTCCCAGACGGCGAGAATCTTGTATCCCTTTTTCTCGGCGATCGGCGCCAGCGTCGGCCAGAAGATCTCCTTTTCGATACGCGCCATGTGAGCGCGGTCCTTGACCAGGTAAGGCATATCGAACAGGCCGAACTCGTCCGCCACCGACGACATGACCGAGGACGGCAGCGCGAAATCGACAGTGCCGAGCTTGAGCTTTTTCAGCAATTCCTTGTCCTTGCCGAGCTGGCTGGAACCGAATGTGACAACCTTGGCCTTGCCGCCGAGTCGCTCGTTGGCGATCCGCGCGAACTCGTTCGCCGAGGCCTCGAACAGCGATCCGGGCGCGCCGACGTGACCGAATTTCAATTCCATCGTGTCGGCGGCGTACAGCGGATTCGCGAGTATTGCGCCCAGCAGCACGGCTGGGCTAAACAACTTGGAAAATTTCATCGCCTTCCTCCTTTCGTATCTATTATTAGTGGTTGTTTTCAGTGGTATTTTTATTATTCCGCAGGCCAATTTGCGCCTCTTCGACGGCGATTGCAAGCGACTTTTATGTATCGCCCACGGATTAAAAGCCCGTCGCATATCGTCGACCCGAATTCGGCGGACACGATACCGGAATACCCGAAAAAGGCCGCGGGCAGCACCGAATTGCGGTAGACGGGTATTGTGTTCCCCCTGATTATCGGCGGCGGGAGTGGAAAGCGAGCCCGAAACGAATCAATCGGTGATACGTTGGGGTTTTTTCAGCAGGCCGCGCAGAAACATCGGCGCGACGAAACCGGCGATCGCGGTAATCCACAGGCCGATCGCGATCGGCGACGAAAACAGATAGCCGGCGTCACCGTCCGAGATCACCATCGCACGACGCAGCGCGTCCTCCATGTTGCCGCCCAGCAGGATGCCCAGAATAACCGGCACGGTAGGTACGTCGAGCTTGCGCAGCAGGTATCCCAGCAAACCGAAAGCGATCATCAACAACAGGTCGAAATAGCTTCCCGACAGGGAGTAGATACCGATGAATGAAATCATCGTCACGCCGGGCAGCAGGATAGCCGGCGGTACCTGCAAAACCCGCACGAAGATCTTCACCAGTGGCACATTCATCACCAGGAGAACGAAATTGGCGATCAACAGGGCCGCGATCAGGCCCCAGACGACCTCCGGCCGATCGGTGAACAGGGTCGGCCCCGGGGTAATGTTCAGGGTCACCAGTAATGCCAGCAGGACCGCCGTGGTACCGGAGCCCGGAACCCCCAGGGTCAGCATCGGCACCAGCGCGCCGCCGGCAGCCGCATTGTTGCCGGCTTCCGGCGCGGCGACACCGCGGGCGACGCCGCTACCGAAATTGCCTTTCTCCCCGGCGATGGCTTTTTCCGACATGTAGGCCAGAAAGCTGCCCAGCGAAGCGCCGGCCCCGGGCAGGATACCGGCGAGGAAACCGATGAGCGACGAACGCAACATGGTCCAGCGGGTGTCGAAAATGTCGCGCCACGGAAATACAACCTTTTCGAGCTTGACGCCGAGCGAGGAATCCCTGCCGTGAGACTCGATGAAAAAGAATACCTCGGCAACCGCGAACAGTCCGACGATCGCCACCAGGAAATCGACCCCGTCGTAGAGGTGCAGGTTGCCGCCGGTCAGGCGCGGCATGCCGCTGGTGTTATCGACGCCGATCATCGCGATGCCGAGACCGATACAGGAGGCGATCGCGGCCTTGGCCTGGTTATTGCTGGCCATGCCGCCGAGGGTGCAAAAAGCCAGCAGGTAAAGCGCGAAATACTCGGCCGGACCGAACAGGTACGCCACGCGCGCGAGTAACGGTGCGAGCAGCATCAAGCCGACGGTTGCCAGAAAAGCGCCGACGAAAGAAGCGACGCCTGAGATCACCAGCGCATCGCCGGCCCGGCCGGCTTTGGCCATCGGGTAACCGTCCAGCGTGGTCATCAGGGCGGGTTCGTCGCCTGGAATATTCAGTAGTATGGAACTGATGCGGCCGCCGTACATGGCGCCGTAGTAAACCGAGGTCATCAGCACCAGAGCCGAGGTGGCGTCGAAACCGAGGCTGAAGGAGAGCGGGATCAGAATGGCGACGCCGTTCGACGGCCCGAGGCCCGGCAGGGAACCGATAATCGTGCCGAGGAAACAGCCGATCACGGCCAGCATCAGCGTATAAGGGGAAAGCGCGATCGAAAAGCCCAGGCTGAGATTCGCCAGCAATTCCATACCGCCTCCGCCTAGCCGAACAAGCCCCTGGGGAAGGGCACCAGACCCAGCCCGAGGGCGAATTTAAAGATCATAAACAGTCCCGCGGACAGGCAGGTACCGACGATGGCCGCATAAAGGGGCCGTGGCGCAATCTGGTAGCTGAGCAAGGCCGATGCGATCGCGGTGGGCAGCAGGAAACCGAACGGCCTGAGCGCATAGGCGTAGACTACCAGCACGATCGTCGCGATCGCCAACGCCCCGAAGGTTCGCAGCGCCGGCCAGTCGGGATCGGGATCGGGCCGGAAGACGAGAAACATCGAAGCCAGCGCGGCGACCGAGCCGATCGCGATCGGAAACATCCTCGGTCCGACCGGGTCGGACAGAAAGCTGACCGGAATTTGCCTGGCACTCGCGATGTAGGCGAGCGCCAGTAACGCCACCACCAGGCCGAAGACCCGGTCGCTGGCCATTACTGTATGACCCCCAGGTCCCGGCTCATCTTGTTGATCTCGGCGACCAGCTTGTCGACGTAGTTCTGGAAATCGGCGCCCACCTTGGTAAACGGCGCGAGACCGTTATCGGTCATCGCCTTTTTCCACTGCGCCGATCCGGCGACCTTGCGCAGGCGATCCGCCCACAGGTCGAAGGTCTCGTCGGACACCCCGCGCGGAATGTAGAGACCGCGCCAGTTGACCGCGACCACGTCGATACCCTGCTCCACCGCGGTGGGAATATCTTCGAAGCCGGGAATGCGCTCCTCGGTCAGTACCGCGAGCACGCGGACATCGCCGGACTTCAGAAAGCCGACAACCTCGGACATGTCTCCGGTCATCGCCTGGGTAAAGCCGCCGATGGTCTGCGTGATTGCGTCGCCACCGTTGTCGAGGCTGATGTATTTGACCTTGCG
>Ga0209919_1000988_pt1 | contig 14083 bp, 14 predicted proteins | sample SalPon2A_C_D2_MG_FD_185721 | JGI IMG/M metagenome (GOLD analysis project Ga0209919, IMG submission 185721) | Soil microbial communities from South San Francisco under conditions of wetland restoration - Salt Pond MetaG R2A_C_D2_MG (SPAdes)... | ecosystem: Environmental > Terrestrial > Soil >... | reverse complement strand
GGTCGGCACCGTGATCACCATGGTGCTGCCCTTTGCCACGGTCAATACCGATGCCGACCGGATCGAATCGGTCAAACCCTATACCGCCCTGCAGTTGACGGGCCGCGATGTTTATATCCGGGAGGGTTGCAACAACTGCCATACCCAGACCGTTCGGCCGCTGGTTGCCGAGGTCCTGCGCTATGGCGACTACTCCAAGTCCGGAGAATTCGTTTACGACCAGCCGCATCTCTGGGGCTCCCGGCGGACCGGACCGGACCTGGCCCGGATCGGCGGCAAATATCCCGATGCCTGGCATTATAAACACATGCGCGATCCGCAGACGATGATTCCCAGATCCAATATGCCGGCTTATGCCTTCCTGGATAACAACACCATCGATCCGGCCTATGCCGAGAGGAAAATGGAGGCCCTCGGTTTTCCTTATACCGGCGATGAGATCAAGGCCCTGACCGGTAAGACCGAAATGGATGGACTGGTCGCTTATCTTCAGAAATTAGGCTCGGATATCCCCTGGCGTAAAGCGGCGGCTACCGAGGTGGTCGGAGAACTCAAGAACCCGAGCCCCGGCGATCCTGGTGCCATTAAGGCCGGGCGCGACCTGTATGTTTCTAATTGCCAGGTCTGTCATGGAGCCAGTCTTGAAGGTGATATCGCCCCCGAGTTGACTGAGATCGACTTTGACGACGTAGCTCTGTTCAAGCTGATCCATGACGGCTATGAGGATGAAATGCCCGGTTTTGCCAGTCTGGGCGCCAAACGGATCTGGCAGCTGGTCAACTATCTTAACTATGAGGTAATGAAGAAGGCGGTGGCTGACTCCGATACCGACGAGGAAGACTATGGGGGATTGGCAAACCCGACGCCGGGCGATGCTCACGCTATCCATGAAGGCCGTGAACAATACGTTAAAAACTGCCAGGTCTGCCACGGCTCCAACCTTGAAGGTGATATCGGCCCTGAGTTGACTGGACTTGATTATGGGGATACCGAGTTGTTTACCTTGATCAGCGAAGGGAGAGAGGGCGGGATGCCTTCCTTTGCCGTCCTGGGTGCAGAAAAACGTTGGCAGATTGTCAATTATCTCAAGTACGGAGTAAATAAATAATGGGCCTGGCTGAAATTCTCTATCTGGGCATTACGTTCTTGATGCTCGTTATTTTCGCGGTAATCGTCTTTCGGACCTATCGGAAGGACCGCAAGGAAAAATACGAGAAGGCCAAATATCGAATTTTTGACGAAGAAGGCAATAATCGAACAGGAGAATAAATATGTCCGAGCAAACAAATATGGAGCCTTATGACGGGATTAAGGATAGTCATCGCAAGCCGCCCGCATATTTCAACGTTCTTTTTTATGGCCTGATTATTTGGGGGGTTGCTTTCAGCGCCTATTTTATCTTGTCCGGCTGGAGTTCCCACGAGGAGTTCAAGCAGAAGATGGCGGTTTACGAACAGCAGCATTCGGCCGAAAAGCCTTCCGGCACCGGATATTAGGATTTTAGACTGAGAGTGCGGAGTCGGACGGGCTTATCGGCCCGCCCGACTCCGTTTCTGCGTCTGGGGAAAGTGGATAAAGTGTCATATATCTGGCCGAAACGCCGCACTGTGCAATGGTTTTTGGCGGTACTCTGGGTCGGCGTCCCTTTTGTCGGGATCAACGGCCACGGCTTGATCGAGATTGATCTGCCCAACCTGGCCCTTTATTTCGGCGGGGCGGTGTTCCGGATCGAGGAGATGCATCTCTTCTGGCTGCTGGCCTTGGCGGCAATTTTTCTCTTCCTGTTTTTGACCATGGTGCTGGGCCGAATCTGGTGCGGCTGGGCCTGTCCCCAGACCGCTTTTACCGACCTGGCCGAGGGCTTTGCCCGGCTGATCGGGATGCGGGTCAAGAACAACGAACCCGTGGGAAATACTCTCCAGCAGGGCGCTCTTCATATTTTCTATCTGTCGGTTGCCTTGCTGGCCGGATTCAGTTTTGTCTGGTATTTTGTGCCGCCGCACGAGTTTTTTGAACGGCTGACCGCGGGCGATCTTGGCCCCTGGCCGTTGGGTACCGGCCTTGTTCTGGCCGGTGTAGTTCTGGTCGATCTGGTTTTTCTGCGGCGCCTGTTTTGCCGGGAGTTCTGTCCCTACGGTCGCTTCCAGACCATTATCTCCCACCCCGGCACCCTGACGATCAGGGCCCTGCCTTCCGAGCTGAAACGGTGTATTGATTGCCGGGCCTGCCTCAAAGCCTGTCCGATGGGGATCGACATTCGTGACGGCTTCCAGATCGAGTGCATTAACTGCGCCCGCTGTATCGACGCCTGTCGAAAGGTTATGGCCCCGCGCCGCCAGGCAGGGATCATCGCATACACCTTTGGGGCCGAGGGTCGAGACTGGCGGGTTTTGCTTAATCCGCGGATGGTTCTGATCGGGATAGTTTTCCTGTTTCTGGCGGCGGCATTATTTTATGATGCCGGCCATCGTTCAAAGGTAAGCCTTAAATTGAGCCGGTCGCCTGCCGTTCCGGCCCGTGTGCTGGCAAATGGCGACAGCCTGACCTTTTTTACCGGCTACCTGCGCAACTTATCAAATACCCCCCTGACCCTGCGCATTGACGCCGCCGCCATTTCCGGTGAAAAACTTGAACTTAAGGGGCCTGTTACAATAACCTTGCAGGCCGATGAAAAAAAATCGGTCCGGTTCGGGGTTGTCGGTAACAATCCCAAACCGAAAGAGCGGGTGGAAATTATCTTTTCCGTTTACGATCGAACTGTAAAAAAAACTGAATCCCATGCCTATATCAACCATGTCGAGGGAAAATAACCATGTCGAAGTCAGATAAAAAAGCCGGAGCCTGGCCCTGGCTGGTTGTAATAATCGGGCTGTCGTTTCTGGCTATAACCGGCTGGTCCATCTACCGGGCGATTATCGGCACCAGCCGGGTGACCGACCCCGCCTATTACAGCCATGGGCTCAAATACAACCAGAGCGAGATCGAAGAGCGGGCCGCCGAATCGATGGGCTGGCGCTTAAGCTCCGTTTTGAAAGGAGAGCGGTTGCTTTTCACCCTGGAAACCGAAAGCGCCGCTCCGGTTTCCGGCTGTCGGGGCGAGTTGCTGATCTTCAACCGAGATAACCGGTTTTCTGTGACGTTGCGGGAAGGAAAAGCCGGTCTCTACTCGGCGGTGCTTCCGAAGAATCTGACCGGCAGCCTGACCGGCGATCTTGTGCTGCAACGCGACGGCGCCAGGCTCAGCCGGCGCTTGCTGATCAATCTTGATGGCTTCGCAAAAAGTCGCTCTACGGCGTTGTAGCGGGGTCGCAAAATGCTCAACATACTATTGTATGCCTCCGCTTTTACGAACCCACTACTCCTTGTACACCAACTTTTTGCTTTGCCATCGTAAAGCGTACGATGTGCTTTTACGGGGCCAAAACTGTTATGAGCGAAGCAATCTGCGAACATTGCGGTTTGATTATTCCCACCGGAGAACTGATTACCGATGAAGTCGGCGGCGAGGTCTATGGATTTTGTTGCCGGGGCTGTGCCGGGGCCTATCGGATTATTACCGGCGCCGGTCTGGGTGATTTTTACCGGCGGCGGAGCTGGCAGGAAAAGGGGGTACCGGAAGGAGTTTTTGATGGTGAGGCCAACGAAGCGTATCTTGAGAAATTCGTCCGCGCCACCAAAGAAGGCGCCGAGATCTCTTTCTTGCTGGAGGGCATCCACTGCGCCAGTTGTATCTGGCTGATCGAGCATCTGCTCTCCCGAACCGAGGGCGTTGCAAAGGCCAGGATCAACTACAGCACCCACCGCCTGAGGGTCACATTCGATCCTGAGCGTATTTCGGCGGGGAAACTTTCCGAAACCATCAAGGGTATCGGTTATCTGCCCCGGCCCTTCACCCTTGACGAGGCCTGTTCTCTTCGCGAAAAGGAACAGCGCGCCTTACTGATTCGCTTCGGCACGGCTGCTTTCCTCTCCATGCAGCTGATGGGTTATTCCCTGGCCCTGTATGCCGGTTATTTCAAGGGCATGGACGGCACGACCAGAACCATAATGCAGTTTTTTGCGGCCACGGTCACGACCCCGGTGGTATTTTACAGCGGCTTCCCTTTCCTGGTCGGGGCCTGGCGCGGGTTGCGGAACCGATCCGCCGGGATGGACCTCTTGGTCAGCTTAGGGGTATTGGCCGCCTATTTCTACAGCCTGATTGCCATGGAGCTTGGCCAAGAGGTCTATTTCGATACGGCGGCGATGATCGTGACCCTGCTGCTCTTGGGCCGACTTCTGGAAAGTTCGGCCAGGCACAAGGCCGGGTCGGGTATTGACCGTCTTCTGCAACTGACCCCGGTCACCGTTTTGAAAATCATCAACGACAGCCAGATCCTCGTCGACAGCGCCGATCTTGTTAGCGATGATCTGATCCTGGTTCGCCCCGGCGATCGTTTTCCGGTTGATGGGGTGATCAGTGAAGGGTCAAGCGAGCTTGACGAGTCGGTCCTTACCGGGGAGTCGCTGCCGGTATTTAGGAAAAAAGGGGATGCGGTAATTTCCGGGGCACTGAATCTGACCACCGCTGTTAAGGTCCGGGTTTTGCGGCCGGCGGCGGAGTCTTTTGTTGCCCGGGTGGCCAGGCTAGTCGAGGACGCCCAGAACCGTAAAGCGCCGGTCCAGGCCCTGGCCGACCGACTGGCCACCGTTTTCGTGCCGCTGGTTATGGCGCTCTCGGCCTGCACCGTGATTTTTTGGCTTTGGCGGGGCCTCGATCCCGGTTCGGCACTTTTGATCGGGGTTTCGGTGCTGGTTGTCGCCTGCCCCTGTGCTCTCGCCCTTGCCACCCCGACGGCGGTTTTGGTGGCTGGAGGGTTCGCAGCCAGTCGAGGCATCCTGTTTCGTGGCGGCGACGTTCTGGAAAGGACTGCCGCAATTAATATCGTGGCCTTCGACAAAACCGGTACTCTGACCGAGGGGCACCCGCGGGTCATTACTGTTGAACCGGTTTCCGGTAGTGAGGAAGAACTTCTCGAACTTGCCGCCCGGTTGGAAAGCTCATCGAACCATCCTCTGGCAACCGGCATCCTGGCAGAGGCCAAGTCGCGGGGGGTTATCATTGTGGCCGGAGATAATGCCAGTGTGGTCTCCGGCCAGGGTGTGGTGTTGGAATCTGGAAATCGAAAAATCATTGGGGGAAGGAAAACATTCCTGGAGAACAACGGCATCGAAATTCCACCTGTTTCCCAAAGCGATCACACTGAGGTTTATCTGGCGTTTGATGCTATTTACCGGGGTCGGATCATACTTCAGGACAGTCTTAGGCCGGAGGCCTTGGCGGCAATAGCTGAATTGGGTAAAAACGGCTTGGGCATTTTCATGTTGACCGGAGACAACCCTGCGGCTGCCCGCGAGATTGCAAGGGTGCTTGGTATAGACTTTATTGCGGGAATGGATCCGGGGGCTAAAGCCGAGTGGGTGAACAGAGGAATTTCCGAGGGGAATCTGGTTATGATGGTCGGTGACGGCATAAATGATGGTCCTGCTCTGGCTGCGGCCTCTGTAGGCTGTGCAATGGCCGGGTCGACCGATTTTGCTCTGGAAACTTCAGAGCTGGTTTTGACCAGACCGAATCTTATGAAAGTTGTTGAGGCCGTCCGGCTGGCCCGGCACGCTATGCGGATTATCCGGCAAAATATCTTCTGGGCCTTTGGATACAACCTGTTGGCCTTGCCACTGGCCGCATCTGGCAAACTGGCCCCGATCTATGCGGCAGCCGCCATGGCGTCAAGTTCAGTCTGTGTGCTGTTAAATTCCCTGAGGAAGGGCGGAGGCTAATAACGGCGATTATTAACCAATAATGTCGAATAAAACCGGCATAATTTTTTGAAAGAGTTCACGATCTTAACGTGATTGATATTTATGGTTTTCCAGCATTTTCGAAATACGCAATTCTGCATTGGCTTTCTCAATTAGTCCCTTTTTCAGGTATGCACCACCCAGATTGTAATGTGCGTTGGCATATGACGGATCAATTTTGATAGCATTCTTGAAGGATTCTATCGATTCATCGATAAGGCCTTGGTTATAGTATATACATCCTAGGTTATAATGTGCAGCAGTGTTTATAGGATTAATCTTGATCGCAGATCTTAATTCTTTTACAGATTCGTCTAATAACCCTCGTTCAACATATTCAAGGGCCAGATTGTAATGCCCTCGTGCTTTTCCAGGGCTTTTCTTAACAATATCCTGCCATAACATGATTTCATCATTCCAAACGTTGTTTCTTGAATATGTAATTCCTGTCAGGATTGAGGCTATTACAATTACTGATAAAAATGTAATTTTGTCTGACCATATAGGTTTGTACTTCTCTGTTACCATTGTAAGTGTAATGCTGATTAGCAGAAATATTCCTAATGACGGCAAATACATTCTGTGTTCAAAGATCACATCTGGTATTGGAATAACACTAGATTCAATTGATATAGTTACAAAGTACCATGCAGTTGCGAATAAAATGACCCTTATCAATGGAAAATCTTTTCTACATCGCCAGAATAAATAAATAACAGTAAAACATATAGTCGAAATAGCTACAAGAGACAGGATGACTTCATTGTTAAATATGGAGTGATATATTTGATAATCATAATCAAGATTCTGATTAACAGGTAAGAATATAAGTCTAATATAAGTAATAATCACCCTTGCCTCAGTATAAAAATAATCTATCCGAGAGATGTCTGTTGTAAGTTTTGTAACCTCTCCTGTTACTCCTCCAAGGCCAACAATGTATATAAGAGTAGAAGGAATAATAAACATTGTAAGAACAAATGGCGTTAAATATACGACCCTCTTTTTGAAGACGTCTTTTATAAAAATAAATTCATATAATATGATCATTACAGGTAGTGTGAACGCTATCTCCTTTGTTTTCATCGCCAGCACTGCAGAAAATAGAGAAATCAGATAATAAACAATGCCTTTAGTGCCGATCTTTTTGCCATGGTTTACACCTGTGTAGCTATTAGTCCTCAACCTGGCCCTTGCATACATGACCATTGAAAGAAGATAGAACATGGTGGCAAGTGAAGCGAAACGTTGAACAATATATGTAACGGCCTGAGTCTGAATAGGGTGTGTGGCGAAGAGCAGGGTAGAGAAAAAGGCAATGATTCTGATTTGTTTGAGAGGCAATGGTTTGTCTCTCCCGGTACCAGAAGCAAGGGTAATTAATATAAGGGTTATAAGCCAGTATGCGAGAAAAGTGTTGGTTAGATGAATTAAAAGATTAATAACATGGTAACCGGTTACATCAAGTCCATGTATCCTATAATTAAGTGCAAATGAAAGAGAGCCTACATATCTGTTAATTAACAGCGGGTATTCTGTTAAAACCCTATTGTAAATTTTTGCTTTTGAAGGGGTTGAGTAATAATCAAGATTTTTAATTATGGGATTGTTAACTATATTATCGAGATCATCGAGTTGAAAAGGTGCATTTAGAGTGTTTGAATACCCTATAATACCGAGGGTTATTGCCAATAAAAGGTGGCATGCTGGATTGTATAGGTATTTACTTAGCACAAATGGTCCTAGTAGCCGAGCGGGACGCAGATGGCAAACTGGCAAGAGAAAACCATCTAGCAACAGCAAGCTGGTTGTTTGTTTTTGATATGTACATCTGATCTATTTTAACAAACTAACTGGCAGGAGATTTATCGATTAATACTATCTTTGTCAAGTGCGCCAGTTGTGGTTAAGACGATTATGATATCGTGTATTACTCTACCCTAAATCATTCCTAATATGAGGAAGAGGAGCTTGTAAGCATCTCTACAGACTACGCAAGTTGCCATGATAGTGTTACGTTGCCGGCAGAGAGTGCTTAAACGTTCTGGAACGTTATGAAAAATGTAGGATCCGGACAAGCCAGAGGTGAAGGTGTTGGAACTTGGTACATATGGAGGGGGTTTCTGCCAGGTTGCTCGAAATATGGTGTAAGGGGCAACAGCCGCTGTAGAACCCTCAACTTGGGGTGTGATTCATACGCGAAAGATATTTGCCAGCCCCAGAGGGAAATATCTGCCTGCAGCCTCGCTGAGCTTGCCATATAGATCGAGATAAGGCGGGGAGATTAAAAGAACTTTTGCCATGAGTAATTATAATTTTCGAATAAGCTTTCGATGCAATGGCCTTTTGGGAACTGAGGCGATGTCCTGGCCGACTGATGCAAGTAATAGTTGAAGACCCACTAAAAAGGACATGGCTGCCAACATAACGGTTCCAACTGGGGTCGGAACATGCAACTGAGCCGATTTCAGCCAGTGATATCCCCCGAACAATGTTCCAAAAATTATTAAAATACAACCAAGGGGCAATTCCAGAGATGCCAGAGAAAGGTCTCGCAAATAATAGTTATAAAAAATCCGTTTAAAATAGTTTCGGGTATGTTTGAATAAAAACTCGCCCAAGATTTTTGAAATTCTCAGGTTGCTCACTCCCTTGCCATATTTTGCATCCATGGGCACGTCCGCAACGACTGCCCTTATAGTGTTAAGCCTGAACAGCATATCGGTTTCAAAAAAATATCGGCGGCTGATTTTCTGAAACGGGAGGCGTTTCGCAACTTCTGCATGAATAGCTGTAAAACCATTTGTAGGGTCCATAAGGTCCCAATACCCAGAGGATAATTTAGTCATAAATGATAGTGCGGCATTACCCAATAATCTTATGGCGGGCATGGTGCAGATTTCTTCAAGGTCATAAAAACGATTTCCCTTGGTATAATCGGCCTCTCCCTCCAAAATCGGCAGGATAAAATGCGGGATTAGATTGGGGTCCATCTGGCCATCTCCATCTATCTTAACGATGACATCGGCTCCATCAGTGATTGCCGACTGATAACCACTCATCACAGCACCTCCGACGCCTTGGTTTTGCTCGTGGATAATGACCCTTACCCTGTCATCCTCAACATTCATTCTTACATGCCTTCCGGAACCGTCCGGACAGGCGTCATCAACCACATAAATTCGCCAAACTATTGGTGGGATATTTAAAATGACATCAACAATTTGGCTGGTCACCTTATAAGCTGGGATCACCACGGCGACCCGATTGTTCAAATTGGGATTAGTCATTTGGTCAACCTTCTTCATTATTTTCTAGTTAACGTTTGGACAAAAGCCGGTTCTTTCTTTAACGAATGATAGCCAGTGGTTGTGGGTTTGTCATAACAATTTATGCTTCAGCCACCAAAAGACAAATGAAAACTATGCGTAGAGGCCTTAGTATAACAAGCGTTGTTGACAGATTGAAAAGCCAAAAGTAGGGTTATCTCTTAACCTGGACAAAAAGAGAACGAGAATGCCTAATTCCATCATTATCCTTATTATCCTTTCCATCTTTCTTGGCACCGGCGCCTGGTTGATCTTCATCTGGGCGGTTAAGAGGGGGGAGTTTGACGATGTCGAGGGTGCCAAATTCAGAATGCTGGAAGATGATCCGGAAGTAACCGATCATGAGGAGGACCATGATCGCTGATCCCCTTTACGGTATGGCCTTTATAACAGGCTTTCTGGGCTCCGGCCACTGCCTCGGCATGTGCGGCGGCATCGTAACGGCCTTGTCCTTATCGGATTCAGGCCAGCGTGGCGGCGTTTCGTTTCATCTGCTCTACAATATCGGGCGGATTATAACCTATGGGCTGATCGGCCTGCTGGTCGGATGGCTCGGTTCGCTGATGGCTTATACCGCAAGTTTCGAAGGGGTTAGTCGCGGGCTCCTGGTTTTCTCCGACCTCCTGATCATCGCGATCGGCCTGGGTACGGTCGGGGCCTTCCGCCGCTTCAACATCATGCGGCTTGAATTCGCCGGACCGTTGAAAACCTTGACTATTGGAGTCCGCCGATTGCGGCAGTTGCCCAAAAAACTTGCCGCTCTGCCCCTGGGTCTTATTTTCGGTTTTCTGCCCTGCGGTTTTCTTTACGCCATGGCGATAACCGCCGCTCAGACAACATCGCCGGCCAGCGCCTCTTTGGTGATGGTTTCTTTCGGATTCGGGACGGTTCCGGCCCTGTTGATCTTTGGTTCGGCAGCCCATTGGCTGAGCAATCGCGCCCGCGGTTGGATGTTAAGAGGGGCGGGAGTGATGGTGGCGCTGATGGGACTGCTTAATCTGCTTCGACATCTTCAGATAATGGGTTTTCTACCCGGCGCGAGCGGCGGTGGTTGTTTCTGTTGAATTAGAGATGGCGAAACAACATTTATGAAGTAGATAATGCAGTTTCAATTTTTATTTTTCTGCACATGCCGGTAATATGAGCAGTTATGGCAGTGAAATATCTTGTTTTCTTTGGTCGCAGACGGCGGCAGCATGTTGGTACAGGAGGTTGAAGTCGGTTCGATCTCCCAACACTCCCTTTTTTCACCTTCATTAAACATGCTGCATTCTTTCTTGTCGCATTCAAAAAACTCATGACATTTGATCGCCATTATTTCCCCGTCGAAATTTTTTGCCCGCAGTTTTCAAGGAGTAACTTAACTATCTTTATCGTAACCGAGTTAAATTGTTAACTCAAATAAAATACCACATTGTGGTAACGTTTTAAGGTTTGCCTTTTACCGCATAGACGTAAAAAGGTGGGCTTTGCCATTGTCTAATGGCAATCTAAAGTGAAAGGGTTTTCCTTGTAAAAGACCGTATAAAGGAATTCTGCAGTATTTGCTATGTTAGCAAGATAACCTAAACTTATAAACGAGTTGACGAGTTCAGTTGGGTCTATAGTCTTCCATTCCCAATGATCTTGCTAATTCATCAAGACCACCACCATATTTTTCCCATAACTTGATTGAATCTTTATATATTGGACTTCTAACTTGGGAGCTACTTAGAGTTGCGACTGATCTCTTGGTTTTATAGAAATTCAAACTTTCCTTGGCCCAAGGTATTTTGCAGAGTTTAAATAGGGCTCGAGTTTGCTTTTCTTGATCGGCGATCAGATTTTCGTATGAGAAGTCGTGGATAAAACCAGGTAAAACTTTGTGCCAGTGCTCCATCAATTGTTTGTATAATCGGTAATATTCGCCAAGTTCTTTCAGATTGCAGGCATATTTGTGATCGGCAGCGAACAGATTTTTATAGATAGAAAGGCAATTATCCATCGGTTCTCTTGTGCAATGGATAATTGTCGCATTAGGCAGTATTAATTTTATCATACCGATGTACAAAAAATTATGGGGCATTTTGTCGACTATATATTTAGTATCGTTTGTTTGGCGAAAACGGTTTGTATGGGCAAGATATTCTCGACCCATCTCGGCAAGCTCTTGAGTGTTAGTGCTATTTATCAGCTGTTCAAAATCAATATCATCGAACGGGTTTTCTGTTTTTTCTGAAAATATGTTCTCCAGATCTGGAAGCTCTCCAGCTCCAAAGACATTCGGATGGCTGGCCAGGATTTGTTCTACGAGACTGGTCCCGGACCTTGGCATGCCAAGAACAAAAATAGAGTTGCCCTCAGATGTTCCGGCTGTCACCAGTCGTTTAAAAAGAGTTTGATTGAAAACTTTTTTTATTTTCTCGAAATAAGCTCTGTCATCGTTGATCCTGTATTGGTAAGTTGATCTTTTCAAGTTGTTGGCCTTTTTAAACAAAACAAGGGCTTGTTCGTAATAGCCCAGATCTTCGTATGCTTTGCCAAGTCCATGGGCCAGAAGGGTCCGATCATAGGCGCTTAACTTCTCTGTTTTGAACAGTTTCTCCATAAGGATAATGTCATTATCCCTTTTCGAATGTTTAATGACTTTAGCCAGTTGGTAATGAGCCAGACAAAAGGATGGTTGAATACTGATGGCTTTGCGGTAACACGCCTCTCCCTCTTTTAATTGCCCTAGGGCCTCATATGTTAGTCCCAAATTATGGAGTGCATATATAAAATCGGGTTGAAGTTGCACAGCTTTTTTGTATTCTGCTGTCGCACCTGCCATATCGCCGTATTGTTTCAAGGCACCCCCAAGATTATAATGTGACTCGGCTCGGCCAGGAGCAATTTCTACAAGTTCACGTAAAATGTAAATTGACTCTTCAGTTAAACCTGCGGCGAGGAGAGTGTTGCCTAAGTCTGTTAATATGGAAGGGTTTTTCGGGTCGATGGCATGAGCTTTTTTGAAGTAGTCAATGGCTTCATTAAGCCGATTGTTTTTTTTAAGAGTTTTTGCCAGTTGGATAATTGAAGGAATGAATTCAGGATGGATTTTTAAGGCTTTTCGATAGCTGATCTCGGCTTTTTCGTATTTGCCACTTGAAAAATAAATATTGCCCAAATTTAAATGATAAAAATATTTTTCTGGATCGATGGCGATGGCTTTATTAATTAGGACAATAGCTTTTTGGGTTTTTCGTTTTTGGGAATAAATCATGCCTAACAAATGTAATGCATCGGAATGATGAGGGGTGAGTGATAAAGTATCTCTGCAAAATTTCTCTGATTTTTGAAGGTCCCCAGCTTGATAATGGGCAAATCCTTGCTCATAAGAATTGTTTGCTTGTTTGTGTAAGTTGCTTTTAGTTCGGTGGGGTTTTTTTGACATTCCGACTTTCATTGTATTGTTGATTAGGAAATTAAGAAGGCAAAGAAATTAGAATCGGATTGAAAATACTACTAAATATCAGTGTAGATAATAATACTAATTCGTCTATAAATCACTGAACTTTAAATCGTTGTGCGTAATGAAAAACTCAGACCGGTTATATCTTATTAATGTCTGTCCTTTTCTGGTTTTTTTGAGAAGGGGTGTTATTCTTTTTCTCGCATTGTTGGCCGGTAAAACGAATAGAAGCATGTTGCCATAGGTACACCAAATCATCAAATGGATTTTCGAGTACGAATAGATGCTTCAGTAAGCGTTTGCTTGCTGTGGAAGTGAAATTTCAACTGTCTGATGCAGCAAGAAAATTCAGGGCGCTTTGTGCTTGATAAAGGTGCCGTTGCTGTATTCCTCAAAGGCTGTCTCCAGTTCTTCGCTGGTGTTCATGACGATCGGGCCGCGCCAGGCGACCGGTTCGCCGATCGGTTTTCCAGAAATCAGCAGGAACCTTACCGGATCGCCTTCGGTGTTGACCTCGATTTCGTCGCCGTCTTCGAATAAGACCAGACCGCAGTTGCCGACGAAGGGTCCGGTTTCCATGTCGAAATAATTAGCCCCGTCGACTGCAAAGCCGAACGGTTTTTTCTCTCGGCAGAAACAACCTTGGCCCTCGATGATGTAAGTCAGAACGGTATGGCCCCTTTCGGTCGGATGGCGGAAGGTGGAGTTGGCCGGAACCGAAATATCCAGGTATTCCGGTTCTATAACGATATCCCGGACCGGTCCTTCGGTATTGCCAACCTTGCCTGCGATTATTTTGATCATGGTACCGCCTGTCATTTCAACTTCGGGAATCTGGGCAGCATTCACGTCGCGGTAACGTGGGGCCATCATCTTCATGGATGCGGGCAGATTGGCCCAGAGTTGGAAGCCCTGCATTCTTCCGTCAGCGTCCCCCCTCGGCATCTCCTGATGGATGATGCCACTGCCGGCAGTCATCCACTGGACATCGCCTGACGAGACCACCCCTTTGTTGCCCATGCTGTCGCCGTGTTCGACGTCGCCGCCCAGCACATAGGTGATGGTCTCAATACCCCGATGGGGATGCCAGGGAAATCCCTTGATGTACAAACTCTTGTCATCAGCGCGGAAATCGTCGAAAAGCAGAAAGGGATCGAAAAGCGGCACCTCGCTGAAACCGAAGCCGCGCCGGAGATGAACGCCGGCCCCCTCGATGGTGGGTTTGCTCATGAAAACCTTGCGGATCTTTCTGGTCGTGATCATAGCATATAACCTATATTTGAGTTTTTGGCACTGATTTCGGTAGTATGTTTGCCCTGGAACGAGGGATGTCCAGGCCGTTTCGCTCGCGGCTGGCACAAACCTTCGGCCATGGCCTGTACGGTATGCGCCAGTATGACACGGGTGTGGATCAGTTCGGTAGATACCGACAAGAAAGCTGGTTGCAACGGCATGTGAAGATCCTTTTTCGGTATATATATGT
>Ga0209919_1000986_pt1 | contig 14105 bp, 7 predicted proteins | sample SalPon2A_C_D2_MG_FD_185721 | JGI IMG/M metagenome (GOLD analysis project Ga0209919, IMG submission 185721) | Soil microbial communities from South San Francisco under conditions of wetland restoration - Salt Pond MetaG R2A_C_D2_MG (SPAdes)... | ecosystem: Environmental > Terrestrial > Soil >... | reverse complement strand
GCTTCTCCCCTACTCCGCGCAGGACCTCGAGTCCGTCGGCACCGGCACGCCCGCCTCTCGCGGCGTCGGCGGTCGGCGCGGTCGACGCAGCCGTCGCGGCTCGGACATCGACTACGACTACAGCTACGCCGCCACCGACAGCAACACCAAGGCGACCACCAAGCTCGGTGACGTCTACGCGGACCTGTTCGCCCAGTTCGGTCTGACCGAGACGAAGGGCGAAGAGGAAGGCGAAGGCGAGACGGAAGCCGTCGAAGCCCAGGGCGCCGCCGGTGAGCAGCCGGTGGAGGCTGAGGCTCAGGCCGAACCGGTTGAAGCCCCGGCCGACCAGGCCGAAGCCCCGGCCGACGAGCCTGCCGCGGATGCCGCGAAGGCGACCGAGTCCGAGCTCGAGGCCCCGGCCGAAGCCGAGGTGACCGCCGCGAAACCGCAGGCAGCCGAAGCCGAGGCGCCCGCCGCCACGGAAGAAGATGCGAAGGCAGCCGCGACGAAACGGGCCGACGAGGGCGAGACGGAGAACGCCATCGACGCCGCCGAGGCGGCCGCGATGCTGACCGCGGCCTTCCGCGAAGGCCGGCGCCCGAAGCAGGCCGAGGCGGAAGCCGAAGGCGAGGCCCAGGCGGCGGACAGCGCCGACGACGACGCTGAAGACGACGCCGACGATGACGACGATGACGACGACGTCAACGACGACGTCGAGATGGACGAGACCGAGACCTCCAGGGCCTGATCCGTCCCTTCGACAACTGCGGACGAGAACGGGCCCCGCTCCAGCGAGCGGGGCCCGTCCCGTTGGGTTCTGCCGGCCCTCGAGGGCGGGCCGGCGCCGGAACACGCCATGGCCCGTCCGTGCGTGAGGCCGACCCGCCGGCTCACACGTGCCGCAGCCGGTCGATGCGCTCCTGGATAGGCGGGTGTGTGGCGAAGATATCCACCGCGTTGTGGCGTGCCAGGGGGTTGACGATGAAGAGGTGCCGCACGCCCTCGGATACCTCCAGGCCCTCGCCCTTGTAGGAGGCGAGCTTCTCCAGGGCGCTGGCCAGGCCCTCGGGGTTGCGGGTGATGTAGGCGCCGGTGGCGTCCGCCAGGAACTCGCGGCGGCGACTCACCGCCAGCCGCAGGATGGTCGCCAGTATCGGACCCAGCACCAGCAGCACCACCAGCAGCACCACCATGATCCCCTGGCCGCGGTTGTTGCCGCGGCTGCCCCGGGATCGCCGCGATCCGCCGAACGCCCCGAACTGGAACCAGCGCAGCACCAGGTCCCGCAGGATCACGATCACGCCGACCGTGGCCGCCAGCATGGACATGAAGCGGATGTCGTAGTTCTTGATGTGCGACATCTCGTGCGCGATGACGCCCTCGAGCTCCTGGCGGTCCAACATGTCGACGAGGCCGCGCGTGACGGCGATGGAAGCGTGCTCGGGGTCGCGGCCGGTGGCGAAGGCGTTGGGCGCGGGCGAGTCGATCACGTAGATGCGCGGCGTAGGCACGCCGGCGCCGATGGCGACCGCTTCGGTGACGTTGACGAGGTAGCGGTGCTCATCCTTGGTCGCGGGCCGGGCCCCGGAGGCCCCCAGCGCCAGTTGGTCGCTGAACCAGTAGGCCGCCACCGTCTGCCCGCCACCTATCAGCCCTGCGACGGCGACGAAGAAGCCGGCGGAGGCCGGGTTGGTGAGCTGAGCCAGCAGGTAGCCGATGGCCCCCAGCAGGGCCGCCATCACCAGGCCCAGCATCCAGGAGAGCCGCCGGTTCGACGCCTGCCAGTCCAGCAGGCTGATGCGCCGGCCGGTGGCCCGGTCGGTGATGACGTTCGGCAGCACGGCGCTGCGGGGGACACTCATGCCGGACCCGGCCGCGCGCTAGCTCGCGAACGAGACCTTGGGCGCTTCCCTCTCGGCTTCGGGGATCTCCAGGAACACCGCGGCCTTCTTGTTCATGGGCCCCGCGAAGAGCATCCCCGGCATCTGCTCGATGGCGTTGTTGTATTGCAGCACGGCGTCGTTGTAGAACTGCCGGGCGTAGGCGATCTTGTTCTCGACGCTGGACAGCTCCTCCTGGAGCATCTTGAAGTTCTCGTTGGCCTTGAGGTCGGGATAGTTCTCGACGACGGCGAAGAGCCGGCCCAGGGCGGCGGTCATCTGGTTGGCCGCAGCAGCGGCCTCGTTGACGCCCTTGGCGTTCATCATCGCCTGGCGCGAGTGCGCGACCTCCTCGAAGACGGCCTTCTCGTGCGCGGCGTACCCCTTCACCGTCTCCACCAGGTTGGGGATGAGGTCGACGCGCCGCTTGAGCTGCACGTCGATCTGGCTCCAGGCGTTCTGGTAGCGGTTCTCCAGGCCGATGATGCGGTTGTAGACCCCCATGGCCGCGATCGCCAGGATCACCAGGATGACCAACACGATGATGGTGCCCATAGCACCTCCTGCGTTCAGTCTACTGGACGGCCGCCGGCTCGGCGGCGTGACCGGGCGGTCCGCCCGTCGTACGCGGAAAGCGCGTCTCCGGCAGGATCGCGGCGGTTCAGGCCACCGGTGCCAGGCGTTGGCGGATCACGCCGCCGCCGAGCAGGCGGTCGCCGTCGTAGAGGACGGCCGACTGCCCGATGGTGACCGCGAACTGCGGCTCGTCGAACTCGAGTCGGAAGCCGTCCGCGGTGCGCTCGAGACGGGCGGGCACCGGCGCCTGGCGGTAGCGCACCTGCGCCTGCACGCGTTCGGGCAGCTGGGAAGCTTCGAGCAGGAAGTTGCCGCGGTCGGCCTCGAGGCCTCCCCAGAAACACATCGCCCTGGGACCCACGATCACGGTGTTGTCCCCGGGACGAAGGTCGAGGACGAAGCGCTCCAGGTGGGACTTGTACAGACCCAGCCCGCGCTTCTGGCCGATGGTGTAGAACTGCACCCCGCGGTGCTCGCCGACCACGGCATGGTCCTGGCTGGCGTCGACCACCGGGCCCGGGCGCTCGCGACTGGCGTCCTCCAGGTACCCCTGCACCGTGTCGGGGACGAAGCACAGTCCGGACGAGCTCGGCTTCTCGGCCGTGGTGAGCCCGCGCTGCGCGGCCAGGGCACGCACCTCGCGCTTGCGCAGCTCGCCCAGCGGGAACAGCAGGTACGGCAGGATCTCGCGCGGCAGCGCCCACAGGAAGTACGTCTGGTCCTTGTCGTCGTCCGCGCCGCGGTGGAGCTCCACCCCGTCGGGCCCGTCGATTCGGCGGACGTAATGCCCCGTGGCCAGGAAGTCGCATCCCAGCGCCTGCGCACGCTTCACGAAGGCCCCGAACTTGATATGGCGGTTGCACCACACGCACGGATTGGGCGTCTCGCCCGCCTCGTAGCTCGGCACGAACGGATCGACGACGATCTCCTGGAAGCGGTCGCGGAAGTCCAGCAGGTAGAAGGGCACGTCGGCGCTGTCCGCCACCCGCCGTGCGTCGTAGGCGGCCTGCGGGCTGCAGCACAGCTCGAACGCGCCCTCGTCGCAGTCGTCCGGCCAGAAGCGCGCCATGGTGCCCACCACGTCGAAACCGCCGTCGCGCAGTAGCATGGTGGCCATCGAAGAGTCCACGCCGCCCGACATGGCGCTGAGCACCTTCGGCGGGCGTTCCCGTGACGGGGTCCGAGTCGCTTCCACGGCCGTCCAGTCTAGCCGACCGCGCGCCCGCAGGGCGAGCCCTGTTGACAGGGGGTGCGCCGCGGCCGCAGTGAGCGGACACCGCGTGTACGGTAGACTTGCAGCACGGAGGTGGACGTGAAAGCCCTTCGCATCGTGCAGCTCGTGGTGCTGGTTCTGTTGGCGCTGTACCTCGTGGCGTTCAACAACCTGAACCCGGACCCGCTGACGCTGCCGCTGCTGCCCATGGTCATCCCTCTGCCGCCGGTGCTCATCTTGGTCGCCGCGCTGGTCGGGGGCTGGCTGGTCGGTTGGCTGCCGGCGCGCATCCAGCTCTGGCGCCGCAACCGCGAGGTCCGTCGCCTCCGCGATCAGGTCGAAGAGCTCGATAGCCACGGCCGCTTCACCGGCTACGACCGGCCGCAGGCACCCGTCATCCCCGACCGCTACCCGGTCATCCCCGACCGGGAGGCGCCCGAGCAGGACGAGGAAGCCGAGACGTCGTGAGCGCGGCCGAGGATCATCGGCCACCCTCCCCCCACTGGCTCGTAAGGCCCCCCGCACCGCCTCATGCGGTCCGGTCCCTGTCGCGCAGCCTCGGCGTTCCGCCACTGCTCGCTGCGATGTTGTGGTCTCGCGGGCTCAGAGACGACGCGCCCGATCACCTCAACCCCCCGCTGGAGCCCAGCCGGATCCCCACCCTGGAGACGGCCGCGGAGCGGCTGGAGCACGCCATCCGCGCGCGCAAGCGCATCCTCGTCCACGGCGATTACGACGCCGACGGCATCAGCGGGACCGCCGTTCTGCTGCTGGGACTGCGCGAGCTGGGGGGCGACGTTCAGGCGTACATCCCCAACAGGCTGGAAGACGGTTACGGCATCCACCCCGATCGCGTCGACGAGCACGCCGCACGGTGCGAGCTCTTCGTCACGGTGGACTGCGGTATCACCAACCTGGACGAGATCGCCAGGCTGAACGCCGCCGGCGTGGAGACCATCGTCACCGACCACCACACCCCCGGAGAGGCCAAGCCCGAAGGGCTCGTGGTGCACCCGGCGAGCTCGCCGCTCGCCCACGACGGCCTGCCGCAGCTGACGGGCGCCGGCGTGGCCTTCCACCTGCTGTGGACGCTGCGGCGCCGCCTGGGAATGGACGCGCCGCTCGACTACGCCGACCTCGCCAGCCTGGGCACCATCGCCGATGTGGCACCGTTGCTCGGCGAGAACCGCGCGCTCATCAAGGAAGGCCTGACGCGCCTGGGCGATTCCCGCTGGCCCGGGGTGCGCGCGTGCGTGCGCCAGGCGCACCTCAGCGGGGAGATCACCGCGCGCCAGGTGGCGTTCGTGCTGGCACCGCGGCTGAACGCCGCGGGCCGCCTCGGGGAGGCCGACAAGGGGCTCGAGCTCCTCGTCACCGCGAGCGCCCGCCGCGCCAGCGAGCTGGCCGCCTACCTGGACGCCCGCAACCAGGACCGCCGCCGCATCCAGGACGAGATGCTCGAGCAGGCGCTCGAGATCGTCGACCCGGAGGCGCCGGCGCTGGTGGTGGAAGATCCCCGCTGGCACCCCGGCGTGATGGGCATCGTGGCGTCGAAGCTCCTGGAACGCTTCTACAAGCCCGTCTACATCGTTGCCAAGGGGAAGGGCAGCGTGCGCTCCACGCCCGGCATCTCGGCGGTGGAGGGGTTGCGCCGGGCGGCCGCGCATCTGGAGCGTTTCGGCGGCCACGCCCAGGCCGCGGGCTTCGCCCTCGACATGGCGGCGCTGCCCGCATTCCGCGACGCCATCTACGGCTACGCGCGCGAGTTCCCCCCACCCTCCCCCGTGATCACCGCCGACGCCGTGCTGGCCGGCGGCGAGGTCGACAACGGCCTGTGGCAGGCCATCCGGACGCTCGAGCCCTTCGGCGAGGGGCACCAACCGCCGCTCTTCGCCCTGACCGATCGGCTGGACGGCGCCAAACCCGTCGGCCGGGAGGGGAACACCCTGCAGCTGCGAATCGGAGGCGTCAAGGGGGTGGCATGGAAGATGGGGCCACTCGCCGACACGCTCCCGCTGGGCGAGCCGGTGAACGCCGCGGTCGTCCTCAACGAGAACGAGTGGCGCGACCGGCGCACGCTCGAGTTCATCGCCGAAGCGGTGCGGCCGGCGCGTCCGCTCGGCATGGAGGTGCCTCACCCTCCGGCGGCCGAGGCGGCGTTCGTGGCCCAGGTGAAGCGTGGTGCGCTGCCGAACGCCCGCCCCTTGCGCCCTCGGGCGCTGGCCCAGCTCATCGAGGGCCTGACCGGCACCGAGCCGCTGTGGCTGCAACGCCTGCCCGACGACGATGCGGTGGCGGCGCTTCGGGCCGCCGTGGGACGGGCACCGCTGGTCGCCTTCGACCTGGACGTCGAGGCGCTCGCCTCGCTGGAGTCGCAGGCGCTGCAATTCCCGACCCTCGAGGACGTGCGCCGCGGTTTCGTAGCCCTGAGCCGCGGCCAATCCCTGCCGTTCGAGGCGCCCAAGGTGTCGCGCGTGGACGCCGTCCTGCAGGAGTTGGCGCTCGTCAACGATCGCGGCCATGCGCTCCGCGGCGAGAAGCGCGACCCGTACGCCTCCGACACCCTGCTCGAGGGGCTGATGGCGCGCCACCTCCTGCTGAGGTTCGTCACCGCCTACCATCACCTGGACGACGACGCCTTCGCCCACAGCGTCCAGACCCTGTTCGGGCAGAGTGAGGTCCGGCACGTGGCGGCAGCCCCCGACCCGGAAGCGGCTCCGGCACGCGGCCGGGTCGCGAGCGCCGCCCGAGACGGGGCCTGACGCCGAACGGGGCGTGCGACGCGCGTAGCGCCCGCGGGGCGGCGAACCCCCGTGCGATACTGACCGCATGACGACCTCGGTGGCGTCCGCCACGTCTCCCGATCCTGCCGCCATCGCCGAGGTGGAGCGTGAGCTGCGCGCGCGCGTTCATGGTGAGATCCGCTTCGACGAGCGCGCCCGCTCCCTCTACGCCACCGACGCGAGCCCCTACGAGATCCGGCCGCTGGGCGTCGTGATCCCACGGACAGAGAGCGACGTCCGCGCGACCGTGGAGGCATGCGCCCGCCACGGCGTCCCGCTGCTGCCTCGCGGCGGGGGCACCAGCCTGGCCGGCCAGACCGTCGGCCGAGCGGTCGTGCTCGACCTGTCCAAGTACCTGACCCGCGTGCTCGAGGTGAACCCGGAGGAACGTTGGGCCCGGGTCGAGCCGGGCGTGGTGCGTGACCAGCTCAACGCTCAGCTCGCGCCCCACGGGTTGCAGTTCACTCCCGACATCTCCACCACCGACCGCGCCAACATCGGCGGCATGGTGGCCAACAACTCGGCCGGCACGCGCAGCATCAAGTACGGCAAGACCGTCGACCAGGTCATCTCCATGCACGTGCTGCTGATGGACGGCACCGAGCTCGAGCTCGGCGAGGTCGACGACGCCACCTTACGGACCAAGCTGGCGCAGCAGGACCGCGAAGGCGAGCTCTACCGCACCGTCCACCGCGTGGTCACGGAGCATGCGGCCGAGATCGGCGCGCGCTACCCGAAGGTCATGCGCCGGGTGGGCGGCTACAACCTCGACGAGTTCACCGGCGGACGGCCCTTCAACCTGGCCAAGCTGGTGTGTGGCAGCGAGGGCACGCTGGCGGTGATCCTCGACGTCACCATCCATCTCGACCCGGTGCCCACGCAGCGCCTGCTGTCCATGCTCCACTTCGATACCCTCGAACGTGCCCTCACCGCCGTGCAGCACGTGAACCGGCACGGCCCATCGGCGGTGGAGCTGATGGACCGCGACATCTTCGTGCTGGGCCGGAAGAATCGCGCCCTCGCGCCGCTGCTCGGCTGGCTGCAGGGCGACCCGGGCGCGGTGCTGATGGTGGAGTTCGACGGCACCACCGAGGAGGAGATGAACGCCGGCCTGGCCAGCATGGAGGCCGATCCGCAGGTGGTCGGGCTGGCCTACGCCACCTACGTCGCCCGCGAACGCTCGCAGCAGACCGAGATCCTGCAGTTCCGCCGGGACGGCCTGGGCATCTACTCGACCGTGAAGGGGCGTGAGAAGCCCACCCCCTTCGTGGAGGACAGCGCGGTGCCGGTCGAGAACCTGCCCGCCTACATCGCCGACGTGGCCGAGGTGTGCCGCCGCCACGCCGTCCACGTGGTGTTCTACGCCCACGCCTCGGTGGGCGTGATCCACCTCCGGCCGCACCTCGACCTGAAGACCGAACACGGGGTGCAGACGTTCGAGGCCATCAGCCGCGAGGTGTTCGAGCTCGTGAAGAAGTACGGCGGCTCCTGGAGCGGCGAGCACGGCGACGGCCTGATCCGCTCCTACCAGAACCCCAGCCTCTTCGGCGAGGCGCTCTACGGCGACTTCCGCGCCATCAAGCACGCCTTCGACCCGGCCGGCCTGCTCAATCCGGGCAAGGTGGTGGACGCCCCGCCCATGACCGAGAACCTTCGTTACGGGCAGGGCTACCCCGAGGTCCCACTGGAGACGTTCTTCGACTTCTCGGCCGACGGCGGCTACCTCGGGGCCATCGAGAACTGCAACGGCGTCGGCGCCTGTCGCAAGACCGGCACGGGCACCATGTGCCCGAGCTACATGGCCACGCGCGACGAGGACCACACCACCCGCGGCCGCGCCAACGTGCTGCGCGACGCGCTCAACGGGCGCATGCCCGGCGGCCTCACCAGCAAGGACGTCTACGACGTGCTCGACCTGTGCCTGGAGTGCAAGGCGTGCAGCGCCGAGTGCCCCAGCCAGGTCGACATGGCGAAGATCAAGTACGAGTTCCTGCAGCACTATTACGACGCGCACGGCACCCCGCTGTCGGTGCGGGCCATCGGCAACGTGGCCCGCGTGGCGCCGCTGGGGCAGGCCCTGGCCCCCATCAGCAACACATTGCTGCCTACCGCGCCGGTACGCTGGCTGATCGAGCGGGCGCTGCAGGTGGACCGCCGCAGGGTGATGCCCAGCTACGCCCCGGAGCGGTTCGATCGCTGGTTCGCGCGCAGGCCACGTGTTGCCTCTTCGGCTTCGGCGTCTACGGCATCGTCCTCGCCGACATCGGCGCCGAACGCGGCGGGCGAGGGCGCCGCCGGGCGCGCGACCGTCGCCCTCTTCGCCGACACGTGGACGGTGTTCAACGAGACCGGCCCGGGACGGGCGGCGGTCGCGGTGCTGGAGGCGCTCGGGTACCGCGTGGAGCTGGTCCCGTACGGGTGCTGCGGGCGCCCGCAGATCTCCAAGGGGTTGCTGCGCCAGGCCAGGACGCTGGCTCGGACCAACGTCGAGCGCCTGACGCCATACGTGGAGCGGGGCGTTCCCGTGGTCGGCCTCGAGCCGTCCTGCGTGACGGCGCTCGCCGGCGACTACCGCGACCTGCTGCCCGGGCGGCGCACGGACGCCGTGGCCGACAGCGTCCTCATGATCGACCAGTTCCTCGCGAAAGCCTGGACGCGGGGCGAGATCGATCCCACAGCCGCATTCGACAAGCGCCCCGGCAAGACCATGCTCCACGGGCACTGTCAGCAGAAGGCGGTGCTGGGCACGGCGTCGACGCGGGCGGTGCTCGGGTGGGTCTCCGAGGACGTGTACGAGGTCGACTCCGGTTGCTGCGGCATGGCCGGCTCGTTCGGCTACGGCCACCACGACCTGTCGATGGCGATCGGCGAGCAGCGCCTCTTCCCCGCCGTCCGCGAGCACGACGGCGACACGGTGGCGTGCGGGTTCAGCTGCCGGCACCAGATCGCCGACGGCACGCACAAGCATGCCAGGCACCTCGCCGAGGTGATGGCGGAGGCGCTGCGCGCGCCGGATCAGGCAGTCCCGCCAACACCCGGGCGGAACGTGCGCTCCCGGCCGGAGCGCGACCGGTAGCGGGCGGCCGCGGTTGCGCCGCCGGGTCGACCTGGCCGGATCGGCGGCCGATCGCTACATCGCCTCGGGCGCCTCGATCCCCAGCAGACCCAGCACCTCGGCCAGGGCCTCGCGCACCCGGTCGACCAGCGCCAAGCGCGCCTCGCGCAGCCCCGGCTCGGCCTTGAGCACCTGGGTGTCGGGCCGGCCATCGGCGCCCTTGTGGTTGTAGTAGCCGTTCCAGGCCGTGGCCAGATCGAGCGCGTGCTGAGCCACCAGGTGCGGGGCGAGGTCGCGCACCGCCGACGCGAGCACCGCCGGGAGCCGCGCCACGACCTGCGCCAAGCGCACCTCCAGCGGGCCCAGCGCAGAGAAGTCGGCGCCCTCGACCCCGACACCCGCACCCTCGGCCGCCCGGAGGATGCTGCAGGCCCGCGCGTAGGCGTACTGCACGTAGGGAGCGCTGTCCCCCTGGAGCGACAGCGCCTGCTCCCAGCGGAAGTCGATGACCTTCTTCGCCTCGCTCTTGAGCATGCCGAAGCGCAGCGCTCCCACCCCCACCTGGCGCGCGACCTCGTCGATGCTCGCCAGCTCCGGGTTCTTCTTCTCCACCACGGCGCGGGCGCGCCGGGTCGACTCCGCCACGACATCGTCGATCGACAGGGTAAGGCCCTTGCGGCCGCTCATGGGCTGTCCCTCGAGCGTGACGACCTCGTAGGCGAGGTGGTGCGAGTTCCGGTAGGCCCGCTCCCCCTCCTCCGTGCCGGAGAGCGCCAGGGCCGCCCGCACCAGTGTCTGCGGATGGCTCTGCCGCACGTCGATGACGTTGATGATCTCCTGGCCGTGCGCGAACGTCCGGCCGTCGGGATGGCTGTCGCCTTCGGGCTGGCTGGTGTAGAGCGGCTTGCCCGAGGGCTGCTCGGCGAAGCGGCGGAAGAGCAGCCCTTCGAAGATGCCCGCCTTCCAGAACTGGTAGCCGATGTCCTTCGCGACGTACATGGCGTTCCCGTCCGTGCGCACCAGCACGACGCTGGTCTCCTCGAGGCCGGGCAGGAACTCGGAGACGTCCATCACCAACGCACCGGCGTACTTGCCCTCGGTAGGGCGCGACACGTACGGGCTGGCCTCCAGCACCTCCAGCCCGCGCGCCAGGAAGCCGCTGTGGACCACGTCGGACTCCCACACCAGCAGGTCATACTCGGCGCCGAGGGAGTGGAACGTCTCGAGCTGGGACCGGACCAGAGCCTCGACCTGGGGGCGCAGCTCGCCCCGCTCCAGGCGCGCCATCACCTGGGATACGCCGGCGTCGATCCGCTCGGCGTCCTGCTCCTTGGCCGCGCCGAGGCGGACGTAGAGCTCGCCGAGCCAATGGTCGTACTTGCGGTCGCCGGGGTAGCCCTCACCGAAGTACTCGGCCGCGTAGAGGCTCTCCGCCGCCTGCCGACCGGTGTCGTCGATGTAGTTCTGCACCTCGACATCGAAGCCGGCCGCCCGCAGCATGCGCGCGCAGGCGTCGCCGAGGACGATGTTGCGCAGGTGCCCGACGTGGGCCTCCTTGTTGGGGTTGACCGAGGTGTGCTCCAACACCACCTTCAGGCCCGCCGGCGCCGCCTGGGATCGGCGCGCCAGGACCTCGGCGACGAACGTCCCGGGATCGAGGTGGAAGTTGATGTACGGGCCGACGGCATCGGCGCGGGCCACGCCGGCCGGCAACGTCAGGACGCCGACGATGTCGCGTGCGATCTCAGCCGGATTGCGGCGCAAGGTCCGCGCGAGCGCGAAGGCGACCGGGGTGCCGTAATCGCCCGGCTTGTCTGCCGGCACCTCCTGGATGACGACCGCCTCGGCCCCCGAGGCGCCGCCTGCGCCGATCTCGTCGAGCGCCTCTCGGACGGCCTCGCGTAACGCGTGTATGACGTCGGCCATGGCGCGAACACGCTACCACGAGGGGCGGCACCGCGGCCGTCCGGAGGCGCCCCTCAGGCGGCGCGCGGGCGTACGCCGGCCACCAAGCGGCCGGGGGCGTGAGGCGGCAACCTGCGGCCGCAGGGAGGCGGGCTTATACTGTGCGGGCTGGCGCGGCATGCGCGCCCACCGCTGCGTCCACGGGCGCGCCCGGACTGCCCGCGGAACGCGCCGGGCCTCCGGAACGGCAGCACGCAACGCGGTCGACCGACGTAAGCCACCAACGAACTGAGTCAAACGAATGCAGTAAACTTGATATCTGATGACTCAGGTTTGTCCGTCCATCCGCATGCCCTGCCGCTCGCGAGCGGCGCCTGAAGAAGAATCCCATACCCAACGTCCAGGGTTTCGCGTAGGCTAGGAGACCGAATGGCAGAGGTTCCCACACCCACCGATTTCAGCGCCCCCATCCCGGTGTGCCCGGTGCGTGGCAGCGTTCTCTACCCCACCATGGTCATGCCCATCGACGCCGGCCGCGGCATCTCCATCCGCGCCATCAACGCCGCGCTCGACCGCGACCGCACCATCGTGATCGCCAGCCAGCGCGACCGGGACGTCGAGGAGCCAAAGGCCGACGACCTCTTCGACATCGGCACGGCCTGCAACATCATGCGCATGAAGAAGAACCCCGACGGCAGCATCCAGATGCTGGTGCGGGCGTTCGCGCGCGTCAAGATCCGCAGCTTCCACGCCTCCACCGGACTCATCGAGGCGGACGTCGACCCGATCGACGTCCCCGAGGGCGACAGCGTCATGGTGCAGGCCACCTTCCGCGAGCTCAAGGAGAAGTTCGCCGACCTCGTCGAGAACGGCAGCCGCCAGGTCCAGCACGAGGTGGCGCAGTTCGTGATGAACCTCGAGGACCCCGGCCAGTTCGCGGACTACGTCGCCTACCACCTCGACTTCAAGCTCACCGACAAGCAGGCCGTACTGGAAGCCGCTTCCGTCGAAGAGCGCCTGCGTCGGGTGCTCCTGCTCATCGACACCGAGCTGGAGCTACAGGAGACGCAGCGCCGCCTGCAGCGCGAGGTCAAGGAGGAGATCGACCGCAACCAGCGGGAGTTCTTCCTGCGCGAGCAGATCAAGGCGCTCCAGAAGGAGCTCTCTGGCAACGACGAGGACGAGGACGAGGTCGAGTCCTTCCGTGAGAAGCTCGACGCCCTCGACCTGCCCGAGGTGGTCATGAAGGAGGCGCAGCGCGAGCTCAACCGGCTCTCGCGCATGCACCCCGACTCCGCCGAGGCGTCGGTCATCCGCACCTACCTCACCACCATCACCGAGTTGCCGTGGAACAAGCGCAGCGAGGACCGGCTCGACATCGGCATGGCCGGCAAGATCCTCGAGGAGGACCACTACGGCCTCGAGAAGGTCAAGGACCGCGTGCTGGAGTACCTCGCCGTGCGCAAGCTCAAGGGGGAGCGCGCGCACAAGGGCGAGCTCGACGCCTTCGAGGTCAACAAGGGCCCCATCCTGCTCTTCGTGGGCCCGCCCGGCGTCGGCAAGACGAGCATCGCCAAGTCGATCGGCAAGGCCCTGGGGCGCGAGTACGTGCGCATCTCCCTGGGCGGCGCCCGTGACGAGTCGGACATCCGCGGCCACCGCCGCACGTACATCGGCTCGATGCCCGGCCGCATCATCCAGGGCATCCGCCAGGCCGGCACCAAGAACCCGGTGTTCCTGCTCGACGAGGTCGACAAGCTGGGCGCGTCCTACCAGGGCGACCCCTCCTCGGCGCTGCTCGAGGTGCTCGACCCGGCCCAGAACAACAACTTCGTCGACCACTACCTGGGCGTCCCCTTCGACCTGTCCGAGGTCCTGTTCGTGGCCACGGCCAACTACGCCCAGCAGATCCCCGAGGCGCTGGCGGACCGCATGGAGATGATCGAGTTCTCCAGTTACATCGAGCAGGAGAAGCTCGAGATCGCCAAGCGCTACCTGCTGCCGCGGCAGATCGCCGAGAACGGCCTCAAGGCCAACCAGCTCAGCATCTCCGACGGCGCCATCAGCAGCGTCATCACCTCCTACACGCGCGAAGCGGGCGTACGCAGCCTCGAGCGCATCATCGGCACGCTATGCCGCAAGGCCGCGCGCCGCATCGCCGAGGGGGACGCCAAGCGGGTGCGCATCACGGAGCGCAGCCTGGAGGGCTACCTCGGCGCGCAGCGTTTCACCCCCGAGTCGGAGGCCGAGGATAACCTCATCGGCGTGGCCACAGGGATGTACTACACGCCTGTCGGCGGCGACATCCTCTTCGTCGAGACCTCGATCACCCCCGGCAAGGGCGGGCTCGTCCTCACCGGCCAGCTCGGCGACGTCATGAAGGAGTCGGCGCGGGCCGCGCTCACGTACGCCAAGTCGAACGCCCAACGCTTCGGCCTCGCCGAGGACTTCATCGACAACCACGAGGTGCACATCCACGTCCCGGCGGGAGCGACTCCCAAGGAGGGGCCCAGCGCCGGGGTGGCCCTGGCCACATCGCTCATCAGCGCGCTGACCGGCACGCCGGTGCGCAAGGACGTGGCCATGACCGGCGAGATCACCCTCCGCGGTCGCGTGCTGCCCATCGGCGGCCTCAAGGAGAAGATCCTCGGCGCCAAGCGCGCGGGCATCAAGCACATCCTGTTCCCGGAGCGCAACAGCGCCGACATGAA
>Ga0209919_1000984_pt1 | contig 14133 bp, 14 predicted proteins | sample SalPon2A_C_D2_MG_FD_185721 | JGI IMG/M metagenome (GOLD analysis project Ga0209919, IMG submission 185721) | Soil microbial communities from South San Francisco under conditions of wetland restoration - Salt Pond MetaG R2A_C_D2_MG (SPAdes)... | ecosystem: Environmental > Terrestrial > Soil >... | reverse complement strand
CGAGGTCGGACCGCGGGACGGATTGCAGAACGAATCCGTTACCGTGCCGGCCGACGTCAAGGTCAGGTTGATCGAGATGCTCGCCGACGCCGGTTTGCCGGTGATCGAATCGGGCGCCTTCGTGTCGCCGAAATGGGTGCCGGAAATGGCGACCACGGCCGAGGTGATGCGGCGTATCGAGCGCCGCCCGGGCGTCTCCTACCCGGTACTGGTGCCGAACCTGAAAGGCCTGGAACTGGCGCTCGAATGCGGGGTCGAGGAAATCGCGCTGTTTGCCGCCGCCACGGAAACCTTTTCGCAAAAGAATACCAACTGCTCGATCGCCGAGAGCATCGAGCGTTTCGACGCGGTGATCGACCTCGCGCGGCAGGCGGGCTTGAGAATTCGCGGCTACATTTCCTGCGTGCTCGGCTGTCCCTACGAGGGCGAGGTCAGTTTCGATACCGTGGCGATGATCGCCGAAAAACTCTTCGCGCGCGGCTGTTACGAGGTTTCGCTCGGCGACACCATCGGCGTCGGTACCGCGGGTCGGGCCCGGGAACTGGTCGAACGGCTGGCCTTAACACTGCCGGTCGAGCGGCTCGCCGCCCATTTTCACGATACCTACGGCCAGGCGCTGGCGAATATTCACGCGGTAATGCAATCCGGCATCGCGGTAATCGACAGCTCGGTCGCCGGCCTCGGCGGCTGCCCCTACGCGAAGGGTGCGACCGGCAACGTCGCCACCGAGGACGTCGTCTACATGCTCGACGGCATGGGTATCGAAACCGGAGTCGACATGGATCGCCTGCTCGAGGCCGGCCGCTTCATCAGCGATTTTCTCGGCCGCGAGCCGGTCTCGCGCGCGGCCACCGCGATGCTGCGCAAAAGGGCGGGCTGAACATGGCCTTGCCGGAACCCGTGAATCGCGAAAAGAAACATCGGCGCAGGATCGATTGCGAGGGCTATCTGCGCGGCGATGGCCTGTGGGACATCGAGGTACACATGGTCGATACACGGACCTACGATTGTACCTACGACGAACTGCACCGCGGCGGCACGATCGGCGCCGGCGAGCCGGTACACGACATGTGGCTGCGCTTTACCATCGACCTGGATTTCCTGATCCACGACGTGCAGGCGGCCTCCGTACAGACGCCGTTTCCGATCTGTCCGCGCGCCGCCAGATCGATGCGGGACCTGATCGGACTGCGTATCGGCGGCGGCTGGATGAAGCAGGTTCGCGAACGTATCGACAGCAACCGCAGTTGCACCCACCTGATGGATTTGCTCGGTCAGCTCGCCGCTACCGCTTACCAGACCCTGCACGCGGCCCTCGAGGAACGCGAGGCGGAGCGGTCGAGCCGGGAAAAGCCGCCGATCCTGGATACCTGCCTGGCACTGTCGAGCAGCGGCGAGGTGGTTCGCAAGCTGTGGCCCGAATTCTATCAACCCAATTCTGAACGGGAGCCGGAATCATGACACACGCACTAGCCTTCGATATCTACGGTACCCTGATCGACCCGCATGGCGTGGTCGAGGAGCTAGGCCAGCTTCTCGGCGATCGCGCCGGGGAATTTTCGCGCGTCTGGCGCGAAAAGCAGCTCGAGTACACCTGGCGGAGGGGATTGATGGGCCGATACGAGGATTTCGGGGTTTGCACTCGCCAGGCCCTGGACTATGCCGACCTGCTGTTTCAGACCGGCCTCGACGAAGCGGCCCGGGAATCGCTGATGCGCGCCTACCGGGTGCTGCCCGCCTATGCCGACGTCCCGGCGGCACTCGAAATGCTGAAGAACGCCGATTGCCGTCTGTTTCCGTTTTCCAACGGTACCGCCGAAATGGTTGCCGCGGTACTCGAGCACGCCGGCATCGAACATTTTTTCGAGGACATTGTCAGCGTCGATCGCCTGCAAACCTTCAAACCCGATCCCGAGGTTTATCGTCATATGAGCGAAATCGCCGGCGTCGATCCGGCCAGCTGCTGGCTGGTCTCGAGCAACGGCTTCGATGTCATCGGTGCGGTTTCGGCCGGCATGAAGGCGGCCTGGTTGAAGCGCTCTAGCGGCGTGGTGTTCGATCCCTGGGGTATCGAACCGAGCGCGGTGATCGCGAGCCTGGACGAATTGCCGGGAATAATTGCCTGAATACACCGCCAGTATGGATTTTCTCGGTTTTTTTTCGAGCGGCGACTCCGCCGGGAGGCGGATTTGGGCGATACATCTTGTATTAATATAATTAAATCAATAGTTTAAATTCCTCAAAATTATTTTGTTGCAGTGCAACAAAATTCTTGACATCCATCTCCATGGCCCCTATATTATGCCTATTGCTGCAGTGCAGCAAAAGATTTTTAACCCTGTTTCGAGAGGATATTGAGATGTACGAAGATTTCATGAAAATGGCCCAGGAAAGCCTTAAGCCGGTCGTCAAGATGGCCGAAAACAACACTGCCCTGGCGGTCAAACTGATGCAGCGTCAGACCGAGAACGCTTCTGAACTGCTGCAAGGCAACCTGGCGCATATGAAAGCGCTGGTAGAAACCAAAGACCTGAACGCCGCGGTCGAGATGCAGCAAAAATACCTCGAGTCGCTCAACGAAAAGCTGATCGATTCGGCCAAGGAAAATGCCGCGGCTATCGAAGCCGCGATTGCCGAAGCCGGCAAGATTTTCGAAGGCTCTTTCGCCGAGGTTCAAGCCCAGGCCAAGAAGACCGTAGAAAATATCGAGAAGGAAATCAGCAAGGCTGGCAAGAAAGCTGCCTAACCGGTACCCAGGGAGCCGGGCTGACCGAGGTTGGCATCATTCCCTAAAGTTTACTCCTCCTATGTTTGGCCCGGCGGTATAATAACCCCGGGCCTTTTTTTTTCAGGAGCATTATCATGAGCAAAGTAGTAATCGTAGATGCACTTCGAACCCCGGTCGGGGCCTTCGGCGGTGCGCTGGCCTCCATGCCGGCAAGCCAACTCGGCGCGCTGGTAATCAAGGCCCTGCTGGAACGCAACAACGTCGCTCCGGACCAGGTCGACGAAGTCATCCTCGGCCAGGTATTGACCGCCGGGGTGGGCCAGAACCCGGCACGTCAGGCGGCGATAGAGGCCGGAATTCCGCAGGAATGCCCGGCGATGACGATCAACAAGGTTTGCGGCAGCGGCCTCAAGGCCGTTCACCTCGCCGCGCAGGCGATCAAGTGCGGCGACGCCGAAGTGATCATCGCCGGCGGTCAGGAAAATATGAGCGCATCCCCGCACGTGCTGCCCAAATCGCGCGACGGCCAGCGCATGGGCGACTGGCAGCTGCGCGACAGCATGATCGTCGACGGTCTGTGGGACGCCTTCAACGACTATCACATGGGTGTCACCGCCGAGAATATCGCCAAAAAGTATCAGTTTTCACGCGAGGACCAGGACGTTTTCGCGGCTGCGTCGCAGCAAAAAGCCGAACAGGCGCAAAAAGACGGTGCCTTCGATAACGAGGTGCTGGCCGTGGAAGTGCCTCAACGACGCGGCGATCCCGTCGTCTTCGACCGCGACGAATACATCAAACCCGGCACCACCGCCGAGGGCCTGGCCAAATTGCGTCCGGCCTTCGACCGCGAGGGTACGGTCACCGCGGGCAATGCGTCCGGCATCAACGACGGCGCCGCGGCACTGTTGGTGATGAGCGCCGACAAGGCCGCCGAGCTCGGCCTCGAGCCGCTGGCCACGATTGCCGCCTATAGCAGCGCGGGTGTCGATCCGGCGATCATGGGTACCGGCCCGATTCCGGCATCGCGCAAGTGTCTCGATAAAGCCGGCTGGTCGGTCAACGATCTCGATCTGATCGAATCCAACGAAGCTTTCGCCGCGCAGTCAATGTCGGTGAATTGCGACATGGACTGGGATACCGCCAAGGTCAACATCAGCGGTGGCGCAATCGCCCTCGGTCACCCGATCGGCGCTTCGGGCGCGCGCGTTCTGGTAACATTGCTGCACGGTATGAAACGCACCGGCGCTAAAAAGGGTCTCGCGACCCTGTGCATCGGCGGCGGCCAGGGTGTTGCGTTGGCAGTCGAGCGATAATCAATAAACGACTAACGGAGGAAAATCGAAATGAGCAGAGTAGCTCTGGTAACGGGCGGTACGAGGGGCATCGGCGAAGCCATTTGCCTGGCATTGAAAGATGCAGGCTACAAGGTCGTCGCAACCTATGCCGGCAACGATGAAAAAGCCAATCAGTTCAGCGAGGCCAACGACATCCCGGTCTACAAGTTCGACGTCGGCGATTACGACGCCTGTCAGTCGGCGGTGGCGCGGATCGAAAGCGACGTCGGACAGGTCGAGGTACTGGTCAACAACGCCGGTATCACACGCGATGGCACTATGCACAAGATGACTTTTCAGCAATGGAACGAAGTCATTCAGACCGACCTGACCTCGTGTTTCAACATGTGTCACGCGGTATTGAACGGCATGCGCGACCGCGGTTTCGGCCGGATCGTCAATATCGGTTCGATCAACGGCCAGGCGGGCCAGTACGGCCAGGTCAACTACGCCGCGGCCAAATCGGGTATCCACGGCTTTACCAAGGCACTGGCCCAGGAAGGAGCCGCCAAGGGTATCACCGTGAACGCGGTTGCGCCGGGTTACATCGCCACCGAGATGGTACGCGCGGTGCCCGAGAACGTGCTCGAGAAAATCGTCGCTCGCATCCCGGTAGGCAGACTCGGCGAGGCCAGTGAAATCGCCCGCGGCGTCGCCTTCCTGGTCTCCGACGACGCCGGCTTCGTCACCGGCTCGACGCTGTCGATCAACGGCGGCCAGCACATGTACTAGGCCGGATGAATCCAGCCACAAGCCGGAACCTGGTTCCGGCTTTTTTTTGAGCCGGTTCACGGCGCCGGCGCACCGTCGGCGCCCTATCCCGACCGCGGCTCGCCGGAGTTGATACCGATCGTGAAGTAGGGTAGGTTAATCCCGGCTTTGTGCGGTGAATGCGGCGATTTCGGGACGGCCCGAAATCGGGGCGGACAAGCCATGCGGCGCGCGAGGCGGTCGTTAAAAATGCCGCGGAATCGCATCGCGGCTCAAACTGATCTTAAATTGTCTCGGATAAAGTTTCGCCGGAAAACCAACATGACGAGCAAGCCATCAGATTTAAGAGTATTGACGCCTGCCGAGGACACGGCCCGGGATACGGCCGAGGATTCCGCCGAGTTGAGCATCGTCATCCCGATGTTCAACGAGGCGCTGGTACTGGAAGAATTGTTTGCGCGTCTCGAAACCGTGGTTGCCGGCCTGAAAAAAGATACCGAGGTGATCCTGGTCGACGACGGCAGCACCGACACGACCTGGCTGGACATCACTCACTACGAGCCGGTGAATTTTCGCCTGCGCTGCCTCGCGCTAAGCCGCAACTTCGGCAAGGAGGCCGCGCTGACATCCGGCCTGCACGTCGCCTCCGGGCAGGCGGTCGTCATTCTCGATGCCGATTGCCAGGATCCCCCGGAACTGTTGCCGCTGATGTTGCAGGCCTGGGAAGAGGGCGCCGAGGTCATCAACATGAAAAGGCGTTCCCGTCACGGCGAAACCTGGCTCAAGCGCAAGTCGGCCGCGCTCTATTACCGCCTGCTCGGCGCGCTCGCCGAGATACCGATACCCGAAAACGTCGGCGATTTCCGGCTCATGAGCCGCAAGGTGGTGGACGAAGTCAATCGACTCGGCGAGCGCAACCGCTACATGAAAGGCATCCTGGCCTGGCCTGGCTTCAGGCAGGTGACCCTCGAGTACGACAGAGATAGCCGTTCCGCCGGTAATTCGAAATGGAATTACTGGCAATTGTTTCGCCTGTCGGTGGCCGGTATCACGTCTTTCAGCAACAAGCCCCTCAGGCTCGCCAGCCTGCTTGGCGCGCTGGTCGCGTTTTCGGCCTTCGTCTACGGTGCCTGGGTGCTGGTACGCACGCTGATCTACGGCGACCCGGTGACCGGTTACCCGTCTATGATGCTGGTGATTCTTTTTCTCGGCGGCATTCAGCTGATGACGATCGGAGTGCTCGGCGAGTATGTCGGCCGCATCTTCACCGAGGTCAAGAATCGTCCGAGCTATATCGTCCGCGAGAGTCATACCCGGGAAGCGGGCGGCGAATCCGCCAGAGTCGAATCGGTACAATCCTGAGGATTCAATTGCATGACGCTTACGCGTACGAAAATATTCTGGGCGTTTTTGCTCGGGGTAGGGCTGCTGCGCCTGGTCACTCTGGGTATGTATCCGTTACTCGATACCACCGAGGCGCGCTACGGCGAAATCGCCCGGATCATGGTGGATACGGGAAACTGGCTGGTGCCGCAGATCGACTACGGCACAGTCTTCTGGGGCAAGCCGCCGCTGTCTTTCTGGGCCAGTGCTCTGAGTATCGAATTGTTCCACAATTCCGAGTTCTTCCTGCGCCTGCCCCACCTGCTGGCGGCGATCGCGGTGTTGCTGCTTATTTGGCGGCTCGCGCTGGTACAGGGTTTCACCCGTATGCAGGCAAACGCGTCGATGGCGATAGTCGCCACCAACATCGGCTTTTTGATTACCGCCGGCAGCGTCATGACCGACATGATGCTGTGCCTGTCCATGACCCTGACGATGGTCGGGTTCTGGCGCGGCTGGCACGGGGAGCGGCGTTTCGTTTACCTGATGTATGCGGGCCTCGGGATCGGCCTGCTCGCCAAGGGACCGATTATCGTCGTCTTCGCCGGCCTGGCGCTGTTTCCGTGGCTGGTTGCGACCTGTGGCATCAAGGATATGTGGCCAGAGGTATACCACCGGCTGAAGCCGGTTTCGGGATTGCTGCTGACGATGCTGATCGCGTTGCCGTGGTATGTGCTGATGGAGCAGGCATCCCCCGGATTTCTCGAGTATTTCATCGTCGGCGAGCATTTCCAGAGATTTATCGATAGCGGCTGGCGCGGCGACCTGTACGGCTCGGGTCATGCCCGGCCGCGAGGCACGATCTGGCTCTACTGGGTCCTGTTCGCATTCCCGTGGTCGGCGCTGCTGATGCTGGCCGCATTCAGGGCGCGCGGCGAATTTCTCGGCCTGGTTCACAGGCCGCTGACCCTGTTTCTGCTGTTATGGATGTGCAGTCCGCTGCTGTTGTTCACGCTAGCGGGCAATATCCTGCCCGCCTATATCGTGCCGGGGCTGCCCGCCGTCGGCCTGCTGGTCATGCAGGCCTTCGGCAACGAGACCGGCGGCCGGGGCAGGTACCTGTTGCTCGTGGGCCCCGTGCTGCTGCTGATTCTGTGTCTCTATCTGGGCCTGTTCGCGGGCGAGGAATACAGCGACAAGGGTTTGCTGGCCGCCGGCGTCGATTCGCAAGACGATCTCTTTTATTTTCACGAGCGGCCCTATTCCGCCCAGTACTATTCCGGGGGCAGGGCCCGGATAACCGACAGCTTTCCCACCGAGGCGCGCTTCTACCTGGTAATCGAAAAGGACCGCAGGCTGGACGAGATCGGCAAATACTGCGAATTGCGCTCGAGCAACATACCCCGAAACCTGTATTTCTGCCGGGGCGAACCGCCGGCATGATCCGCTACTGGCGCCTGCTGGAGCGAAGCCACCCGTCGTTGAAATTCGCCATGGTGGGCGGTATCGGTTTCCTGGTCGACAGCGGCGTGATGATCCTCCTGTTCGAGGGCTTCGAGGTCGAACTCGCCTTCGCCCGCTGCACGGCGTTTATCTGCGCCGCCTCTTCGAACTGGTTTCTGAACCGGATATTTACCTTCAGGGGTCGTGACCTGGCGGGCAGGAGGTCGCTGGAATGGATCAGGTTCATCGTCAGCGCATTGCTGTCCGCGATCCCGAATCTGGGTATTTTCTTCCTGCTGATGCGGGTATTTCCGGAGACGCTGCCGTATATAATCTTCGCCATGTGTTGCGGCATACTGGCGGGATATTTCACCAATTACCAGCTGGCCAGACTGTGGGTATACAGGTCGCGTGCAGGCTAGGTCCGGTATTCCCTGCTGCCGGGGATTTGCCGGCGGCGACGGGGGGGCGAATTCGAAGCGACTTAACGGTACCAGCGGCGTAACCGCCGCCGACGGTAATTCACTGCGGCGGGATAGAGTAGGTCCCGGTTGCATGGGCGACGATCTCGTCGCTGCTGAAAATCGACACCTCGATCACCGCGAGCCGCTTGCCGAGCTTGATGATCTTGCCCTGTGCGCGGAGCTCGCATTCGCTGGGCTTGCGCAGAAAGTTGATGTTCAGGCTGGTGGTCACCGCGAGCTTGATTTCCCCCAGTAGACTCAGCACCACGGCGTACATGCAGACGTCGGCGAGCAGCATCATGAAAGGACCGGCGATAGTCCCGCCCGGGCGCAGCGAGCGCTCGTGGTAAGGCAGTACCAGTTCGGCGCTGCCGGTGTCGATAGCGCGCAAAAAAATACCCGCGTCGGCGGCCGAGGGCAACTCGGCGCGCAGGATGCGATTGAAATTATCGACGCTGACTTTGCTCATCAAGGCGCGATTTAAACATCAGGTACGGATACCGCGCAAGCCGGACATTTTTTACTGCCGCGCGATTTCGACGCCGGCGGCCGGGGGGTGCCGTCGACGCCGAAAACCTACTTCGAGCGCTTGCCGAGCCAGTCCGAGATCGCCGGGGTAACGGTCGACTGGGCCTTGCCGCTGACGTAAATGCCGATATGTCCCCCGGGGAACGACAGCTCGGTGTAATCCTTGCTGCCGATCAGCTTGGGCAGGATTTTCGACGACGCCGGCGGCACCAGGTGATCCTGCTCGGCGAAGATATTCAGCACCGGAATCTTCAGTTTTTTCAGGTCGACTTCCCGGTTGCCGATTTTCAGCCCGCCTTCGACCAGCTTGTTCTGCTGGTAGAAATCCTTGATGAACTGACGGAAAGCCTCGCCGGCCTGGTCGGGGCTGTCGAAGATCCACTTTTCCATGCGCATGAAGTTTTTGACGTTCTTTTCGTCGCTGATGATGTCGACCATGGAAACGTATTTCTGCCCCATCAGCTGGAAAGGCTTCAGGTTCAGGAAGGTCCAGTTGAGCATTTCGCCGGGCAAGTTGCCCATCGCGTCGACCAGCGCGTCGATATCCATTTGCTGCACCCAGTGGCTGAGCATGTTGTCGGGGGTTTTGCAATCGACCGGAGTGACCATGGTGACCAGGTTCTTGACCTTGTCCTGGTGCAGGGTGGTGTAACAGAGGCTGAACACGCCGCCCTGGCAGATGCCGAGGATATTGATCTTGTCGACGCCGTGGCGTTCGCGGATGACATCGACGCAACGATCGATGTAGCCGTTGATGTAGTCGTCGAGTGTCAGGTACTTGTCGGCCTGGTCGGGATAGCCCCAGTCGATCAGGTAAACGTCCTGCCCGCCATCCAACAAGCCCTTGATGGTCGAGCGGTTTTCCTGGATATCGGCCATGTAGGGGCGGTTGACGAGCGCGTAGACGATCAGCATCGGGATCTTGTTCTGCACCACGCCGGTCGAGGGCTGGTATCGATATAGCTTGAGCTTGTCCTCGGCGTAGACTTCCTCGCGCGGGGTGACGCCCTCGGAAATTTCTTCCGCGTCGATCAGGTTTTTGACGCCCTTGCTCAGGTTCTGGTTGAACTGCACCAGCTCTTCGACCAGTTGGTCGGAACGAAACGGAACGTTGCTCATGGATCAGGCTCCTGCGGTGGAATTGGGTTTGGATGCTTTCTTTTTCGGCGCGGCTTTTTTGGCGGTCGCTTTTTTCGCCGCCGCCTTTTTGACCGGGGCTTGCTCCGCCGGCGCGGCATCGGCCGGTGCAGGCGGGGCCACGGGTTTCGTCGAGGGGCGCTTGAGCATGGCCTTGATTTCACCGATTTCACGGCGCAGCTCGATATTTTCCCGGCGCAATTGCTGCAGGCGTGCCTGCATGGTATCGACTTCGCGCGTGTTCGGCAGGTTCAGCGCCCGCAGAATGTCATCGACGATTTCGGCGTAATGCTTCTTCAGAATCATCAGGCGGTTGACCATGTCGCCGTAAAGCGCCTGATATTCTTCGCTCATCGCGAACTCGGCATAGCAATGTTCGCTGACCTCGATCCAGAGGTCGTAGAGTTGGCGCAGCGATTTGGGCATCGATTCGGCGTCGAGCTTCGTCAGCCGCTGCTGGAAAGCCTGGATCGATTCTATCGCGACGCGCAGGAAAGCCTGATTGAACTTGTAATTGGCCTGCTGGTAATCGAGGGCCAGCTGGATTCCCTTTTGCTGTTTTTCCTGCGGTTCGCGGAAGTAGCCGATACCGGGGGAAGAGAGGATCTTGCCCAGCGGATCGATGGCTTCGCCCATGTTGAAGGACGAGGTGTTCATCGGCGACATGCCGGCCACCATCTGCTGCCAGGAGCGGGTCGGATCGAACCACTGTCTCATGAAGTCGTTGACGTTGGCGGAGTCGAATCCGGGCATGCCGCCGAATTGCTGCAGCGACTGCTTCATCTGCTCCATCCACTGGTCGATTGCCTGGATGGGTTGCTTGCCGTCGGCCAGGCTCTTGCTGATCTGCTCGGCCATGGCGAAATACTCCTTGCCCATGTCCATGCATTTGCGCATTGCCAGTTCGACGTCGGGCTGTTGCTGACGGCCCATCGACTGGCGCCAGAGGTCCATGCCCTGCGACCACAGATCCGCATGACTGGTATTGCCCGTGTTGCCAGCCGATTTGGCCATGTCGCTCCAGGCGTCGACGAATTGTTGTTGCGCCTTGAACCACTGGTCGGACCAGGAATTTTTATCGTTCATGCCGGTAACTCTTTAAATTTTAAAAGGAAATAACAATAGCACAGATTATTGTGCAGTGCAACATAAAGGGCTTTGCAAAGGCCAGAATAACAAAAAAAAGCGGGCTTTGGGCCCGCTTTTCGAGGTTGACGCTGGATCGTCGGCCGCCAGCCGTCAACTCATGTACATGCCGCCGTTGACAGGCAGGTTGGCGCCGGTCATGTAGGTGTTTCTGTCGTCGGTCAGAAAACTGACTACATAGGCAATTTCGTCGGGCGAGGCCATGCGGCCCATCGGCACCTGCTGAATGATCGCATTGCGTACGTCTTCGGGGATCGCATCGGTCATTTCGGTTTTGACATAGCCGGGTGAAACCGAGTTGACGGTCACGCCCCTGGCGGCGAGTTCCTGAGCCACGGCCTTGGTGAAGCCGTGCAGGCCGGCCTTGGCGGCCGAGTAGTTGGCCTGGCCGAACTGGCCTTTTTGTCCGTTTACCGAGGAAATGTTGACGATGCGGCCGAAGCCCTTTTCCGACATGCTGTCGACGACGTGTCGGGTCACGTTGAATGCCGAGTCCAGATTGGTCCGCATCACCGCGTCCCATTGCTCGGGCGTCATCCGGCGCAGTGTCTTGTCGCGGGTGATACCGGCGCAGTTGACCAGAATATCGACCGCGCCGATGGTATTGGTGACGTCATGCAGCATTTTCTGGCTGGATTCGTAATCGCTGACATCGCAAGCGACGATTTCGAAATCGTAACCCGCGGCGCGGTGTTTCTGTTTCCAGGCATAGGCGTTTTCTTTTTCCGGAGGGAAGTAACCGGCGATAACCTTGCGCCCCTGATCGGCCAATGCGATGCAGATTGCGGTGCCGATACCACCGGTACCACCGGTAACAAGAGCGATTCTTTGTGTGGTCATAAATGCGTCATCTTATTCGGGTAGAATGGGGTGCTGCATCGCAGCAATATATTGCAGTGCACAAAATAGGACGGAAACCTGTTACTGTCAAGCGAGGCTTGTGGGTATTTGTTTTAATCCATTAAAATCATGAACTTATAATATTAGCGCGCGGCCTGGGCCGGATACTTTTCGGACCCGGCCGCGTCGGTATCATGCCGCATTGGCGCACCGAAGCAGGATGGACATCTGTCTCGCAACCGCTCCCCGCCTCCCGCGGTGACAGTCGTTATGCCGCCGGAGGGAGCGGGCGCGGAGAGTAAATTTAAGCTTAAATCGCGGCCCGCTCGGCGGTTTTCTATGCTAATGTGCCGGGCTTTATAATTGCCTTGCTGCTAGTAGATTCGTTGGACTTCAAAGCCCTAGATTTTCAGGCCCAGGTCTGCCTTGCCTTGCTGGCCGCGGTCATCTGGTTCGCGCTGCTCGGGTACCGCGACCTGATTGAGCCGGACGAGGGACGCTATGCCGAGATTCCGCGCGAAATGATCGCCGCCGGCGACTGGCTTACGCCGCGCCTCGATGGCTATAAGTATTTCGAAAAACCCCCGTTGCAATACTGGACGACCGCGGTCAGTTTCGAGTTGTTCGGACAGAGCAATGCCAGCGCCAGGCTGTGGTCGGTGTCCACCGGTTTCGCCTGCGCGCTGTTAGTCTGGTTTTTCGGCGCCCGGCTGTTCGATCCGGAATGCGGGTTTTACGCGTTCATCTTTACGCTCAGCGGCGCGCTTTATAGCGTGCTGGCCCATGTTCTGACCCTGGATACGACGCTGACCTTTTTCCTGGTGGCGGGCATCGGCTGCCTGGTGATCGCTCAGAGCCGGCGCGACGATCGAACCCGGCTGCGCAACTGGATGCTCGCGGGTTGGGTGGCACTGGCCGGCGCGGTCATGACCAAGGGTCTCATCGGGCTGGTATTGCCCGGTGGCGCGGTGGTCGTCTACAGTCTCTGGCAGCGCGACTGGCTACTGTGGAAGAACCTGCACCTGGGCAAAGGCCTGCTGCTGTTCATGGTACTGGTGGCTCCCTGGTTCGTGGCCATGAGCATGGAACACCAGGAGTTTGCCCGATTTTTCTTCATTCACGAGCATTTCGAACGCTATACCACTACCGTGCACAACCGCGAAGGTTCGGTTTTTTATTTCGTGCCCTTGCTGGTCTTCGGTATCGCGCCCTGGCTGGCATCGGCCGCGCAAGCCATGGTTCGTCCCGGATTCGACTGGAAGAAGGGGGTGAAAAACGAGTTCGACGCGCCGCGTCTGCTGTGGGTTTTCGTCGTCCTGACCTTCGTCTTTTTCTCGCTGGGCGATTCCAAGCTGCCGAGCTATATTCAGCCGGTGATGCCGATCGTCGCCTTGCTGGCCGGCCGAAGCATGGCCGCCGGGCTGGGCTTGCGGGGCAACGCCTGGATCATGCTGCTGCTGGCGAGCGCTTTGCTGGTGACAGGCCTGGTGAGCCCGCGCTTCGCCGGCGATAATTTACCGGTCGAATATTTGCTCGGATTTCGAAACTGGATTTTCGCCGCCGCGTTAGCGCTGTACCTGGGCGCCGCGCTGGCGTTCGCGGGCTCCCGCCACACATTGCGCAATACGGCTCTGGCCGGAATATTCGCCCTGCTCGGCTTCCAGACGATCGGCTGGGGATACCAGGAGCTGTCGCCCTTGCGCTCCAGCGCCGCTATCGCCCGGCAGATCGAGGCGCAGGGCCTCGCCGAGGTCCCGATCTACTCGGTCGGCAAGTATCCGCAATCTTTGTCGTTTTACCTTGGCAAAACGATCAGGTTGGTGGACCATACGGGTGAACTCGCGATGGGCATCCGCGCGGATCCGGACCGAAAGCCAGCAACCTCCTCGCAGTTTATCGAGCGCTGGCAGCAGGAAACACAGGCGGTAGCTCTGTTCAAGCACAGGGACTACGATAAGTTCCGCGCCCTGGATTTGCCGATGCGGGTAATCTACAAGAGTCCTCGAAAGATTGTGGTGGCGAGAAGATGACTTATTCTGCATTTGGATTGATATTGATCGGGGTGTTGTTGAACGCGGCGGCGCAGTTGGCGTTGAAAGCGAGTGTCGGCAACATGGGCGTCATCAGCCTGACGATGAATTCCGCGGTGCCGGTCCTGTCGCGTCTGTCCACGGAGCCCTGGTTATGGGCGGGCCTGGCCTGCTACGGCATCAGTGTGATCGTCTGGATTCTCGCGCTCTCGAGGGTGGACGTTTCGATCGCCTATCCGATGCTTTCGATCGGTTACGTCGTCAATGCGCTCGCCGCCTGGTCGCTGCTGGGCGAGGCCCTGACCACGCAACGCGTCGTCGGGATCGGCATCATCATCGTCGGCGTCGTCGTGTTGTCCAGGAGCTGAGCGATGATTCCGTTTACCCGCCCGACCATCGAAGCCGAAGAAACCGAGGCCGTCGAGGCCGTGCTGCGCTCGGGATGGCTG
>Ga0209919_1000983_pt1 | contig 14137 bp, 10 predicted proteins | sample SalPon2A_C_D2_MG_FD_185721 | JGI IMG/M metagenome (GOLD analysis project Ga0209919, IMG submission 185721) | Soil microbial communities from South San Francisco under conditions of wetland restoration - Salt Pond MetaG R2A_C_D2_MG (SPAdes)... | ecosystem: Environmental > Terrestrial > Soil >... | reverse complement strand
TCGAGCCAGTAGAACTACTAACATATAAAAACATTGTAAAAAAACATATATATAAAGAGAAATTTGTTAATAAAGTTAAATTGTAGTTATGTTTGATATGCATATATAAAAGAACATGTAGAATTTCCGAATGAAAAATATACTGGTTTTGGGTGCAGGTAGAACCTCAGCCCCCCTGATCGATTACCTTTTGAGAAACTCAGCAGCAGAAGACTGGTTTATAACAGTAGCAGACTATTCTCTTCCCCTCGCACAGGATAAAGTTAAAAATCATCCAAATGGAAGAGCAATGCAGTTTAATGTCCTTGACGATTTCCAGAGAGAAAAGGAGATATCTTCAGCAAGCCTTGTCATTTCAATTTTACCAGCAACACTGCATATTAAAGCTGCGGAACAATGTATAAAATCAAAAAAACATTTCCTGAGCGCTTCTTATACTTCGGATGAAATATATGAATTGAACAACGACGCAAAAAGTAATGACCTGATATTTTTAAATGAAATGGGTGTTGATCCCGGTATTGATCATATGGATGCTAAATACCTGATTGATAAAATAAATGAGCAGGGCGGTGATATTATTTCTTTCAAATCATACGGTGGTGGACTAGTTTCACCCCAAAGTGATGACAATCCGTGGGGATATAAATTTACCTGGAGCCCGATGAATGTTGTTAATGCAGGGAAAGCAGGAGGCAGGTATTTAAGAGATGGAAAAGAAGTTAATATTTCTTATAAGAATATTTTTCTGGATACCGAAGTTGTCGAAGTTCCCGGCCTTGGTAATTTCGAATCATACCCTAACAGGGACGCATTAAAATATCTGAAAAAATATTCTATTGAAAATGTTAAAAACATTTATCGTGGTTCACTTCGTAAACCTGGATTCTGTAAGGCGTGGGATGCTATTATTAAAATCGGGCTGACAGATTCAGAAAAAATATTCCCGGAATCTGATAAAATGAGTTATAAAGATTGGATGGGGAAATTTATTCCTGAAGTTAAAAACAAATCTGATGAAGAAAATCTTAGTAGTTTTTTTAATGGTCAGGCTGATTCTGATGTAATGGAAAAATTAATGTGGCTTGATCTTTTTAACGATCATAATATAAATGTAAAAAATGCTTCATCAGCACAAATACTTCAGGAATTACTCGAATCGAAATGGGATTTTAAAGATGATGACAGCGATATGACAATTCTTCAAACTTCAATTGATTATGAATTAAACTCACAAAAGAAAAGACTTACTTCTTCTCTGATTGTAAACGGTTACGAAAGTAATTTCACTGCAATGTCGCGTACTGTTGGACTTCCCCTTGGTATTGCGGCCAAATTAATTCTGCAAAATAAAATTAAAGAGAGGGGAGTAATAATTCCTGTACACAAAGATATTTATGAACCGGTTCTGAAAGAATTGAGGGAGCTTGGGATTGCATTTAAAGAGGAAATGAAACAACTATAAAAGAATTCCTCGCCGGTCACAAATTTTTCAGTTTAAAATTAAAATTTCGTTAACCCGGGTTTCCATCCATAACTCCGGCGGGAGTATTTGATCGTATAGGTTTGAGAGATTTTAAAAATTTATAAAGAGCCTTCAAGTCTCTATCACTCATACGACTGAAAACTCCCCACGGCATTGGGGAACCGGTAATTATTCTGCCCTGGCGGAATCTTCTAATAAAATCCTCCTCTGTCCAGAAATAAATTCTTCCTGTTTCTTTATCGGGAGTTAAATTTGCGCTTATTATATGCTTGCCTTTAATTATCTGGGAGTTTTCATCCAACATCTCAAAACTCATCTTTCCTGCATAATCCGGTCCGATAAAAGCACCGGTATTCATGTCTCTTTCTGTATGGCATCCCCTGCAGTTTGCGACACTGCCAGCAAGGTAACCTCCATATTCAGCGGTTGAATCAGGTTCCGGCGATGTAGGAACATTGGCGTCTCCCATTGGCTTTATCATTCCGAAGGCTTTAACTATCTTTCCTAAAAAATTCCATTCATGTTCTTTGACAGGATTATTAACAGGGGGCACGGTACGCAAATAGGAAATGATAGCAGTAAGATCTTTATCACTAATGTCATAAAAAGGCATAAAGTCCATCAGGGCTTTACCGTTTTTCTTTATTCCATATCTTAATGTCCTTGCTATTTCACCATCGGTGTAAGTCCCAATCCCCGTTTCTTTATCTGATGTAATATTTGGAGTATAAATATTACCTATTGGGAGGTTAAAAACATTTCCGCCTTTTAACGCTACAATTTCGCCTGCTTCCACTAGTTTGTGTTCACTGGAGGGCGCGTGGCAGTCGACACAATGTGCCGGGCCGTATATCAGGTATTTCCCACGGGCAATTACTGAAGAATCTGTACTGGCGGTGAGTTCAGGGTAAGGTGCATTATATGTAGCATCGGATTTAACTAACGCATAAACAATAAACAAGATAATTATTGTAATTGCACTTAGGGCGAACCATTTTAGCGCCTTTAGGAATTTTTTCATAAAAGTAATTCCTCGAAATTATTATTTTTTGTTTCTGGTAAAGAATTCTTGTAATAGTTACGTGGTAATGAATAGATAAATGTAAGGATGACAAAAGAATTTTCAAAATGATTTATGCAGATTATCAGAATTAAAATATTTATAATAGGTAAAATGAAAAGTTATACACCGATGTATTCCTTCATATATTCAAACTCTTTGGTAAACTTTCCCTTCCACATTATTACCCCTTTTTTTATTTTGGGCGGGAGACCTGAGTCACTCATACTTCCCTTGTAATTCGCATTAGTTATTTGCTTGAGAAACGGGAAAAGATCTTTGCTGAATTGCTCGGATGCATCGGCAGAAAATTCACATGGAAGATTTGTTACAGCCATTACAGCAATTCCTTCCCCATCAAAACCATCTCGAAGAGTTTCAGCGTAAGGATCATAAATATAAACCGGGTTATCTATCCACGTTTCTTTTGAAAATTCAATGCAACCGTTAGGGTCGCAGGTTATATCTCCAATGGCTATTAATGTTTTATGATACTGATAGGTTTTTTTCATCAATTCATTTGAAAGCGCACGTGGATATTTGGAAGACCAGGCAATACAATTCATTAAGATAGAAACATAAGGAAGAATATTATCGAGGTTCGATTCATAAGATTCCGGATTCATCATATAATGGCGTTCTTTTTCCATTACATTAAGTTTTGAATATTCTTCAGCATCCATCTGTTGCCCGGGTTTTAATCTGAAAATTTCCGACTTCCTTAATACAAGCTTATAAATTCTTTTACGGGAACCGAGAGAAAACACTTCCGGCAACTGACTAAGAGAAATTGTTTCAACTGGCAGGAGGTTGTAAATTTCCTGGGCACCGTAACTGGTTTTTCCTTTTCCTAAAAACACTGTGATTATAGGTGGAAGATCTTCTGGTGTACCGTATTTTTGAATAACCTGTCTGGTTTCCTTTAAGATTTTAATTATGTGATCCAGATCGTCTCCTTCAATTGCCTGCGGTATTTTTTCAAAAGGATTTTTTATCCCGTTTCTTTTTAGCTTTTCCCCGAAAGTCCATAGCGTATCTACCATTCCCGCATATCCGGCGTTATAAGTAAAAGCAGTTACAAGTCTCTGATCTTTTTCATTTCTTATTAATTCATAATCAATTAATGTTGCCCTGTTTTCGACGTAGGATTTCAAAATCTGTCGGTTTTTTAATTGCCCTTTATGTGTATGGGAAAAGCAATAATAAGCCTTGTCGGGCATAATTTTTTTTGCCCCGATTTCTTTTAGTCCGATTATCACATCTGCTTTTGAAATATCTTCAGTAATTTCGGCGCCTACTTTCCTGTACCGGGAGTCATGGAATGCCCGTTTCAAGTCACCCGTTTCGGGGCTTACAGAAGGCTGAACTAAAATTTTGTTTCCCCATTCAATTATGTGCTTTGCGTATGACGGAGTAATCGCAACACGCTTTTCGCCGCGCTTTCGGGAACCCTCTCTTCTTATTGCGATTATGTTTTTCATATATGATTTAGTTAATAATTATTAACGCGGTTTTCCAATTGAATTTTTAAGATAAGCAAAATGAGGGAAAGTTAGAATTATTACAAAGTAAATTCTCGTACTATAATTTATTGCAAATTTGCAGGTAAAAATTTTATAGAATTACCAATTCCGCCTATCCTTTCTTCCTTTGATGAAATTGCTATATTCCCTATAATTAGGGTACAAATCAAACAAATTTCCAGTTTATCTTCAGCGGAGAGTATGAAAGTATTTCTTTTAATTTTAGTCTTTTCTACACTGATTAATGCACAACAGTTTTTTATCAGGGGAAAAGTTTTTGATTCATCGACAAATCAATCTCTCAGTTTTACTAATATCAGGGTAGCGGGAACAACATATGGTACCGCCGCTAATAAAAATGGAGAGTACGAACTTAAAGCAAGGCCCGGCAATTATACGCTTGTTGCATCTTTCATTGGCTATAAATCGGATACAATCTCAGTTAATGTAGATAAAAATATATACAGTCTTAATTTCTATTTGAAGCGGACCGAAATCTCACTCCCCGAAATCACTATCACTCCAGGTGAAGATCCGGCAATAAGAATTATCCGAAACGCAATTAAAAGAAAAAAAGAAAGGAATAAAAAACTTTCCAGTTATGAATATGAAGCTTATACCAAAGCAGTCTTAAAAACCGAGGATGATCTTAATATGAAAGGAAGAAAATTCAATCTTTCAATCGGTGGAAAAGATACTACTCAACTGAAAATATCTGCAATAATTGAAAACCAGAGCAAGGGATATTTCAAAAGGCCAGATAATTATAAAGAAGTAATTCTTGCCAGGAAACAAAGTGCTAATCTTCCACCAACGCTAAATATTTTTACTGGAGGAAGGCAAATTGAAAATTTTTACGAAAACAGAGTGAGCGTAACAAGCAATAGTTTGCCCGGTCCATTAGCAGATAATGCGTTAAATTATTATAAGTATTACCTGAAAAACATTTCTGCAATAAATGATCAGTCTGTATATGAAATATTTATGATGCCATTGGTTAGAAGCAATCCCGGTTTTGAGGGGGATGTATATATAACTGATGGAAGCTATGATCTTTTAAAAGTCGATCTGACGTTAAACAATGCAGCGAATGTTGGGGGTATTTTTGATACAATAAAGGTGGTCCAACAGTTTTCGGTTTTTAATGATTCAATTTCAATGCCCATTGATTACCACCTGCTGGTAGGGATCGATTATCTTGGGCTGGTAAAATTTGGATTTGAAGTAAATTCCATTCTTTACAATTTTAAAATTAATCCCCCTATTGATGATTCATTTTTTAGCAAAGCAGTAGTTACAGTATTACCCGATGCTGATAAAAAAGATTCGTTGTTTTGGAACGAAACACAGACTATTCCTAACACAACAGACGAACAGAAAGCTTATTCCCGAATTGATAGTCTAAGTAATATAACGGAAAGTTTTGGTGAAAGATTTTCTCTTTTGTCCTCCAGCATAAATTTTTCCGATCATTTCTCTACAAGCGGACCCTTGTCAATATACCATTTTAACAGAGTAGAAGGACATGCTGCAGATTTCGGGTTAAATTTTTACGATCTGGATAGCAGGCGTTTATATTCTGACATAAATTTCTCCTATGGCTTTTCCGACAAAAAAGTTAAATCTGAAATTAATGTGCGATACCTGCTTGGTGATTACAGAACCTGGAGAATTAATTTTGATGCTTATAATAAAATGAAAGTCTTATTTGCTGCATCGGATGTATATAAAAAATTAACTTCAACATTGATAGCTCTTTTCTTAAAAGATGATTTCCGGGATTATTATTATTCAAGAGGCTTTAATGTTGATGTAAGTGGTGAAGTTTTACCCGTTCTTAATTTGGGCGCAGGCTTTCTTAATACAACCGACAATAATGCATTTAGAAATACATCTATATCTGTCTTCAATACAAAACGCTCTTACAGAGATAATCCCCCGATATATGAGACAAAAGTAAATGCTTTCACAGCAGGATTCAGGCTGGACTTCAGGGATTATATTGAAGACGGTTTATTCAGAAGAAGAACTTCATTTGGTAAATCGTATATAATTTTTTCAGGTGATCTTACATATTCCAACAGAAATATTCTTAATTCAGGTGAAAGTTTTACTAAATACGAACTTTCTGCTTTTGGCAGGTTAAATTCTTTTAAATCTACATCTTTAAGGTATAAAATTTACGGTATGTATAATAATGGTAAACTGCCCCTGCAGTTTATGTATGCTCTTCCCGCAGATATAAATTTTATGTCCCATAGTTTTACATTTCGCACACTTGATTATAACGAGATTACAGGAGACAGGGTAGTAACATTAAATCTTGATTATAATTTCGGGACAGAAATTTTCAGGTTATTAAATATTCCGGGTTTTAAGGATTGGGACATTACAATGAATGCGTTTTTCGACGCAGCCTATTCAGACATTTCTCCCGAAGCCGCATCCATACTTCCTCACCCGGTTAATACATTTAACAGCACGTTTTATGAAATAGGGTTCGGCCTGGCTCATGCGCTGATTCCTATAAGAATTGAATTTGCGTGGAAGTTGAATCACAGGGGAGAAAATAATTTTAAAGTCGGTTTTAATATAAATATCCTTTAAAATAAAAAAGCGCTCTGAAAAGAGCGCTTAGGAATTGCAAGTATACCAAAAATTTATTTTTTAACTCTTCGGTTTTGCTTCGCTAACTATAATGTTACGGCCCTTTAGATCTGTTCCATTAAGAGCTTCAATAGCTGCACTTGCTTCAGATTCGTTTTCCATTTCTACGAATCCAAATCCCCTTGATCTACCGGTCTGACGATCAGTGATCACCTTAGCAGAAACGACCGTTCCGTGTGGTTCAAAAGCTGCCTGCAGGGCCTGGTCGTCTACTGCCCACGGGAGACTTCCCACAAAAAGTTTAGTACTCACTAACTTACCTCTAAAAAAATAATGAATAAAACACCGGTTTATTAAACCGGTTAAACAAAATAATATTTAAAATTTCTAAAACAAAATGAATTTCCTTAAAAACGAAGTATTTTTAAGGTTTTAGGGATTTGTTGATTCCCTCCATTAATGTTTCAACTCCTATAATTTTTATAGAAGTGCTGTTTTTTGTGTTTTTTTGGTTGTTTTTAGGAATTAATATTCTCTTAAATCCTAATTTCTCAGCTTCCTGTATCCTTTTTTCAATGTGCCCTACACTGCGAATTTCGCCCCCCAAACCAACTTCACCGACTACAACCGTCTGGTTATCAACTACTTTGTCCAGCAGGCTTGAGACAATGCTGCAGCATACCGCGAGGTCAACTGCAGGTTCAGAAATTCTTACTCCTCCCGCAACATTTAAAAACACATTATTTGCCGAGAGCCTGTAGTTACCTCTTTTTTCAAGTACGGCCAGTAAAATTGAAAGTCGCCTTTGGTCAAAGCCGGTTGTGACTCTTTGCGGATAACCAAAATTAGTTGGAGTAACGAGTGCCTGAACTTCAAGCAGCAGCGGTCTGGTTCCCTCAATACTTGCTGTTACAACAGAGCCAGGAGTCTCCCTGTCTCGTTCACTTAAAAAGAGTTCACTAGGGTTCTTTACTTCGGTAAGGCCTTCCTCGTGCATTTCAAAAATACCTATTTCGTTTGTGCTGCCGAACCTGTTTTTCTGTGCACGTAGAATTCTGAAAGTGTGATTTGATTCTCCCTCGAACTGAATGACAGTATCAACAATATGCTCCAGAATTTTTGGTCCGGCTATCATTCCTTCTTTTGTGACGTGCCCAACTACAATTACACAAAAATGATTTTTCTTTGCTTCATCCATTAAAAAGGAAGTACATTCTCTTATTTGTGTTACAGTACCAGGGGAGTTTTCCAGTTCGTTTCTGTAAACGGTTTGAATAGAGTCTATTATTACAACGGAAGGTGAAAGCGATTTTATTGCCGATAATATCGGGCCCATATTGGTTTCCGCAAGTACGAAGAAATTTTCAGATTGCAGTTTGAGTCTTTGTGAGCGGATTTTAATCTGCTTTTCTGATTCTTCACCCGTTACATATAGTACCTTTTCTTTTATCTTTGATGCCGACTGCATTACTAAAGTCGATTTACCAATACCGGGATCTCCGCCCAAAAGTATAACTGAACCGGGCATCAGTCCGCCGCCCAGCACGCGGTCAAATTCATTTATTCCTGTTTTAATCCTGTCATCTTCGGTTGCAGATATTTCCGTAATTTTTTTGAGTCGCACTTCTCCTTTAAAGCTTGCTGGTTTTCTTTTATTGGTTTCAATTATTTCTTCAGTAAATGAATTCCAGCTATCGCATTCCGGGCATTTGCCCAACCATTTCGGAGATTCATAACCGCAATTGGAGCAAATATATTTAATTTTTGTTTTTGACATAAGAGTGAATATTAAAACCTGAAGGTCACTAGCTTCAGACCTTCAAGGTTGCTTTTGTTTCTAGCAACCTTCGAGGTCTAAAAAGCGACCTCGAAGGTTAAACGCATTTTTACAAAAACTTTCCAACTATATTTTCAACTTCTTTCAAAGCAGATGGTATCTTATTGGTTTCCTTGCCGCCCGCGGTAGCAAGGTGTGGTCTTCCCCCACCGCCGCCGTCGACAAGCTTTGCCAGATCGCCAACAATTTTTCCGGCTGAAAGTTTTTTCTCTTTTATAAGATTATCCGTAACAACGCAGACAATTCCAACTTTTCCTTCAATATCTGCAAACAAGACTCCCACTCCGTTCTTTATCTTGTTTCGCATTTCATCCCCGAAGGATTTCAGCTCGTCCATTTTGTCTGCATCTACTTTAGCTTTATAAACATTTATTCCATTTACATCGCTGGAACTTTTGATTACAGAATCGATTTGTCCCAGTTTGTCCTGAAGTTTTAATCCTGAAATTTCTTTCTCAATTTTTTTCTTTTCCTCAGTAAGTTGTGCATATTTTTCTTCCTGTAGCTTAATTAAATTGAGCTGTTGCTGAATGTATGCTTCAACTCCACTGCCGGTTACAGCTTCTATTCTTCTTACTCCACTAGCGATGGATGTTTCGCTGACAATTTTAAATAACCCAATTTCAGAAGAATTTCTAACGTGCGTACCACCGCAGAATTCCATGCTGAAATCTCCAAACTGAACAACATTTACTTTATCACCGTACTTATCTCCAAAAAACATCAGCGCACCCATTTTTTTTGCTTTATCAAAAGGAATATTTCTGTGGTGCTGAAGCTGAATATTTCTTCTTAGCTCTTCATTTACCATCGATTCAATATCTTTTAACTCAGCTTCCGATAATTTTGAAAAGTGAGTAAAGTCAAAACGTAATCTGTCCGGACCAACATAAGAACCGGCCTGGTGAACATGAGTTCCCAGAATTTTTCTCAAAGCAGCGTGCAGGAAATGTGTTGCACTGTGGTTACGCATAATATCCCAGCGTCTAGTTTCGTCAACGTGAGCAATAACCTCTGTGCCGGGAATTACAGGGCTGTCCTGCTGGTTTTCTACAACGTGGATTGTTTTATTTTCTACTTTCGTTACATCAACTACTTTGAGTTTTATTTTACCGGTATCAATCTCACCGAGATCATCTATTTGTCCACCAGCCTCAACGTAAAATGGAGTTTTATCGAGAAGAAGAAAATCGTTTCCACTTTCTTTTTTATGGCCGATAATTTTAGAATTTGATTTTAGTTCGTCATAGCCCGTAAATTCAGGATTTTTCACTTCCGTTAATTCAAATCCACTCAAATCATTAATTGAAACGTTTACGGAAGCAAATTTATCTTTGGAAGCTTCTCTGCCTTTTTGTTTCTGTTCTTGCATTAATTTATTAAAACCGGCTTCATCGATTGAGAACCCGTATTCATTTGCCATCACATTAGTAAGATCAACTGGGAATCCGTAAGTATCATATAATCTAAAAACATTATCTCCAGATATTTGAGGCTCAAAACCTAAAAGTTCATTTCTGAGGCCAATAGACCATTCAGATAATTTAAATTTTTCTATTGGGGCTTGTACATCTTTTTTAGAATAAGAAGGGCTTTTTTCAATGCTTATTATATAATCGCTTTTTTGATCATTTTGCGTTTTTATAACTGTCACAATGTAATTTGGTTTATATTTATTTTCTAAAAACCTCATTAATGTTGTGCCTATAATATCAATAAATAAATCTATCCCGCGATCTAGCGTAGCATTAAAACTTTCCTCTTCAGCTTTTACTACTTTTTTAATGTGTTCTTTCTTTTCTTTTATCTCAGGGAAAACATTTCCCATATCCTTCACGACTACATCAACCAATTCATAAAGGAAAGGTTTTTTCAGTTCAAGTTTTCTTCCGTAGCGTGCGGCTCTTCTTAAAATTCTGCGCAGAACATAACCACGTCCGTCGTTTCCAGGAACAGCTCCATCAGCAATAGCAAAAGTAAGCGTGCGTATATGATCCGCAATTACGCGCATCGGAATTTTGTTTTCTTCAACATCATATTTAACGCCGGACATCTTTGAGACTTTTTCAATTAAAGGAGTGAAAACATCAGTGTCATAATTTGAACTTTTCTTCTGAAGTACAGCACACATCCTTTCAAAACCCATTCCTGTATCTACGTGTTTTGATGGAAGATCGTGAAGGTTGCCTTTATCATCGCGGTTATACTGAATAAAAACGAGGTTCCATAATTCAATACATTCCGGTTTTCCTGCATTTACCCACTTCGGGTTTTCAAAATCATCACTTAAATTTATATGAATTTCCGAGCAGGGTCCGCAGGGACCTGTTTCACCCATTTCCCAGAAATTATCTTTTTCGTCAAACTTTAAAATGTGCGCAGGATTTATATCCGTTTCATTTTTCCAGATTTCAAGAGCTTCATCATCAGTTCGGTAAACCGTTGCGTAAAGCCTTTCCTTCGGAAGTTTCCATACTTCTGTAAGTAATTCCCAACCCCATTTTATTGCTTCTTTTTTATAATAATCCCCAAAAGACCAGTTGCCGAGCATTTCGAAAAAAGTGTGATGATATGTGTCATGTCCAACTTCTTCAAGATCATTATGCTTGCCGCTAACACGAATACACTTCTGAGTATCTGCCGCTCTGTTATATTCTCGTTTTCCGTTGCCCAAAAAAACATCTTTAAACTGGTTCATTCCTGCATTAGTGAATAGCAAAGTGGGATCATCAAATGGAACTACGGGAGAACTTGGCACTATCCTGTGATCTTTATTTTTGAAAAACTCTAAAAATTGTTGTCTAATCTCTCCTGAAGTCATATTCCTTTTCCGATTAAAATGGATCAATAAAGATAATAAAATCAGAGGTCAGCATAAATAGTCGAATATTTGTACACCATACACCAATCGGTGGAAATGATAAAATCTATTGTTTCAAATTGATCTGTAAATTTGTTAAATTTCATAAGTTAAGAAATTAATAACAAAATGAGCGGCACACATTGTCTCAAAATGCTAATTTATCTGATATAGAAATTATGAAAAGGGTTTCTTCGTATGATTCGAAAGCCCTGGAAATTCTGTATAACAGATACTCCCCACTTCTTTATACCCTGATTAAAAAAACCGTAAAAGAAAAGGAACTGGCCGAGGAAATTCTTACAGAGGTTTTTGTAATTGTCTGGCGTAAGATTCAATTATTTGATGTGTACAAAGGAAATGTTTATACCTGGTTGGTAACACTTGCCAGGAATAAAGTTGTGGATACTTTGCGAAGGTCGCGCGGGAGTAATTTACCGGAATATAATGATGAATATGAAGATGAATTTATAGTTCCTAAACTTTCAAAAAACATTGATCCCCTTGATGTTAAAACAGCACTAAGTATTAAAGATAGTTTTGAGGTAGCACTGAACAGACTGACAGATGCACAAAAGTATGTTCTTTACCTTGCATTCTATGAAGGATTTACACAACGTGAAATTGCTGAAAAACTAAATATTCCTTATTCGACTGTGAAATCAAAAATAAAAATTGCTTCAACAAATCTGAAAGAATTTTTATTAAAGGGAGATTCATAGTGATTGATAATAATGAATATATTGAACTCCTTTATGCATATTCCTTTGGCTGTCTTGATGCTGAAGACCTTACAAAATTAAAATCTTATCTTGATTCTGAAGGGAATTTTCCCTGGCAGGAATTGGGAGAGTATCAGAATTTATCTTCATTACTTCCCTCAATTTTAGCAATTGAAACTCCGGCTTCGGAAGTAAAAGATACAGTAGCCAGAAAGCTTTACCGGATTCGTGATGAAATAAAAGCAAAAAGAGCGAAACTAAATAAGAATAAAAACACACCACAGGTAATTCCTGATGTGGTTGAAGAAAAAAGAGAAGCTTCAGAAGAACCAAAGACACCGAAAGAATCAGTGGCAGAAGATTTTGAACCTGTAGTGCCAATCAGAAGAACAGCTGAGATGTTTAGTACCCCGGTCGAGGACCCTGCAAAAGAATTTTCCGGGGAAGAAGAAAAAGAACCGCATAAAACAGCAGAGAATGAAATTGATACTCTTTCTGATATTGAAGTTGATCTAACTGAGAGTATTGAAAAGCCGAAGGAAAAACTAAGTTATTTAGAAAAGAAATATTCAAAAGAAGTTGATAAGAATAAGAAAGAAAGTGGAAATTCTAAATTTCTGATCATTCTATTTATGCTAATAGTCATAATAGGTGTTGTTATCGTGTACCTAAAGATTAGTAGTAACGTAGCAGAAAATGAAACAAAAATTAATTCCTTGAATAATCAAATTACTAATCTGTCTGATGAGGCTAGTCAAAACAGACAACTTCAATTAATCCTGACATCAAAGGATTTAAAAACATTAAATCTTGAAGCAGTTAAAGCTCCCCCAAATACATATGGTAAGTTATTTGTAAGCCCGGATAACAGTAAGGGCGTTATACAGGTTTCAAATATTCAGGAACTTTCCTATGATAACGTTTACCAGTTATGGATAGAAATTAATAGGCAATATTATTCACTCGCAATATTCAAATCAGCAGGCGATTTATCTTACATTGCATTCGATCTTCCGAGTATTACTGATTTAAGAAAAGTGGGTTTTATACTTACCAAGGAACCTAAAGGCGGTTCCGAAGTGCCTACTGGTAATGTTGTATTGAAAGGTACATTTTAGCTATGCCCTTTTTCTTCCCACCAGACAAGAAATAAAATTCCTATTGTAATTATTATAACGGGCCAATAATTTCCTGCTACCCCGAAGACCGAACCCCAAAAGGAAACAAAACTAATATTTCCAATAATAATAGTAAAAATTATTCCGAGTAAAAGAAAAATACCCGAAAGAACAATGGTCTTTTTTCTTTTAATATCATCATAGTAAACCATTAAGAAGGCAATTCCTACCATTAGTAAAGATGTGGGCAGATAAAGTTGTGAATTCCAGAAAATTAAAAAATTATTAACTATGTAAAGTAATATTCCTATAAGGAAAATAACCGTGCCCAGGAAAAGGCTAAGAGGTTGATTCTGTCCGAATGAAACGTATGAAGAACTAACACCAAAAAACACGAAGGCATATCCAACGAGCTCGCTACCGGATAAAGAAATTATCCCGAAGATTTTTAATATTAATGCAAGGGCTAAAAATATTAATAGGTAGGTTAAGATAGATTGGTAAATTTTCACTTGGTAATCTGGTTTAATTATCAGAAGATATAAGGATTAATTGTACTAAAGCAATTTAACACAATTTTATAAAATTCTCATTCCCATACTTGATGCAATTATGTCAACCGCAAAATCAGCACTTTTATTTTTATCATCCAGAATCGGATTAACTTCAGTAATTTCAAGTGAAGACATACAACCACAATCCGCAATTGCTTCCATTAATAAATGTGCTTCCCTGTAACTAAGTCCGCCCGGTACTGGTGTACCAACTCCCGGCGCTACGGTAGGGTCAACGCTATCAAGGTCAAAACTAACATGAATGTGGTCCACTTTTTCTTTGAACTCTTTCAAAACGCGTGAGATAATTCTGTGGACCCCGAGTTTATCAACATCTGTCATTGTATATACAGGCAGATGTATTTTCTTT
>Ga0209919_1000979_pt1 | contig 14178 bp, 11 predicted proteins | sample SalPon2A_C_D2_MG_FD_185721 | JGI IMG/M metagenome (GOLD analysis project Ga0209919, IMG submission 185721) | Soil microbial communities from South San Francisco under conditions of wetland restoration - Salt Pond MetaG R2A_C_D2_MG (SPAdes)... | ecosystem: Environmental > Terrestrial > Soil >... | reverse complement strand
ACAGCAGCGGCGAAAAGATATCCGCGACACTGGAATTCTCGCGCGCCAGCTACGACGGTGAACCCTGTACGCAAATCCTGATCCGCTCCAAAGACGATACCTCCGAACTCGAAGAGCAGATCAACTACCTGCATAAGCACGACCTGGTGACCGGGCTTTACAACCGGCAATATCTGATGGACGCACTGAAAACCGCGATTGCCGAGGCGATCAACGGCAGTCACCAGTACTATGTCGTCTACATCGCTATCGATAATTTTCAGTCAATCCGCGATCTGGTCGGTATCTCCGGTTGCGATACGCTGATCAGCGACGTCGCAACCATCCTCAGGGACAACACCGCCGAAGGAGATACCGTCGCCCGCTTCGGCGCCTACGCCTACGTCTGCCTCGGTAAGCTGGGTAAAAGACCGGAGATCGAGGCGTTCGCGTCCAGGATCAACCAACTGGTCGAGCAACATATTTCGGAAATCGGCAACCAGTCGATCAGCGCCACCTGTAGCGCGGCGATCGTATTCATCGACGAGAATTCGCCCAACAATGTCAATGAAATCGTTTCCCGCGCCGAGAAAGCCTGTGAGGAAATCCAGGCCGAGGGCGGTAACGGTTCGACCACTTACGTGCCCAAGGCCGGCGAAATGACCCAGGAGGAAGAAGACAGTATCACCGCCGACCTGATCAAGGACGCGCTCAACCACAGCCGCATCAAGGGCCTTTACCAGCCGGTGGTCGGCATCAAGGCGCAAGAAGGGGAGCGCTATGCATCCAGCATCTTGTTATCCTCGGAGGACGGTTTCGTGCTCGAACCGAAAAATTACCAGGACGCTGCGGAGCGCACCGGCACCGCGAAAATGCTCGACCGCTGGAAGATTCTTCATGCGATTAAAAAGATCGTCGAAACCGGTAAAAAGGGCCGCAAGATTGAGTTTCTCGTTCCCTTAAGCGTCGATTCGATTCGCGATACCGGGCTGGCGCAGTGGGTCTCGGAAAATATTTCCAAGACCGGCATCAACGGCGAGCAGCTGGTTTTCATGGTCGGCGAGTCGCAGGCAGTCAATCAGCTCAAGGCGGTCAAGACGCTGTCCACGGCATTGCAGCAACTGCACTGCAAATTCGGTATCGACGAGTTCGGAACCGGGCTGAACCCGTTCCAGCTGGTCAAGCACATCAAAGCCAGTTACGTGCGCATCAATCACGTTTACATGGACAACCTGGCGCAAAACCGGGAAAACCAGGGCAGTATTACCGATCTCGCCTACCAGGCGATGGACCTCGGGATTAGCACCATTACCCCGGGGATCACCGATGCCGCGGTACTCAGCGTCCTGTGGTCCCTGAACGTAGACTTCGTACAGGGCGATTTCCTGCAACCCCCCGAGCGCGAACTCAACTACGACTTCAGTTCGATGTAGAAAAGTCCCGCCGCTATACCCGCGCCGGTAGATGCGATTATTCTGACAGCGGTCATCCGTGGTCGGTGCCGACAGGGTTATACTGTGTGGACAACAGGCGACAGGTGACCCGGGGAAGGCAGATGCGAACCCTAGAAGAAATCATTAACGATATTCAGCAACTGGAACAGGAACTGCTGCAGGAATTACACAGAAAGCAGGAGGAATACTCGTATATCATCGAGGGCAAGCGAATCCGCTTCGCCGAGGAAACCCGCAATTACCACAAGACATTGGCAAAAACCCTGACGGCATATTTCGCCGATGCGCAACCTCTGCATATTCTGACGGCGCCGTTTATCTACCTTTGCATCCTGCCCGCGCTGGCGATGGATGTCGTGGTATCCATTTACCAGGCCATCTGCTTTCGAGTCTACGGAATACCCCGGGTCAGGCGCGACGATTATATCGTCATCGACCGGGAGAGCCTGGAATACCTGAATGCGATCGAAAAGCTGAACTGCGTCTACTGCGGTTACTTCAACGGCCTGGTCGCCTACGTGCAGGAAATTACCGCCCGCACCGAGCAGTACTGGTGCCCGATCAAGCATGCCCGCAAACTCAAAGCAATCCACAGCCGCTACCACAAGTTCATCGAGTATGGCGACAGCGAGAATTACCAGAACCGCCTCGACGAACTGCGCGGGGACTTCGACGACCTGCGGCGCGAATCCTGACGCGCGTCCCCCGGGAACTCAGGCAGCCCGCAAGCGCTCGATACGCTCTTCCAGAGGCGGGTGCGTGGCCAGCAGCGCGGCCAGGCCGGCCCGGCCGTTGATGCCGAAACTGGCGATTTCCCCCGGCAGATCGGATCGCTGATCCCCGAGCTGCAGGCGTTGCAGCGCGGAGATCATCTTGCCGCGCCCCGCGAGGTTCGCACCGCCGGCGTCGGCGCGATACTCCCGCCGCCGCGAGAACCAGGCCGCGATTATCGCCGCGATAATGCCGAGCAGGATCTCTGCGACGATCGAGCCGATCCAGAACCCGGGCCCGATACCGCGCTCGATGCGGAACACCACGCGATCGACGAGTATCCCGATAACTCGGGAGAAAAAGATCACGAAAGTGTTGAGCACGCCCTGCAGCAATCCCATGGTCACCATATCCCCGTTGGCCACGTGCGACACCTCGTGGCCGAGCACGGCCTCGACCTCGTCGCGCGACATTCTGCCGAGCAGGCCGGTGCTGACCGCGACCAGTGCGTCGTCGCGGTTCATGCCGGTGGCGAAAGCGTTCATGGTCGGTGATTCGAATACGCCGACCTCGGGCATGCCGATACCGGCTGCGCTCGCCTGGCGGCGCACTACGGCAAGCAGCCATTGCTCGGCTTCAGATTTGGGTTGATCAATGATTTGCACGCGCATCGAGCGCTTCGCGATGACCTTGGACATCGCCAGGGAAATGAAGGAGCCCGCAAAACCCATTATCGCGGCCATGATCAGCAAGCCGTTGAGCTGGAAGACCCCGCCCTGGCTGGCGAGCCAGGCATCGACGCCGAGCAGGCGCATGGAAGCGCTGAGTACGGCGAGAACGCCGAAGTTGGCCAGCAGGAAAAGCACGATACGAGTAAACATCAGCGGACCCGCAACAGTTGAGGTATGGCTCAAGGTAGGGCTGTTCGCGGAAATATCAAGTACCCGGGACTGCGGCGATCGGTTGCCGCGCCGCCGGAACAAGGCGGACTAGTCGACGACCTCGATAGCGCTGACGTTCTGATAGCCGCGCGGCAGCTTGCGGCCGCGCTTGCCTCGCTCGATGCGGTAGTCCTCGAGTTCGTTGCGGTTCATGGTCTTGTACTTTTTGCCGCAGTGAACGACGAGTTTTTGCTTGCCCGTCAGGCAGGCGATGAAAGCGATTTCTTCTTCGCCGGCCTTTAACCGCTTCGGTGGTATACCGTGAATCTTGTTGCCCTTGCCCTTGGCCAGGCGCGGTACCTGCGCCACATCGATGACCGCGATATATCCCTCGCTGCTGATCGAAACCAGCCAGTCGCTGTCGTAATCCCTAACCGCGACTACCGGCATCAGTTGCGCGCCTTTCGGCAGGCTGATCTGAGCCTTGCCGTTTTTGTTGCGCGTGACCAGGTCGGCAAAGCGGCAGACGTAACCGTAGCCGTGGGACGACGACATCAGGAAGGGGTCGTCGTCGCGTCCCATCAAACAGCTTTTGAACTCGGCGCCGCCGGCCGGTTTGAAGCGCCCGGTCAGCGGTTCGCCCTGACCGCGCGCCGACGGCAGGCTGTGCGCGGCCAGCGAATAGGCACGGCCGTTGGAGTCGACGAATACCACGCTTTGGTTGCTCTTGCCCTGCGCCATATCCCGGAAGCCGTCGCCCGACTTGTAGGAGAGACCGCGCACATCGACGTCGTAGCCCTTGGCGGCACGCACCCAGCCCTTGCTCGACAGCACCACGGTCAGCGCTTCGGAGGGCACCAGGTCGGTCTCGTCGAGCGCGCGCGCGGCATCGCGGCTGACGATCGGCGAGCGCCGGTCGTCGCCGTAGGTCTCGGCATCCTGCTGGATTTCCTTTTTGATCAACGTCTTGATACGACTGTCGGAGCCGAGCAGTTTTTCGATTCCCTTCTTCTCCTCGGTGAGTTCTTCCTGCTCCGCCTGCAGCTTCATTTCTTCCAGTTTGGCGAGATTGCGCAGGCGCGTATTGAGAATCTCCTCGGCCTGCAGCTCGCTAAGCTTGAAGGTCTTGATCAGCTCCGCCTTCGGATCGTCTTCCTCGCGCACGATACGGATCACCTCGTCGAGGTTCAAAAAGGCGATCAACAAACCCTCGAGCAGGTGCAGGCGCGCGTCGACCTTGTCCAGCCGCCATTGCAACCGCCGACGCACGGTACCGACCCGGAAGGCGATCCATTCCTGCAATATTTGTTTCAGGTTCTTGACCTGCGGACGGCCGTTGGTGCCGATCATGTTCATGTTGACGCGATAGGTGCGTTCGAGATCGGTGGTCGCGAACAGGTGCCCCATCAACGCATCGATGTCCACGCGGTTGGAGCGCGGCACGATCACCAGTCGGGTCGGGTTTTCGTGGTCCGACTCGTCGCGCAGGTCGTCGACCATCGGCAGTTTCTTGGCCAGCATCTGGCTGGCGATCTGCTCCATGATACGCGCCCCGGATACCTGGTGGGGCAGCGCGGTGACGATGATATCCCCGTCCTCGCGCTCGTAGACGGCGCGCATGCGAATCGAGCCGTGTCCGCTTTCGTAAAGGCCATCGAGCTCCTCGGGCGGGGTGATGATTTCCGCCTCGGTCGGATAATCGGGCCCCGGCACCTGTTTGCGCAAATCCTTCAGCGGGGTTTTCGGCTTGTCGAGCAGTAACACGCAGGCGGCGGCGATTTCACGCAGGTTGTGAGGCGGCATGTCGGTTGCCATGCCGACCGCGATCCCGGTGGTGCCGTTCAGCAGGATATGCGGCAGGCGCGCGGGCAGCAGCGAGGGTTCGTCCATGGTGCCGTCGAAATTGGCGACCCAGTCGACCGTGCCCTGCCCCAGTTCCTGTAACAGGATCCTGGCGAATTCGGATAGCCGCGACTCGGTGTAACGCATCGCCGCGAACGACCTGGGGTCGTCGGGAGAGCCGAAGTTTCCCTGCCCGTCGATCAGCGGATATCGGTAGGAAAACGGCTGCGCCATCAGCACCATGGCCTCATAGCAGGCGCTGTCGCCGTGCGGATGATATTTACCGAGCACGTCGCCGACCGTGCGCGCCGATTTCTTGTGCTTGGAACTCGCCGACAGGCCGAGTTCGGACATCGCATAGATAATGCGCCTTTGCACCGGCTTGAGGCCGTCGCCGATATGCGGCAGCGCACGGTCGAGAATTACGTACATCGAGTAATCGAGGTAGGCTTTCTCGGTGAACTGGTGCAGGGGCTGCTGTTCGACGCCTTCGTAATTGAATTCCAGGTTGTCGCTCATACCTCGGCGAGATCTCCCTTGGTCTGCAGCCAGTCTTTTCGGTCGGCGGCGCGCTTTTTCGCCAGCATCATATCCATGATCTTGAAAGTCTTGTCCCCCGGTGCGATGGTCATTTGCGCCAGGCGCCGGGTATCGGGCGCGATAGCGCTCTCGCGCAATTGCAGCGGGTTCATTTCGCCGAGGCCCTTGAAGCGCGTGACGCTGATCTTGCCCTTGCGTTTCTCCGCGGCGATGCGGTCGAGAATGCCGTCTCGCTCGGCTTCGTCGAGCGCGTAATACTTGTCCCTGGCGATATCGATGCGGTACAGCGGCGGCTTGGCGACGTAAACGTGGCCCTTCTCCACCAGGGGCCGGAAATGGCGCAGAAACAGCGCGCACAGCAAGGTGGCGATGTGCGCGCCGTCGGAATCGGCATCGGCGAGGATGCAAATCTTGCCGTATCGCAGGTTGGCGAGGTCGTCCGAACCGGGCTCGACGCCGATGGCCACCGAGATATCGTGAACTTCCTGTGAAGCGAGCACTTCCTCGGAAGGAACTTCCCAGGTGTTCAGTATCTTGCCGCGCAGCGGCATGATCGCCTGGAATGCGCGGTCGCGTGCCTGCTTGGCCGAGCCCCCCGCCGAATCACCCTCGACCAGGAACAACTCGCTGCGCGCGGCATCCTGGCTGCTGCAATCGGCCAGCTTGCCCGGCAGCGCCGGACCCGAGGTGACTTTCTTGCGCACGACTTTCCTGGCGCTTTTCAAGCGGCTTTGGGCGCTCGAGATCGCCAGCTGTGCAAGCTGGTCACCGATATCGGCATGCTGGTTCAGCCACAGGCTGAACGAGTCCTTGGCGACCCCGGAGACGAAGGCGGCGGTTTCGCGCGACGACAGCCGCTCCTTGGTCTGCCCGGAAAACTGCGGTTCTTCCATCTTCACCGAGAGGACGTAGCCGACCTTGTCCCAGACGTCGTCCGGCGCGATCTTGACGCCGCGCGGCAACAGGTTGCGAAACTCGCAAAACTCGCGGATCGCGTCGGTTATCCCGGTGCGCAGGCCGTTGACGTGAGTGCCGCCCTGCGAGGTCGGAATCAGGTTGACGTAACTTTCGGTGACCACATCGCCACCCTGCGGCAGCCAGACGACGGCCCAGTCGACCGCCTCGTGTTCGCCGGTGAGCGAATTGCAGAACGGTTCGGGCGGCATCAGTTCGAAGCCCTCGAGTGCTTCCCGCAGATAATCGGACAGCCCCTCCTGGTAAAACCATTCCACCGACTCCTTGGTTTTCTCGACATAGAATTTGACCTTGAGGCCCGGGCACAGGACCGCCTTGGCGCGCAGCACGTGCTTTAAGCGCGAGACCGAAAACGTCGGGCTGTCGAAATACTTCGGGTCGGGCCAGAAACGCAGGCTGGTACCCGAATTTTTCTTGCCGACGGTGCCGGTCTGCTCGAGTTTTTTCTTTTTCTCGCCGCCCGCGAAGCCGATCGTGTATTCCTTGCCGTCGCGCCGGACGCGCACGTCGAGGCGTTTCGACAGCGCGTTGACCACCGAAACCCCGACGCCGTGCAAGCCGCCCGAAAACTGGTAATTCTTGTTGGAAAACTTGCCGCCGGCATGCAGCTTGGTGAGGATGACCTCGACCCCCGGCATTTTTTGCTGCGGATGCATATCCACGGGCATGCCGCGGCCGTCGTCGATCACGCTGAGCGACTGGTCGGCGTGCAGAATCACGCCGATCTGCGTCGCATGACCGGCAATCGCCTCGTCGACACTATTATCGATCACCTCCTGGGCGAGGTGATTGGGTCGGCTGGTGTCGGTATACATTCCCGGTCGTTTCCTGACCGGTTCGAGCCCCGTCAGGACTTCGATCGAGGCGGCGTCGTACTGATTCTTCAAATGTGGCGGTTCCTGAATGTCAAACCATCGAGCGGCTTCAGCACTTGTAATACACGGCTTTCTGCCTGATATAATGCGCATCATTTTGCGGGTTCCCTATTATGAGCGAGTCACCTTATATTCACAATGTCGGCATGCAGAATTTCCAGCAGCTGGTGCTCGAGAAATCGATTGAAAAACCGGTACTGGTGGACTTCTGGGCCGACTGGTGTCAGCCCTGCCAGACCATCATGCCGATGCTGGCGAAGCTCGCCGACGAGTATGGCGGCAAGTTCGAGCTGGCCAAGGTAAACGCCGACGAAGAACGCGAACTGGCCGCCCATTTCGGCATCAAGAGCCTGCCGACGATGAAGCTGTTTTACCAGGGGCAGCTGGTCGACGAACGCCTCGGCGCGGTGCCCGAATCCGAGGTCCGCGCGATGCTCGACAAACATATCCAGTCGGATTCCGACAAATTCATGCAGGCGGCGATCGATGCCTACCAGCAGGGGCACGCGGAACAGGCGCTGGAGTTGCTGAATCACGCGCTCGCCAACGACCCCGACAATGCCGAGCTGAAGGTCACGATCGCGCAAATCCTCTACGCCCAGGGCGATACCGAAAGCACGGTCAAATTGCTCGACAGTCTCGACGAGGAAGGCGCGAAGCTGGACGCGGCGATCAGCCTGCGCGCGCAGATCAAACTCGCCGAGCAGCTCGCCGAGCTGCCGTCGATGGCCGAGATCACCGCGCGACTAGACAAGAATCCGGCCGATCTCGAGGCCCTGCTGTTCAAGAGCCGCCACCTGACGGCGCAGGAAGACTACGAAAACGCGATGGAGTGCCTGCTCGACGTCATGCGCCGCGATCGCGATTTTGAGGACGATGCCGGTCGCAAGGGTTTACTCGAACTGTTCGACATGCTCGGCGGCGAACATCCGAGCGTGCAAAAATACCGCCGCAAGCTGTTCACCTTGTTACATTAATCGAAAATCAGGCCAAACCCTGTCCGATATCCCGCCAGGTCAACCGCGGGGATGGTGCTCGGCATGTAGCGAGGCCAGCCGGGCCTGCGCGACATGGGTGTAAATCTGCGTCGTCGACAGGCTGCTGTGGCCCAGTAACATCTGCACGCTGCGCAGATCGGCACCATGATTGAGCAGGTGGGTGGCGAAGGCGTGTCGCAGGGAATGCGGTGAGAAAACGGTTTTGACGCCGGCAGTTAGCAAGTGTTTCTTGATATTCTGCCAAAATGCCTGCCGGGTGATCGCGCGACCGCGGCTAGAGAGAAAAAGTGCATCCCCGAATTCGCCGGCCTTTTGCAACTCGGGGCGTGCCTGTTTCAAATACCGACCGAGCCAGTGAAGCGCCTCTTCGCCGACCGGCACCACGCGTTCCTTGTTGCCCTTGCCGACCAGGCGAACCAGTCCGATATTGGTATTCACCTGGTCGAGCCGCAAACCGACCAGTTCACCGACCCTCAGGCCGGAGCCATACATCAATTCGAGCATGCAGCGATCGCGCAGTCCATAAGGGCTGTCGAGATCCGGGGCGTCGAGCAGTTTTTCGACTTCCGGTTCGGTCAGCGATTGCGGCAGGCCACGCCTTACCCGGGGCGCGCTGATCAGCGTGGTCGGGTTATCCCTTCGTTCGCCGCTGCGCGCCAGGTAACGGTAATATTGCTTTAAGGTCGACAACAGGCGGGCATTGGAACTCGCCGACGCACCGCCATCGAAACGACTGGCGAGATATTGCTGTATGCTGGAACGATCCGCCTGTGCGAGCTCCTCGTCCCGCAACGCGAGCCAGCGCGAAAACTGGCTCAGGTCCTGGCGGTAGGCGCGCAGGGTCAGCTCGGCCAGGCCCTTTTGCGCCCAGAGATTATCGATAAAGCGATCGATACCCGCCTCGCTGCCGGGATCCCTGTTGGTCATGCATAAAAAAGGCACAGCAAGCTGTGCCTTTTCAAGGGTTTCCTTTCCAAATCCTACTTCTTCTTTTTCGCTTTCTTCTTGGGCTTGGTCGCTCGCGCGGCTGCGGCGGCAGCTTTTCCGGCTGCGGCGAGCTGGGCTTTCAGGCTCTTGATGGCCTTGTCTTTCGCCTTGTCCGCCGCGGAAAGTTTCTTGTTCAACTTGCTCAGATCGGAAACTTTCTTCGCCAGCGCTTTTTCCTTTACCGAAGGCCCGGCTTTTTTCTTCGCTGCGGGTCTTTTCTTTGCCGCCGCCTTTTTCTTTACTGCCGGCGCCTTTTTCTTGGCCGCGGGTTTCTTCGCTGCGGCTTTTCTCTTTACTGCCGGACCTGCCGCTTTCTTCCTGGCTGCCGACGTCTTTTTCTTTACTGCAGGCTTCTTAGCTTTCGCTTTTGATTTCGGCTTTGCTGACTTCTTCGCTGTCGCCATCATCCACTCTCCTCACGTTTACTTACGCACGTCATTATAAAAAGCATTTACAATAATACAACAGAAACGCGATATTAATTGTCAATGCCGGGAACTTTTCACGCCTGTATTATAGTTGCGCGAACAAAAAAATGTTGCATCAAAAATTTATTATTTTTTTCGTTTAGATTATTGCGCATCACGTCTTTATAATCATTCGTTTTCGTTGAATACATTTGCATGACTGCGTACCCGGATAGTCGATTCCCTGCCGCCAGTTTGATCAAACAACTGGCGGCGATGTTGTATGACAGCCTGCTGATTTTCGCCGTGCTTTTTTTCGCGACCGCGGTGGCGGTGGTTTTTAATCACGGCGAGGCGATCCATTCGAATCCGGTGTTCAGCCTTTACCTGCTGTTTACGCTGTTTAGCTTTTACGCCTGGTTCTGGCACAGATCCGGACAAACGCTGGGCATGCGGGTGTGGAAGATTCGCATCGTTTCGGAATCGGGTGGCAATCCCGGCTGGGGCGTGTGCTACCTGCGCCTCGTCTGCGCGTTGCTTTCGTTTGCCTGCTTCGGTCTGGGATATTTATGGCGAATTTTCAAGCCGTACACCTGGCACGACAGGCTAAGCAGGACCCGCATTGTAGACCTGTCTTCAGGAAGGTAGCGCCAGGTGCCGCGAGCGGGAATTGTTTGACAGCTTGCGCTTCAACAGGTAACCGGCGAACAACAGGAACAACAGGTTGGGCAATAGCGCGACCACAGGTGGAGACATTCCCAGGCTCGTGCCCAGCTGTGTCGACAGGCGTTCGACGACGATAAAGGCGAGCCCCAGCAGGATTCCGATCAACAATCGTTGACCGCTGCCGGTCTGGCGTTGCGAACCGAGCACGAAAGGAACCGCGAGTAAACACATAACGAAAACGGTTAACGGAGAAGAAAGTTTTTTCCACAGGATCAGGCGCTCGGCCCTGGAATCCAGGCGATTTTTATCCAGAAAATCGAGATAGGCAAATAAATCCAGAGTCGACATCTTGCGTGGTTTTATCTTCAGCACTTGCAGCAAATCCAGCGACAGGTTTCCATCGTAGAACCGGTAATCGGAGTTTTCCGTGCTCGGCTCGGATGGACCGACGGTGGATTTTCTGACCTGTTGAAGCTGCCATTTACCATCGACGGGCACCGCCTGCTCGGCTCGCAGAGTGGAGATGATCTTGCCGCTGCGATCGAGTTGGAATATCTCGATATTGCGCGCGAGACCCTCCGGATACAAGGCGCCGATATGCACCACTTTGGAATCGTCTTTAATCCACAGACCCTCGCCGGACTGCAGCACTCTGCTATCCGCCTTGGTCAGGTTTTGTACTCCGCGCGCGCGGGACTCGCTGTCCGGAACGACCCAGTCGCCCAGCAGGTATCCGATTACGGCGAGTACCGCGGCAGCCTGAAAAACCGCGAACAACAGGCGGCCGATCTGCATTCCCGAGGCTTGCATGGCAATGATTTCACTGTTGGCGGCAAGCGCGCCGAGGCTCAGTATGCTGCCGAGCAAAGCGGCCAGCGGCAAAAATTCGACGACTCTTCCCGGCAGGCTGTAAAGCGCGAATTCTATCGCCTGGGCGAGGCCGTAGTCTCCCTTGCCGATGTCGCTGAGCTCACCCATGAAGACCAGGAACAGACCCAGACTCACCAGCAACAGCAACGCACCCAGGGTCCCCAGATATATGCTGCGCTGAATGTAGCGGTCGAGTATCACGTCCGCTTCCGGGTAAAAATAACACCGCGGTTGCGCCGATACAGCAGCACGCAACCGAGCACCAGGAAAACCGCGTGCACCCACCAGAAATTTAGCTCGACCGGCACTGTCCCTACCTCGATTTGCGCACGGGTTACGCCCATCAGGTTGAGATAGGCGATATAGATCAACAGTGCATAGCCGACTTTTCCAAAACGTCCCTGGCGCGGAGCGACATAGGCCAGCGGCACCGCGATCAGCCCCAGCATCAGCAATATTACCGGCGTCGCGATGCGCCAGTGTAATTCGATCCGGTGCTTGAGCTGGGACGAATTCCACAAATCGGTCGGCGTCAATGACTCGGATTTAAAGCGGGTGTCGCCGCGCCTGGTTTTGTTTTCCATCAATATGCCGTGCTGATCGTATTTGATCAGGCGATGCCTGAGCTCGCCGGGCTCGCCTTCGTAGCGTTCGCCCGGTCCGACGACCAGAAACAGGTCGCCGGTGCTTTGCTCGATCTTTTGCCGCCCCGTGTCGGCGGTTTCCAGCACCTGGTAACGTCCGGTATCCTGGCTGATGATAATGCCCCGAAGCTCGAGCCTGTCCGCGCTGATCGACTCCATGAAAAACACCAGCTTGCCGTCCTTGTTCTGGTTGAACTGGCCCGGCTTGATTTGCTGGAATTCATGCTGATTCTTTTCGCGGTCGACGATCAATTGCGCCTCGCGCTGTACCTGCGGGTTCAGCCACAGGCTGGCATACAGGCTGAAAGCGAAAATCGGCAGTAATACCATAGCCACCGGTTTATAGAAATCGCGATAACCGATACCGCAGGCATTCATGACCACGATTTCGTGATCCTTGTACATCCGGCCGAAAGCGAACACGATACCGAGAAACACACCCACCGGCAGCAGCAGGTTCAGAATGTAGGTCGAATCGCTGAGCAGTACGGGCCACAGCGCCTGTGATGGAATATCGCCGTCGGCGATATCGGCCAGTATCCGTCCGAGGGCGTTGCTGAACAGGATCACGTAGAGGATCAGCAGCGTAGCCGCGCTCGATTTCAGAATTTCGCGCGCCAGGTAAGCGGTGATGATATTGCCCATAGGAAATCTTGCGTCCGCGGCCGTGAATTCAGGATAGTCGCCACCAGCTTAAGTCGGGCTGAATTTTTGCCCGCTACGACTGGTTTTTTTTGGCGCTTCACGTATCTTATCGCGTTATCTTCACGTTCGACACCAGGAAAATCATGGAATTCAGCCTCAAACACAACACTCCGGAAAAAGCCAGCGGCGCCTGTCAGATCATCACCGTCACCGAGGGCAGGAAACTGTCCGCCAGCGGCAAGCGAGTTGACAAGGCCAGCAAGGGCTATTTGCGCGAGGTTCTCAAACGCGGCGATATGGACGGCAAAGCGGGGCAAACGCTGCTGCTGCCGGCGGTACCGGGGATTGCCGCGAAGCGCGTGTTACTGGTCGGCTGCGGTAAGGACAGCGAAATGGACGAGCGCGCTTTTGGCCGCGTCGTCGGCGCCATCGCAACATCGCTTGCCGCATCGGGTGCACGTGACGCCGAATTCTACCCGGCCGATATCAAGCTCAAGGGTCGAGATCTGGCCTGGAAGGTCAGGCAGGCCGCGCTGCTGCTCGCCAACAGTGAATACAGGTTCGAGCAGCTCAAGAGCGGGAAAAAGGAACCGCGCAAGGGCTTGCGCAAATTGAATTTCAATATCGAACGCGGCCAGGCCGCTAAAGCCAGGGTCGCGATCGAAGAAGCGAGCGCGATCAGCGCCGGCATGAGCCTGACCCGCGACCTCGGCAACCTGCCCGCCAACGTCTGCACGCCGAGCTACCTCGCCAAACAGGCGACGGAGCTCGCGAAGGGCGAAAAACGCCTGCGCGCCAAGGTACTCGGCGAAGCCGAAATGAAAAAACTGAAGATGGGTTCGCTGTTGTCGGTCAGCGCGGGCAGCCGCCAGCCGGCCAGGCTGATCGTGCTCGAGTACCGCGGCGCGCCGGTAAGCGAGCCGCCGGTCGCGCTGGTCGGCAAGGGCGTGACTTTCGATACCGGCGGCATATCGCTGAAACCGGGCGCCGCGATGGACGAAATGAAGTTCGACATGTGCGGCGCCGCGTCGGTATTCGGGACCATCAAGGCGGTCAATCAGCTGCAGTTGCCGATTAATGTCGTCGGCATCATGCCGGCCACCGAAAACATGCCCGACGGGCTCGCCACCAAGCCGGGCGATATCGTCACCAGCATGTCCGGGCAAACCATCGAGATACTCAATACCGACGCCGAGGGCCGCCTGATACTCTGCGATGCATTGACCTACGCCGGCAAGTACAAGCCGCGCAGCGTGATCGATATCGCCACCCTGACCGGCGCGGTTATCGTCGCGCTCGGCAAGGTGCCGTCGGGAATCATGGGTAACGACCGCGGCCTGATCGACGAGCTCGTCGGCTGCGGCCAGCAAATTCACGACCGGATCTGGGAATTGCCGCTGTGGGACGACTACCAGGAACAATTGAAGAGCAACTTCGCCGACATGGCGAATATCGGCGGCCGCGATGCCGGTACCATTACCGCCGCCTGCTTTCTCTCCCGCTTTACCGGCGATTACAGGTGGGCGCACCTCGATATTGCCGGCACGGCCTGGAAATCGGGCGACGACAAAGGCGCAACCGGTCGCCCGGTTCCCCTGCTTACCCAATACATTCTGAATCAGGTTAAGCGATGACGCGGGTCGATTTTTACGAGCTGCAAGCCGATCGTCTTGATTACGACCAGGTCGTCTGCCAGTTGTGCCA
>Ga0209919_1000977_pt1 | contig 14183 bp, 13 predicted proteins | sample SalPon2A_C_D2_MG_FD_185721 | JGI IMG/M metagenome (GOLD analysis project Ga0209919, IMG submission 185721) | Soil microbial communities from South San Francisco under conditions of wetland restoration - Salt Pond MetaG R2A_C_D2_MG (SPAdes)... | ecosystem: Environmental > Terrestrial > Soil >... | reverse complement strand
GGCGATTTCGCCGCGGTTGGCCACCAGTATCTTGTCGAACATATCGTTATCCTTTCACCCAGGCAGGCTGACGTTTCTCGAGAAAGGCGCCGAGCCCTTCCTTGCCCTCGACGGAGGCCCTTGTCGCGGCGATGCGAGCGGCGGTATCGCGGATCAGCGCCGCGTCGGCGGGCCGTCCGGCCACCGCCGCCACCAGGTCCTTGGCGGCGGCCATGGCGGCCGGACCGTTCCTGAACAGCGTGTCGCAAAACCTCGCTCCGCGCTCTTCCAGCAGCTCCGGCGCAACCACCTCGTGCACCAGCCCCAGGCGGTGGGCTTCGGCGGCGTCGAAGCGTTCGGCGCTGAGGAAGTAGCGGCGGGCGCGGCGGGCGCCGATGGCCGCCACCACGTAGGGGGAGATGACGGCCGGGATCAGCCCCAGCTTCACCTCGGAGAGGCAGAAGCTCGCTTTCTCCGAGGCGATGACCATATCGCAGCAGGCCGCCAGCCCGACGCCGCCGCCGAAAGCCGCGCCCTGCACCAGGGCCACCGTCGGGCGGGAGAAGGCATCGAGGGTTCTCATCAGTTCGGCCAGCGCCATGGAATCGGCCAGGTTCTCCTCCCGCGAGTAGTCGGCCATGCGCCGCATCCAGGCGAGGTCCGCGCCGGCGGAGAAGCTCTTGCCGCTCGCCCTCAGCACCAGCACCCTCACCCCCGGATCGGTCTTCAGGCGCCTGAGCTCGGCGGTCATGGCGGCGATCAGCGCATCGTCGAAGGCATTGTGCACCTCGGGGCGATCCATGGTGAGCGTCGCCCTGCCCCTGTCGTCGATTTTCGTTTGCAGATAGTCGGTCATGGCATTACATCCTGAAGACGCCGAAGCGGGTCGGCTGCGAAGGTGCGTTGAGGGCCGCCGAGAGGCTCAGCCCGAGAACCATGCGGCTGTCGGCCGGGTTGATGATGCCGTCGTCCCAGAGACGGGCGCTGGCATAGTAGGGATGCCCCTGCTGCTCGTACTGGTCCCGGATCGGCGACTTGAAGCTCTCCTCTTCCTCGGCGGACCAGGACTGGCCCCGCGCCTCCATGCCGTCGCGCCTCACCTGGGCCAGGACGCTGGCGGCCTGCTCGCCCCCCATCACCGAGATGCGCGCATTGGGCCACATCCAGAGGAAGTCGGGGCTGTAGGCCCGGCCGCACATGCCGTAGTTGCCGGCCCCGAAGCTGCCGCCGATGATCATGGTCAGTTTCGGCACCCCGGCGCAGGCCACCGCCGTGACCATCTTGGCGCCGTCCTTGGCGATCCCCCCCGATTCGTACTTGCTGCCGACCATGAAGCCGGTGATGTTCTGCAGGAAGATCAGGGGGATGCCGCGCTGTCCGCACAGCTCGATGAAGTGGGCCCCTTTGAGGGCCGACTCGGAGAAGAGGATGCCGTTGTTGGCGACGATCCCCACCGGGTAGCCGAAGAGATGGGCGAAGCCGCAGACCAGGGTCTCGCCGTAGTACCTTTTGAATTCGTCGAACTCGCTGCCGTCGACGATGCGGGCGATCACCTCGCGCACGTCGAAGGGCTTGCGGGTATCCGTGGGGATGATGCCGCCGAGCTCCTCGGGATCGCAGAGGGGTTCGGCCGGCTCGCGGATCGCCAGGTCGGGGCGCTTGACGGTGTTGAGGCCGGCGACCACCTTGCGGGCGATGCCCAGGGCGTGGGCATCGTCATGGGCGTAGTGGTCGGTGACGCCGGAGGTGCGGCAGTGCACCTCGGCCCCGCCCAGGGCCTCGGCGCTGACCACCTCGCCGGTGGCCGCCTTGACCAGGGGCGGGCCGCCGAGGAAAATCGTGCCCTGCTCCCTGACGATGATCGACTCGTCGGCCATGGCCGGCACGTACGCCCCGCCGGCGGTGCACGACCCCATGACCACGGCGATCTGGGGGATGCCCCTGGCCGACAGGTTGGCCTGGTTGTAGAAGATGCGGCCGAAGTGATCCCGGTCGGGGAAGACCTCGTCCTGCTTGGGCAGGAAAGCCCCGCCCGAGTCGACCAGGTAGAGGCAGGGCAGGTGATTGGCCTCGGCGATCTCCTGGGCCCGCAGGTGCTTCTTGACGGTGAGGGGGTAGTAGGTGCCCCCCTTGACGGTGGCGTCGTTGGCCACGATCATGCACTCGCGACCGGAGATGCGTCCGATGCCGGTGACGAGGCCGGCGGCCGGCACCTCGTCGTCGTAGACCTCGTAGGCCGCGAACTGGGAGAGTTCGAGGAACGGCGAGCCGACGTCGAGGAGCTGGCGGATGCGCTCGCGGGGCAACAGCTTGCCGCGCGAGACGTGTTTTTCCCGGGCTTTTTCGCCGCCCCCCTCCTTGATCCGCGCCACCTTGTCGCGCAGGTCGGCGACCAGCGCCGTCATCGCCTCGGCATTCCGCGAATAGTCGGCGGACTGGATGTCGAGGGTACTGCTGAGAACGCTCATATCGGTCATCTGCTCCTTGTAGGAAACGGTTGGTGGGGACAATGCTCAAGCGGCGCTTTCCTGGAAGAGCTCGCGGCCGATGAGCATGCGACGGATCTCCGAGGTGCCCGCCCCGATCTCGTAGAGCTTGGCGTCGCGCAGGTAACGCCCCGTCGGGTACTCGTTGGTGTAGCCGTTGCCGCCGAGCGTCTGGATCGCCTGCAGGGCCATCCAGGTCGCCTTCTCGGCGGCGTAGAGGATAGCGCCGGCGGCGTCCTTGCGAGTGGTCTCGCCGCGGTCGCAGGCCCTGGCCACGGAGTAGACGTAGGAGCGGCAGACGTTCATCGCCGTGTACATGTCGGCGATCTTACCCTGCATCAGCTGGAAGGTGCCGATCGGCTGGCCGAACTGCTTGCGCTCGTGGATATAGGGCACGACGACGTCCATGCAGGCCTGCATGATGCCGAGGGGCCCGCCGGCCAGGACGGCCCGCTCGTAGTCGAGGCCGCTCATCAGCACGTTGACCCCGCGCCCCTCGGCGCCGAGAACGTTCCCCGCCGGCACCCGGCAGTTCTCGAAGACCAGTTCGCAGGTATTGGAGCCGCGCATGCCGAGCTTGTCGAGTTTCTGGGCGGAGGAGAAGCCCGGCATGCCTCTCTCGATGAGGAAGGCGGTGATGCCGCGGGGACCGCCCTGCGGGTCGGTCTTGGCATAGACCACCAGGACATCGGCGTCAGGACCGTTGGTGATCCACATCTTGTTGCCGTTCAGAACGTATTCCTCGCCCTGCCTTTCGGCCCGCAGCCGCATGGAGACGACGTCGGAGCCGGCGCCCGGTTCGCTCATGGCGAGGGCGCCGACATGGTCGCCCGAGATCAGCTTCGGCAGGTACAGGCGTTTCTGCTCCTCGCTGCCGTTGCGGTTGATCTGGTTGACGCAGAGGTTGGAGTGGGCGCCGTAGGAGAGGGCGACCGATGCCGAGGCGCGGCTGAGCTCCTCCATGGCCACCACGTGATCGAGGTAGCTCATTCCGGCACCGCCGTACTCTTCCGAGACGGTGATGCCGAGCAGCCCGAGATCGCCCATCTTCTTCCACAGGTCGTGGGGAAAGAGGTTCTCCCGATCGATGTCGTCGGCGCGGGGAGCGATTTCCTCCGCGGCAAAGGCGCGGATCGTCTCGCGCAGCAGGTCGGTCGTTTCGCCCAGATGAAAATTGAGGGTCGGATAGCTGGCCATGATCTGCATCTCCTTTCGGGTGGGTGGTTGACCATGGAAGTTGCAGCCGCCATGCCAAACAATGTTTTATTTTGTAAATGCGACGACCTTGGTTTTCAGGCTACCGGAATTACAACATTTTCCTGGGCACGATGAAGAAACAGGGGGCTTGGTGCGCGACGGTGGCTTACGTGGATTCTGTTTATGAAATGAAACATCATTTTGTATTTGTGGGGGCGAAAAAGGGAAAGCTGGGGGCTTGCCGCCTCTTTATCCGAACGAAGAAATTATTCGGGCGGAGACAGGGAGAGTTAAGCGGGGTCGGTGGGGAGAAAACTTCTTCAGGGGACAATAAAGCCCCTCCCGGGGTGGGAGGGGCGGAGTCAAGGATTAAAGCTCGAACTGTTCCTGGTTCACTGGGCTGGATGGTAGTGGGCGCCGGGAAGAGTCATTTGAACTATCCGATCACTTTCCGATAAATCCTTAGAACCTGCAAGAATTACTGATGGCATGACTTATCGGACGATCAGACAAAGATTGAAGGGCAAGTTCGATAACTTGTGATTTCTAAAACAGCCTCATTGTCAGAATTGTGGAGAGCGCAATCTGCCCACAATCCTAAAACACCTGTTACAATTAGGGAAATCATTTTCAACAACGTTCAATCGTGGGAGGATCATTGCCCCCTTTTTATTTGGGAATGTTCTGGGTTGGGGTTTACTTGGCCCTGGTTCTGGTCCCCCTGGTGGTGCTGCTGGTCGGGCCGGTTCCTGCGGGTAGTGGCTTTTGGTGGGACTTTTCCCTGGCCCTAGGTTTTGCCGGTACGGCCATGATCGGCACCTTGTTCTTCCAAACCGCCCGCTTTCGCAGGGCCTCGGCCCCTTTCGGCATCGACATCATTTACTATTTCCACCGCCAAAGTTCCTTGGTGGCCTTCGCTTTTATCCTGGTTCATCCCCTGCTATTGCTGATCGTCGAGCCGAGCCTGTTGAGTTACTTTCACCCTGCCGTAGGCCCCTGGGAGTTTTGGGCCGGGGTCGGTTCGCTGCTGGCACTCTGCCTGCTGCTGGCCAGCTCTGTGTGGCGCAAACAGTTGCGGATCGATTATGACCGCTGGCGGCTGGGTCATGCGGTGCTGGCGACCCTGGCGCTGGGACTGGCCATCGCCCATATCGAGGGGGTCGGGCATTTTGTCGATGCCCCCTGGAAAAAGTTGCTCTGGGGCTTGATCTGTCTTTCCTGGTTACTACTGCTGGCCTATGTACGGCTGCTCAAGCCGGCCATGCTGCTGCGCCGGCCGTTTCGGGTGACAGAAGTGATCGCCGAGCGGGGCGATACCTGGACCCTGCAATTGGCTCCCGATGGACATGCTGGGTTTACCTTTCAGCCCGGTCAGTTCGCCTGGCTGACGACTTGGAATTCTCCCTTTGCCCTCAAGGAACACCCCTTCTCCATAGCCTCCAGTGCCGAGCAGCCGGAAGCGCTACGTTTCACCATCAAGGCGCTGGGCGATTTCACTGCGCGGATCAAGGAGGTGGAACTCGGTCAAAAGGTTTACCTGGACGGCCCCTACGGCAGTTTCAGCATCGACCGCCAGCCTGCCCCAAGCTATGTGTTTATCTCCGGCGGCATCGGCATCGCGCCGATTATGGGGATGCTGCGCACTCTGGCCGACCGGGGCGACCGGCGACCGTTGCTGCTGTTTTACGCCTACCACACTTGGGAACGGCTGACGTTTCGGGAGGAGTTGCAGGCGTTACAGACTCAGCTCAACCTGCGGCTGGTGTTTGTGCTCAAAGATCCGCCCGAGGGGTGGCAGGGAGAAGCGGGGCTGCTCAGCGAAGAGCTGTTGGCGCGGCATCTGCCGCAGCAGGACGACGGCCAGGAGTATTTCATCTGCGGGCCGGTACCGATGATCCAGCTTTCCGAAAAGCTCCTGTATCGGTTGGGCGTGCCGATGAAGCGGGTGCATTCCGAGCTGTTTGACTTGGTCTGATCTGATGGAGGCAAGAGGCGAATGAGAATTCTGCTGGCAAAACTTCTGGCGCTGCTGACCGGGGCGCTGATCCTGATCATGGCGGCGCTGTTTGCGCTGATGCAGAATGGTTGAGTCAGGCGGTCCTTTGAGGTGAAAAAATCTACTCATCCCCCACGCCTTCCCGAGCGTGACTGGTCAGACACCTCCGGATGGGTCAAAGGGGCCTAGAGAACTAGGGGCGATTCAGTCTCCGCGGACTTTGAAAATTGTCCTCATTGCGAGGATGAAAATACCCGATCGGCGACATATCATTTTATTCTACTATCATGGCTCGGTGGGCAAATATCTGGCGGGGCGGCGCCCGAGGATCGCCCAATATCATTGCCGCCTGATTAGCGCCACAATCCCCCTGCGGTGGCCCGACGTCAGAAATTAACTTTGCATATAAACGGCATTTATATGACGAATCACTTTCTCTAGGCCGAAAATTTATCTTGTCAAAACAGGGACTTGCATTTTGTTGATTAGAAGGGCTTGAAGGAAAATCTTCGACCTCCACGAGGCGGAGGGATTTTATCTCCAGAAAGGAGAGCTTCCATGAAAAAATTCTTTGGAATTCCCCTGGTGTCAGACGAGAAACGGATTTCCCTTAAAATAGCCTCGATTTTTGCCGTGGTTGCGGGAATGTGGTTTCTTTTTATCGACAGAATACTAGCCGCACTTTTCACCGTTCCGGCCGAATTCACCTATATTCAAATATTGAACGACTGGTTCTTTGTTCTTTTGATGGCCGTCATGCTTGGCTGGCTTATACAGCACCAGGTCAGGGCGCTCCGGCAAAAGGACGAGACTTTGAGGGAAATTGCCCAAGGGATTTCGGTGGCAAGCGGCGAAGCGTTTTTCCACGCACTGACCGAGCATCTCGCCAAGGCACTGGGCGTCGACAGTGTTTTCCTTTGTGAACTGGCCGAAGACCCCGCGCGGGGGGTCAGCACGGTAGTCGCATATCAAGCGGGAAAAAGAGTCGAAGCACGGGACTGTCCGGTGGCAGGGAGGGTGTGGGAGAAAGTCATCAGTGAAGGGGTGTGTCGTTATCGGGAAAAGGTGCGGCAGGAATTTCCCCAGGATCCGCTGCTGTCGGAATCGGCAGCGGAAAGTTTTATCGGGACATCTCTTCTGAATTCTAGGGGACGGATCATTGGGATTATGGCAATTATAGACCACCGGCCGATAAGAGAAACAGAACTGGCGGAAACGATGTTGTCGGTATTCGCGGTGCGGGCCGCGGTGGAGATTGAACGCCGCCGAGCTGTCGAAACGCTTCAGAAAAACGAAGAACGCTTTCAAGCCATCGCCGATTACAGCTACGACTGGGAAAACTGGCATGCTCCAGATGGTCGCCTGCTATGGGTCAATCCATCCGTGGAGCGGATTACCGGGTATTCCTCCGAGGAATGCCTGTTGATGCCAGACCTTACACGCACCCTGATCCACGAAGAAGATCGAGACGCCGTAGCTAAGATTTTTCATCAAAGGCATTCGGAGCAAACCTCAGGTAATGATTTACGTTTTCGCATTCGGCGCAAAGACGGTTCCGTTCTATGGGTGGCCGGTTCCTGGCAGCCAATTTTCAACTTGAAAATGGAATATCTCGGCATCCGCTCCAGTATCCGGGATATCAGCGCGAAAAAAGAGGCGGAGGAAAAACTTGAAATGGCCAATCGGGAACTGGACGCCTTTGTCTATACAGTGTCTCACGATCTCCGCACGCCCCTGACCCCCATCATCGGCTTCGTCGAATTTCTCCGGGAGCAATACCAGGAACGGCTGGATGAAAATGCCTTGGGCATCTTGACTGAGATAGAACAGCAGGCAAGACGAATGCTGGGCATGATGGAGGATCTATTGGACTTAGCCCGGGTTGGACGAGTCGAGCGGCCGACAGAACCGGTGGACGCCGCCGAAGTGATGGAAGAGGTTTTGGCCGATTTGGGATGTTTGCTGGTCAGTACCGGGCTTACCGTAGTAAAAGGATCTTTGTCGATGGTCCATGTCTCCAGGTCGCTACTTTTTCAGGTTTTTGACAATCTGATTGGTAACGCACTGCGCTATGCAGGTCCGCAGGGCGGGCCCATCGAAGTCGGTGGGGAGCACCAGGAACAGCGGGTGCGCTTCTTCGTCCGCGACCACGGTCCTGGGATCCCGCCGGCAGAACGCAGCCGCATCTTTGAGGTCTTCTTCCGGGGAGTCTCCGGGAAAAGCTCAATGGGAACCGGGGTTGGGCTTGCCACAGTACAGAAGATTGCCCGCCTCTACGGGGGGCGGGCCTGGGTGGAAGAGACGCCCGGCGGCGGCTGTACGTTCTGGGTTGAAATGATGGACGATGGGCCGGAGATGCCATAACCAGCGACGTTTGAGGATCGCCGTGTAGATTCACGGGAAAAGGTAATCGAAAGAGGTCGTGGAGACCGTGGCCTAACCTAAGGCGCCAACATGGATACCTTATTTTCAAGACATTGGCATCATTTGCCGCAAGACGAAGTCGTAACGCTGCTGGAGTCGGACGGCGCCACTGGCCTCGATATGTTTGAGGTGGCCCACCGGCAGAAGCATTTCGGGTCCAATCGCCTCACGCTGAAGAAAGGCAAGAGCCCCCTGGTTTTATTTCTGCTGCAGTTTCATCAGCCGCTTATCTATATTCTGTTGGCCGCCACGGTAGTCACCTTTGCACTGCAAGAATGGGTCGACAGTGGAGTCATCTTCGGTGTCGTGTTGGTCAATGCGGTTATCGGTTACATCCAGGAATCCAAGGCATTAAAAGCCATTGAGGCACTGACGCGTGCCATGGAGAGTGCGGCGACGGTCGTGCGGGCAGGAAAAAAAGAAAGAATCGCCGCCTTCGACCTGGTTCCTGGAGACATCGTCCTGCTACAGTCCGGGGATAAGGTGCCGACGGACCTGCGATTGTTGCGTTCCCGGGAGCTTCAAATCGATGAATCGGCGTTGACGGGAGAATCCGTCCCGGTTCAGAAACAGCCGGAGCGGCTGGCACTGGAAACGGTGCTTGCCGACCGCAGCAATATGGCATATTCGTCTACCCTGGTTACCTATGGTACCGGTGCAGGGATTGCCGTCGCGACGGGTGACGGCACCGAGATCGGACGGATCAACGCTCTGATCGCCGGCGCCGCGACACTGGCAACTCCGCTGACCAAGAAAATTGCAGAATTCAGTGGGATCTTGCTCTGGGTCATTTTGGGCCTTGCCGGATTGACTTTGCTGGCGGGCTGGTTACACGGGGAACCCCTGCTCGACACCTTTATGGCGGCGGTAGCACTGGCCGTCGGTGCGATACCAGAGGGATTGCCTGCGGCGATGACCATTATGCTGGCGATCGGCGTGGACAAGATGGCGCGGCGTAACGCGATTATCCGCAAGATGCCCGCGGTTGAAACCCTGGGCAGCACAACGGTTGTCTGTTCCGACAAGACCGGGACACTGACCCAGAATCAGATGACGGTGCAGCAGATCTGTACCGGAGACAGCTGTTACCACTTCTCGGGTGTGGGTTATGCACCACAAGGAGAGGTTCGGCTTGACGAATCCGCGATCGATCCGAAATCGCATCCCACCCTGGTGGAATGTCTGAAAGCAGGCCTGTTATGCAACGATTCACGTTTAGTCCAAAACGGCAAGCAGTGGCGCATCGAGGGAGATCCAACAGAGGTCGCGTTGATCACCGCTGCCGCCAAGGTAGGGCTTTCACGAGAGGCGCTTGAGCAGGAGTTTCCCCGCATCGATGCGCTGCCGTTCGAATCCCAGCATCAATACATGGCGACGCTACACGGCGCAGGAACAGAGGCGGCGGCTGTCATTTATATGAAAGGTTCGGTTGAAAGGGTGTTGTCTCGCTGCCGCAACGCCTACGGGGCGGGTACTGAACCCGAGTTACTCGATCAGGCAGGTATCCACCGCGAAGTAGAGAAGATGGCAGCAAGAGGACTTCGGGTGCTGGCATTTGCCCGCAAGGTTGTTACGGCCCCCAGCCAATCTGTCGCACATTCTGACGTGGCGGATGGCCTGACTTTTCTTGGTTTCCAGGCCATGATGGATCCCCCGCGGCCGGAGGCGATAGCCGCCGTCAGAGCCTGTCAGAAGGCCGGCATCCAGGTCAAGATGATCACCGGAGATCATGTGGTTACCGCCGCGGCGATCGCTCGACAGATCGGTCTTAACGGTGCCGCTGAAAGCGATCCGGACAGTTTCGCAATCACCGGGCATAGGCTCTCGCAACTGACCGACAATGAACTGATGGATGTCGCCCAGCGGGCGGTGGTGTTTGCACGGGTCTCCCCCGAACAGAAGCTGCGTCTGGTAGAGGCGCTTCAGGCTAGAGGACATGTGGTGGCGATGACCGGCGATGGTGTCAACGATGCGCCCGCGCTCAAGCAGGCCGATATCGGCGTCGCTATGGGTGTAGGTGGCACCGAAGTGGCTAAAGAGGCTGCTGATATGGTACTCACCGACGACAATTTCTCAACCATTGAAGCGGCAGTCGAGGAAGGCAGGGCGGTGTTTGACAACCTCGTTAAGTTCATCACTTGGACCTTGCCTACCAACATCGGTGAGGGCCTGGTAATACTTGTTGCCGTATTCGCCGGTGTCGCCCTCCCCATTACTCCGGTCCAGATTCTCTGGATAAATATGACAACAGCCGTGTTGCTTGGTCTGATGTTGGCCTTTGAGGGGAAGGAGCCGGGAGTCATGGAACGTCCTCCGCGACGTCCGGGGTCACCGGTACTCACCCGGGTGCTCGGTTTTCGTATTGGTCTTGTGAGCCTGATGTTATTGCTTGGCGCCTTTGGTCTGTTCGAATGGGCGTTGCTGCATGGCCAGAGTGTCGAAACGGCGCGCACCGTCGCAGTCAATATGTTCGTGTTCGGCGAGCTCTTCTATCTGTTTAATTGCCGATCGCTGCAATACACGATGTTCAAACTGGGTGTTTTTTCCAACCGCTGGCTCATCCTCGGTGTGGTTGTAATGACGCTGTTGCAAATTTTCTTCACGTACTCTCCGGTAATGAATCGGTTGTTTGGGACCGCACCCATGGGAATCCCCGAATGGGCCTGGGTTCTGACCGGCGGGTTGGTGATCTACAGCGTAGTGGGTACCGAGAAGTGGCTGCGGCGTCGCGCCGCCAGTGAGAAAGGCAACTAAATGGGTGTGTTTCCCGACATCTTCACTGAAATGGCGGTACTGCTGCTGGCGGCCGGTGTAGGTGCGCTCTGTATGCGCCTGCGACAGCCGCTCATGAGCGTCATAAGGGGTCGTGTCTCCAAATATCAAATTTGATTTTTGGAGACGCGACCCCTTATGACGCTTTTCGCCGCTTGCGCGAAGCGGCCGGTTCGGCAGCTGCCAGGGGCTTGTGGTAGGAAGCCGTCGGCTCGACACCGAAGACTCTCCGTTTCAGACCATGCTGGGTCATCAGATTGTCGGCCATGGTCCGAAGGCTGTTGAAGCCTTGGATCGAATTGTCAAAGATCAGTTTTTTCCACAAGGTCTTGCCGTTTGCGGTGCCGAAGAAGGCGTGATGGCGATCCTTGGCAACATCTACCCCGATCACCATTATGGAATCATCTCCGCGGATGGTATTGCGCAACTCGTGGAACCGGTGCAACCTGTCTTCGTGACTCGTCATAATGGTCTCCTTTCCTATCAATGTCGGTTCCATTGTTAGCAGGAAAGGCCGCAAGAAACAGGCTACAATCGTATTGTGATTTTCTCTATTTTCCGGGGGGTTAACCTTTCCTTAAGGCTATATATAACATTGTTGAATTATTGAATTAATTCCAGCACTGCCCGTTGCAGCGCTCCATCCTCGGAAAACAGCAGCCGACCTCGTTTGGCGGCATGCGAAACCGCCGAGGGGGTGATCCGGAGCCTGGCGGACAGATCGACTCCACCCAGTTCAAGATGCCGTAGCGCCACATAGCAGACCACGGCCCTGGCTGCCGCGACTCGCCGCTCGCGGGTCGCCTGGAAAACCAGATCCGCCTCCAGACCGAAATATCCTGCGACTTTTCCAATCAACTCATCCAGGGAAATTTGGTTCCCTGCCCGGACGTTTCCGGTCTTTCGCAACACCGCCTCCACCCCGGCGCCGCCGCCAAGGACCCTCTCGTCAAACAGACACTGATCGGTGAGATTTGGGTCCAGAAACAGGCTGCTGGTCCTGCCGCCCTGAGAAAGTTTGACCGGCTCCGCCTGATTGAGTCCATCCGCCATGAACTGGAGGTATTTTACTCCTGCATCTTTTTTGCGGCTGGACAAATGGCTGAGAACGACCTCCCGGGCTACGAGGCTCCTTCCGGTTTGCAGCAGTTCACCGTGACCGCACCAGGGATAATCCGACAAATTTTCGAGCGAGGAGACCACTCCGGCCTTGATCGGATTGAGATGGGACCGTTCGTAGGAAGCCAAGCAACTATAACCCCGAAGCAGGGAATGTTCTTTGTGCGCTGCTGCCGGGGTTTCTGTTTTAATCAGAAGAATAGTTCAGGGCTGATACTGAACCGTTTTGTCAGATTTGCGATGTGTTTCCTGGTTAAATTCTTCGAACCACTCAGGATTTGAGATACCAGAGATTTTGAGCCGATCTCTTCCTTAAGATCGGAATATGACAGATTGTGCTGATCAATGAGCACTCTTAGCGTTGAGACCCCCGGGTCGAAGGTCTCAACCTCCTGGATGTAGTTGCTCACATTCTCAAGGCTGTTTTCGTATTTATCGATTGCGTCAGCAATCATGTCGATCATACGAAGCGTCGGCTCCCCCTCACGGTCTTCAGCCTTTGTCATCAAGTGCTCAACAAGATCCAGTGCGAATTCGTAGTCTTCTTCGGTTTCGATTTCAATTACCCGGTGTGCAGTTTCGAAGAAGGAGAGAAACGAAGCTTCAAGTTTTTTTGCTGTCGCCGTGTTCATCATTTCTCCTTTCTGTATTTCCTGCAAAGCTTGTCGTATTCTGCGTGCGTGACAATGTGCTTGACGTAGAATTTCTGGTTGGTGAATAGGGCCATCGCCATGATCCGCAGATTGTTACCGCCGATGTCGATCACGTACCACTTGTCCTTGTACTTGAAGTTATCGAGGGTTGGAAATATTTGTTTCAGCTCCTCCGGGGTTTTGAATGTCCCACTATTCAAGACCCGGTAAGCGTCCATGATCGCTGTTTTATCCTTCGGGAACCTTCTGGCGGCCTCCTCGAAAGCCCTCTTGCGAATAACGTGCATTTTCTCTCCATCGATATGCGCTATTTACTCTGGGTAAACAGTACCACGCCTTGATTTGGTTTACAATAAGTAAACTTGCCCGGTCAGCTCTCCATCCCGAGAAGGGTGCGACCCCAGTCTCGAAACTTGTAAAAAAGGTCAGTCCCGGTCGAAACCGGGACTGACCTTTTTTATGGAAACCTCTGCAATGCATTAAAAAGTAAACGGCCACCCCTTGAATCCGGGATGGCCGTTTACTTGTCCCCAATATAGCCATTAACGGGAATGGCCAATTCTGTCTCAAGACCAGTGACTTGCGGGTCTCTACTTTTGAACGGTCCGGGGCTGTAAGGCCGCCTCAGGTCCCGTGCGCCGCCATCCACCTCTCCCACTCCTTCCCGACCCCGAACCGCTCCGCCAGGTCCTTCGACTCTCCCCGCCGCCTGCGGCGAACCTCCGCGCGGGCCGGGGCTCCCTCGTGGAGGAAGCGTTCGAGGTCCGTTTCGGGGATGACCGCGGGAACGGGCTGCGGATTCCCCTCCTGGTCGACGGCGACGAAGGTGAGGAAGGCGGTGGTGCAGGCGGTGGTGCAGACGTTGCGCTCGCCGGTGAGCAGATCCTCGGCGACGACCTTGACGAAGACCTCGATGGAGGTCTTGTGGGTCCAGGTGACGAAGGACTCGAGGCAGACGGACTCGCCGTTGCGCACCGGATGGAGGAAGTCGACCGAATCGGTGGAGGCGGTGACGACGGGCATGCGGGCGTGGCGCGTGGCGCTGAGGCCGGCGAGGTCGTCGATGTAGGCCATGACCTTGCCGCCGAACATGGTGCCGTGGTGGTTGGTGTCGGGCGGCAGGACGATGGCGGCCTTGACGGCTCTCGACTCGCTGACGGACTTGGCGTTCATGGCGGGTTCTCCGTGGGTGGAATAACGTTTGCGGGGCCGCCCTCCCGAGTCGGGCGACCCCGCAAACGGGAGGCGACAATGGTCGTTGCGTCTCTTTTCGCTCAGCGACCGGCGTAGCGGCCGGGCCGCTTCTCGAGCAGGGCCGTAACCGCCTCCTCGTGATCGTCGGTATGATGCGCCATGCCCTGGAACGAGGCGCACAGATCGAGGAATTCCGGCAGCTCCATGCGCCGGGCGGCGCCGAGCAGCCGCTTGGTCAGGCGCAGGGCGCGGGGAGGCTGGGACGCTATGCGGGCCGCCAGTTCCATGGCCCGGGGGAGCAGGGCGGACGGTTCGACGACTTCGAGCAGCAGACCGATCGCCAGCGCCTCCCCGGCATCGATG
>Ga0209919_1000976_pt1 | contig 14202 bp, 7 predicted proteins | sample SalPon2A_C_D2_MG_FD_185721 | JGI IMG/M metagenome (GOLD analysis project Ga0209919, IMG submission 185721) | Soil microbial communities from South San Francisco under conditions of wetland restoration - Salt Pond MetaG R2A_C_D2_MG (SPAdes)... | ecosystem: Environmental > Terrestrial > Soil >... | reverse complement strand
GAAGTAAGTGTAGTCGCCCGTACAACATCGATGCAGTACAAGGGTACTAAAAAAGATATACGAACAATAGGCAAAGAACTCGGTGTCCGTTATATAATGGAAGGAAGCGTAAGAAAATTTAAGGACGACCTGAGAATTTCAGTACAGTTTATTGACGTTTCAAAAGGTACACAACTATGGGGAGAGACCTACAAAGGTAAACTTGCTGACGTATTTGATATCCAGGAAAAAGTTTCAAAAGAAATAGTTGAAGCTTTAATGCTAAAACTCTCGCCGGTTGAGAAAGTTGAATTATCGAAACGCCCTACCCTGAACGCAGAAGCATTCGATTGTTACCTGCGCGGAAGAAATTTTCTTTCAAACAGGACAAAGAGTAATCTGGATTTTGCGATTCTTCTTTTTCAAAAAGCAGTGGAACATGATTCGCGTTTTGCTGCTGCATATGCCGGCTTAGGTGAAGCGTACGGTACAATGTATCGTGACTTCGATCGCGTGGAAAGCTGGCTTGACAAAGCACTTGATGTAAGTTTGAAAGCTTTAATGTACGATCCTTCTTTATCGGAAGCATACGCATCATTGGGATTGGCTTATTTTGGCAAAAATTCTCTGGATGAGGCCCTTACCGCCAGTAAAAAAGCTGTTGATTTAGACCCGAATAATATAAATGCTTACTGGATACTTTCAAGAATTTATCACTCTACCGACAGAGACCAGGAAGCTGTAGACGCACTGGAAAAAATAATAGCAATAAATTCCAATTTTTTCCAGGCTTATGATGATCTTGAAATGTATTACGACCGTCTGGGAAATAAGGAAAAATATGAACATACGCTGCAAACGGTTTGTCGTGTTGTTCCCGAATATTTGAAGCAACATCCTGAGGATACTTACAGAAGGATGGCCTATGCGGTTACACTGGCAAAAATAGATAAAAAGGATGAAGCAAAACTTGAGGGTGATAAGGCATTGGATCTTAACCCGAATGACCCGATAATGATGTATTACGGCGCCTGCCTGTATTCTCTTCTTAATGAAAAAGACTCCGCGGTGGATTTATTAAGCAAAGCAGTTGAAAACGGGTATCAGAATTTTGAATGGATAAAACGCGACCCAGATTTTAAAAATATCAGGCAGGAGCCGGGGTTCTTGAAATTAATTCAAGGGAAATAATATGAGAAATTATGAATTAACATATATGGTAGATCAAAGCACTGCTATGCCGGTCGTAAGAAAGGACCAGCTGAAATTTGGTGACCAGGTTATCTTAAAAACTCATAATTCAACCTATACCATAATTGTTGACAGGAATGGGAAATATATTGTTTCGGGCGGCTGGTTTGATAAAAATAATGTGTCGCCTATGAGGGTCTCGATTAATGGATGCACCTGGGGAAGCAGTGTCATCAAGACAGATATTGTGGCCGCATGTGGCTTATTCATTGAATTCGGAAATAAACTTATTACCAGTAGAATTAAAGAAATTTTTGTGCTTCCGCAAACCTTACAAAATTAAAAATTCACTAAAGAGGGCAAAATCAGATGAACGAGTTAAAAGGGAAAACAATATCCCATTATCAAATACTTGACCAGATTGGTCAGGGTGGAATGGGCGTTGTATATAGGGCAAAGGATCTGAACCTTGAAAGAACTGTTGCGTTAAAATTTCTTCCCTCTCATCTCGCATCTTCAGAGGAAAATAAAAAAAGGTTTCTTCAGGAAGCTAAGGCGGCAGCTTCGCTTAATCATCCTAACATTATGAGCATTTTTGAAATTGATGAACATGACAATTCCGTTTTTATGGTGATGGAATATGTTGAAGGAGAAACGTTAAAGTCTTATATCTCTAATTTAAGATCCGGCTCCGGCATGCCATATTTAAAAGCTATCGACTGGCTTATTACAATTTCCCGTGGACTTAAAATCGCCCACGATAACAATATCATTCATCGCGATATTAAAAGTGAAAATATCATGCTGGCTGCCGGTGAACAGCTAAAGATAATGGATTTCGGTTTGGCCAAACTAAAAGGAAGTTCAGGGCTCACTAAAACAGGAACTTCCCTCGGAACACTGGCCTATATGGCCCCCGAACAGGCTCAGGGCCTGAGCGCCGATCAAAGATCTGATATATGGTCGCTAGGTGTTGTTTTTTATGAAATGCTGACTGGCGAATCATTGTTCAAAGCAGAACACGAGGCTGCACTACTTTATTTGATTGTAAATGAAGATCCTCCCCTTCCCAGTTCAATGGATTTAAAAATTCCACGGCAGGTGGATTTAGTAGTTTTCAAAATGCTGGCGAAGAATCCTGACAAGAGATACCAGAGCGTTGATGAATTGCTAAAATCTTTAAAAGAGGTAAGTGAAGAATTAAATAAAACGCGCAATGAATCCGCTGCTCAAAAAACTATCGCTGTTTTGCCGTTCGAAAATATCAGTCCTGACAAGGAAAACGATTATTTCGGTGAAGGATTAACCGGAGAATTGATTGCAAACCTGTCAAGATTAAAAAACATGAAGGTTGTTTCCCGCACAACAACTATGCAGTATAAGGGGACCCAGAAGGACATTAAGACAATAGGCCGCGAACTTGACGCACGTTATATAATTGAAGGTAATGTCCGCAAGTTTGGCGAGGATATACGAATCACTGCACAACTAATTGAAGTTGACAGTGACGCACAGCTCTGGGCTGAGACTTACAAAGGGAAACTTTCCGACGTATTCGACATACAGGAAAAAGTATCCAAACAAATAGTTGATGCTTTAATGGTAAAGTTAACTCCAACTGAAAAAGTAGAGTTAACAAAAAGACCTACTTTAAACGCGGAAGCGTTTGATTATAACCTTAGAGCAAGAAATTACTTATACCGTTATTCAAAAAACAACATTCAATTTGCGATCCAGTTTTTTGAGAAGGCAATTTCACTCGATCCGAGATACGCGGAAGCTTACGCGGGCCTTGCCGAGGCATATGCGATTAAATATGCCTACTACGACCGTAAAGTTGACTTTCTGGACAAAGCACTCGAGCTCAGTTTAAAAGCAATTATGTACGACTCCACTTTGGCGGAAGCATATTCGTCTCTTGCTCTCTCTTATTATTATAAAAATTCTTTTGATGAAGCACTTACTGCCGTAAATAAAGCACTGGATCTTGAACCAAATAATTTCTTTGCGTACTGGATTAAAGGAAGAATCTATTTTACTACCGATAGGAATCAGGAAGCTTTGGATCCATTCAAAAAAGCCGTTGAACTCAATCCCGATTTTTATACAGCTTACGGTGACCTGCGTATGGTTTGTGAAAGATTAAATAATGAAAAAGAGCGCGATGAAATTACTGAGAAAGCTCTGCTATTTTATCCCGAATACCTTGAAAAAAATCCGGATGATTCCAGGGCAAGAATATTTTACGCACAATTACTTGTAAGGAATAATAAAGTAGAACAGGCAAAAATAGAAACGACTACAGCCCTCGATCTCAGTCCTAATGATGCAATAATGTTATATAACGCTGCCTGTGTTTATTCAATAATTGATGAGAAACAGTTAGCGATAAAGACATTAGAAAACGCAGTTGCTGGCGGATTTGAACATTTCGATTGGATCAAAAGAGATCCTGATCTTGAAAATATCTGGAAAGAACCAGCTTACTTAGAACTCATAAAAGGCAAATAATTTTATTAAATAATTACCGGAAAACTTAATGAACGAATTTAAAGGGAAAACTGTCTCACATTATGAAGTTCTTGACCAGGTTGGCCAGGGCGGAATGGGCGTTGTTTACAGAGCAAAGGACCTGAAACTGGACCGAATAGTGGCAATAAAATTTCTGCCGTCACACCTCGCATCTTCGGAAGAGAGCAAAAAAAGATTTATGCAGGAAGCAAAGGCGGCAGCCTCGCTTAATCACCCTAATATTATGGGCATATATGAAATTGATGAATACAATGACTCGGTATTTATGGTAATGGAGTTCGTCGAGGGTCAGACATTAAAATCCTATATCGCAAATTTAAAGTCTGGCTCAGGCATTCCATTTTTAAAAGCTACCGAATGGATGTCAATAATAGCTAATGGATTAAATGCAGCACATGCTAACCAGATAGTTCATCGCGATATCAAAAGCGAAAACATTATGATATCAAGCGGAGATCAATTAAAAATAATGGATTTTGGACTCGCAAAATTAAAAGGAAGTTCGGGATTGACTAAAACGGGAACTTCTCTGGGAACCCTGTCTTATATGTCGCCTGAGCAGGCTCAGGGACTAAACGCAGATCATCGTTCCGATATCTGGTCGCTCGGGGTTGTATTCTATGAAATGCTGACAGGTGAAACTTTATTTAAAGCGGAACATGAGGCAGCTTTACTTTATTTAATTGTAAATGAAGATCCTCCTTCACCAAGCATACTAGACAGGAAAATTCCACATCAATTGGACAATGTTGTCAAGAAGATGCTGGTAAAAGATCCGGACAAAAGATTTCAAAATCTTTCTGAGCTTTTAAATGCTTTATCAGAAATTAAAAACGAAATTGGAAAATCAGGTGGTGAAACAAAGAAAAAAGCAATTGCAGTTTTACCTTTTGATAATATCAGTTCTGATAAGGAAAACGAATATTTTGGCGATGGTCTAACTGAAGAATTGATTGCAAACCTTTCTAGATTAAAAGATATGAGAGTAATTTCCCGAACTACCACTATGCAATATAAAGGGACAAAAAAAGATATTCAAAGCATTGGCAGAGAGCTTGGAGCTAGATACATTATGGAAGGTAGTGTTCGAAAATTTCATGATGATCTAAGAATTACAGCACAGTTAATTGATGTTGAGAGTGATGAGCAACTCTGGGCTGAGACATATAAAGGGAAACTTGCAGATGTTTTTGATATACAGGAAAAGGTATCAAAGCAAATTGTAGATGCCTTAATGGTAAAACTTACACCTACTGAAAAAATAGTTCTCTCAAAGAGATCAACTCTTAATCCTGAAGCTTTTGACTGCAATTTAAGAGCGAGGGATTTTCTTTATAGATATAATAAGAATCACCTGGATTTTTCAATACAATTATTCCAAAAAGCTTTGGAACTTGACCCAAGGTATTCTGATGCTTATGCGGGATTGGGACAGGCAAACGCTACTTACTATCAATTGTTTGAAAGAAATGTTTCACTGCTTGATAAAGCAATTGAATATAGTCTAAAAGCCATAATGTATGATCCAACTTTACCTGAAGCTTATGCTGCACTTGGTTATGCATATTATAACAAAGAACAATTTGATGAAGGTATAGAAGCTGCTCAAAAAGCAATTGAGCTTGATACAAATAATTTCCTTGGTTACTGGATATTGGGTAGGATCTATGTTGCCATTGATAAAGCAAAAGATTCTATAGCTTTATTTAATAAGGTAATAGAATTGAATCCGGATTTTTACACCGTTTATGGCGATCTTCAAATTGCTTACGGACAATTGAAGGATAAAGAGAAGTATAATACAACTCTTAACCAAGGATTATTAATTTATGAAAAATATTTGTCAAAACATCCGGATGATGCAAGAGCACATATGTTTTTTGCTGTAGATCTTGTACAAATAGGCGATAAAGAAAAAGCAAAATCAGAAGCTGCTAAAGCTTTAGAATTGAGCCCGTCTGATCCGTTAATGCAATACAATGCGGCTTGTTTTTATTCTCAAATGAATGAGAAGAAACTAGCACTGGAATCACTGAAAAAGACTATTGATTCGGGATTTGGTGAATTTGAGTGGCTGAGAAGAGATAGTGATCTTGATAATATAAGAAATGAACCCGAGTTTATCGAAATGCTCAAAGGCAAATAAATTTTTAAAATAATTTTCAGGAATTTTTAATGAATGATCTAAAAGGGAAAACGGTTTCGCATTATAAGATTATTGATAAAATCGGCGAAGGCGGAATGGGCGTGGTATATAAAGCCCAGGATTTGAAACTGGATAGATTTGTAGCAATTAAATTTCTTCCCCCTCAAATGGCTGCGTCTGAAGAAAATAAAGCCAGGTTTTCAAGAGAAGCAAAGTCTGCTGCGGCACTCAGCCATCCAAATATTTTAAGTGTTTATGAAATAGACGAAGAAAATGATTCACTGTTTATTGTAATGGAATTTGTCGACGGGGAAACTTTAAAAAATCATATTTCAAATATTACCACTGGAACCGGCGTACAGGTAAACCAGGCCATCGAATGGATTGAGCAGATATCACAGGGACTAAAATCTGCTCACGATATGAATATTATTCATCGCGATATTAAAACCGAAAACGTGATGATAAACAAAGACAACAGGCTCAAAATAATGGACTTTGGCCTGGCAAAATTAAAAAGCAGCGTCGGGGTCACAAAGACGAAATCTTCCCTTGGTACATTATCTTATATGGCCCCTGAACAGGTGCAGGGAATTCCCGCGGATCATCGAAGTGATATCTGGGCACTCGGGGTAGTTTTTTATGAAATTTTAACGGGTGAACTACCTTTCAAATCAGAGCACGAAGCAGCTTTATTGTATTTAATATCCAGCGAACAACCTCTCTCCCCTAACATGCTTAACAAAAAAGTTCCCCATCAGTTGGATGCATTAATTAACAGAATGCTTGACAAGGATCGTGAAAAAAGGTTTCAGAATATGGATGAGTTTTTAACTGCCTTAAATTCAGTTAAGGATGATATTAAAAATGTCACTACGGCTCCAAAGACAAAAGCAATTGTGGTACTTCCATTTGATAATATTAGTCCCGACGCGGACAGCGATTATTTCGCCGACGGTTTAACTGAGGAACTTATTGCCAATTTATCGCGCTTGAAAGATATCCGACTGGTTCCGCGTACTACTTCTATGCGATATAAAGGAACAAATAAGGATATAAAAACCATCGGGCGTGAATTGGGAACTAGATATATTCTCGCGGGGAGTGTAAGGAAATTCCAGGAAAACCTCAGGATTACGGTTGAACTAATTGATGTAGACACAGATGCTCAACTCTGGGCAGATACCTACAAAGGGAAATTAGCAGATGTTTTTGATATACAGGAGAATGTATCTAAGCAGATTGTTGACATGCTGATGGTTAAACTGACCCCAACTGAAAAAATTGTTCTAACCAAAAGATCAACAATAAACGCAGAAGCATTTGATCTCTATTTAAGAGGAAGAGATTCTCTCTACAGAAGGACAAAAAAGAGCATGTTACACGCAATTCAGTTATTTGAAAAAGCAATTACTCTGGATCCAAGATATGCCGATGCATATGCCGGTATAGGAGAAACATATGCTGCTTTGTATTTAGATTCTGAACGAAATGATGATTGGTTAGATAAAGCTATTGAAAATAGTCTCAAGGCATTAATGTATGATTCGGGATTATCTGAAGCTTATGCCGCTTTAGGCCTTGCATACTATAATAAAAGATCATTTGATGAAGCAGTTACTTCCAGTCAAAAAGCTATAGAACTTGATCCGGATAATTATATAGCATACTGGATACTTGCAAGAATTTTTATAGCAACAAATAAGGAAATTGAAGCCGAATCACTTTGTATGAAAGTATTAGTTCTTAATCCTGATTTTTATTCAATTTACGGTGATCTTCAGATAGTGTACGGAAGAATTGGAAATAAAGAGAAATATAATGATATTATTAAATCAGGGATTGATGCCTACAGGAAATATTTGATCCAGCATCCTGATGATGCCAGATGCCATATGTACCTGGCAACAGATTTAGCTCAACAAGGACAGAAAGAAGAAGCGCTTTCTGAAGCACAAAAAGCACTGGAACTTAACCCTGACGATCCGTTGATGTTATATAATGCCTGTTGTTTCTATGCTCAACTGGGTGAAAAAGAAAATGCAATTAAAAGTATCAGGTCTGCAATGGATGTTGGATATGCAAATATTGAATGGCTCGAAAAAGATGTTGATCTTGATAGCATCAGGAGCGATCCTAAATTTCAGGAAATTGTGCAGACACTGAAAAGAAAGGACAGGAAATAAATTTATTTGGGACTTTCTTATTTCCCCTAAATATCCTAAGTTATGGGAAAACAGAGGCAAATGAAGGTTTTATTTGACGGTTTCAATTATAGTAAATTGAAAATTTCGGCAGTAGTCTGCCGGTGCAAACTCTTCTATTGGCCAAGGACATAAAGATTTAATCGACACATCGATATATAATTATTTTTAATAATTTGATTTATTCCTTAATAAAATAATCCGGAATAATTTAAAATATATTGTCCGGCCGGCATTGCCTTTATTAAATTCCCGAGGAACGGAATGACAGGCGATACAATACTACACTACAAAGTTCTTGATAAATTGGGTGAAGGAGGAATGGGTGTAGTATATAAAGCCCGGGACACAAAATTAAACAGAACTGTCGCACTAAAATTTCTCCCCGCAAACCTCACAACCTCTAGGGAAGATATTGAAAGATTCAATCAGGAAGCCCGGTCAGCCGCAACACTTAATCATCCTAATATTTGTACCGTTTACACGATTGAACAGCAAGAGGATAAGCAGTTCATTGTGATGGAGTACATAGACGGTACAACACTGGGTAAAATGAATGCGGGAAAACCATTAGCGATAAACGATGCACTTTCCTACTCTATCCAAATAGGTGAAGCCCTCCAGGAAGCCCATAGTAATAATATCGTTCACAGAGATATAAAGTCCGAAAATATAATGGTCAATTCAAAGAACCGGATTAAGGTTATGGATTTTGGACTGGCTAAATTAAAAGGATCGGTAAAGCTTACAAAGACTTCAAGCACAGTCGGCACACTTGCTTATATGGCTCCCGAACAAATCCAGGGTGGTGAAACTGACGCCAGGTCGGATATATTTTCATTTGGAGTAGTTTTATTTGAAATGCTCACCGGAGAAATTCCTTTTCGCGGCGAACACGATGCCTCGTTAATGTATTCCATTTTGAATGAAGAACCAAAAGATATAAATAAATTTGTACCCGATCTCTGCCCTATCGTCATCAACCTTATACAGCGATGCCTTGAAAAGAATCCTGAGGACAGGTATCAGACCATGGCCGACGCTGTAATAGAATTAAAGCGTGCTAAGAAAAAAACAGGCCCGGTTTTGCGAAGTCCGGTTCACCGGGCAGAAGAACACCCGGTGGACAGTAATGTAACCTCTTCCGGGAAGATAAACTTTTCTGGTTTAATTGGCAGCCGTGTCTTCATGATTAGTATCGCTATTATTATACTGATCACATCAGCCGTAATTTGGTGGTTTTCCGGCTCATCATTGCCGGAAATAAATCCAAATAAATCGGTTTCAGTCCTGCAGGTTCCTTCGGCGGAGTTTGGGTACGCAGGCATTTCCCCTGATGGTAAAATGCTGGCCATTCCCGGAGCAGATGCTAACGGAAAGTGGGACATTTACATTATGGATATTCAATTGGGAGAAAGCCGTCGCCTCACAACAGATTCATCTAAGTTCATGGGCGCAGCGGCCTACGCACAATTTTCACCGGACGGCAGAACAATAGCTTTTGGTAGACTAAACACGAAGACAAATTCTCCTGAGGTTTGTGATATTTCAATTCTTGGAGGCCTAACACGTGTAATTGCTGATACAGGACTAAGCCCACATTGGAATCCTGCTGGAACCAGGATCTTTTATTTTCGGGGTATATCGCCTGTGCCAGGCCGTTCGGGATGGCGTGAATACTGGAGTGTCTCCCCCTACGGAGACGACGCAAGAATTGAGTTTATAGATTCACTCGCAGCTGGAAAGGATAATCATTTCACTTTCTCATTATCACCAGATGGCAATAAGATAGCTTTTACACGTCCTTTCAAGGGTAATTTCAATGAAATTATTATAAGGAATCTTGAAACAGGGAAAGAAAAGAGACTAACCTATGACCGTAAAATAATAGATGAAGTCGACTGGCTGAATAATGGCTATATTTTTTATAGTTCAAATCGTACTGGTAACTTCAATATATGGGCTATTCCTGAAGATGGGGGTAAACCAAAACAGGTTACCAGTGGCGCGGGTCCCGATTACGGAATTACAATGTCAACCCGGGCCAACCGCCTCGTTTTTCTTCGTCGTTCTCTGGTAGGTACACTCTGGAGAGTGGGCACAGATGGATCAGATAACAGGCAGATTTTTCCCGATGTAAATATTGGAGATGCAATCTATAGTTCTGACGGGAATAGAGTTGTCCTGCTTTGTTTTGATCAGTTCAGCGGAGGCAGCTATATCATATTGAGAAATTTGAATAGCGGGCACCAGGAAACACTTGTTCCATTTGATTCAACAGCAACTTACAGGCTTAATCTAACCTGGTCCCCTTCCGGTCATTATATTGCGTACTCCCAGGCTAATCAAAGTAACAGCCCTTCAGAAAGCATAAAGGTTCTTGATTTGTCAACAGGCGATAAGCCACATGATTTTGGGCATGGTGCTTTACTAAAATGGATTAGTGATTCAGTTGCGGTAATTATGCGAACTGATTCTATAAATGGAAAAACAACCGTCTTTACGCCCAAACTACTTAACCTGAGAACCCGAATTGAGAAAAGATTTTTCAGAGATTCCTCGTCCGCCATCGCAATGCCTGTTCTCAACGGAAATAGATACATTTATTCACAATTCCCTGTCGAAAAGATTTCTATTCTATCTAAAAAAGAATTAGAGAATAATCCAGAGGCAAAAGGAAAAGTAATTCTAAAAGGTAATGAAACTTCAGATGTCTCTTTTTCGGATAAATGGATCTATTATAAAAAGGATGGTGCAATCTGGAGAATGAATTTTAAAACACTCCGAACGAACAAAATACTGGATATTCCGGCAGGATCAAAGAACATAGACCTCTGCTCTTTTCAGAATAATGATAAAGTTTTACATTATGTACGTTTTGGATTTAAGACAAACTTAATGAAAATTGACAATTTATTTTCAGAATAAAATTCTTAAGGGTTAATTATGGTAGGTGGAACAATACTCCATTACAAAATACTTGAGAAGTTAGGCGAACCAGCCTACGCTTTAGTGTCGGCTGGCTGGGGCGGACTTGCCCGCCGCAACCGCCTCCTTAATAAACGAGGCAAAATATGATTGGTCAAACAATTCTACATTATAAGATCCTCGAGAAATTAGGTGAAGGTGGAATGGGAGAAGTATTCAAAGCGCAAGATACAAAGCTCGACCGTTTTGTTGCACTCAAGTTTCTTCCTTCCCAGCTTATCGCTTCAGAAGATGACAAAGCCAGGTTTATACAGGAAGCAAAAGCTGCATCGGCAATGAATCATCCTAATGTTTGCACGATTTATGATATACAGGAAAACGATGGACAACTTTTTATTGTGATGGAATTTGTTGAAGGTAAAACTCTGAAGGATAAAAGAGATTCAATTTCAGAAAAACAAATCCTTGAGATAGGGATACAGGCTGCGGAAGGACTTGCTGCAGCCCACGAAAAAGGAATTGTTCACCGGGATATAAAACCCGAAAACATAATGATTCGCAAAGACGGAATTGCGCAGATAATGGATTTCGGGCTTGCGAAATTATATTCGGGCAGCGAGGTATCCCGTTTAACAAAAGCCGGCACAACAATGGGCACGATGGGATATATGTCTCCCGAGCAGGTGCAGGGACTTGATGTTGATCACAGGACAGATATTTTTTCACTCGGTGTTGTGTTGTATGAAATGTTTGCTGGTGAATCCCCTTTCAAAGGAATGCATGAAACGGCTATAATGTATGAGATAGTAAACGTAGATGCCCCTCCCCTTTCTTCTATTAAAGAAGGAATAGATCCTGCACTGGATGATATAATTTTAGAATGTTTAGAAAAAGATAAAGACGAAAGGTGTCAATCTGCAAAAGAACTTGCTAAGGATTTAAGAAAAATGAAAAAATCAACTGGCCACAGAAAAAGCAGAGTTTATAAGACACAAAGTTCTACAAAAGATAATAGCAATGTAAATACTAAATCAGGTGTGCTTGATAAAAATTTTAAAAGACGAATTTTTACAAACAAGGGTCCGTTGTCTATTATAACACTGATGGGGATTGCACTCCTGGCGACTATATATCTACTAATAAGTTCATCAAACAAGGTTCCTGAAAAACCGGAGTACGTTTCTATTAATATAAAAAAAAAGATGGTACTTAATGGTTTCACATCGTTTGCAATTTCACCTGATGGATCAAACTTAGTTTACAATACGGGGAAGAAAAAGGGCAATCTTTTCATCAGAAATATTGACTCTTATGATTCCAGACCTGTTCCGGGAACCGGGGAAATCATAACCGCATCCCCCTGCTTTTCGCCGGATGGAAAATGGCTGGCATTTATTTCCAATAATGGAATCTATAAGGTTCAAGTATCCGGGGGACCGGTAACAAATGTAGGTCATGTTCGTATTACAGGTTTAGCTTATTTATTCTGGGGCAACGATAATAATATATACTTCTCTGAAGGTCCTACTGGAGGAATATACAGGATAGCTTCAGATGGTGGAAAGGAAGAACTGGTTGCAAAACTCGATAACACATCAGGCCAGGTTAGTTATAGGTGGCCTGTACTCCTGCCGGATGGTAATAATCTGATGTTTACATCAGAATCTAACAATGAAATTGAAAGGTCCAGGATTCTTGTCAAATCATTAAAAAGCGGTAGGACAAAAGTATTGATTGACAATGCCCAATATGCTCAGTATATGAAAAATGGGTATATATTATTTATCAGGGAAAATAATTTATATGCCTCAAAAATTAATTTAGATGCAACTTCGTTGACAGGCCCGGTAATGTCTGTATTATCAAACGTAAAGTCGTTTACATTAACAGGTAAAGCTGAGTATAGTGTTTCGAATAACGGAACATTGGTTTACCTTGCAGGAAGCCCTATTATGAAGAACAGGAACCTTGTATGGGTTGACCACTCAGGTAAAATAATTAAAAGTACCGATCTGAAAATGCCCATTGAAGATTTCGACCTTTCTCCTGATGGTAAAAAAGTCGCGGTTACAGTACAGGGAATAATCTGGGGCATCTGGATTTACGACATAAAACGAAATACAATAACCAGGTTCACTTCAGGTTCGGATGACAGGGACCCTTTATGGACCCCGGATGGAAAAAATATTATTTATAATTCATTTCGTAACGGATATTATGGCTTGTATATATCCCCCATAACCAACAGCTCCGAAGAGAAATTGCTTGTAAAAAATAAATATTTTCTTAGTGCATCCGGTATTTCAAGTGACGGAAAATTTTTAGCATATAGTAAGGCAGATTCTCTTACAATGCACCCCTATGTTTTGGAGCTAAAAGGAAACAGGAAGTCAGAGCGGGTTAGTAATTCAAAATCATTTGAGCAGCAGCCGGTATTTTCCCCAAACAATAAATATTTAACTTATAATACTTATGAGAGCACAACTAATGTTTTTGTAGTTCCATTAAAATCACCGGGAAGTAAAGTTCTTATATCAACAAACGCATATGCTCCGTTTTGGTCAAATGACGGTAAAAAGCTCTATTACCTGGGGTCTGATTCAACCATGATGGAAGTACCAGTCAATATCAATAATGGATTCTCTGCAGGGACACCAAGAAAAATGTTTTCAGGCAACTTCTGGTTTAACGCAATTCGTGTTGCACAGGAAATCCCAGGTACAAACGAATTTATGATGATCAAACCTGATTCAACTAAAAATACAACTAATTCTTTTAATGTAATTTTTAATTGGAACCAGGAACTAAGAAGTAAATTAGCAAATGCAAACTAAGAACAAACAATTGATATAATTGTGTTTAAATAATCTCAAACAGTCAGATTACCTTCCGCTTTTACCTCGGCAGAGGTTATCATTTTTACCCCGGCATTTTTCATTTCTTCGAATGCTGCTTCCACATCTCCTTCGTGCTGGTAGATGCCTTCAACCGCATCCTTAATAACAATGGTCTCAAAACCGTATTTGATTGAATCAATTGCTGTTGTTTTAACGCAGTATTCAATTGTCAATCCGGCAATGTAAACAGTCTTTACTCCATTTTTTTTCAGATATTCGGCCAGGCTATCGTTTGTCGCCTCAAATGAAGAATACCCGTCGTCCACGTTACCGGTTCCTTTAATGAACACTTTATGAATGCGGTGTTCGTGAAGATCAGGATGAA
>Ga0209919_1000975_pt1 | contig 14209 bp, 13 predicted proteins | sample SalPon2A_C_D2_MG_FD_185721 | JGI IMG/M metagenome (GOLD analysis project Ga0209919, IMG submission 185721) | Soil microbial communities from South San Francisco under conditions of wetland restoration - Salt Pond MetaG R2A_C_D2_MG (SPAdes)... | ecosystem: Environmental > Terrestrial > Soil >... | reverse complement strand
GGATACATCTGATAGTTCATCAAATTCAGACGATGAAGTAGAAATTGATATTTAGGACAGCATAAATGAAATTTAAAACTTCAAACGAACCTTTAGCAGCATTCAGCTATTCATCTTTAACAGATATAGTGATGTTGTTATTAATATTCTTTTTGCTTACATCTCAATTTGTTATTCAAACGGGAGTAAAGGTAAAATTGCCCGGTTCCAAAACTAATGAGAAATCCGCTCCATCTTCACTTATAGTTACTGTAACGGCAGGAGGAGCTGTTTATGTAGGGCAGGAACAGGTTGGAATTGAGCAACTGGCAGCAAAGCTAAGTGTTGTAAAAAATAATCAACCTGAGAACAACCTTATAATACGCGCTGATAAAACAGTTGCGGTAGATCTTATCATAAAAGTTATTGATGCTGCTAAAACAAGTGGAATTGATAAGTTCACCATTCAAACTCAAAAAGAAAAACTTTGATCCAATCTGCCTGAAAAAGATTAGTTAAAATGAATTTCAATTATAAAACAATAAAAAAGATTTCAGTTTCAGCATCAGTAATATTCCACGTTATTCTCTTCGTTGTTCTCTTCTTTTATAATTTTACAATTGAGTATCCCTCAACAGAATATGTTGAACTTTCCTTTGGTACATCGGGCAAACAGGGCTCTTCCGGTAATATTGGATCTCAGGTAAACCAGGTTGAAGAACTTTCTAAGAAGGAAGATAAGAAAGAGACTAAGGATAAAAGTAAAATTGTAAAAGAGGTTAAATTACCGGAATCCAAAAACACCTCAGATGAAAACATAATAAAACCTGCTGATAAGGATAAGAAGAAGACTGAAACCTCAATAGAAGAAAGCAAGTTAAAAACTAATTCTAAAGTAACAGCCGTTGGCAAAGGGAACAAAGCCAAAGGTAGTGGAAGTTTTGGTTATGATATTGATTGGGGCGGACAGGGACAAAGGAAAATTTATAGTTTTACTTTGCCGGAATATCCGGCAGGGGTTGATAAAGAAATTGATATCAGGCTTAGGTTTACTATTCTACCAGATGGAACCGTCGGAAATATCTTCCCATTAATAAAAGCTGATACCCGGCTTGAAAATGCAGCTATAAATTCATTAAGGCAGTGGAGATTTGAAGGTCTGAACCCATCACAAAAACAGGTTGAACAGGTAGCAGTTATTGTGTTCCCTTATCGGCTGAAGTAGACTCTTCCTTGTAATAAAACCTGTAAAAGAAATATTCTGCAATTGTTAGTATTGATAGTGAAAATGCATCTCGGTTGAATTCCTTTCCAAAACCCTGGGGTGTTAAAATCAATTTTGCTATTATTCCAGTAACAGACCAACCAACCGCAAATAAAACACCAATTAGTGCAAGATTTATATATCCGCTTGAGAGATTTTCATCTTGCCATTTTTTTGTAAAAATAATTAGTGCAAAAATTATATGAATGAAGAAAATAACTGCAGATATCATTTTATTGAGATGTCTTTTTATTTTGAATCATCATACCTAACAATCCACCAACTATTCCGAAAATCGCATCAATAAATAGATTGCTGAACAGAATTGCAATTGTATATAAAAGAGAAAATCCGGTTGCTTTTATTTGCTGTGCCATAGTTTTCAAAAGGGAAAAAGTTTGATCCCATATATCACCCAGATTTAAATTTCTCATCGCAATTTCTGTTTGTGGTAAACTTTCAACAAAATCATTTGAATGAGCAATTAATGTTATTAAAACATCAAACGCAGTAGAAAATAATGCTGCAAATATTCCGGTCATCAGTCCAAAAACCAGTGCAGTTTTGGAAGATATCGGAGGCTCCGCCTTGTTGATTCTTTGTTCAAGAATCAATGCAAACCACGCTGCTGCTGGTATAACAATACAACAGCCAATGGTTTTGATACCGGGGATGGTAGAAATTACAGCTGCTGCAAAACCACAAACAAGAGGAGGAAGAAATTTATTAGAATTCATTTATCTCGTTTAATTCCTTAAATAAAAAATTTTCAATTGAAGCTAAAATATAAACAATTGCGACAGAACCGAAAAGTATTCCTGTAGAAAATGCCAACCATTTAGTATAATAATAAACTCCTACGGTATATAGGATAACATCGAGAGCCATCGGGATACAAGAAATAAAAAAATATTTTAAGGGAATATTTATTCTTCTGACAAAGAATATTAATCCTGCTACACTAAAAAGTGCACCAATGTAAATCCCGGAACATCTTGCACAAACAAGTAAATGCAAATTATTAATTTCAAAAGTTTTATAATCAATTTGGTGGCAGACACCGGAGTAAATTTGTTTCAAAAATGGATAAAGAACTATCGTGCTATTACCAGGGAAGAAAGCATTAAAGGAGAATCCGGCACACCAGAGTAATAAAAAAGAAAAAACAATTATCCTGAACAATCTGAAGTGAACTGAAAAAACTTTGGGGATTTGTCTTAATGCTCCTGTCATTTCAGGTCTTTTTAAAAATCATTATCTCATTTTTAACAAGAACATAAAGTTTGTTGCCTGCAATCAGGCTGCTGACAAAAACATTTCTGGGGGATCCTATCAAAACAACTTTTTGAAGTTCAGGCATCCGGGATGGTAATTGAGCTGAATAAATATTTTGCAGACTATTAGTTACAAAATTATTCCCTACAATGTTAAGATTAATAAAATTTTCATCAAGATTTAGAATCTTAATTCCGCTGCCAAACTGGTCAAAAATTAAAAGTCTGCGGTCATCAAGCACGTAAATATTATTTGCTGAAGAAACAGCGAGTTTTTTAGGATTTGTTAGCGAAAATGCTCCGGCATCAAATCCCCCGAAGTCTTGTACATATTGTCCAAAAAGGTTGAACTTTACAACTCTCTTATTTTCAGAATCAAGAATATAAAGATCACCCTGGTTCGAGGTAGCACAACTCAGCGGATAGCCGAACCGCTCAGCGGAATTTTCATTATTTCTTGTAAATAATTGTGAAATATAATTCAGGTCTTTATCAAATCTCTCAATTCTGTTATTATTTTTATCGCAGACATAAACGTTGAGTGGTGTGGCAAAAACATCCGAAGGAAAGTCAAAAGTAGATTCCGTCCAGCCATATCCGCCTGCATCTTTTAAAATATTACCAAGAGTATCAAGTTTAGTGACTTCATCAGAACCTGTATCAGTTACATAGAAAAAGCCCGAAGAGGAAAGAGAAAACCCTGAGGCATTTCTGAAATTGCCAATAGATCCCTGGTAGACAAACTGTTGGGGAAAAATATTAAATGCTAAAATCAGGCTTAAAATTACAGCGGATCGAAATTTCATAAAACTCTTAAATTGAAATAAAATCATATAGAATATAGTGAAAGAATTTAATTTTAGGTAATAAAAGCATATTTTATACCTGAAAACTTTGAAATTTAAGAATTCATCAGTAATTTTACATCCAGAAAAAATTGTCCCGTGGTGTAACTGGCAACACGTCGCACTCTGGATGCGAAGAGTTCAGGTTCGACCCCTGACGGGACAACAAAAGGATGATGGGAAATGTAAGATGGCTGATGTAATTTACATTTAACGTCATCCTTTTTATTTTGTATATAGGCGCGTTCGTCTAGTGGCTTAGGACGCCGCCCTCTCAAGGCGGAGATCACGGGTTCGAATCCCGTACGCGCTACTACATTTTCTATTCAGTATTTACCTTCCAAATAATAGATTAAAATTAATTATATTAAGAAATAATAAATGCAAATTGCAAAATGAAACGATTTGAAAAACATATTTTTATCTGTGAAAATAAGAGACCGGACGGCCATCCGAGAGGATGCTGCCTGGATAAAGGTAGTGCCGATGTTAGGGCTCTTTTCAAAAAAAGGTTGAAAGAGTTGGGATTAAAAGCGGAAGTAAGGGCAAATGCAGCGGGTTGTCTCGATGCATGTGAATTTGGTGTAACAGTTCTTGTGTATCCGGAGCAGATTTGGTATGGCGGAGTAAATATAGATGATGTCGAAGAAATAATTCAAAGTCATATTATAAATGATATTCCGGTAAAAAGATTAATGATTCAGGATAAGAGATTTAACAGAGATGACGTTAAAAGCTGAAAAGACATATGCTAAAAATATATTTGATCTTTTAAAAAGAGAGTATCCCGATGTAGGTTGTGCTCTTGATTACAAAGACCCTTTCCAATTATTAATCTCAACTATTTTATCTGCTCAGTGCACGGATGAAAGAGTAAACATTGTTACGAAGGATCTGTATAAAAAATATAAAAAACCGGGGGACTTTCTAAAAGTTTCAAATGCAGAACTTGAAAAAGATATTTATTCAACAGGATTTTACAGGCAAAAGACTAAAAGCATAAAGAAATGTTGTGAAATATTAGTTAACGATTATAAGGGAAAAGTCCCGTCGGATTTTGAGGCTTTAACAAAACTTCCCGGTGTTGGAAGGAAAACAGCTTCTGTTGTTGCGGGTAATGGATTTGGAATTCCGGCTATTGCAGTTGATACTCATGTAAAAAGACTTTCAAATTTGCTGGGATTTATTAAATCAAACGACCCTGAAAAAATAGAATTTAAATTACGGGAACTATTGCCTGAAGATGACTGGATAAATTCTTCTCATTACCTGGCAACACACGGACGAAATATTTGTATTGCAAATCGTCCTAAATGTTTACAATGTGTACTAGCTAATATTTGCCCATCTTTTAATCCGGTGCAAAAATAATTTTTAATAATATATGGTAGAATAATTATGAGTGATATAACAAGAGACAGAGAACAATGCCTTGCGATATTAAAAGAATATACAAAAAGTGACAGTCTGCAAAAACATGCCTTTGCAGTTGAAACTTGTGTACGTGCTTATGCTGAAAAATTTAATGAGGATGTCCAATATTGGGGTAACGTAGCTTTACTCCATGACTTTGATTATGAAATGTTTCCTACCGAAGAAGAACATCCATTTAAAGGTTCTGAAATTCTGAAAGAGAAAGGATTTGATGAAGAATTCAGGAATTCAATTTTATCACATGCTAATTATTCTGGTGTTCCAAGAAATAACACGTTGCGAAAAGTTTTATTTGCTTGTGATGAACTTGCCGGATTTATTACGGCGGTGACATATGTTCGTCCGAGTAAGACAATTGATGAGGTTGCTGTAAAATCTGTAAAGAAAAAATTAAAAGACAAAGCATTTGCCCGGTCAGTTAGCAGGGAGGATATTTCTAACGGTGCCGAAGAACTTGGAATTCCTTTAGATGAACATATTCAGTTTTGTATTAATGCAATGAAGAATAATAAAGAAATATTGGGATTGTAAATGGTTGGACATACAGTAGAAAATTTTAAATTACCAGATCAGAATGGACAAAATTTTGATCTGTATGAAAATCTTGATAAAAATATTTTATTAATTTTTTATCCTAAAGACAATTCCCGAGTTTGCACCAGGCAATTAGATAGTTATCAGAAAAACATAGAGCTGTTTGAGAATAAAAATATTAGAATAATTGGAATAAATATTGACAATTTAGATTCGCACAAGAATTTTTGCGAAGAAATCGGGATCGGGTTTCCTTTATTAGTGGATGAAAATAAGGATATTAGCAGATTATTTGGTGCTTTAAATTTTTTAGGAATGAATAAAAGAAAAGTTATTCTTATCGGCACTGACAAAAAGATTCTCTATGAAGAGAATGTATCCTATTTGAATTATCCGACTTCTGAGGATTTGTTAAGAAAGTTTGAATTTTTAAATATTTAATAAAATACTTGACTATATAGTGCTTCTGTGGCTAAATTTCGGCTGATTATTAAGGAGGTTACCAGAGATTTTTTGCTACAAAGAAAGGGATTTGTTACAGAAGTTAGATTAAATTAATACTGTAACATATAATTGAGAATAAGGAATAAATGAAGAGCAAAATCTCAGTAATCTTAATAGTTTTACTTTCCGCTTCGCTTTTTGCACAGAGCGATATCAAAATTATTTCTTCCAGCAGAAATTCATTAACTATTGAGTACACACCAAGTTTTTCCGATTCTTCTTACCTGAATATTAATAATGAAAATTATTTTAATACAGGTTTGGTTAATGGTTATTTCCAAAATCAAAATAATTTTGGAATGCCGGCCGTTCCCGTCCGTTTAATTAATGTCGGTGTACCTGCGGAGTTTGGAAATACTATCCAGGTTCTTAGCTCTTCCTTTAAGGAAATGAGAGGAAAAGTTGCGCCCATTCCTACTCCTGTAAATGGAAATGGGATTAATAATTCAAGCAATATTATAAGTGAAAAATATTATTCTCAAAACCCGGATGATGAGCTGGTTACTTTTGGTAATTATGGCTTAATGCGAAATGTGCCAACTCAGTCCATTGTTATTTCGCCTGTTAAATTTTATCCGGGACAAAATAAAATCCATCTTTATACTAAAATCATTTTTAGAATAAATTTCAGTAATAACCAGTCGTATTCATCAAAACCAGCGTCTGACTTGCTAAATGGTGCACTGGTAAATTATGACGTAGCAAAATTCTGGACATCTAAAAGTAATAGGCTCAAGAAAGCTGTTTTTAATAGTGTCCTTTCAACCGGCAAGTGGGTTAGATTTGAAGCGCCTGAAGAAGGTATCTATAAAATAACCAAATCTATGCTCACATCTTTTGGCATTGATGCAAATTCAATTGATCCCCGCACAATCAAAATTTATAATAATGGGGGAAAGGTTCTTCCAGAAAATCCTGCCGACCCAAGGCCATCTGATTTACAGGAAAATGCAATTATAGTTGTTGGCGAAAATGACGGCAGTTTTGATGATAGCGACTATATCCTTTTTTATGGCAGAGGAAATAATTTCTGGGATTATGATAAACAGAGCAAAACTATAAAAAGATATTTCCATCCTTATTCTGATAAAAATTATTTCTGGATTACTGCAGGCGGTGCAACAGGCAAAAGGCTACAGAATCAGTCTAGTGTTAATAATGGATCACCATATGTTCAAACACAAACAAAAGCTTTTGCAAGCTGGGAAGAAGATAAAAAGAATATTGGGCAAACCGGCCGTGATTATTACGGTGATGTTTTTACACAGTCAAATCCTTCTGTAACATACACAAATAAGCTTGATGGCAGGATTGATGCAACTCCGGTTACTTATAAATTCAGATTTGCAGATGCATCTCCTGGAAATATAGGAATTCAATTAGCAGAAAATAATAACCAGATATTTTCCGGCTTTTTGAGTGGTTATGGCTCTTCCGATTATTATAAGGGAACCGTGTCTTCTTATTCAGCTTCTTTTTCTGGGACTTTACCTGAAAACAGAAGTGTACTTAAATTTACAATTACACCTTCATCTACAACCACTACAGGCTATCTGGATTATTTTGAAATTTATTATGAGAGGAATCTGACAGCCGCTGGCGACAATCTTTTATTCTTTTCAAAGGATACTTCTTCAGTAATTGAATATCGTCTTTCAGGTTTTACTTCTTCTAATATTAAAGTCTTTAATGTAACCGATTATGCAAACGTAAAACTTATCTCAAATCCTTTGGTACTAAGCGGCGGTAATTTTTATTTCCAGGCAAATGAATCATTAGGCAGTGTTGCTAAGTATTATGCAGAGGGGAGTGATAATTTTAAAACTCCGGTAAACCCTGAAGTGATTTCAAATTCAAATTTACACGGTAATTCAATAGGTGCTAAATTTATAATAATAACACCTACAGAATTTGATGCTGCTGCAAACAGATTGAAGACTTACAGAGAAACCCAATCAAAGATAAAATTGTCTACGCTGGTCGTCAATATAAATGATATTTACAATGAATTTTCTGACGGTATGGTAGATGTTACTGCAATACGTGATTATATAAAATATGCTTACGATAACTGGCAGACTAAACCCGAATATGTACTGTTTTTTGGTAAAGGAACTTATGATTATAAAAATGTTGAAGGTTTTAATAATAATTACATTCCTCCCTATGAAACACCGGAATCTTTGGCAGAAATACAATCTTACTGTACCGATGATTATTATGTAAAAGTAAGCGGGAATGATAATTTTGTTGATCTTGCCTCCGGCAGAATTACCGTACAAAGTTTGCAGGAAGCCAATGATGCGGTAGATAAAATTATTCAATATGAAACTAACAGCGAAAACGGGACCTGGAGAAATTTAATCACATTGGTCGCTGATGACGGCTATACCGGTTTGGATCATCATTATGAAGGACCGGAACACACAGCTCCTTCAGAATATCTTGCAAACAATATTATTCCTGGTTCCTTTGATCTGAAGAAAATTTATATGGCTGCTTATCCTGCAGTGGTTACCGGAACCGGATATGTGATGCCGACTGTTAACACTGCTATTATTGACGCTATAAATGAAGGTACGTTGATTCTAAATTATGTAGGTCATGGCAGCCCATCTCAGTGGGCGCAGGAAGATGTTTTTGATGTATCAAATTCATTTTCGCAGCTTCATAACAGTAAGTTTTTCTTTCTGACTGCAGCTACGTGCGATTTTGGATATTATGATAAACCTGATCTTACAAGCGCAGCGGAATTGCTGCTTTTTATGAAAAATGCAGGTTGTATTGGATCATTTACTGCATCAAGATTGGTTTATTCATCTTTGAACCATTCACTAATGTACCAATTCTTTAAAGATTTGCTTAATTCAAAAAGAGATACGCTTAATTTAAGTATCCCTGTTGGCAAATCGATCTTTATTACAAAACAGGTTTATAGTGGTGTTAATGATCAAAAATACCATATAATTGGTGATCCTACTCTAAGATTAGTAATGCCTGAATTTTCTGCAAAAATCGACTCAATTAATGGAAATAAAATAAATCCTGCTCAGGCAGATGTACAAATAAAGGCATTGAGCAATACCAGGATTTTTGGTAGCGTTGTTAAACCAGATTCCACTGAGTGGAGTGATTTTAGCGGGGAAGGTATTCTTACAATTTTTGATTCTCAAAGAACCGTTCCTCTTCCTCAAATAGGTAATTATCCTATTACTTTACAAGGTGGTGTTATTTTCAGAGGAAGGGTTTCAATTACTAACGGAAAATTTTCTACTAACTTTGTTGTTCCCAAAGATATTTCCTATGAAAATAAAAATGGTAAAGTTATTCTTTACTTCTTCGGAAATAATGTTGATGGACTGGGCTACACAAATAAAATTATTGTGGGCGGAACTGATACTACAACTGTAAATGATGGCAAAGGCCCGGTAATTGAAATTTTCTTTGATAATACGAATTTCAGAAATGCTTCTCTGGTAAATTCTAACACAAAGTTGCTTGTTAAATTATCTGATGAAACAGGATTGAATACCACAGGAACCGGAGTTGGGCACAAATTTGTTGGTATATTGAATGATCAGGAAAATGATCCGATAGATTTTACAAATTATTTTACAAGTGATCTTAATTCTAACGGGAAAGCAGGAGAGATAAATTATCCGTTTTCAAATCTTGCCTCGGGTCAATATAAACTGGAAGTAAAAGCCTGGGATGTTTTCAATAATTTTTCAAATGTGGAAACTTATTTTAGCGTTGTTGGGGATAGTCAGTTAGTAATAAGAGATGTATATAATTATCCAAATCCCTTTGCTGATAAAACTACCTTTACTTTTCAGCAAAATTTGAACAAATTATTGGATCTGAAAATTAAGATTTACACTATTGCCGGCAGGTTAATACGCCAAATTAATAAAAACAATGTAAATGAAAAATTTGTAAAAGTAGACTGGGATGGTCGTGATCAGGATGGCTCTCCTATTGCAAATGGTACCTATTTATACAAAATTCTCGTTCGTACAACTGATGGCACCTTTAATAAGAGTGTTTTGGGTAAATTAGCCATTATCAGATAGGCACAATTATTGTTATTATTTTAGTAAAAAAATGAGGCTTTTTATAGGAAACTGATACCAATTCAAATATAATTTGAAGAGACTAAATAAGGTATAAGTACAATTTAATGGAGGTTCGATAAATGAAAGTTTTAGCAAAACTACTGATGATATTGATACTTTTGGGAGTTTTTCAAAAAGTATCATTTGCACAGGGTGGTGAATCTGCGGTTCCTTTCCTGTTATTAGCACCAGATTCCCGTGCCGGTGGTTTGGGTGAATCCGGATCCGGACTTGCGGATAATTCTGCGGCTATATTCTGGAATCCTGCTGGTATTGCTTTCTTGACAGGAAATGAAGTCAGCATTACTCATAGTAACTGGCTGCCACAATTTAATCTTGATTTATTTTATGATTACCTGACCTACAGACAATATGTAGAAAGTCTTGATGGAAGTATTACTGCAAGTGTCACCTATATGAATTTTGGAGAATTTGTGAGGACAGGTCCTGATTCACCGGATCAGTTAGGGACATTCAGGTCCTTTGATGCGGCCTTGACTGTGGGATATGCAACAAAGCTAAGCAGTGACTGGGGCCTTGGTTTTAACTTCAGAGTAATTCACAGTAGACTTTCCGATCAGCCCACAGCTGCTGAACAGGGAAGTGGAGTGGCTACATCAGTTAGTTTTGATATAGCTACAATGTGGAGACCATCAAATTTTGATATCCCATTACTTGGTAATTTAGGAAATCGATTTAGTATGGGTGCTAATCTTAGTAATCTCGGTCCAAAGATTTATTACATTGATAGAGCCCAGGCAGATCCGATTCCGACTAATTTTAGATTAGGAATTGCCTACCAAGTATTTAAAGATGATTATAACTCTTTGATGTATACTCTTGATTTTAGTAAACTTTTGGTTGATAAAGATAGTACCGGTTCGAAAGATTTTTATCAAGCTATATTTACTGCATGGGGTGCTAAACCATTTTTCAGATCAATGGATTATTCAATGGGTCTTGAATATTGGTACGGACAGCCCGGAGATTTTCTTTTTGCTCTGAGAACAGGATTCTTTTATGAAGATCCTTCTTATGGTAATAGAAAGTTTGTTACTTTCGGTGCCGGTATAAGATATGATATTTATGGATTTGATTTCAGCTACATTACTACGTCAATATTCAAAGGCGGTGCAAATCATCCGTTGTCAGATACTCTCAGGTTCAGCGTATCAATCGGGTGGGGGCAGGTTGCTGATCAGACAAGAGGCTTGCCAAGAGGAATATAAACTTTCATGAGATATCTTCTTGTTGTTTTTACTGTAATACTCGGATTGGGTAGTGTGACTGCCCAATCTTTTAAAGGTAAGTTGCAAGCTTCTCCGGTGTACCAGGCAAGGAAAATTAGTGCTAATTCGGATACACTTCGCATACTTGCAGTGATGGCTGATTTCCAGACTGACAGGGATGGTACTACTTTTGGTAATGGGAAATTTGGTTCAATTTACTCGCAAGATTACGGCCAGGATATTTTAGATCCATTGCCTCACGATAAAAATTATTTTGAATCACACCTTCTTTTTGTAAAAAATTATTTTCAGAAAGTTTCCAAAGGAAAGCTTGTAATTGAATACACGGTTTTACCAGGTATTGTAACTGTATCAAAGACGATGAGAAATTACTCCCCTCCAAGCTCCTCAGATGATTTTACCCTGTTGGCTGATTATACGAAAGAGGTTTGGAGGTTAGCTGATAGTTCAAATCCGGGATTTGATTTTTCAAAGTTCAATGTGTTTACAATTTTTCATGCCGGAGTAGGAAGAGATATTGCAATACCCGGTACATTGGGGAATGAACACAATCTTCCTTCAATATATTTTGGTGCTGATTTATATAAGAAAATTTACGGAAGTTCCTTTAATGGATTTTCAGTACAGAATGGTGCATTCAACATTACAAACACTATAGTTATGCCGGAAACTGAAAGCAGGGAAGTTTCAAATGGACTTAATACTGTATTTTTCCAATTAACAATTAATGGTTTGTTTGCTGCTAATATTGGCAGCGCATTGGGAGTGCCTGATTTGTTTAATACCAAGACAGGCGAAAGCGCTATAGGCAGGTTTGGTTTGATGGACCCGCAGGCATTTTTCTCCTACCAGGGAATATTCCCACCTGAACCCTCACCGTGGGTTAAAATTCGACTTGGGTGGGCACAACCCGTTACCTTAAGTCCGGGAAATTATAAAAATCTAAATGTTGTTGCTGATCTGGCTGCTACAATGACAGACACAGTTATTTTAAAAGTACCAATAAACTCTAAAGAATATTATCTGGTTGAAAATAGAAATCGTGATGTGAATAAAGATGGAGAGACAGTTACTTATATTTCAAATGGAAATGTGTTAACAAAATCTTTTGCTGCTGATTCCGATAAATTTTCAAGTTATGATGTTAGCGATATTAATGGAGTTGTTACAGATGTGGATGAATATGATTGGGGTCTGCCCGGAAGCGGAATTCTAATTTGGCATATTGATGAAAACATTATTGACGATAATCTAACTGATAATTCTATAAATGCCGGTGCTAAAAAAGGTGTATTTGTAGAAGAGGCAGATGGCGTACGGGATATAGGACAAAAATTTTACGATATTTTTGGTGATGAGGTAATTCTTGATGGTACTGCTGAAGATTTCTGGTTTAAATCTAATCCTGCACCGGAGTTTTATAAAAATAAATTTTCCCCTTATACAAAGCCAAGTAGTAATGCAAATTCAGGTGCAAACAGTTTGCTAACAATCTCTGACTTTTCTGATATTTCAAACAAGATGAGTTTTGATGTTGCTTACGGTGACTCTGTAATTAAATCTCTGTTTGCAAATAAAATTAACTTAACCGGAACAATAAATAAATTAAGTGTTTTACAGGATAGCAGTAATTCTAAATTTGGGATCCTGGATAATTTAGCTCTTGAAATTTTTAATAACCAGGGCAATCTTGTAAATACAATTAACTCCTTCTCTGTATTTAAGCCCGCAACCTTTACTGATGGTGGGTATACATTTTTTGTCGGATCAGACTCTTCAAAGTTAAATTTATATGTCGAGCATAATGGGCTGTTACAAATTAATTCTGGCGTACAATTGGTCTCAAAAGCCACTGCCCCCCCGGTAATAAGGTCATTGCAACCAAATCAGTACCAGGCAGTAATTGGTGCAACAAATGGTAAAATTTATATTTATAATATTCCAAATCCCCCGGTTGCATTACCCAAACTTCAGGACAGCATAAGTGTTTTCCAAAATCCTATTAAGAAAATTGCCCTTGATGGAAGTTACTTCTCTGCGATTTCAGGAGATATGTTTTATGATTCTAATGGCAACCAGGTATCACTTGGCAGTACGGGAATGGACCTTGCCTTGACTAAAAACGCAGCAGGGAAATATATTTCGATCGTTTCAGTTCAAAATAGAATCTACATTATCAGTGAAGGTAAAATCCAATCTGAATATAAAATCCAGAATGAAAACTGGGCGGCTAATAATACAAGTTTTGCAATAGCCGATTTGAAAAATGACGGAAACAATTACATAATATTTCCTGATAACAATAAAATTGTTGCTGTAAATATTAATGGGGCTTCAGCCGATAATTTCTCATTTTCAGATCCGCTTGGCATTGGTTTTAAGGGGATTCCCTTGGCAGCTGATTTTGAAGGTGATTCTAAATCAGAAATTATTGGGTCAACTATTGATGGAAGAATTTTCGCAATTGACGGTGGTACAGGAAATGTCGTAAATGGTTTCCCGCTATCAGTTGGTACAACCTTAAGTACAACTCCGGTTCTTTTTAAAAATGATAATAAAATATCTCTGGCTGTCATAAATAAAGATAAATATTTTTATTCCTGGACAATCGGTTTAACTGAAGGGGAAAAATATTGGTCATCCGAAAATGGAGATAATATGAACTCCTCTTTTGTCGGAGCAGCAAATCGGCAGAATTATATAAATAAGTTTTTCCCGCTCGATCGTGCTTATAATTATCCGAATCCGGTTTATGGGAATACAACAAACATCCGGTATTATGTCTCGGAAGATTCTCAAATAGACATTAAAATTTTTGATATAGCCGGAAGTTTTGTAGACGAGCTGAAGGATTTTGCACAGGGTGGGCTTGATCACGAAACTGTCTGGAATGTTTCAAAAGTTCAGAGCGGAATTTATCTTGCCCGAATTCAGGCAAATGGTGTTAGTGGTAAATCAGAAAATAAAATTATTAAAATTGCAGTGGTAAAATAATACCTGAATTAAAATT
>Ga0209919_1000973_pt1 | contig 14219 bp, 10 predicted proteins | sample SalPon2A_C_D2_MG_FD_185721 | JGI IMG/M metagenome (GOLD analysis project Ga0209919, IMG submission 185721) | Soil microbial communities from South San Francisco under conditions of wetland restoration - Salt Pond MetaG R2A_C_D2_MG (SPAdes)... | ecosystem: Environmental > Terrestrial > Soil >... | reverse complement strand
CTTCTTAAAGACATCCATAGCTTCCGCAGCAGGAGCGGCAAGCGTGCTGTCTGCGTCAAACTTGTTGGCCCAAACTCCGGAGCCCCACATGAAGTTTCCAGTTGCTCCGCGGGAAAGAATCGCCGTGACGACGTGGCCGTTCCGCATGTATATGGAAAGCCCCACAAACCGATGGCGCAACCCCAAACTGCCAGGGATGGCGTTGAAGGATTTCCCCGCCATGGTTGTGGAGAAATTCGGTTTGCACCATGTTGAGCTGCTTTCCTATCACTTTCCCTCCACGGAGAGATCCTACCTGCGGGAACTGCGTGCGGCCGTCGAAAAGGCCGGATCCCACATCGTCAACATCCCGGTGGGCGGGGAGGCGAGCTTTTACGATCCTTTTGCCGTGAAGCGGCAGGAGGCCGTCGATTATGGAAAAAAGTGGATTGATGTTGCCGGGGCAGTCGGCTCGCCGAGCGTCCGCCTGCACATTGCTGGGGTGAAGGGCGTTGCGCCGGATGCCGGCCGCGCCGCTGAAAGCCTGAAGCGAGTGGCCGCCTACGGTGCCGAGCGCAACATTATGGTGACCCTTGAGAATGATGACCTGGTGACGGAAGATGCGTTCTTTGTCGTGCGGGTCATCGACAAAGTTGGCAATCCCTACCTCCGTGCGTTGCCGGATTTCGCCAATTCCATGTTGAGTGGGAACGCGGCCTTCAACTATGACGCTCTCACGTTGATGTTCCGACATGCCTACAACATTTCGCACATGAAGGATTCCGAAGTGGGCGACGGTGATAAGCTCTACACGGTTAACGTGGCCAGGATTTTCAAGATTGCCAAGGCTGCGAATTACCGGGGTTACTATTCCCTGGAATGGGAAGGGCGCGGCGGACCTTACCAAGGCGTCAGCAAGCTGCTGGCAGAAACCCTGCGGTACCTCACCTAAACATTACCGTGGTCGGCCCAGGGCGGCCATTGAAATGCTTGTCTGCCCGGACTATGTTCTCTGAACCAGTAAAGTCAGAAGTCGTCGTTTGAGAACGTATAGAGCTCCTGCCTACAGTGGAGAGACCAAAATGAAAAAGACATTTATGCGTGACGGTTTGCGAAGACTTGTGGTGCGTGCTTGGAAAACAACGCGCCCAGGGGAGAGTTTCCCATCCGGAATCATGATCCTGACCGTGTTTCTGCTGCTGATTTGTGCGGGGACCGGTCTGGCGCAGCAGCAGGACGTGAACTATGACGAATCGAAAGTGCCGGCTTACACCCTTCCCAATCCGCTGGTGATGACGAACGGGCGGAGAGTAACAAGTGCCCGGATGTGGATGGAGAAACGCCGTCCCCAGCTCCTGAAGCTTTTTGAGACGAATGAATACGGGTTCAGCCCCGGCCGCCCTAAAGGAATGACGTTCCAGGTGGTTTCCGTGGATAAGAACGCTTTGGGCGGCAAGGCCACCAGGAAAGAGGTCTTGATCAACTTTAGCGGGAAAAAGGAAGGGCCAAAGATGCGCCTCCTTATCTACCTGCCGAATGACGTGCCAAGACCGGTGCCGATGTTTCTGGGATTGAACTTTGGCGGCAATCAGACTGTTTCTTCAGATCCGGGCATTACCATCAACAGTGGATGGATGAGGGATGGTTGGGGCGTTGTGAATCATCACGCGACGGAGGCCTCGCGGGGCGTCAATGCCTGCCGGTGGCAGCTGCAGAAGATACTTGCCCGCGGTTATGGGCTGGCCACCGCATATTACGGTGACATCGAACCGGATTTCAATGGAGGAATTCGCCAGAGCGTGCGTGCGCTTTATTTGCGTCCGGGACAGTTGGAGCCGCCGGCTGATGGCTGGGGGGCAATTGGGGCGTGGGCCTGGGGCCTGAGCCGCGCCATGGACTACCTGGAGACAGACAAAGACGTAGACGCACACCGTGTGGCAGTAGTGGGACATTCCCGGTTGGGTAAGACCGCCCTCTGGGCAGGAGCGCAGGATACGCGATTTGCGCTTGTGATTTCCAATGATTCCGGCGAGGGCGGGGCGGCACTCAGCCGGCGATGGTTTGGCGAAACCGTAAGGTCCATCAACACGAGTTTCCCTTGGTGGTTCTGCCAGAATTTCAGGAAGTATAACAATGACGTCAACGCGCTGCCGATGGACCAGCACGAACTGCTCGCCCTTATTGCTCCGCGGCCTGTCTACATCGCGACCGCGGCAGGTGACCTGTGGGCTGACCCGCGGGGCATGTTTCTGGCGGCAAAGGCCGCTGATCCCGTGTATCGGCTGCTGGGGACGGACGGCTTGGGTGCCCTCAAGATGCCCGGAATCGGCCAGCCCGTGATGACAACCATCGGCTTTCATCTGCGTTGTGGACCCCACAATGTTACGGCCTATGATTGGGATCAATTCCTCAATTTTGCCGATAAGCATATGAAGGAGCGATAATGGGTGCATATTGTGATGAAATGATTGAAGCATTGCTTCTCATCTGCTAACCTTTCCGTTTCGTCTTATGGCTACCCCGTGCAGAAAATGTGGGGCAACGAAGACAGAACGTACTCATCACGGCTTTCTGTATTCACTTGCTCGTAAATGTGGATATCGGTTGCGGATCTGTTCCCGTTGTCGCCGCCGGCGACTGTTGCGCCTTGACGAAGACCCTGATGCGCCCGTTCCACCACGCAGGGGCAGGTTTTTGGCCGCACTGCGACTTTCGCCTGTGCCGGGCACCACCAACGGCGGATCGCTGATCCCCAGATGTCCACGATGCGGGGGAGCTGACCTTCAAAGATCGAAGCGCCGATGGCATGAACGCTTTACTCGCCGCCCTCCCATGGTAAGGTGCCGCGCCTGTCAAAGCCGTTTCCCTTTGTCTTACATTTAACAAGCTGGCAGGAGACACCGTTCGAATCTTCCAAGGACCGCATTGGGGTCTTATTTTCGGCAACAATCTATGTCTGGTCACAATGGACCAAATCGTGTTACACCATCGAACATGGCGGGGCGTTCTGTAAACCAGCGCATTGCAGCCTCGGCCGGCATTGTAATGGCAAGCATTCTTGCCAGCCGGCTGCTGGGCTTTTTGCGCGAATGGGCCGTCGCTCACCAATTTGGCTCCAGCGCTGTTACGGATGCTTATTACACGGCCTTCACTCTGCCGGATTTCGTCAACTATCTGGTTGCCGGGGCTTCGCTGAGCATCACCTTTATTCCCGTTTTTGCCAAATATATCGCGGAGGAGAATGAAGAAGAGGGATGGCACGTCTTTTCCACTGTGATTACGGTGATGGTTCTCTTCTTGCTGGTCCTGGTGACCGTGGGAGAATTCTTCGCCCCTCAACTTTTGCACGTGATTGCTCCCGGATTCAACCCAGCGGAAAAAGCGCACACAGTCTTCCTGACCCGGTTGATGATGCCGGCGCAAATCTTTTTTTTCCTCGGCAGCATTCTCAGCGCCGTCCAGTACGCGAAGGGCCGGTTTGTCACCCCTTCGTTCGCTCCGGTTATTTATAATCTCGGAATCATTCTAGGCGGGTTTCTTCTGGCCTCCACCATCGGTATCACAGGGTTTTCCGTTGGGGTCCTGGTGGGAGCGTTTGCCGGCAATTTTCTTCTTCAGGTTTTCGGCGCCCGCCGGGTTGGTGCGCGGTTTACGCCGAACCTCAATGTCCGGCATCCGGGCTTCCGGATGTTCATCAAGCTGGCGATTCCCATCATGCTGGGGCTCTCCGTGGTTTTCTCCGATGACTGGATCATCCGCTGGTTCGGGTCGTATCTGGTTCCTGCGTCGATCACCTGGCTGAGCTATGCCAAGTTCCTGATGCGGGTGCCGCTGGGTGTGATCGGGCAGGCTGTGGGTGTGGCTTCATTTCCTTTTCTTGCTCAGCTCTATGCTGAAAAGAAGTACGACGAACTCAACCGTACTTTGAACACAACTCTGAAAGGATTGCTGCTGATGATCGTGCCGGTTTCGGCCCTGACGATTGCCATGAACCGGCCGCTGGTGTTCTTCGTGTTCTCCCATACGCGCCTTAACGTGCATGACCTGAATGCGACAGCAGCCGCACTGGCCCTTTTCTCGATCAGCATGTTTGCCTGGGGTGCGCAAAGCATCCTGGCGCGGGGATTCTACGCCGGACGCAACACCCTTCGGCCGGCGGTGATTGGCACCATCATAACTTTCCTGAGCCTGCCGGTTTACTGGCTCCTTGTGAAGCCCATGCAGTTCAGAGGTCTTGCCCTCGCCAGCACCATCGGCATATCCGCCTATGCCATGGTTCTCTTTGTTTCCCTTTACCGCTCTACGGCGAATAAGGCGACACTGGAGATGGTGGGGTTCTTCCTGAGGATTGCGGGGGCGTCAGCGGTTGGAGCTGCGGGGGCCTTTGAGGTTGTGCGCTGGATCGAGGTTCGGACAAACTGGCAAAACACATTGGGAGCGTTCGTCATTCTGATTGCGGCCACGCCGGTGGGCCTGATTCTTACGGGGCTTGTAGCAAGACTTCTGCGCATCCGCGAGATGAATGACTACCTGAAGTCCATCCCGGTGTTTTCCAGGCTGCGCCGCACCCATGGTTAGGCCTAAAGCCAGCTTTGCACCAGCCGGTTTCCGTCCCGTTATTTCCCGATACAAAAGCGGGAAAAGATCATCCCAAGGATGTCTTCAACGTCGGTGGCGCCGGTCAGCGCGTCCAGCGGCCGCAGCGCGTCATAGAGATCGAGAAGCAGCATTTCGTGGTGCATCCGTTCCCCGGCCGCCTGTCTGCACCGCTCGAGCGCTGTGAGCGATTCCTGAAGAAGTTGCTGGTGCCGCAGGTTAGTCACCAGTTCGCCTTCGACTCCGGGGTCGTTTCCTGTGCCGACGGCCTGCATGATCTTTTCGCGCAGTTCCTCGATGCCTTGTCCGGTCAGAGCTGAAGTTACAACGATCTCCGCGGGACCGGATGCTCCTCCATCTTCCGCCAGGATAGCCTGCTCGATGGCGCTTCGGCTGGTACGTTCCGGCAGGTCGGCCTTATTGGTGACCACCAGCATTGATCCCATGCGGCGTGTTTTGTGGAGCAGATCGCTATCCTCATCGCTCCAGTCCTGCGACGTGTCTACCACCAGCAGGCGAAGGTCGGAATCGGCCATCGCCTGGTGAGTCCGTTCCACGCCGATCTTTTCCACAGCGTCCGCCGTAGTTCGAATGCCTGCCGTGTCTACAAGGTGGAGCGGAATGCCGTTGATCGAAGCGGTCTCGGTCACCAGGTCTCTTGTGGTGCCGGGAATCTCCGTCACTATCGCGCGGTCGGTATTCAGCAGACGGTTGAACAGGCTTGACTTGCCAACGTTCGGCCGGCCAACTACGGAAAGGCTGAGCCCTTCGCGAACAATTCTGCCATAGGCAAAGCCCCGGACCATTTTTTCAAGATCGTCCCTTACCGAATCAAGGTGGCCCAGCAGGTCTGCCCATTCCATCACATCAATGTCATCGTCGGCGAAGTCGATACCTGCCTCGAGCCTGGCAATCAGATCCAGCAGAGCCAGCTTGTGCGGTTTCAGACGGGCTGAAAGCGAACCCCCAAGCTGCGTGGCGGCCACGCGAGCCTGGTAAAGGGTGCGCGAATCGACCAGGTCCTGAATGGCCTCAGCCTGGGTGATATCGATGCGCCCGTTCAGGAAGGCACGCATGGCAAACTCGCCCGGCTCAGCCGCCCGCGCGCCTCGGTCAAGACAGCATTGCACCAGATGCCGCAGGATTACGGGAGACCCGTGGCAGGAAATCTCCACCACGTCTTCGCCAGTATAAGAATGCGGCCGGCGGTAGAAAGTAACCACGACTTCATCAAGAATTTTTTTGTTCTGGGGATCGATGAACTTTCCCAAAGTCGATCGCTGCACTTCAATCGGTATTCTTGCGGGCCGCACCAATTGCGAAGTGATCTCGACTGCCTGCCCACCTGACAGGCGCACGACACCGATTCCGCCGCGGCCCGGTGGGGTGGCAATGGCCACGATGGTGTCTTCTTTCATCATGCTGGAGCCTGCGGGTGCTTCAGGAAGGGGATGCGGCGGGATAGATGACGACTTTTCGGGACGGGCCTGCGCCTTCGCTCATCGTTTTCACTGAGGCTTCATCCTTGAGCGCCAGGTGAACTATGCGCCGTTCGCGCGAACTCATAGGGGTCAGGTGAAACGGGCTCCCGGTTTCCACCGCCTGGCGGGCCGCCATCTGCGCTGTCAACTTCAGTTCTTCGGTCCGGACCTGCCGCCAGTCTTTGCAGTCAAAGCTGATTCTCCCGTAAAGATCGTCATCCACATGCACAGCTTTCAGGACAACGTATTCAAGGGCATCCAGCAGGGCGGCATTCTTCTCCAGCAGCAGGTCGGAGTCAGGCCCCTCAAAATCGAAGACGACCCCCGGAACAGTGGATTCGTCTCCGGCAGCATCAAATTTTCGCACCGTTGATTTGAGGTCGAAACCTCCACACTGGATGATCTGTCCCACAAGAGACTCGATCTCCGCCAGATAATGATCCTCGGTTTGCTCAGATGAAATTGGTATTGTCATAAGTTCAACTCACTATGCCTTGGCCTCAGCGGCCTTTCCCGGTTCCAGTGGCGGCCGCTTCGGAGTGATGAAGCGGTTAATGAAGAGTTGCTGTCCAATCCCGACCATGTTCGCTGCCAGGAAGTAAAGCACCAGCCCGCTGGCCAGATGGATAAACATGAAACCGAACACAAGCGGCATGATGTACATCATACGCTTCTGCTTCGGGTCGGTCATCATCATTGGCGTCATCTTCTGCATGAAGAACATGCTCACGATCATGATGATCACCAGAATCGGAACCGAATGACCCATAATATGGAAAGTATCGGGCTGTGACAAGTCCTTTATCCATAAGATCCACGGCGCGTGGCGAAACGCAAAAGGCGTTTCCAGGGACTCATAAAATCCATAGAGGATGGGCAATTGCGGCAGCATGGGCAGGCATCCTCCGAGCGGATTGATCCCGTGTTCCTGGTATATCTTCATTACTTCCTGGTTCATCTTCGCCTTGCGAGGATCATTGAACTTATATTGCTTATAGCGGTCCTGAATGCTCTTCACCAGCGGTGCAACGCGTTGCATCTCCTGCGCGGAGCGGATGCTCTTGAGCTTCAGCGGGAACAGGGCCATGTTCAGGAAGATGGTCAGAATTACAATTGCCCAGCCGTAATTGTGCACCCAGTTGTCATAGATGTATCGCAGACCAAGAAACAGTGGTTTGGCGATGATGCTGAACCAGCCGAAATCCACCAGCCCCGTCAGCGGGGGATGTGTAGCATCCAGAACGTCCAGTGACTTGGGGGCGACGAACAGACTGAATTTCACAGGTTGCGCCACGGAGCTGCCCAGTTCCATATATCCGGCTTTGGGCAGCTCTTTCTTGTTCCAGTTTTCGGGCTTCCATGTTGAGTGTCCTGCACCGAAAATCTCGTCAGACGATTCAGGAAAGAAGATTCCGGCGAAGTATCGGTCTTCGATCCCGGCAAAATTCAGCGGGCCGGACTTCGTTAGTTCATTCTCGATTTTGTGGAGGTCGGTAGTGTCAAGCTTGCCGTTGGCTTCATAGGCCACCTTGCTCTGGGCGAAATGTTCTTCCTCAGGGACCGAATGGTCGCCAAATCCTCCAACCCAGGCTACCTTTACGGGAACGTATTGCTGGTTACGGGCCACGCTTACGCTGGCCTTCACCGTGTAATCCGACCCAAAAGTGAACTTCTTCTGCACCTGTACGTGGCCGTCACTGTAAGTGAATTCCAGTGTTGCCGGAGCGTGCAGGGTGGTGCCGGAGGGCTGCGCTGCATAAAGCGCATTGTTCACTTTCTGATTCAGCGAATCGTCTGTTGTCCTCAGGCTCATCGGGTATCCGAGCTGTTTGCTGGCTGCGGTGTTCACCACATCGAGAGGCTTGCCTTTGGCATCGTCATACTTCTTGAGGATCCAGCTCTTTACCACGCCGCCCCTGGTAGAAAAGGTGATCCGGTAAAGATTGCTCTCAACCACGATATCCTGGGCCTGCTTTCCTTCCAACACCGGAATCTGCGGAGGAGGGGGGACCTTGGGGGCCTCTGGTTTGGCGGCAGCTTGCTGCGTTGCTTTCTCTCCCGCTGCCTGCTGGGACGCTGCCTGCTGGGCGCCGGATGATGATTTCTTCGGCGGAGGCGGAGTGGTGACAAACATGACTCGCCATATCAGGAGCAAGACAAATGACAAGGCGAACGCAATAATGACCCTTTTTTCGTTGTCCATGGATGAAAGGCTTTCTGTTTAACTCTCCGGTCCCTGCGCCACCGGTCCGTTACGGAACCGGATCGTACCCGTGGCCGCCCCAGGGACGGCAGCTTAGCAGCCTGCGAACCGCCAGCCGCGTTCCTTTCCACGCACCCCACTTTGCCACCGCTTCATACGCATAGGCCGAACAGGATGGATAATAGCGGCACGACGAGGGAATGACGGGTGAAAGACAAACTTGATAGAAGCGAATCGACCCCAGCAGCAACAACCTCAGCGCGTATGCCCCTCCTTGGAAGATGAGCCCGGTGGCTTGGCGGGAAAAAGGCGCAGCAGTTCCCGTTCGAGAGCGGAATAAGCGACCGTTGCGGCTCCAGGACGCGGGTTCAGGACAATGTCCCATCCGCCCGGCAGTTCCCGTCTGTGGAGCCGAAAAACTTCCCTCATCCGCCGCTTGATGCGGTTCCTCAACACGGCTGTGCCCAGACGTTTGGGCACCGTGATGCCCAAGCGCGTTTCGGCCAGCCCGTTCGGTCGGTAAAAGACGGTGCATAGCGATGCACTTCGGCGCTGCCCCTGCTTGTAAACCCGTTGAAAATCCAATCGACGGAGCAGCCGGTATTGCTTGGGGAAAGCAGCCGAATCGGGATTCACGGAGTCAGGCGATGGCGGCCCTTCCGGCGACGCCGCTTGATCACCTGGCGCCCTCCAGGGGTTTGCATGCGAACGCGGAATCCGTGTGTCTTGGCACGCCGACGCCGATTGGGTTGGTAAGTCCTCTTCAAAGCTCTGACTCCCTGTTAAGTTCGTGTCTCTAAAGCCTAAACACATACGATAACCTGCCGCTTCCAGCCAAGTCAAGCTATGGACGGGCCAAATCTCTGTAAGGTTCTGGGTTGTGGCGGCCTGGTGCAGGGCAGGGAGAGATGGCGCCCCCAAAGCGCAGCACCAGTTTCCTGTTTCTACCGCCGCGGGCCACGCCAGCCATTCCGGCGGAAATTGCCCGCCTCGCAAGCCTTGATGCAGCCTGATTTCTGTTAGAATAACCGAAGTTCAGGCGTTGCGCTTCACGCGCGGACTGAAACGGACGGGTAGGGAAGACGCATCTCCCGTCAGATCCGAGCCCTGAGGATTCCACCTGCGATATCGGCTACTTCAGAGAATGGACAGGCACACACAAATCGTGACCGGGAGGAAGGCTTGAAAGCAGACTGTCCCGATTGTCGTGTCCTCTCCACGACGCTTTTCCGGAGTCTTTCCGAGGAACAGGTCAAGAATTTTACCTGTATTTTCTGCCCAACTCACTACCGCAGGAATCAGATTCTGTTTTTTGAAGGCGGGGCCGCCCACCATCTTTTTGCGTTGAATGTCGGACTGGTCAAAATGGTGAAGTCACTGGAGAACGGCAAAGAACGCATCACCCGTATTCTTTTTCCCGGCGATCTCTTTGGCCTGGAAGCTCTAAGCCAGGAAAGGTATCCGGTGACGGCGGTCGTCCTTGAGGACTCGGAAATCTGTTCGGTTCCCCGTGAGCAGTTTTTCGTCTTCCTGCGTTCCAACCCGGACATTTCCATTGATATGATTCGCCTGCTGGTCAGCGAGATCGCCGAATCCCGCTCACAGATGACCAATATGAGTTTCAAAGATGCGCGGACGCGTTTGGCTACGTTTGTGCTCTCGCTGATTTCAGCCGATGCAGAAAACTCCTCGAACTCGTGTTCACTGACGCTGCCGCTTACAAGCCAGGAAGTTGCAGAAATTCTGGAATTGTCTCCGGAAACTGTGAGCCGGACCTGGCGCGCCTTGCGCCAGGAAGGCCTGATCGAAAAGCGGGGCCGCCACCTCATCATCCAGAATTTGCGGGCCCTCGAGGCAACCGCAAGACGCTGAGTCCCTCCCAGCAGTTACAAGTTTCCCTCAAACCAACCCATTATTCCCACCACAAAAAACAATTACAAAACCGGTGATTGACGTGGGTCATGTTGAAGTCTGACGGATGTCATCGACGACCCCCTTCTTTTCGCATAAACATAACCCTTCGTCGTCGGTCTTGGGGGTTAGCAACATCAGGTCATCGCGGAATTCAGCCTGTCGTTAATCTGACTTGGCTTTGAACAGCGGGGCGCAGGCCCGCGATGTGGTTTTTTTATAGCACTGCTGGAACGGATTGGGGCTTAATGATACGTTTCCGAATGACCCGGGCCATTGTTTTCTTCCTTTTTTTAGGGTTTGTGTTTGGTGCCTCCAAAACGACCTTAACTGAGACCCGGCCGGCGCGCTCTCTCCCTTCCATCATTTTTGTTGAAGCTCCCACCGTTGCGGCAGGAGCGTTGGTGGACCGTTTCCCCCGGGGAAGCCATCTGGCGCGCCTCGTGCCCGGAGCTTCATCTGGTTCTGTCACCAACCTGACTCCGGAATTCTTTGCCGCAGCCGATCCGAGAGTTTCTCCTGATGCGTCAAAGGTCCTTTTTGCCGGACGAAAGAAACGTGCGTCCCGGTGGCAAATCTGGGAGATGAATGCGGATGGTTCAGCTAAACACCAGCTCTCGCATTGTCCCGGGGACTGCCTTCAACCCGCCTTTCTTCCTCGAAACCAGATTGTGTTTACCATGGTCGCCGGTGGAGGAACGCAACAGACCTCGGCCATCTATGTTGCGCAGGCGAATGGCGCCGGCGCCCATCCCATCACTTTTGGCCCGGGCAATTTTCAAGTTGAAACCGTTCTGCACAGCGGCCGGATTCTTGTTTCGGCAAAGTCAGTGCTGGTCGGCGGCCGCCAGGGCAGTGATTCCCGCATGTTCTACACATTGCGGACGGACGGTTCTGGCCTTAGTCCGTTTCGCTGGAACAGCGCGCCGGATGTTGTCCGGACCGGTGCGACGGAACTGGACGACGGCACCGTGCTGTTTGTGAAGAAGCCGGACCCACACGGCCGCGTCACCGGCGCAGAGCTTGCATGGGTTCGGCCAGGAGCCTTGCACAATTCGGTGATTACCCCCGCGGGTTCCGCTTACTGGTCAGCCCATGCGCTAGACGGAAACCACCTGGTAGTGGCTAAGGCGAACACGAACACGGCGCCGGGAGGAAAATTCGGGCTCTATGTTTTCAACCTTAAAACACGAAAAGTTGAGCAAACCATCTATCGCAGCCCAAAGTTTTCAGGGGTCGAGGCTGTTCCCCTGGAGAAGCGTCCGGCTCCCCTCAAATACTTTAGTATCCTCCACCCAGACCGGGACTATGGACGTGTTATCTGTCTGAACTCCTATTTGTCGGCTGATTCGCCACGCGGGCGCCTGGCGGGCCATATTGCAAAAGTCCGGGTCATCGCCCTGCAGCCGGACCATCACACTGAACGAAGTCTCGGAGAGGCTCCTGTGGAGAGCGACGGTTCCTTTTATATTAAGGTCCCTGCCGATCGGCCCATCCGCTTCGAATTGCTGAGTGCAAAAGGGGCTGTCATCCATGAACAGAAAAGCTGGATTTGGGCGCGAAACGGCGAAGACGTGCCCTGCCTGGGCTGCCATGAAAGCAAAGCTCTTGTTCCCAGCGACCACTGGCCCCTGGCGCTGAAACGTTCGGGTGCGCCGGTTCCCGTGGGATTGCCTTCCAAAACACTAACGGCGCGACACTGAGGAGAACATGAGGATTTCTCGAAGACAATTCGTCAGCCTGGCTGCAGCGGCTGGGCCACTCTGGGCGGCGCAGGGACTTCTGGGACGTGCTCTTCCCTCGCAGTCTGCCACAGCGTCTCCGCTCCCTCAATTTGTGGACGTCACCGCGAAATCCGGCATCAACTTCAAACACTCCTTTGGTGAAAAGGAACTGAGCTCCATCATGGAAGGCACGGGCTCGGGCTGTGCTTGGCTTGATTACAACAACGACGGCCTGCTTGACCTTTACGTGGTCAACGGCCGCTATGTCGAGGGTCTCACCAATCATTCCGCCCCCGACGGCAAGGACGCCACCAATCATCTCTATCGCAACAACGGCGACGGCACTTTCACCGACGTCACTAGCCAGGCCGGTGTGGGTGGCAAAGGAATGGGGGTGGGCGTAACGGTTGGAGACTTTGACAACGACGGCCACATTGACATTTACGTTACCAACTACAATTCCGCCATCCTTTACCACAACAATGGCGACGGAACGTTTACTGACGTCACGGCGGAGGCGGGCGTTGACAATCCATTTTTCGGAACTGGCGCGGCCTTTCTGGATTACGACCGCGACGGGCGTCTCGATCTGTTTGTTGGAAACTATTTGAAGTTCGTTCCCACCTACCGGCAGTTTTACAGTGCCAAACACTATCCTGGCCCGTTGGGCTACGATCCCGAGTTCAGCCGACTGTTTCACAACAACGGCAACGGCACTTTCACGGACGTTTCCCACGAGTCGGGGATTGCCCGCCAGGCGGGCCGGGCTATGGGAATCACCGTCGGGGATTACGACAACGATGGCTGGCCGGACATTTATGTGGCCAATGATACGATGCCGAGCTTTCTCTACCACAACAATCACAACGGCACGTTCACGAACGTTGCCGTGGACGTCAATGTCGCTTATGGGCAGAACGGTGAAGCAACCACCGCCATGGGACCTATCTTTGGCGATTATGACAACGATGGGTGGCAGGACCTGTTTGTTTCCGATGCGAATTTTCACCGCCTCTATCACAATCCCGGCAAGCCTGGCGGCTTTTTTGAGGACATGACCAATGAGGCCGGCATCGGTGAGATATCCGGCCAGTACACGGGCTGGGGCGACGGCTTCTTCGATTTCGATAATGACGGCTGGAAAGATATCTTCATCGTCAACGGCGGTCTGACTTGGCTGATTCCCATGGAAAGTGCACTGTTGCGGAACAACGGCAACATGACTTTTTCCGACGTTTCTACCCAGTCCGGCAGCTTCTTTGAAAAGCGGCACGTCAGCCGCGGGGCCGCTTTCGGTGACTACGACAATGACGGATACCTGGACGCGTTCATTACCACGCTGGGTAGCAAGGGCATTCTGCTCCATAACACTCCACCGGCAGGCGAGGGCAACCATTGGCTGACGGTGAAGTTGGTGGGGACTCGAAGCAATCGCGACGGCTTTGGTGCAAGCCTGGAAGCCGTAGCAGGGAGCTCGCAACAATATGCTCAGTCGGTTTCGGGGAGCGGCTACCTTTCGCAAAGTGATCCGCGGCCGCACTTTGGCTTGGGCCAACACACCGAAGTGGACAAGCTGACCATTCGCTGGCCCAGCGGTACCGTCCAGACGCTTGAACACGTTAAGGCTGACCAGATTCTGACTGTGAAAGAACCGGCGGGTCCTGAGCACGCCGCAAGCATGAATAAGAGCAAGTGACTATGGGTTTGGAGAACAGAGAAGTCAAAACAAACCGGAGCCGGTCATTCCTTTGGAAGATAGCGATTGTTGCTTTGCTGGCCACGGCCGGGTTGGGATTGCGCGGACTCTCGGTCAAAGCCTCGTCGTGGAACACGGGTTGGAACTCCAACAGTCGCTATCTGGACCCGGTGGCCCTTGCACTATCGCCGGGCGGCAAGCGGCTCTACGTGGTTTGCGAAGGGCTCAATCGCGTGCTTGTCGTGAACACGCATACCCGCCAGGTCACCGGGACCGTCAAGGTTGGCCGCAAGCCTGAAGGTATTGCGGTTTCTCCGAATGGGAAGAAGATTTACGTCACTAACGAATGGAGCAATACGGTCAGCGAAATTGACGCCGATTCTTTACAGGTGATTCGAACGTTGAAAACTGGCTGGGACCCGGTGGGAGTCACCACCGACCGGGCAGGAAAGTTCCTCTATACGGCGAATACGCTGGGTGATGATATTTCGGTCATCAATCTTTCAACCGGCAAAGAAATCAAGCGCCTCGCCGCCGGGCATTTCCCCGAGTATGTTGCCCTCTCGCGCAATGGGAAATGGGTCTACGTCTCAAACGTTCTGGCGCGCATTGCGCCTCCCGATGTGCCG
>Ga0209919_1000972_pt1 | contig 14221 bp, 17 predicted proteins | sample SalPon2A_C_D2_MG_FD_185721 | JGI IMG/M metagenome (GOLD analysis project Ga0209919, IMG submission 185721) | Soil microbial communities from South San Francisco under conditions of wetland restoration - Salt Pond MetaG R2A_C_D2_MG (SPAdes)... | ecosystem: Environmental > Terrestrial > Soil >... | reverse complement strand
GTTCAGGCCTAACCCGGCAGTCGAGAGGGACGCTTCGCGGCTTTGCCGCTCGCGCCCCTCCCCCTCACTTTTACGTTAGCTGACCGCAATGGGGAGAACGTCATCTAGCTGGCTACCGCTTGACGCTTTGATGTTATAACGCTATGATGCCTCTACTTCACGAAATAGGTAGAACGTGATGAGCGAGACATCGAAGCGGTCTACGGTTTATTTTGACCCTCAGTTACACACTGCGCTGCGGCTGAAGGCGGCTCATACGCACCGTTCCCTTTCGGACATCGTCAATGATGCGGTTCGTGCTGCATTGGCTGAGGACCAGGAAGATCTGGCGGCGTTCGATAAGCGAATCTCCGAGCCAACAATGAGCTATGAGGCTTTGCTGAACGATTTGAAGGCCCATGGCAAGCTATAAGCTTGTATTCAAGAAGTCTGTCTCGAAGGATCTTCAGCCAATTCCAAACAAAGAGGTGGTCCGTATTCTTCGGCGCATGGAAGCACTGCAGGAGGATCCTCGCCCGGTTGGCAGCGAAAAGCTGTCTGGGCAAGAGCGCTACCGCATTAGACAAGGTGCATACCGAATCATTTATGAAGTGGCAGATGGGCTTCTTGTCGTGACGGTTGTGAAGGTGGGTCACCGGAAACATGTCTACAAGCGCAGCTAACCATGCCATGCAGTTGACGCTCCTGTCGTCGCGCAACTGATGGCTGGCGTTGGGTAAGATACATTGATCCAGTGAGACGAGGAAAAGGATTCATGAAAATGTCACGAGTTGGTTTCTTCTGTGTAGCGAAAATCATGGCGGCACTTCTGCTTTTATACAGTTCGATGGCGTTTGCACAAACTCCGCAAGAACGCGTTCATGCGATGTCCCACAACGTCATGCCCTTCGACATGTCAAAGACGATCCACATTTTTAAGATGACGGAGTCCGGGGGTATCGAGCGGATCGTCGTCAGGGACACCCGTTTTGCTGACCAGATTCCGCTTATACGGCGTCATCTGGAGCATGAGGCGCGCAAGTTTCAGCGCGGTGACTACTCCGATCCCGCCAAATTGCATGGCTCCGATATGCCGGGGCTTAAGGAGCTCGAGGCCAATGCCTCGCAAATCAGTATTTCATACTCGGAACTCCCCAAAGGCGCTCAAATAACCTTCAAAACCAAGAGCCTGCGATTGCTGACGGCCATACACCGATGGTTCGGTGCCCAGCTCTCCGAACACGGTGCCGATGCCAAGGCAGAGTGAAGCGTTGGCCCAACCAGGCGCTCCAGCCGACGCTCATACCTCGCGTGGCCGAGCTTGGGCGTTAGCTACTTGAAACGGAGTTTTCGATGAATCCGCACAGTGATGAAAAAATAGTGGACTCGTGGAAGAAGAATGTGCCTCAGTGGACTGCGGCGGTGCGGGCGGGTCGAATTGAGAGCCGCAAACTGATCACCGATAAGGCGGTAGTCGAGGCCGTGTTGAGTCATTCCCCCGAATCAGTCCTCGATATTGGCTGTGGCGAGGGCTGGCTCATTCGTGAACTTGCTCCCCGGGTGAGTCATCTGGTGGGGGTTGATGCCGTTTCCGATCTGATCAAGCAGGCAGAAGCTGGCGGCGGCGGTCATTTTCTTGTCGCATCCTACGAAGCGGTCGCGCGGGGTGCGATCAAGGGAGTGTTCGATATCGTCGTTTGCAATTTCTCGCTTCTAGGCAAGGAGTCGGTCGAGACGCTGTTCAGCGCTATCACGGCGTTTCTGAAACCTGGTGGAGTATTTATCGTGCAAACACTCCATCCCATGTCTGCGATTGACATGCCTTACATCGACGGCTGGCGGGACGGCTCTTGGGCCGGGTTTGACTCAAATTTTATTGATCCAGCCCCTTGGTACTTCAGAACGCTCGAAAGCTGGATGACCCTGTTTTTGGCGAACGGGCTTCAAATACAAGAGGTGCGTGAGCCAATAAACCCCAAGACTCATAAACCTGCATCCATTCTTTTTACCGGAGCTAACAAGGCAATGCACGCGACAAGCGCGTGATTGCGGCGTTGGATTCTATGGGTCTTGCAGCTGTTGCATGCCCACAATTGGAATCGGAGCTTGCCGTCATGCAGTGTGCGCTTGAATCAAGAGACGTTCATTCCTTCGTGCGGCTCGAAGATCGTGAATGGTTCGTACACGACCAGCCTTGCGATCGTCGTCGCTTGCGCGGCTTGACGCGGCGTTAGTGCTCATGACAGTGGAGCTGGCGGGGTTCGTGGGGTTGCTGGCCGGAATGCTGGTGTTCAGCGCACTCCTGCGATGGGCGATTGCACTGGTGAAAACTTACAAGGATTATCGTATTGCTGCGGGCTATCCTCATCTCCAGCGGGCCAGACGTCCATGGATTTTCTTGTTTATGTTCGTGCTGCACTCGGGACCCTGGGTGCTCGCACTGACTGTATTCGGGGCGTTCGAAATCCTCACGAGCCCTTATCAGGTGTGGCACTCCTGGTTCATCGGCGGCTTCCTCTCCTACTGTGTCCTAATGGGGTGCTTGTTCATGTGGGCTCGCAAGAAACATAAACCTCGCAAGACCATCAAGCGCGAGGGGAATTAGAGTCGGGCAATCCGGGGCAGGTCGGGCGTTTTGCTCCGCAGAGGTTGGTATGCAAGGGCACAGCCTGGTGAAGAAAAAGCCGTGCCGCTTGACTGGCGCCGGTGCCGGGGTTCAGCCGATGGCGCGGCCAACGAAGAAGGTGATGGCGCCGGCGACGGCGCCGATCAGGAGCATGCGCACGGCGCTGTAGAAGGCGCTGCGGCCGGTGAACAGGCTGGTGGCGAGTCCCGCCCCTGCGAGGGCGATGGCGGCGAGCGCGAGCATCGCGATCAGTGCCGTCCGTCCCGTACCGAAGAAAAAGGGCAGCAGCGGCAGCACGGCACCCAGCCCGAAGGCGACGAAGGAGGCGTAGGCGGCGCGCCACGGCGAGCCCAGCGCGTCGGGGTCGAGGCCGAGTTCCTCGCGGGCCAGCGCGTCGAGCGCCTGCTCCGGCTGGGCGATGGTGTCGTCGGCGAGCTGGCGGGCGGCCTCCGGGTCCATGCCGCGGGCGGTGTAGATCAGCGCCAGCTCGGCGGCCTCTTCCTCGGGATACATCTCGAGCTCCTCGCGTTCGAGCCCGATCTGGTATTCGAACATCTCCCGCTGCGAGCGCATCGAGACGTATTCGCCGGCGGCCATCGAGGCGGCGCCCGCGATCAACCCGGCGACGCCGGTGAGCACGATCACCGAGCGGCTCATCCCGGCGCCGACCAGCCCGAGCAGCAGGCTGGTGTTGGACACCAGGCCGTCGTTGACGCCGAAGATCGCGGCGCGCAACCCGCCGCCGCGCTCGAGGCGATGGTGGAAGCTTTCCGGCGCGCCGGCACGCGCCGGCTGGGGATGGCTGGAGGGGGCGCTCGCGTTGCTGTAGACGGACAGGCCGCGCAGCTTCATCGCCGCGAGCATGCTCTTGAGCTGGGCCGGCGGCAGGCGTCGGATCAGCGCGGCGACGATGCGCGCGCGCAGGGTCGGATGGAAGGCGGGCACCATCGTGTCCTTGGCCTCGATGCGGCGCTCCCAGGCCACCGCCTGGCGCTCGGCCGCCACGGCGAGGTCGTTGAACAGCCGGGCCCGGTTCGGATTGTCGGCCTCGCGCTCGGCGAGGATGCGGTAGAGCCAGGCGGATTGGCGCTCCTCGTGCCAACCATTCAGTTCGGTGCTTTTTTTCATTCGTTGGCGACTCCGTGCGGCACGTGACCGGTGGCGACCAGGCCCGAGGCGCCCTCGCAGTGACGGCGCTGGTCGTCGAAGAAAATGTCGGCGCCGAAGGTCTTCAGGAACGGCGCCTTGTCGAGGCCGCCCAGGAACAGCGCCTCGTCGATGCGCACGTTCCAGTTCCGCAGGGTGCGGATGGCGCGTTCGTGGGCCGGTGCGGAGCGCGCGGTGACCAGCGCGGTGCGGATCGGGGAGTCGTTGATCGGGTAATCGGACTGGATGCGGTGCAGCGCGGAGAGGAAATTCTTGAACGGGCCGCCCGCCAGCGGTTCGTGCGCGGCACGGCGCTCGCTTTCGGTGAAGGCTTCGAGGCCGCCCTCGCGGAAAATGCGCTCGGCCTCGTCGGAAAACAGCACGGCATCGCCGTCGAAGGCGATGCGCAATTGCTCGCCGGGCGCGGGATCGACGCGGCGCGGGATGATGGTGGCGGCCGCGGTATGGGCCTCGAGCGCCCGCGCGACATCGGCCGGGTCGGCGGAGAGGAAAAGGTCCGCCGCGAAGGGCGTGACGTAGTGATAGGGCGAGCGGCCGTTGGTGAACGCGGCCTGGGTAATGTCGAGCCCGTGGTGCTCGATGGCACGGAAGATGCGCAGGCCGGTGTCGGCGCTGTTGTGCGAGAGCAGGATCACGTTCACCCGCCGATGCGTCTCGTCGTTCAGGCGCAGCAGTTTCTGCACCAGCGCGAAGGCGACGCCCGGTTCCAGCAACTCGTCCTCGTGCTCGATCTGGTAGCGGGCGTAGGCTTCCAGTCCCTGCTCGGTGTAGATGCGGTGGCTGTCCTCCAGGTCGAATAACGCGCGCGAGGAAATGGCGACGGTCAGTGCGCGTTCCGGCTGCGTTTCGCTTTGCGTGGAGGCTGTGTTCATATCGGCTCGGCTGTGTCTCAGGACTTGTAAAGTTCGGCGACGAAGCCGCTGGTGGAATTGGAGGCGCCCAGGTAAATATAGGTGCCGGATGCATTGTTGAACAAGTCGTTCAGGTCCTCGGTGTCGGTGAAGCCGAGACCGTTGACCGAACCCGCGCATACCGAGTTGCCGGTACTGCTGGCGCTCACTTTCAGCAGGTTGTAGCCGGCGATGACGCTCAGGGTGCCGTTGCCCGAGCAGCCATAGCCGTCGTTGAAACTGAAGCTGCCGTCGCTGTTGAGCGTGAGACTGATGGCAATCGAATTGCTGCCCCAGTAGTAGCCCTGGTAGGTGCCGGCCAGATTCGCAAGCGAGGGTACCTGTGTGGACAGGTCCTTGTGGGTGAGCGTGAAGCTGCCGCCGCCGGAGTCACCGCTCAGGATGCCGGTAATGTCGGTCACGGTGTTGCCGCTCGCATTGGCCTGCCCGGTGAGGGTGAAGCTGCGCTGGGTCTGTCCGTTGCTGAAGGTTTGTCCATAGGGCGGCCAGCCGGTCACCTTGTCGGTGAAATCTCCGTTCACGATCTTGCTCGGCAGCACGTAGAGGTTGCCGTTGACACCCCCGAAATAGGCATAATTGTCCGCCAGTATCGCGCCGTAGATCGCCACCGGGTTCGAGCCGTCGTTGGGGCTGTAAAAGCCGAAGTACACGCCCTGGGCGGTGGTGGTCGTATTGAAGAATTTGCAACCGCCGAGCAGGCCGGCGCCCAGGAGGACGATCACTGACACGCGAAGCAGGGTTTTGATGGGCACGGGCCGAGTCTCGCCGGTTTGGATTCAGGCTTACCAGCATAGAACATAAAGGCCCCGACGGTGAACATTCGCTGTCGCCGTCGGTCATACTATTCACCCAGCCCCCGTTCTTCCGGAGCAGACATGAATCCAATTCGTCCCCGCAGCAGCAATCCCGCGCTCCGCGCGCTCTCCTCCCGCGGCATACCGCAGGCGAAGGCGGGTGAGAGCGTGATGACTGTCGGCGGCACCATCAACAAGACCATCATGCTGGTGGCGCTGGTCGTTATCGGCGCGGCCTGGGTCTGGAGCCGTTACGCGGCGGCGTTGCCCGGCGGACTGGAGGCGGCCGCCGGGGCGATTTCGGGTTACCTCATCGCCGGGGTCATCGGCGGCCTGGCCGCGGCCGTGGTGACAGTGTTCAAGCCCACCTGGGCACGTGTGACGGGGCCCGCTTATGCCCTGCTGGAAGGCCTGGCGGTGGGCGGGATTTCGGCGCTGCTGAACAACCGCTATCCCGGCATCGTGATCGAGGCGGTGGGGCTGACCTTCGCCGTGATGACCGGCATGCTGGTGCTCTATCGCACCGGGCTCATCAAGGTCACGCCCGGGCTGCAGCGCGGGATCATGGCCGCCACCTTCGGTGTGTTCCTGTTTTACGGCGTGTCCTGGCTGCTCACCCTGTTTAACGTCGATACCTCGATGCTGTTCGCCCACTCCCGGTTGTCGATCATCATCAGCCTGGTGATCGTGGCCATCGCCGCCTTCAACCTGGTGCTCGATTTCCACTTCATCGACCAGGGCGCGCAGGCCGGCCTGCCCCGCTACATGGAGTGGTACCTGGCCTGGGGGCTGACCGTCACGCTGGTGTGGCTGTACCTGGAGTTGCTGCGGCTGCTCGCCTCGTCCCGCAGTAGCTAGGTTTCGGACCCGGGAGCGCCGGCGTTCCGCCGGCATACCCAACCTCCGTCATTCCGGACTCGATCCGGAATCCAGTATTAAGGCGAATCCCGATCTTTGGTCGGGATACAAATTTATGGCCCTTCCGGCGGACCTGCTTTCGTTTCGGCGAAAGTAGGCCAAGCCATCGTGCCGGGCGCTCGCGGCCCCAAGGCCTGTGGCCTTGGGGCTACCCGGCGATGCTCGCCCGCAACGGGCCGGTCGGCAACTCGGGCTACGCCGCATGCGGCGTAGCCCTCAGACACTCCTCCCTGTTCCCCCGTTGCGTGCTGCGCTTCTCGGCGCGGACGAACGGCACACCCGCGGAGAGAGTAACCTTTCGAATCCCCCTCCAGCTCCCCCTTCCTCGCTGCGCGAGCATAGGGGAGGGAAAGCCGGAATGACGAGGGGGGTAGGAGCGGCTTCAGCCGCGATTCTTCAGGGCACGCTCGAAGCGGGCCAGGGCTTCGTCAAGTACGGTGCGCGAACAGGCGAAGTTGAGGCGCACGAATCCGGGGGCGCCGAAGTCCGCCCCGTCCGACAGGCCGACGCCGTGGTGCTCCAGGTGGCGGGCCGGGTTTTCGATACCCGTGCCGCGCAGGTCCATCCAGTAGAGGTAGGTGCCCTCCGGCGCTACGGCGCGTATGCCCGGCAGTCCGGCGACTACGCTGGTGACGCGGTCGCGGTTGCCGCGCAGGTAATCGACCAGTTCGGCTTGCCAGGCCCAGCCGTCGCGGTAGGCGGTCTCGGCCGCCACGTAGGCCAGGGCGTTGACGTAGGGCAGGATGCCGTCGATGGCACGGCGGAACCGCTTCCTCAGGTCCGGGTCGGGGATGACCGCGCAGGCCAGGCCCAGGCCGGCCAGGTTGAACGTCTTGCTCGGCGCCAGCAGGGTGATGGTGCGTGCCGCCAACTCCGGCGACAACGCCGCGAAGGGCTGATGGGCGAGCCCGGGTTCGAGCACCAGGTCGGCGTGCAGCTCGTCGGAGACGACCAGCGTATCCTGAGCCAGCACACGCTCCCCGAGCGCTTCCAGTTCGCTTCGCGTGAAGACGCGTCCACCCGGGTTGTAGGGATTGCACAGGTAGAACAGGCGGCCGTCGTCGGCGAAGGCCTGCGCCAGGTCATCGAGGTCGAAACGCTGCAGGCCGGTATCGTCGGCCAGCATGGGAGCTTCGCGCAGGCCGCGGTCCATGTGCCCGGGGGCGGCCAGGAACGGGGGGTAAATCGGCGTGGTGCTGACGACGTTTCCACCGGGCTCGATCAACCGGCAGGCCGCGTGCAGTGCGGGAACCGAGCCCGGCAGCCACACCAGCCATTCGGGTTCGATGGCCCAGCCGTGACGGCTCAGCGCATAGTCGCGAAAGGCCTCGACGAGGCCGGCCGTGGCATGGGTGTAGCCGAAGATGCCGTGGGCGACGCGCGCCTGCAGGGCCGCGATCACGGGCGGGGGCGCGGCAAAGTCCATGTCCGCGACCCACAGCGGCAATATGTCCCGGTTGCCGTAGCGGTCCCACTTGACGCTCGCGGTGTGGCGGCGGTCCGACTCCGGGTTCAATCGCGTTCGATTTTCTCGTAGAGCTGGCTGACTATGTCGCCCTGGCGCGAATAGGGGTGCTCCCGGCGGGCCACCTCGATCCAGTCGTCGCGCTCGGCGGCCGTTTCGAACCAGCGCTCCGACGACCAGTCGGGGCCCAGCAGGTGCGGTGCCCGCATCGGATCGTCCGCGGGCATGGTGATCTTGACGCCGTATTTCTTGTCCACAACGAAAAACCTGTCCTTGACGGGGACAATTTTACTCCATAGCCGCCGCGCCTTCCTCATCGGGCAGGTCGCCGCCGAAGCGATAGGTCATGAGCAACGGCAACGGCACCATGATCAGCATCAAGGCCGACATGATCAGGAAATCGTTGTTGTAGCTGATCATCATCGACTGGCGGGTGATCTCGCCGTTCAGCATGGCGTATGCCACATCGCGCGGCACGGGGAAAAGATTCAGGAAACGCGACAGCCGTTCACTGTAGATCGTGAATTTCCCGGCAATCGCGGCATGGTTGACCTGCGTGTTGTGGCTGAGCAGGGTGAACACGATGGAAATGCCGATGCTCGAGCCGATATTTCGGATCAGGTTGAAAATGGGAGTGCCCTCGTTACGCAGCCTGGAGGGCAGCGTCGAGAACGCCACGGTTTGCAGCGGCACGAAAACCTGGCCGAGGCCGAGGCCCTGGAGGAAACCGGTCCAGACGATGTACCAGGGATCCACTTGCAGCGTCATCTGGCTCAGTGCGAACAGGGCGAACACGTTGAGCAGGATGCCCGTGAGGATGAGCAGTCGCGGGTCTACCCGGTTGATCAGGCGGCCCACCAGGATGGCGGCGAGCATCGCACCGAGCCCGCGGGGTGCCAGGATCAACCCGGTCGTGAATACCGGGAAGTCGAGCAGGTCCTGCATGAACGGCGGCAGCAGCGAAACGGTCGCGAGCAGCACCATGCCGAGCAGCAGCATCAGGATGCTGCCCATTGCGTAATTGCGGTCGCGGAACAGGCGCAGGCTGACGAAGGGGTGTTTCTTGAGGCTTGCGTACCAGGGGTAGATCCAGAGCAGGACAAAGGCCGCCGCCCCGCAGACGACGATTTCGGGCGAGGCAAACCAGTTCTTGACGTTGCCGCGATCGAGCATGAACTGCAAAGCGCCGATGCCGACGCCCAGGATGATAAAGCCGAGCAGGTCGAAATCCCGCGACCTGTCGCGCGGTTGTCGAGGCACGAAGTTCCAGATCATCAGCAGCGCGATAAAGCCGAGCGGGACGTTGATGAAAAAATTCCAGCGCCAGCTGTAGAATTCGGTGATGTAGCCGCCGATCGTCGGGCCGAGCACCGGGCCGACCACCACGCCCAGCGTGAAGATGGCCATGGCGGTGCCGTGGCGCTCGCGCGGATAAGTGTCGAGCAGGATGGCCTGGGCGAGGGGCACGAAAGCCGAGCCGAAGACGCCTTGCAGCGCACGTGCGGCGACCACTTCCGTAAAGTCCGTCGACGCGCCCACCATGAACGAGAACACCGCGAAGCCGGTCACGCATACGAGCAGCACCCGCCGGCGGCCGAAACGCTGGGCGAGCCAGCCCATGGCCGGGGTGGCCACGGCCGAGGCCACGATGAAAAAGGTCAGGACCAGCTTGATGTCGTCGAGGCTGACCCCGAAGCTGCCCTGCATGTGGGGCAGCGCCACATTGGCGATCGTCATGTCGATCACCTGCATCAACGCCGCGAGCATGACCGCGACAGTGATGGCCCCGCGATGTATATGCGGTTGCGTGTGGTCGTTCATCTTCGTCGTTTGATGCTTGGTGGCTTAGTGGCCGCCGACGTAGACGCTCACCTCGGCGCTCATGCCGGCGCGCAGCGCCGGTCCGGAGGCGGCATCGTCGATGTCGATCCGTACCGGAATGCGCTGCGTGACCTTGACCCAGTTCCCGGAGGCGTTTTGCGGCGGCAGCAGCGAGAAGATTTCCCCCGATCCAGGGCTGATGCTTGCGACCCGTCCCTTCCACTGGTGGTCGGGATAGGTGTCGACGGTGATCGTGACCGGCTGCCCCGGATGCAGGTTGGTGAGCGCCGTTTCCTTGAAATTCGCCTTGATCCAGAACTTCGCGGTTTCCACCAGGGGGAAGGCCGGCTGCCCGACGCCGAGGGTGTCGCCGGGACGCACCTCGACATGGCCGACGATGCCCGCCGCTGGTGCGCGCACCACGGTATCTTCAAGGTTCAACCGGGCCTGCTCGAGCGCAGCGGCGGCCTGCATGTAGTTCGAGTTTTTCTCCACCGGCTGGTCCGGGTCGCCGCCCAATTGGGCCACGACCTGGCTGCGCTCGGCTTCGAGCACCGTCACCTGCTGCCGCGCGCGGGTGAGCTGCGTGTTGAGGGCATCGAGGTGGGCATTGGTGATCACGCTTTTCTGCGCGAGCGGACCGTTGCGCTTGACCTCTCGCGCGAGGTACGCCACCTGGGATTTTTCGCTGTCGATCTGTGCGCTCAGGGCCCGGTATTTGGCCTTGAGCGAGCCCACCTGTGTGCGTGCGGTCGCCAACTGGGCCTGCGCCGCGTCCACGGCGGCCTGGTAGGAGGACGGATCGAGCCTGAGCAGCACGTCCCCCTTGGCAACCTTTTCGTTGTCGTCCACCGGAACGGCGGTTACCCGACCCGCTACGCGCGGGCTCACCTTGACAATGTGGGCTTCCACGAAGGCATCGTTGGTACTGACGTAGCCGCGGTGGCTGAGGTACCAGGTCAGCCCCCCCGCAAGCAGGGCCAGCGGGCCGAGTATCATCAATGCCACGCGCAAGCGCCGCAGCCAGGGCCGTGGCTGGGATTGTTCTTCGGCCATCCGCCTCGCTCCATTAATGGAATAGACCGTCTAGTCTAAATAAATAGGCTTTACCAGTCAATATGGCCTGATAATACAAGCACTTGTTATCGGGTAACCCTGCCTATAAAATAGACTGAACAGTCCATATTCATATTTGGAGAAGCAGGTGAAGACGAGATTACTGGCAACGCTGGCCCTGTTTGCCGGCGCGGCGGTCAGCCTGCACGCGGGAGCGGAAACGCTGGATCAGGCGCTGGCCGATGCCTACCAGACCAACCCGCAATTGCAGGCTGCCCGTGCCGGGCAAAGCGCGACGCAAAAGGACATCAGTGCCGCCAGGGATCGCTGGTATCCCAGCCTCGGGTTGACCGGCGGCGTGGGTCGCGACAGGACCTCGGGAAATATCACCTTCCTGCCGGGGCCACCCTTCAGCGACACGCTGGACCAGAGCCACATCGGTGTCCGGCTGGATCAGCCCATCTGGCAAGGGGGCACGATTACGGCCGGGATTCATGTCGCCGAAGACAAGGCCTCGGCGGCCCATGCCACGACCCGGGCCCGCGAGGCGGCGGTGCTGCTGCGGGCGGTCAAGGCTTATCTCGGCGTGGTCACGGCCCAGGCGGTACTGCAGGTCCAGACTCACAACGTCGAGACCCTGCGCCGGCAACTCGATGCCGCCCGGCAATCTCTGAAGCACGGCGAAGGCACGCGCACCGACGTGGCACAGGCCCGGTCGCGCATGGAAGGAGCCCTCACCGCACGCATCAGGGCGCAGTCCCGGCTGGCCCGGGCCCGGGCGGATTACCGCACCGTGATCGGACACGCGCCGGGATCCGGACTGGTGCTGCCGCAGACTACGCCGCCCTTGCCCGCCAACCTGCAACAGGCCGAGCAACTCGCCGGCCGGAACTACAACGTGACGGCGGCCCGTTTCAACGCCCAGGCCGCCCATGCGAACGTCGACAGCGTCCACGGGCAACTGCTGCCCAAGGTCGGGCTGTATGCCGAGGTCGTGCGCCAGAACAATCCCCAGTACGGCTTCACCCGGGTCACCGATCGGGTGATCGGCCTGTCCGTCAGCGTGCCGATCTGGCAGGGCGGCGCCGTTCGCGACCAGACCGCCGCCGCGCGCGAGCGAGCGCGCGAGGCCGAGTTGCAGACGCAGTCCACCACCAACCAGGCGCGCAACGAAGCGGTGTCCGCCTGGCAGGATTACCTGGCGGCCAAGTCCACGGTGAGTTCGATCCAGGCCCAACTCGAGGCGGCGCGCATTGCCTACCAGGGCACCCGGGCCGAACATCAACATGGCCTGCGCACGTTGGTCGACGTGCTCAACGCCCTGCAGGAGATGCGCAACGCCCACGTGTCCCTGTTGCGTGCCCGCAGCGAGCGGATCGCCGCCGCCTATGCCCTGCTCGCCGCGACGGGCGGCCTCAGTGCACGGTCCCTGAAGCTTCCGCTCGCGGCCCAGGGAGCGGATGCGCCGTGATCGGGGAAGCCAAAAAGGCGACCACCCGCCGGGAGGCCATCCTGGAAGCGGCGCGGAACATCTTTCTCCGCGAGAGTTATACCGGGGCGAGCATGGAGTCGGTGGCACAGGAAGCCGGGGTCTCCAAGCAGACCATCTACAACCACTTCGCCAACAAGGACGAACTGTTCCGCGCCCTGGTGCTCGATATCTGTTCCCAGTTCGGCGCCACGCTGGGCGATCTCTCGCTGTACGTGGAACAGCCGCCGGAGCAGGTGTTGACCCTGTTCGGCGATGCGGTGCTGAAGAAGATGTCCTGCAAGGACATCATGCGCCTGCATCGCCTGCTGCAGCTGGAAGGGCGCAACCACCCCAGCCTGGCCGAGACCTTCTACAAGCTCGGCCCCGACAGCATTGCCCGCTGGTTGAAGGACTACCTGGAGGCCCAGGTGGAAAGCGGCGAGATGCAGATCGTCGATACGCGCATCGCGGCCGAACAGTTCGTCACCATGCTCATGGGCCATTTGCGCCTGCGTCATCTGCTGGGATTCACCGCGGCGCCCGACAAGCAGCAGCGGGCGAGCTACGTGGCCTCGGCGGTGACCATTTTCCTCAACGGCGTGCGGCCCCGCTGATCCGCAAGCCGCGGCGCGTGTTTGTCATCGCGTGCAGTCGGGGTTCTTGCCTGCGGCGCGGGCCTTCTGGTAGGCCTTCAACGCCTGGGGCAGGTGCGACTGAAGATCATTGATGCGGGTGGAGCCCGAGGGGTGGCCGGACAGGAACGCCGGCGGTTGCTGACCCGCCTGCGCCATGTTCTTCCACAGTTGAATGGATGTCCTGGGGTCGAAACCGGCTTCGGCCATGAGGGTCAGGCCAATCAGGTCCGCCTCGCTTTCCTGCGCCCGGCTATAGGGCAGCAAAACCCCGACCTGGGCCCCCACGCCGAGGGCACTCATCATCAGCCCATGCGTGGAGCTGGAGCCGCCGATGAAGGCATCCGCCGCCTGTAACCCGATGTTGGTGACCATCTGCGTGGAGACGCGTGCATCGGCGTGGCGTGCGAGCACGTGCCCGACTTCATGCCCGATCACCGCGGCGAGTTCGCCCTGGTTGCGCGCGTATCCCAGCAGGCCCGTATAGACGCCGATGTTGCCGCCGGGCAAGGCGAAGGCGTTTACCTGCTTGCTCTGGAACACCGTGACCTGCCAGTGGTAGCTCATCGGCGTGAGGGCCGTGATGTGCTGGGCCACGCAGTGGACATAACGGTTGATGGAGGCGTTCTTCGAGACCGGCGTTTTCTGCTTTATCTGCTGGAAGGCCTGGTCGCCCATCTGGTTCATCTCGCCGGGGGAGACCAGCATCAACTGGTGACGGCCGGTGGGTGAGGTAGCACACCCGCCGAGCAGTGCACACAGAATGAGTGCAGCGCTTCCATGGAGCAGGTGACGGATACGCAAGAGGTTCACTCCCCATGTGCCCGGACCCAGCATAGCGCAGTACGCCGACCAGGCCCTCATCCATTCAGAATCCGGTCAGATCTCCACCATCTCGAAGTCTTCCTTGGAGGCGCCGCAGTCGGGGCAGCTCCAGGTGATCGGGATATCCTCCCAGCGGGTGCCGGGAGCGATGCCGTCCTCGGGATCGCCCAGTTCCTCGTCGTAAATGTAGCCACAGACGACACACATGTATTTGCGGTAGGTCACGCTAGTATGGAGCGGGTTGGAATCGAGGGGTATTTTCGCATGAAGCCGGCCATGGACAAGGACGCGCGGCCATGAATGGTCGCCCGGTCGTTCTCATCATCGCCGGTCTCGACCCCTCGGGCGGGGCGGGACTGGCGGCCGATATCCAGGCGGTTACCGCGTTGGGCGCGCATCCGGCGCCGGCGGCGAGCCTGATCACGGTACAGGACACGCGCAACGTGATCCGCACCGAGCCGCTGGATGCCGCGCTCGTCGTCGAGCAGGCCGAGGCGGTGCTTGCCGACATGCCGGTGGCGGCGATCAAGCTGGGCGCGCTGGGCACGGCCGCCGT
>Ga0209919_1000971_pt1 | contig 14229 bp, 14 predicted proteins | sample SalPon2A_C_D2_MG_FD_185721 | JGI IMG/M metagenome (GOLD analysis project Ga0209919, IMG submission 185721) | Soil microbial communities from South San Francisco under conditions of wetland restoration - Salt Pond MetaG R2A_C_D2_MG (SPAdes)... | ecosystem: Environmental > Terrestrial > Soil >... | reverse complement strand
GGCAATTCAGTTCGGCTAATAATAATTTCCCAATCTCATCATCAGTTAAAAGACTTTCAAAGTTTTCATTTTCATCAGGACCCGAAAGGATAGAATCAATTTTAGAAATTATTTCAGAATTATCTTTTAAATTTTCTCTCAAAGCTTCAATGGCTTTTTTCTTTTTCTTTTCATTTATCTGGTCGCCAAGTACATCAAGCCTGTATCTTGATTTACACTGCTTGCAGTCAATCATCGGGTCTGTAAAATTTTCAACGTGACCGGAAGCTTCCCAGACCCGAGGGTGCATCAGTATCGAGGCATCAAGTCCTTCAATGTCTTCCCGGTAAGTCATAAATTTCCACCATTCTTCTTTAATATTCTTTAATAACTCAACGCCAAGGGGACCGTAATCCCAGCATCCGTTCAATCCACCGTAAATTTCGCTGGACTGAAAAATAAATCCTCTTCTTTTTGAAAGCGATACTATTTTTTCAATTGCATCATTTGCATTATTTTTTTTCTTTTCGATGACAAAATCCTCCGTAAATAAAAGTTAACTCGTTCTTAAAAAAGGCAGATATAAATGCAAATATAGTAAAATTAAGGGAATTGGGTAAAATTTACTAGAATAGTACGTTTCCTGAAAATGCTATTTTTTCAGCGAAATAAGGAATGATTTTAATTCGGAATGCTTAGCACTAAGTTTTCCCTCTCTTTTTTTAATTAAATCCAGAAGCGTTATTGCTTGATTTATATAGTTGGATTTTAACGATTTATCAAAATTAAGATTTTTAATATGTTTTTTTATTGTTTTCAGATCCCCCCTTTCAATTGGACCGGATAAAGAATTTTCAACGCCAAAGCTGGAAACATTATTTAAAGTTGAAGTAATAATCGGAGCATAAACTTCTTCAAAATTAATCCCGGCATTGGTTTTCTTAAAAAGTTCTTTCGTGTTAAATAAATTAGCAACCAGATAATTTGAAGAATAAACACCAGCCATATGATAAAAAACTTTGTTTGCAGAAGTAATTTTAAATGGTTTTAATTTTAGTTTTCCTGCAAGTTTTGAAAGAAATTTTTCAACAACTTTGTTAGTTGTTTCAATAGCCGAATAACAATTCTGAATATTTACAATTTGCTTTGAAGGAAAACTTTGCATTATATGAATCGATGCAGTTTTGGCTTTTGTTTTTTTGAGTAAATTAAGAACTGAGATATCCTCTGCTCCGGATAGATGGATAAATACAGAGTTGGCAAAATCAAGTTTTTGTTTTGCAAGGTTTGCTGCAAGTTTTTTTAATTCATTGTCTGGAACTGAAAGGAAAAATACTTTGCAATCAAACGGGATTGCCGAAAGTTTATCAGAATAATTTTTAATTTTAAATTTATCGGCGAGTTTTTTTGCGGATGATTTTTTCTTGCTTATAACAACAGTAATTTCAAATCCGGATCTTTTGAGAGCATTAACAAGTGAATAAGAAATTTTTCCGGAACCGATAACTGCTATTTTAGATTTTAATGAAAACAATTATTCTCCATATATAACAGCCGAAAGATAACCCACAACTTCATTAAAATCACCTGAAACATCCCCGGAATCACTCCTGTTCAGTATTTTGGATTTGCCTTTATTTTTGATGGATGCCGCTTTCATCATTGCGACAATCGGTCCGCCTCCGCAGGCTTCACATACATTTGAATCCAGATAGTTTTGGAGTTTATCGAATTCATAATTCTCAACAGCTTTTTCGACAATTGAATCAAGTTCATTCGCTTTTGCTTTTGAATGATAGTGGGAAAGATCGGAGCTTGCTATGATAATTGTTTTTTCGTCCAGTACTTTTGCGACCTGATTGGCAAGTTCATCAACATAAATTTTAGATTGATCACCCATCACAATCGGAATTATTTCAAAGTCAGTTAAAATAATTTGCAGAAACGGAACCTGGACTTCAATTGCGTGTTCATCCCTGTGCCCGCTTAATCCTTTAAAAATTGATTTACTTCCATCAATAATTTTCCCAGCCATATCTTTATTGATCATAACCTTTCCAAGCGGAGTTACATAACCGTCCCCTGAATAAATACAAGTGCCGGGGAAATATTCTCTATGGCTGGGAGAAATGATAATCACATTTTGTATATCTTTTCCGACAAGATGATTAAAACCATAAGCAGCTGTTTTACCGGAATAAACATAACCGGCATGTGGAGAAATGATTCCTGCAATATTCGATATTTTTTCTTCCGGACTTGTTACAGAGATGAGTAAAGATAATTCATCTTTTAATTTTTGAGAATTTGATGAATAGAAAAGCCCTGCAACCGCCGGCTTTCTAAAGTCGCTCATAGGTTATTTTTCTTTTTCCAACTTCAGAAAATACAACTGCTGTAAATGTTTTAATATTCAAAAAAGTTTTATCCCAGGCATATTTATCCAAGCCGGCTTTTTCACACAATGCAGAAAGAAACTGCTCAATTGTAAAATTATGTTCAATCGCGACCTGAGGCAATAATACTGAATGATAAGGGTATTCGTCAAGAACAAGTCCGTGTTCTCCGAGGTTAATTTCTCCATAACTCTTTATCGCCAAAGCCGGGGTCAGGACAGATATTTCAAGATCAACATTATATAGTTCATCAATTGTTAAAGGTGAAAATCTTGGATCATTCAGTGCAGCCTGTTGAGCTGCATCCTGAACAGTTTCAAGCAAAGTATTTGTGGAAGAAAGATAACCGATACATCCACGTAATTTTCCTTGATTAAGCAAAGTTACAAATGCCCCTGCACCCCGCTCACTTAAACCCGGGTAAACATTATTATCAATCTCAGATAGGACGACATCATTATCAAGCAATGAATGTATGGATTCCCTGGCTGAAAGTAGAAGAATTGCCTTTTCATTTTCATTAATAGACATATTCTTTGACCTTTTAAGCTTTGTTAATTTAATGGCACTTCTTATAAATTTAATCTTTTAGTGAACAAACAACAAGGGCGGATTTCTCCCTTAAAAGAAAGAGCAGGTTTTCTCGCATAAAGAAAGAATCTGGAATTAAAACATTCGATTCTTTATTAAGAGTTTCCTCAAATAATATTTTACCAGAATCAACTTCAATTGCTTTGAAATTGTTTCTTAGTTTTCCATTCAGGTAGAATTCGTGATAGTTGAATAACAAAATGTTCCTGTAAAGCGCATAATCAATTTTGCCTGCTATCAGGACCTCTTTTTGAAGGCGGGACAAATAATTGTTGATATTTTCATTATCTATAATGCCTGGATTAAACGATTCCGGGAATATATAATCATCAAAATTTTGAGAAGACCTTGTTTGTTCCATAAGAGAATTAATTACTGCTGAATTATTTCCCAGTTCATCCTGTAATTCACCTGTATTATATCTCAGACTAAAATAATTCTTTCCTTCAAACAAGGATTTGAAACAATATACAAGATCATCTTTAATAAACAGGAATGAATAATCGGTGGTCTCCCAGATAAATTCTCCAGCACTAATATCAAAAGCAATAATATCTTTATGCCCGGGCATATCGGGCTTTACAAACCTGTGGAAGTATATTATATCTTTATGAATAGCTTCAATCCCGACCCAGAATTTTTCATCAAGCTGTAAATCTGAAAATATTTTAACACCAGAATTAATATCAAGGCAGTTGAAAAATACTTCCTTTGTTTCCGGGTTTCTTTCTTCTATTACCAGCTTATCCGTATCAGTCGGGAGTAATCTCCAGATTTGCCTGTCGTTTGAAAATGTATATTCCTCTATTATTTCCATTTTACCCGGCAGGTTCAAATTGTGCTGTAAAATGTCTCAACATAGGAGCTTGATAAGTAATATTATAACCCTTTAGTTTTTCACGGTTTTTGAAAACTTCAAGAATTACTTCAATTACATAATCAATATGACTTTGAGTATAAACCCTGCGCGGAATCGCCAGTCTTACGAGCTCCATCGGTGGGGGAATTAATTTTCCGGATTTATCATATTTGCCGAACATAACGCTGCCTATCTCAACAGCTCTTATTCCACCTTCAATATAGAGTTCACACGTAACAGACTGACCAGGATAATATTCAGGCGGAACTTCCGGTAAAAATCTTTTGGCATCAATATAAATTGCATGACCGCCGGGCGGCTCAATTATCGGCACTCCTGCGGCAACCAGTTTCTCACCTAAATATTCAACGCTTCTTATCCTGTATTTAAGGTAATGTTCATCAAGAATTTCTTCCAGCCCCTGTGCAACAGCCTCCAGGTCTCTTCCTGCCAGTCCGCCGTAAGTCGGGAAACCTTCGGTTACAATCAGAAGATTTCTGCATTTCATTGCAAGTTCTGAATCATTGAGAGCAAGGAAACCTCCAATATTTACAAGCGCATCTTTCTTTGCACTCATTGTTGCACCATCAGCATAGGAAAACATTTCCTGCGCAATTTCTAAAACTGATTTATTTTCAAATCCCTTTTCTCTCTTTTTAATGAAGTATGCATTTTCTGCAAAACGGCATGCATCAAGGAACAGTGGGAGTTTATGTTTCTTACAAATTTCTTTAACTTCTCTTATATTTTTCATTGAAACCGGTTGACCGCCACCGGAATTATTTGTTACGGTAAGCATTACGAGAGGAATATTTTCTGTCCCTTTTTCCTTAATGAATTCTTCAAGTTTTTTTACATCCATATCGCCTTTAAAGTCAGCCCTTACTTCCGGCTTTTTTCCAATTTCATTTAAAAGATCAACAGCTTCCGCACCGGAAAATTCAACATTTGCCCTGGTGGTATCGAAATGTGTATTGTTAGGAATAAATTTACCTTCGCCGCCGACTACTGTAAATAATATTTTCTCAGATGCTCTTCCCTGGTGTGTAGGAATTATATATTCCAGCCCTGTTATTTTTTTAACCATAGATTCAAAACGATAGAAACTTCTTGAACCCGCATATGATTCATCACCTTCCATAATTCCTGCCCATTGCTTTGCGCTCATTGCTGAAGTTCCGCTATCTGTCAAAAGATCAATTATTACATTTTCAGCATGTATTAAAAAAGTATTGTAACCTGCTGTTTTAAGGATTTCAATCCTTTCTTCTTTAGTAGTAAATTTTATCGGTTCAACTGATTTGATTTTAAATGGTTCAATTATTGTCTTCATTTTTAGCCTGTTTTTAGATAAAAACTTAAATTTTTAATTGTTAAAGTTAATTATACTCTTAGCCCTTTTCCATAAAATAAGTTACAATTAATTATTTTAATTATGTCAATCATCACTTTTTTATTGCCTTTTCATTAAACAATCTCTAATTTTTTATATACTATTTTTAACCAAATATGAGGGATATTAAATGGATAATATTGACAATCCTGCCCCAACAGAATCACAGGAACAAGAACTCAGCCACTCAGATAAAATGATCGGGGTCATTACTGAGCCGGCGGCAACTTTTCAAAAAACAGCAAAATTTCCTGTAAAAACAATTGATTGGTTTCTGCCTGTTTTTCTGTTACTTGTTTTTGTTGCTCTGCAACAGATTGTTTTAAAAAGTAATGCAGATATTGCTTATCAATTAAAACAAAAACAAATGGAAGCCATTGATAAAAATCTCAGTAAACAAGTCGAAGCTGGTAATATAACCCAGGAACAGGCAAATCAAAGAAGAGATATGATTGCCGACCAAATGGATAAAATGGGTGGTGGTATTGGAATGGTTATTCAAACAGTAAGTATTCTTATAATCGGATTTATCGTTTATTTCATAATGACGGGTATCTACTTCCTGTTTGCAAAATTTGTATTTAAAGGAGATGGAAGTTACACCGATGCCCTTGTAGCAAACGGTTTAACGGCGTACATCGGTATAATTGCAGTGATACTTATTACAATTGTGGCATTCCTGATGGGAAAATTCATGCAGGATTTAAGTGTTGGCTCTTTGTTGAGTGCGGATAAATCAACCCTTACCGGATGGTTTCTTTATAAACTTGACATTTTTTCACTTTGGGCATACATTGTTCTGAGTATCGGTCTTTCAAAGATGTTTAAGGCTGAATCTGCAAGTAAATATTACATACTTGTATTTGGTGTCTGGTTGATTGGCGGACTAATCATGCATTTTGTTGGTAAGGCCGTTCCATTCCTTGCAGGATTTGCAGGTTAATTTTATTTGCGGGAGAAATTGTTTTACAATTCTCCCGTATTTATTTTTACCCGGTATATTTTTCCCAATAAAAAACTTCAATAGTAAAATTTACTCTTTTTAAGAATCCATATATGTAATTATTACATAGTACGAGAAAAATTTTCGGAAGAAAATAATAAACATTCGTACCAAATTTAATCAGGTTTGTGAATTTTGCCAAAATAATGACTATTAGAATCACCTTTCATACGATAAAAAATAAGCCTTAGATTTTTTCAGGAATATTTTTTTTGGTATAAGAATTGCGACTAATAAACAACTATTTTGGTAAAAAAATAAACCTACAAGATTAAAAGAGGTAGTTGATGTTTAACACAACTGACAAAACAGGAAACGAACCCTTAGAAAGAGATAAAATTAAAAGAGTATTTAACGCGGATATTTCTGAAGAAGAATTTATGCATTCAGATGAAAGAGTAATTGAAAAAAAGGGGTTTCAGGAAAAAACTGATAATACCAGGAAACAATTGAATGATAGAAAAGATAATATCTCTTTAGAAGGAATTAAAATGAGCAGCTTATTTGAGAAAAACGGTCTTGAGGAAGAAATAGATCGCTATGTGGAAGGGGCAACTAAAAAAATAAATTTCTCACTAATTTTAAAACCAGCAATAATTTCAATTATTGCACTGGTTATTTCCTTTTTTATGGACATATCGTCCGTTCCTATACTTGGAAACATTACTGTTGATATTTCGAAATCATTGTTCCCGGGATGGCAGCCGGCAGTTCAATCTTTTGAACCATTCAGATTCTGGTGGTTGCCTCTATTAGTATATTCATTGTTTGTCTTTTTAGCATATCTTGCTTACCAGAAATTAATATTGGAAATAAAGAGAAATCCGGCTTCTGAAACCATAGACAGAGTGATTACCTCTTATACAAGCGTAATAGACAGTATTTCAACAGCGCTTCCTTTGCTTGGTGCAGCACTTCTTTTAATTAGTATTAAATTGGGAGAAGAAGTATTTCTTGGACTTTCTGTCCCTTTCGAAATTAAAGCACTTATAATTTTAGCTCTCGGTAAATTATTTGAACCTGTGCTCGATCAACTGGGAGTAGAATTTCAGAATATTGCAACTCACGTCAGCGATCTTAAAGAAAGATATTTTTCAAGAATACAAACAGAAAATTCAAAAAATATTTTATCTAAACTGACAGGAGTTCACAATAAAAACCAGTCAGGTGAAGTTTCTATAAGAGATCTTGAAATTTACACATCTATTCTGGAAAGAACCTCTTCTCTTAGTGCGGTAATGCTCCAGAATTTTAAGTCTTCACACGAGCTACTTGAAAGAATAAGTAAATTGCCTGCATTAAATTCAGAAAATATTCAAAATATTAACACTATGGCCGATTCAATTACAACTGCTGCGAAATCTTTGAGCGATGAAAAAACTATTGCCGGCTTAAAGCATCTAGAATCAATTGTAAAAAAATAATTGTTATGATAAAAAAAGAAAGAGACAGCAAATTTATAATTTACCAGGTGCTGTACATTTTTGTAATTACAGTCCTGGCAATTAAGGGCGCGGACTTGAATCTCAGCGAAGTAGTTTCTAAAGAACATGCAATTACTGAAAACGTCAGAGATTCACTTGTTGTATTAATTGATTCACTTTATGCACAGGGATCAAAATTTGAAATTAAAGTTGATCCAAATGTTACCGTTGAAAATAAGGAATTAAGGGAGAAACTTGCTGTACTAAACAAGAAACTGCAAGAAACAAAGATTCCTGAAAAGAAAGATAAACCCCTGGAAAATGAACAGGACAATAAGGAACAGACCAAACTTCAGTCACCAATTTCAATATCACAGGTATTTTACCAGAATACATGGAATATGGCTAAGAACGGCGGAAACGTTCCGGTATATGTTTATGATCCAGCAAATATGCAAAATCCAATTGTTGTTATTGGCGCGGGTCAGGAGAATAAATTCGACCTGGAAAATCAAAAAGAAGTTATACTAAAGTATGGCTCCCAAAACGAAACGATAAAAACTACGCCAAGAAAGCCGCCCGAAGTTAAAATTGAAAAAGTTACAACAAAAATGGACGGCTCTGATATTTATGTTCAGGACTTGCAGCGAACAACGGTATTCACAGTTACAATACTGGATAACAGACCGGATCAATTAAAAGTAAATTATTCAGGTCCAATTTCAGTTAGCGGACCCTTAAAAGATAATAAGGGTAACCTTGTTTATAATGTTTCATTAAAGATAGCCACTACTGAAAGTAGATTTAATGATTGGCTCGATAAATTCGGGGATCTTAGGGATGCCAGCGGAAGATACAAAACCAATTTCTTCTTTATAGTCGTCGATGAAAAAGCAAATCACAGAGTTCAGGTGGGCGATACTTTCTATTTTACCGATTTCTCAAAATAATAATTTATTAAACTCCAGAAAATAATATGCTAAAAAAATATTTCAGCTCATTACTAATAGTTCTATTAATTATTTTTACACAAAGTATAATTAAAGCACAAAACGAAGGTGGTGAGAGAATTCTCTATTACCAGATGGAACCTCTTGATGACAGCCTCTTTGTAAAAATTCAATCTGAAGTTTTTATAGATCCTCCGGACCCAAAAGCAGAAATTATTGTGGATCTTCGTGATCCGAATAACCAAACAATAACGATAAAAGGAACACTATACCCGTTTCTTGCTTTTACACCGGAGACCCGTGCAAAGATAGTAACATATCCATTTAAGATTAACCTGGAAGAAGATATCAACTTCGGAAGTGTATTTACTAGGGTAGCAGGCAAGATCAGGGTAAATAAAGTGTTCCAGCCCCCTACTTTGTTACAGATTTCATCGACTTTGCATTACATCAATCCTTTTCTTCAGGCATTCGGAGGTGAAAGATTTGGATTTCCATTAAAAAACGATGTAGGAATTTCTTTTGGTTTAGGAACCCGGTACAGTGGTCCACTGGAAACTAATTTTATAGAAGCAAATGTTCACATTCTTGGGATTTATGGAGGAGCTTTTGGTGCCCTTGGTGCCTTGACAGACATTAAAAAGAAAAATAATGCAAATAATCTATATGTAGCTAATGGCGGTTTCCAAATTGGCTATGTTTTCCCGCTTGGAAATTTCTTTGAGGTTAGTTACCAGGAATTATTCAAAAATCCGACAGAGAAACAGAAAACAGATTTTCAACAATATGACATTGATTCGTTGAACTTACATGCAAAAATTTTGCATGATAATTATTTTAGCTGGGAGCTTCGATACCCTATCAGTATAATGGGATCTACAAGAGCAAAATTTTACGTGGCAAGGTTTCTGGATGAATGGCATATAGGATTTACAGGTCGTGAAATGTCACTTGCCGGAAGCACTTTTGATTTCAGTTTTGATGCGATGCCAAGCAGCGACGTAAGACAACCTCAATATGTTTTGAATCTTATGGTAGAAAAAGTTGCCGAAAGCTGGGCGACAAGTGCTTTTGCAATTGGCCCTTCTTTGATTATGTCAAAAAATGATAAAGGAAATTTTGGCGTTATTACAGTTATGGCCAATTTCCGTCTTAAATTGGGAACCTCACTTTAGAATTAACATTCATTTTAATTAGCAAACAGATGGATTATCATTTTTATGATCCATCTGTTTATTAATTTACATACCGCCGAATTTTTCCTATAAATTTTTTGTAGTTTTGCTATACAAAAACACATCTGATTTATTATATGAAACAACAAATCATCCTTTGGATAAGTGCAGCAGTTATTACAATAGTTTATATATTTTTGTTAAGAATGACTGACCCTCAAAAGCCGGTTACGGGAACGGTTGAAATCAATGCAACAAAGGTTGGATTTAAATTTGACAGAGTTTACCGTGGAAACGGTAATTATAAATTAATTATTTTAAGTGAACTAAAGGACCTTGGTGGAACCGTTCAATTTAAAGAAGATGATTCCGGTGCGTATTGGAAATCAGCTCCATTAAAATACGAGGGGATGGTATTAACAGGTTATGTTCCCGCACATAAACCTTTGAGCCAGGTTATATATAGAGCTGAGCTTAAATACAAAGGTGAAACAATTTTAATCCCTGACAAGAAAGGAGTTGAACTGGAATTCATGGGAAGAGTTTCTCCTCAAATTATGTTTTGGTATTATGCTGCATTATTTATTGGAATTTTTATCAGCAACAGGATCGGGCTGGAGTATTTTAATGAGGATGAAAAAATAAAAAAGTTATCGTTTTTTGCATTTATAATGTTTGTTTTTTATTCAATGCTTTTAGTACCGGTTAAAATTACTTATGAATTATCAGCATTTGAAAAAACAATTCCTCAAATTAATCAGTTATTCCCGATGGGTGCGGTTTTGTTAATTGTTTTGTGGATTGCAGGGATTATTTCTTTTTTTAATTTAAAAAACAGAAAGCTTGCAGCACTTGTTGTTTCAATTTTAACTATGGCAGTCTTATTAATATTCAGGACCTGACTAATTTAAAGACTCAATTACAGTTGGATGCAATCTGTAGGTAGCTGCGATTATACTATTTCCGTTTGCAGGATCATTTCCATTATAATCTGTTATAATTCCCCCCGCTCCTTTTATAACAGGAATTAAAGCCATAGAATCCCAAATATTCATAATCGGGTCAATCATTATATCTGCATATCCTGTAGCAATAAGATAATACCCATAGCAGTCTCCCCAGTTTCTGTAGAGTTTAACCTTTTTAGCAAGCTCATTAAATTTTTGCTGATCAAAATATTTACCGATAGTAAAGTGTTCTGTTGCTAGTAAAGTTGCATCCGAGATATTATTTAATTCCCTAACTTTTACTATTGAACCATTCAATTCAGTTAAATAATTATCCCCTATTAAAAATTCTCTTAAAACAGGTTGATTAATTACACCAATTAATGGATTATTTTTATTTGTTAATGAAATCAAAGTGCCGAAAGTTACAGCACCGCTAATAAAACTTTTTGTCCCGTCAATCGGATCGAGAATCCATTGGTATTCAGCATCTTCATTATATTTGCCAAACTCTTCGCCGATTATTCCGTGGTCCGGAAATTCCTTCATAATTTCTTCGCGCATTAATTCTTCGGCTTTTTTATCTGCTATTGTTACAGGGGAAGAATCTGGCTTTGAATCTACACTTATCCCGGTTCTGAAATAGCTGTTAATTACCTTCCCGCTAATATCAGATAAGTGACGTGCAAATAATTTTAAATCATCAAGGTTTTTCAATTTGGAGAATCCTTTAAAATAGATTATTCAATTAATAATAATTGCGACAAATATAATTATTTATTTCAATAATTAAGTTTTTTAGACATTTTAAGAATAGATTTCTTGGTGCATTAAGTAACAATTATTATATTTGTGCTCTGAAATTAAGATCACGGAGAGTTGGTCCCGCAAAGCGGGATAAACGTCGTTCTTACTGATAGCGATTGATGACTAAATAAGATTAAAGTTGCTTGTCCCGCTATGCGGGAAATGCGGCGGTCTTGAAAATATTTTACATATGGAGAGTTGGCAGAGTGGTTGAATGCGGCGGTCTTGAAAACCGTTAAGGATGCAAGTCCTTCCGGGGTTCGAATCCCTGACTCTCCGCAAAACAAAATGCCCCGTTTTTAAACGGGGTTTTTTATTTCCGTGCGTTGAAAATTTATTTTCATAAGTGAAGGAAATAAAGAAACCGGAGCGAAGCGAACCGGCATTTTGCGTTGGCGATCTCCCATTATTGGGATCATCAAAGGTAATCCCTGACTCTCCGCAAAACAAAATGCCCCGTTTTTAAACGGGGTTTTTTATTTCCGTGCGTTGAAAATTTATTTTCATAAGTGAAGGAAATAAAGAAACCGGAGCGAAGCGAACCGGCATTTTGTGTTGGCGATCTCCCATTATTGGGATCATCAAAGGTAATCCCTGACTCTCCGCAAAATAGTCCATTTATGGGCTATTTTCGTATTAATGTTCATTTTTCTCATCTCCACCTTCAGGATTATGTCTCCACCCAAGCTTTAAGTCGGAAAATCCATTACCACCACCTAACAAATTATAATACAAATCATCTTCAGACCATTCAGTTTCCATTCCGGTTGGGTCTATGAATTTTATAGGATTATTTAGTGTATAATTATAAGGTGATAATCCCGGATACTTCCCAGCCAACGGATCAACACTCAACCACCTGCCTAAATCACTGTCGTAGTAACGGGCACCGAAATAGTCGTAGTTTGTTTCTGTGTCTCTTTCCTTTCCCGTGAATTTGTATTTGTTATTCCCGGAACCACTTGTATAGCTTTGTGCCAAATCTCCGTATGCATAATATTCATTTGCATTTACTATTGTACCGCTGGTGTTTACTACCCTACGGATGCTGCCTAAGTGGTCTTTAATGTAATATACCTTGTTGTAGTTGGGTGTGCTACCATTCCAGGTTACGTCTATTCTGCCTATGGCTCCCTGTGAACCGTAAAGATTTATCATTTTTAGTTTGTCAGTACTCAAATCATAAACCGCAGCTTCCCTGCCCATCGGGTCGTGGAGATAAAATTCGTTTACACTTCCATTGTTTTTGTAAATCCTGTTGCTGTTATCTAACAAATTATAATATCAATTATTAACATAAACCATTATTTGTTATTTGTTGAAGATGAATCCATAATAGGAACAAAATTATAAAACTTTTTACCTGAGCCATTATAAGTTTCTTCAATTTTAACTTTAAATTTGGAATTTTGAGGATTATAGTATGGTACATAATCGCTATCATTAATTTTATTGAATTGAATCTTTGGCAAATTATTATCATTGAAATACTCTTTATAGAAAATTTTACTATTATTTATAAAAATAATAAGATCATCTTCTGAATTTGTTGCAGTGCCATCATAGTTAATTTTTAATATTTTTTCTATAACCTCTTCACTGAAAGCACCATTAAGAACAAAACAACTATCCCATTTAAAAGTTGTATAATTGGATAGTGAAATCGTCACTTTTTTATTATTAAAAATATCTTTTTGTATCAACTCTAGTAGTTTATCTGTTTTATGACTCTGACATCCTACAAAAACAGCTAAAACGATTAATAGAGCTATTTTTATCCTCATATAATGCTCCTAATTAGATGGTTCATAGATTTTATTAGTGAAATGAGTTTGTTCGCCGTCTTTTTTAAATCCAAAACGATTTAATTTTTCAGAAATTTTCTTTTTTATTTTTTCATATTCTTCACTACTTAATTTATTTATCTTAGGGATATATTTCTTACCATTTTTTTCCACTGTCCATAACCCTCCGTTTCTGAAATAATCCAAAACAGCTAACGCATTATTTTTAGGTGATGTTTCACCGTTTTGTTCTCCCATTGATCGTCCAATCTCATTATTCTTTAAATCTACATATGAGTCTGCTTCATCTAAGCTATTAAATCCATTAGCACCACTGTTTTCATAATCAGAAACAAGTTGTGGGTTTTCTTCATGTGCATCTCCAGCTTCCTTTGCGATATTACTGCCAAATGCAGATGAAATAGTTGCCTGCCACATTGTATGTCGGAATGCATTAGCAGAACTTCCTTTTCCAGTTGCCAAACCGGAATTATAAGCAAATCTTGCAGCATTACTGGATAGATTTGTTGAAAAAGTACTGGCTGTACCAATTTGGGTTGATATTATTGGATGTCTTAAAAAAAAGAGCAACTGTGCAAAGAAAGGACTTTCACCATTAGGGTCAAAAGAATTAATTGGATTATTTAAAACATAATTATAAGGTGATAACCCCGGATACTTCCCAACCAGCGGGTCAACACTCAACCATCTGCCTAAATCTGAGTCATAGTAACGGGCTCCGAAGTAGTCGTAGTTTGTTTCTGTATCTCTTTCTTTGCCTGTAAACCTGTATTTATTATTCCCCGAACCGCTTGTGTAGCTCTGTACCAAATCTCCGTATGCATAGTATTCATTTGCATTTACTATTGTACCGCTGGTTTTTACTACACTGCGGATGCTGCCTAAGTGGTCCTTTATGTA
>Ga0209919_1000969_pt1 | contig 14235 bp, 10 predicted proteins | sample SalPon2A_C_D2_MG_FD_185721 | JGI IMG/M metagenome (GOLD analysis project Ga0209919, IMG submission 185721) | Soil microbial communities from South San Francisco under conditions of wetland restoration - Salt Pond MetaG R2A_C_D2_MG (SPAdes)... | ecosystem: Environmental > Terrestrial > Soil >... | reverse complement strand
TCGTTGGTTAACGGTTTGCTTCAGATACCTGCCTGACGATTAATTTTTTAGTACTTAGTTGCCTTAATTTTTTTCAACAATGAAAATCCTAAATAAATCAATACTCTGCTAATTTGTTTACTTGCCCTCGACCTTTAGGTCGGGGAAAAAATAATTAGCCTTGAAACTTTTGGCTTTAGCCACATTTATTAATAATTATCTGAGTAATGGGGCTAAAGCCCGATCATTGGGCAGAACCTGGTCCCCGGGCTCAAGCCCGGGGCAAGGAAATGGAAGGAGGAAAGAAGACCCGATCATATCGGGATTTTTCATTTTAAAACTAAGATTTGTGACCTGAAAAGATTTACGTAAAGAATATTAATTCCCGTAACGTTAAGCGCCAAAATATGATTGATGAGCCCCGACGCGACTTAAGTCGTTGGTTAACGGTTTGCTTCAGATACCTGCCTGACGATTAATTTTTTAGTACTTAGTTGCCTTAATTTTTTTCAACAATGAAAATCCTAAATAAATCAATACTCTGCTAATTTGTTTACTTGCCCCCGACCTTTAGGTCGGGGAAAAATAATTAGCCTTGAAACTTTTGGCTTTAGCCACATTTATTAATAATTATCTGAGTAATGGGGCTAAAGCCTGCCTACCGGACAGGCAGGCCCGGGACAAAATGAAAAATTATCCGGTTTATAAAAAATGATCGTTACCTGAATTTTGAAGTAGTACGAGCATAATTCTTTAGTATTTTGACAAGGCTTGCCTTTGGAGGGAGAAAAGTACAAAAATAAGCCGTTCATCAATAAAAAGATTGTCTTATCATTTTTCGCTTTGAAAACTTGAGAAAATTAATAATTTAACAGCAGAGAAGTTTCAAGTGAATCTAACAGAGGTAACAAAATGATGACATTCCTTTTATGGCTGGTTCTGCTGTTTTTCTGCTGGCCGCTCGCAATTTTAGCCATTATAGCCTACCCATTTGTCTGGCTTTTTATGTTACCGTTCAGACTTATAGGAATAACTGTAACCGGCTTATTTAAGGCTCTGGAGGCAATAATTACTCTCCCGGCACGTATTTTAAGGGGACCTTCCGGAATTAGGTAAAAAGCTAATTTTTAGCTAAAAGGTCATCTTAAAATGACTTACATCACAAGAGAATAGTTCCTATTATAATGAAATAATGTTTTCTTTAGACAAAGATATTTTGTATATTAGTTGTCTTTTTCCGTTAAAACAGGGGTGGAATTGGAACTTATTATAAGCCCGCGTGTTATATATTTTGAAAACTATAAATCATTCAGGAGTTGATAAAATTGAAGATAACAAAGCAATTTACAAACAGAGAAAGTAAATCTTTAGACCAGTATTTGCAGGAAATTGGAAAAGTTGACCTCCTTACTCCGGACCAGGAAATTGAGCTGGCAATCAGAATCCGTAAAGGTGATAAACGTGCACTTGATGCATTAACAAAAGCTAACCTTCGGTTCGTTGTCAGTGTAGCAAAGCAATTTCAGAATCAGGGATTATCTCTTGGCGATTTAATAAATGAAGGAAATCTTGGGCTTATTAAAGCCGCACAGAGATTTGATGAAACCCGTGGATTTAAGTTTATTTCTTACGCTGTTTGGTGGGTAAGACAGTCTATTATGCAGGCAATTGCAGACCAGTCAAGAATTGTACGTCTTCCTTTAAACAGAGTGGGCTCTTTAAGCAAAATCAGTAAAGCATACAGAGACCTTGAGCAGGAATATGAAAGAAAACCCACGACAAAAGAACTTGCCGGTATTCTTGATATGACTCAGGAAGATGTTGCATATGCAATGCAGATATCCGGACGTCACGTATCAATGGATGCACCATTTTCTGGTGATGATGATAAAAATAGTTTGATGGATGTTCTTCCTAATGATGACCAGCCGTCACCTGATACAACGTTGATGAGAGAATCACTCAAAAAAGAAGTTGAAAATGCGCTTTCTACTTTAAGTGAAAAAGAAGCGAAGGTTTTAAGATTATATTTTGGAATTGATGGTGAAAGATCAGCAACTCTGGAAGAAATCGGAGAAAAATTTGATCTTACACGCGAAAGAGTAAGGCAGATAAAAGAAAAAGCTCTCCGCAGATTGAAACACAATGTAAAGAGCAAGAACCTGAAAGCGTACCTGGGGTAGTAATTTAGCGTTTAGCGTAAAAGCGGATAGCGTATAGTCGAAAGGCTGTACGCTATTCGATTTTTAAAGTTCTTAGTTCAATGTTCAGGGTTCAAAGTTTGGTTTAGTTGTTTTTTAAGTATTTAATAAAACCTCCTATTAACCCCTTTATTTTATCAATTTGTTTATATATTTCTTCGAATTGATCCTCGGTATAATATTTTTGATCCCTAGCTACATATATTAAAGACTGCACTTCAGATGCTGATCGATAAGCAAAATTCAAGAAATTTATAAAGTGTTTATTCGAATGAGCATCAAATCCTTCCGCTATATTTGCCATAATGGATACGGATGCTCTTTGAAGTTGATCCTTCAAGCCAAAATCTTTTGATAAACCACCCACCTTATTAAGATTATAAATTGTATTGGTTAAGATTCTTGCTTCCTTCCAGGCTTCAATATCCTCAAATATAGATATTTTCATATAACCTCCAAATAAAAAATACCTTCCAGCTTTTAATGATATAACCGGAAGGCATAAAATTATTTTATAAAAAATCAGATTTTAGACAGATAGCTCCAACTCTGAAAATTGAACTTCGAACATAGAACGCTACTTATTTATGTCTATTTGATCCTTACCCCCGTTCAACCAACGATCTAAATAATTATAATATATCTGCTGAATCAATAAATAACTTTGCATATTGTATGCTGCGCCGTGAGCTCCAGGAGGAAATATTCTCAGGTCAAAATCTTTTCCTGCATTTGCAAAAGCAGTTAATAATTGCATTGTATTTTGTACGTGCACGTTGTCATCTAAATCAGAGTGAATTAAAAGCAAATGGCCATTTAATTTGCCCGCATTCGTCGTTGGAGAACTACTGATATAGCCCTGTTCATTTTCACTCAGAAGTCCCATATATCTTTCAGTATATATATCATCGTATAATCTCCAGTCAGTTACCGGAGAATTAGCAATTCCAACTTTAAATACTCCCGGATGATTTACCATTGTATAGCATGTGCTGTAACCACCATAACTGGTTCCCATTATCCCCATATTGTCCTTATCCACGTACGGCAGCGTAGAAAGATATTTTGCTGTTTCAACAAAATCATTGCTTTCCCATTTGCCCAATTGTTCATAAACCTGTTTCATAAAATAGCTGCTGTAATTTGCAGTTCCCCTGTTGTTTACATTCACAATTATGTAGCCTTTTTGTGCCAGGTACTGGTGCCAGCTGCTCGATTCAAAAGAGTTATAAACCCCCTGCGAACCCGGGCCCCCGTAAATTGCGAAAATAACAGGGTATTTTTTATTTGGATCAAAATCGTATGGCTTTATAATTGAGCAATCCAGTTTTACTGAATCAGTAGTAGTAAAACTAAATAGCTCTTTGGGTGAGTAGTAATGTTTATCCAGGTATTCACTAACCGATTTATTATCAACCAGTTTTTTTAGCATTCTGTCTGAGACACTGGAAATTTCAACCTGTGACGGTGTACTAATATTAGAGTACGTATCAATATAATATTCACAATTAGGTGATAAATTTATTCTGTGCGTTCCTTCAACTTTGGTAATTCTTTCCTTATCTGTACCATCAAAATTAATTGAATATAATTGGCGTTGAGTCGGGGAAACTTCTGTAGATTCAAAATAAATTTTATGATTTTTTGTGTCTATACCATCAACTTTTGTGGCTGTCCAATCCCCTTTAGTTACCTGGTTTATCAGGCTTCCGTCATAGGCATACCTGTAAACGTGCTGATGTCCGTCCCTGTCTGAGATATAGAAAAATTGGTCCATACCTTCAGGAAATGCAAACATATCGTTCACGCCACCATAAAAATCAAATACATCAATCCAGGCATTTGATTTTTCCTCCATAATTAATTTTTTCTCTTCTGTCACTACATTATAAAAATATAATTTCAGATGATTTTGTGCCCTGTTAAGAACAACAATTGCGAGTACATTTGGTGCACTAGTCCAGTAGATCCTCGGGATATAAAAATCACCTCTGTCTCCTGTATCTACCCAGATGTTTTTCCCTGATTTTACATCGACTACTCCAATTTTTACTTTTGGATTTGGATCGCCAACCTGCGGGTAGGCAATTTTCTGATATTCAGGATGCAGACCGGCAAAATCCGTCATCTGGAAAATCGGTACAGGACTTTCATCAAAATTCCAGTAAGCTATATATTTATCATCATTAGACCAGTTCCATGCCTGCGCCTGTCCGAACTCTTCTTCATACACCCAATCGTAATGACCATTAAAGTAGTCATCCTTTCCACCGTCCTTAGTTAACTGTTTTTCACTTTTTGAATTAAAATCATAAACGTACATATTTCCATCACGTTCATAACCAATCATCGATCCGTCGGGAGAAAGTTCTGCTGTCCTTGCATCTTTTGCAGCCTCTTTTAAATCTTTATCGGCAAGAGAATAAACATAGTAATCAGAAATTCCCGATCTTCTGTAAATCCTTCTGAAGTTACTCTGGAATAACAGGTGTTTTGAATCCTTAGCCCATTGAAATGACCTATATTCAAATGGCTCCGTAGTATCCGGGAATGTCACCCCTTCTCCATTGAAAAGTAATTGGTCTTTGTCGTTTGCCGGATCATACTCCCATATTTCACTTTTATTTGCGGCTGGATTCTGCTTTATATAAGAATATTTAGAACCATTATCGATCCAGTTCACACTTGAAGGACCGGACTGTCCTCGAAGCGATCTGCCGGAAAGAATCGCGCTCCTGATATCTGAATACTTAGATTTTTCTTGTTGAGTTTGTGCAAATGAAACAATAAAGAGAGAAGAAAAAAGGAGGAAGAATATTCCTTTTAAAAAATAATTCTGATTTTTCATTTCTGTATCCTGAATTAATTTAGAATAAGGAAAAATTAATCATATCGGCAGGTATAATCAAGAAATTTGGGATGAATTAAGGGTTCGAAGTTCAGAGTTCAAGGTTCATTGTTGAACCCTGAACATTGGACATTGAACATTGAACATTGGACATTGAACATTGAACATTGAACTTAAATATTTATCTTCTTCGGTTTTTCTGTGGGTATGTTCTCTTCTTTACCGTATTCGGTTTTGTCACTTTAACGGGCGGAGGAGGTGATACTAATAATTTAGCATCCGGGTGAATATAATTTAATTTATGGCCAATAAATTTTTCTATTGCAGGTAATGTAAAAGAATCGTCTTCGCTTGCAAAACTTATTGAAATTCCTGAAGCACCTGCTCTACCGGTTCTCCCGATCCTGTGTACGTAATCTTCAGGATCTTCCGGAAGTGTATAATTGACTACGTGACTGACGCCTTCAATGTGAATTCCCCTGCCAGCTACATCTGTTGCTACGAGAACTTTAATTTTCCCTTCTTTAAATGCATTCAGCACATTTATCCTTTTTCTCTGATCAACATCCCCGGAAATGACTTTTGCCTCTATTCCATTCCCGATCAAGCGGTTCCCAATCAATGTAGCTTCATCTTTCCTGTTGCAAAAAACCATCACTCGTTCAAGCTTTTCATTTTTTATGAGATTATAAAGCAATGGATACCGCTCTTCATTGCTTACCAGGTAAAATTTTTGTTCTACTGATTTTACAGCTATTTCACCGGGATCAATTGAAACCTGTTCCGGGTTCTCAGTCCATTGATTGGAAAGATTCCTGATGTCCTGATTAATCGTTGCACTAAAAAACATAGTCTGCCTGTTTTCTCTTTTTGGCAGTTTTCTTATAATTCTTTTTACATCCGGGATAAAACCCATATCCAGCATTCTGTCGGCTTCATCAAGTACCAGCACCTCTGCTTTACTCAGGTTAATATCATCCTTTTCGCAAAAGTCCAACAATCGTCCCGGAGTAGCTACAATAATATCTGCCGGGTATTTGTTCAGAACATTTTTTTGCTTCTGATAATCCATTCCACCAAAAACGGAAATAACATTTATATCTAAATATTTGCCGAGCAGTTTTGCGTCATTTGAAATCTGCATTACCAGCTCTCTGGTTGGTGCTATAATTAATACACGGGCAAATCCAATCTTATTTTTTACAGGATTCTCCCCAAGTTTTGTAAAGATTGAAATAAGAAACGCAGCCGTTTTCCCTGTGCCGGTTTGTGCCTGCCCAATTGCATCTTTTCCTGCAAGCGTATGGCTCAATAATTCTGATTGAATTGGAGTACAATAATGAAAACCAAGATCACTTATGGCATGCATTAATTCCGAAGATAAATTGAAATCGTGAAAACGCTTTTTACCTTCTGCCGGTTCAACTTTAAACTCAGCTGGGTTCCACTCAAGGGATTTCTCTTTTTTCGGAACCGGTACCGGACCCTTTTTTACGGGTTTGCGGGTACTTTGGGGACGAGCCTGATTTTTTGAGTTTTCCCTGGTTGATTTTTTGCTGTCAGGTCTTGTGGACTTTGTTTTAGGTAATTTTTTTTTTGCGGACTTAATTGGAGCTGAACCGGGAGCCTGAGCCAGCAACTCTTTCCTTCTTTTTTCCCAGGAACTATCATTATTTTGAGAGGTCTTTTTATCCGCTGTTTTTGATTTTCCTTTGCCTTTTAACTTATCTCTTAGCTTTCTAAATATATTCAGTGCCAATTTCCACATACTCCGTATATGATTAAAATAAATAATATCACGTTTAAATATACTCAGAAAGAGCCATAAAAGCTGATATTCGGGGTTCGGAGTTCGGGGTTCAAAGTTATTGATGATTGGAAGATTGCAAGGAAGGAAGATTGCAAGGATGGAAGAAGAATTCTCCTATTACAGAAAACTCTCGCTATTCGCTATTAAGCTGTACGCTATACGCTTGCCCGCCTCCACCAAAGGCGGATAAATATGGCGGGAAGAGAAGGCGTGTAGTAAACAATAATTGCTTTTTGTCCTAAAATAAATCGCGTTTGCCCGGCTCTGACGGGACAAAAGGACATTAAAACTAAAAAGCAATTACTCAATTATCAGCAAACTCATCCCCCTTTTATTCCCCCTTCTCTTATAAGAGAAGGGGGTTAGGGGGTTGAGTTACTATAGGTCACTTGATTTATATTGCATTTCAAGACTTTAAGCTATACGCTATTAAGCTACACGCTGTACGCTAATTTTCCCTATTTTTACCAGTACACTTTTAGAGATTAATACTTGAATTTATCAGCCGATAATTTAACCTATAAAAAAATATTCCTGTTCTGGATTCCTCTTGCCGCAACATGGATAATGATGTCTGTGGAGGGGCCTTTTCTTGCAGCGCTTGTAGCCAGGATGCCTCACCCTGAATTCAACCTTGCCGCATACGGCGTGGCGTTTTCTTTCGCCCTGATTATTGAAGCTCCGGTAATTTTAATGATGAGTGCCTCCACTTCTCTTGTAAAGGGACGATTTTCCTTTTGTAAATTGAGAAATTTTACATATTCACTTAATTCAATTGTAACAGTTCTGATGCTGGTACTTACAATACCTTCAATATTTTATTTTATCGCGATGACACTAATAAATCTGCCAGCAGAGGTGGCAAGACTTACACATATTGCAATAATAATACTTATACCCTGGCCGGGTGCAATAGGATACAGGAGATTTTACCAGGGAATATTAATAAGGAATAATCTGACTAAACGAGTGGCTTACGGAACTATAGTCCGGATTTCCTCTATGTCAATCACTGCCCTTGTTTTATTTTTATTTTTCAATGTTGATGGAGTTGTAATAGCAGCCTCGGCGCTTTCTGTAGCCGTAATTTGTGAGGCAATTGCCAGTAAAATAATGGCATATAAAATTGTTACTAAGATTAAAGCCGGGGAAAATGAATGGGATGAGAGTTCGGACCTAAATTATAAAAAGATATTTAGCTTCTATTACCCGCTTGCGCTCACATCCATACTTACACTAGGCGTACAACCAATGGTCACATTTTTTATCGGCCAAAGCAGGATGCCTCTTGAATCGCTGGCAGTTCTTCCCGTTGTTGTCTTTTTTGTTTTTATCTTTAGAAGTTTTGGAATGTCATTCCAGGAGGTAGGTATCGCATTGCTGGGAAAAAATATGGAGGGATTTCAAACTTTAAAAAGATTCGTAATAATTACCGGCTCAATTGTGGTTATTTCTTTGGGGATTATTGCACTCACTCCCCTATCAGGCATATGGTTTCATTATGTGTCAGGGTTATCGCCCGAACTTACAAAGCTGGCGCATCTTCCGCTTATAATTCTGATCCTGATTCCGGGAACATCATTCCTGTTGAGTTTCCAGACGGCAGTGCTGGTAGAAGCAAAAAACACTAAGCCCATATCATTTGCAACTGGAATAGAATTCACAATGATAATAATAGTTCTTTTAGTTTCAATTAAATATTTTTCCGCGGTGGGGGTTATTGCGGCGGCGCTGGCGTTTATCCTTGGAAGGCTGGCATCGAATGGATATCTCTTAAAGCCGATGATGAGAGCAATACGGAAGAATGGAGTTTTGGAGTAATGGAATATTTACCAAGTAGGTAGTAAGCAGTAAATAGTAAGTAGGTAGTAAGCAGTAAATAGTAAGTAGAAATTAATTACAGAATTTATCGGGATTATTAAGCATACGGTTTAGCATTTTACATACCTCACCATATTTTTCAATGAAATATTTATGCTTCAATGGATTTATATACTTAAAATCTTTTGAAAAATCCAGCCATACGGTTGTTTCATCTGCTTCTCCTAATGAATCAATCAGAGGTCAGTCCGCCAAAGGCGGATTAGCGGTCAGTGTTTAGATTGATGATTTGATTAGGAATGATTCAGGGTAGTGCGCAAAGTGCAGAGGGCAAAGTGCGAAGAGCAAACTAATTAAAGAACCAATTAATTGAAATTATCTGCTATTGGGCCAGAAGCACTTTCCAATTATTTTATTCCAATGATCTTCTGAAATTTGTGATTTTTCTACATAAAATGTCAAGTTGGTCCAAAAGTAGGTCAAGATCTTGTTTATCTACTATGTTTCTGCGATTCAGAATTATAAGGATATTAGCATTCTCAAATGTTGATCTACGTGCGATATTCAGAAACTGTTTAAATTCTTTTTTAGATGTAGAGCCGGATCCTTCCGCAATATTATTGCTCATAGACATTCCAGCCCCTCTAAGCTGTTCTGCAAACCGGTATAGTTTCCTCTTTTCTAGTTCATCGGCTATATCAAAAAGACTATTCCCGATTTCAATCGATTCCTTCCAAATCAGTCAATCTTGGAACCTAAATTTAGCCATATATTTCCCCTAGTATTGAAACTCTTTGCACTCAACTCTATGCACTTGGCTATATGTATTCTGCAAATTGCACTATAAACCATAGTACACCGATGCAAAAAACTGGCTTGTCCTTGTATCCACAAAACTACCATTCGATTGCTCTGCTGATACACTAGTTGACTTATAAACTCCCCTGACAAACAACTCGTGCATAATTTCGTATTTTACGTCAAATCCCCAGTAAGTGTAATTCGTTCGGGGGCCAAATAAGAACGGCGGCTGTGGCTGTGTATATTGCTGATCTACAACACCTGCTCCACCTTTCCTGATATGTTCCGCCCAAACTGTTGCTTGAAGCCCTCTCATAAACCTGTAATTTAATGAAGCATAAATTAGATCCGCGTTATACCCCATCCAGTGGCCCATTAAATATGATGAACTTTCGTAAGTCTGTGTTGGAATATAGTGTGAGTAAACGAATGGATTAATGCGAGTATATTCAACTGTCGTTGTTAAATTCTCAACCGGCAAATCTGTCACTGATGCACCCACGGTAAACCCGAACTGATTTCGTCTTTTTTGTGCATTAAAAGCACCCGACAATGTAAACTCATCAATAAACCACGTTCCGTATAGATGAGTATTTTTAATATGATTTCTAGAACTAACGCCTAAAAAGAACTGGGAATTTGAACCAGCATCATTATTGCCATTGCTTAAATAATGGTCTGCGAGCCTGAAAAACATAATCGGCATTAAGTAGGAAATTTCCAGTTTATCGCTATAAACGATAGATTCACCAAGAGAAACATCCAGGCCTTTTAATGGAGTGAGAGTAAGCGTGTGAGAAGCCAGGTATTTATTCCTGAAGACATCTCGTGTGCTATTTCTATAAGTTGAATAGCTGGCAGCTGAATCTATTACGTCTGAGTTGAGCCAGGCGTGAATGTAATTAAATCTAAACCAGTCTGTCGGATGAAGATCAAGCCTGATAAATGGAAATGAAGGTGCTTTGTCGGAAAGGACAAGCAGCCCGCTTTCACCATATCCCCAGTTAAGGAAATCTTTTCCAATCGTTACTTCTCCCCAGGACCAGTCGGTTGATATATTTGCGTGAACTTCGCTATACTGGATACTGTTATTCGTTGATTTATTAACAACTCCGCCAGTCTGAGGAGTAAATTTTTTTGTCCTGTCAATATTATCTCCGCTCTCGTCGTTATCTCTAAAAGAAAAACTGAAGCCTATCTTATCGGTTAGATATCCATATAGAGAAACACCGTTCCAGGTATGGGTTTGTTTAGCGCCGTCATTTTTGCCCATTTGAATTCCGAGTATAGGGCTAACGTTTACTTTAAGTAAATCGCTTGAATAAGAAAACAATCTCCAGCGGCCGAATTGATCAAAACCAAATAACTTTGATTCGGCGTTCAATGTTCGGTGTTCGAGGTTCGGTGTTTTGAGCTCTGTATCATCTGCCAACCCTGAACTTTTCCCGAAGGGATCCATTCGGAGAACATTTAACATTGAACTTTCCAGACCAAAATCCCTCAAATAAAACTCCAATTCCTCCCTTTCCAACAAAGTTAAACTTTTTTCTGCCCTCTGCCCTCTGCCCTCTGCTCGTTTCAGCTCTTCCAATTTCTCCGCTATATACTTCCTGCTCACCGGCCTGATGTTATCATTAAATGTAATTATGCCTTTCTGCGCCATTCTATCAAGGAATTTGTAGATATCATCGTGGGAGATTGGTTCGTAGACGGTCTGGCTGAAGGAGTAAGTAGTAAGGAGTAAGAAGAAAGTAGTAAAAAGTAATATTTTTTTCATATCGTTTGAATGTTTTATTATCTAAATAATTATTAATGACAATTTTAATATAAAGAAAGATATTAAATTGTTGAATTGTTCAGTCATTCACGGTGAAATATTTACTCTAGTCCTTAAACACTAAAGAGATTCTTCACCCAATAAATTGGGTTCAGAATGACGGATCAAATGGTCATTCTGCACACGTTCGCTTCGCACAGCATAAACTCCGCAATAAATCTTTGGAATTGCTTGTTAGTATGTAAACGTAATATTGTTTCATATTTTACAAATTATTTATGAGATCCTTCATCCCGATGAATCGGGATTCAGGATGACTGAGCAATGTAATCATTATGATCCCAACCTGGTGGGAGATGAATCTTTGGAAATGTTCAGAAGATTCCCTGCCTTCGGCAGGTAAATTCGTTTCACTCAGTGTGACGGATAAAATGGTCATTCTGCACACGTTCGCTTCGCTCAGCATAAACTCCGCGATAAATCTTTGGAATTGCTTGTTAGTATGTAAACGTAATATTGTTTCATATTTTACAAATTATTTATGAGATCCTTCATCCCGATGAACCTGTCTGCAGATAGGCAGGTCGGGATTCAGGATGGCTGAGCAATGTAATCATTCTGATCCCAATCATAATTCAACCAAAGAGACAGACATCATTTCAAACTGAATTTTTATCATCATACGGGCAAATATTTATCCAATTTGGAAATAGGCACAGCTCTTACGTTTTTGCGAATCGAATATTGCTCATCACCAGGATAGACTACAATGCCTTCTTTGCATTTCAAATCTTCCATAGCATTAAAAAATCCCCTAGTAGGCAAAGGTGATAGTGATAATTTTATATCCACACACAAGGCAGGTTTTTCGCCTTTGGTAATAACAAGGTCAACTTCAGCTCCGGCATTTGTCCTAAAAAAAAACACATTATATTTTGGTGATAATAAATTCACTACCTGTTCAATTACAAAGCCTTCATAGGAATGGCCTGCGACCGGGTGGCTCAGTAATTCCACTTTGTCTTCTATATTAAAAAGTGCATGCAGTAAACCTGAATCGCGTATATATATTTTGGGAGATTTAATAATCCTCTTCTTTATATTTGCATAATAAGGCAGAAGCTGCCGGACAATAAAAGTCTCTTCAAGAATATCCAGATAATTTCTTGCAGTTGGCGGGGACACACCTAGAGATGCAGATATTTTACTAGCATTCCAAAGTGAACCATGAGAATGTGCAATCATCATCCAGAATCTTCTTAACTGGTTTGCGGGAATATTAATGCCAAAATTTGGAATATCCCTCTCCAAATAAGTTTTAATAAATGAATCGCGCCATTTAATACCGGCATTTTCTGAAGCAGCTAAATAGCTATCCGGAAAACCACCTCTTATCCAGAGCCTGTCAATTATTTTCTTTTCGCTACCTGTTTCGCTTATTAGCAAAGTTGATAGATCATGGAAAATTATCCTGCCTGCAAGTGTTTCCGAGGACTGCCTTAGTAAATTTGGGGAAGACGAACCTAAAATTAAAAATTTTCCGTTTTTCCTCTCCTTATCAATAATTGCTCTTATTACAGGGAACAATTCAGATTTTTGCTGAATTTCATCTATTATAATAAGCTTTTGTCTATTATCAGAAAGGAATATCTCCGGGTCGGTGAGTTTATTTAAATCGGAAGGCAGTTCAAGATCGAGATAAATAGAATAGCGGAATTTCTTCTGAATTTCCTTTGCCAGGGTAGTCTTGCCGACCTGCCTGGGGCCTAAAATACCGACCACAGGAAAATCTTTTAATGATTTTTCAACTTCTGCCTGAATTTTTCTTTTTATCATACCTTGTAAATTAAAAATTTAACTTTCAATTTGCAAGGTTAAAAAATCTCAGAATTTATTAGGTTTCTTGATTGACGACTGGTATAGCCATTGTGCGCCCTTTTAGGGACGAAAAATCTTTGGAATTGCTTGTTAGTATGTAAACGTAATATTGTTTCATATTTTACAAATTATTTATGAGATCCTTCATCCCGATGAACCTGTCTGCAGATAGGCAGGTCGGGATTCAGCATGACTGAGCAATGTAATCATTATGAAGTCTGCTTTAGCGGGCTGAAGAATCTCCGGTATTGATCGGAAGATTCCTCGTTCCATCCGTTTGCAACGGATTCCACTCAGAATGACGGTGTGATGCAGTCATCCTGAGGACGAAGAAGGAGGACCAAGGATCTCCTTAATTATTCATTCCCACTCATCACTCAGATCCATCCATTCTTTATTCATCGATTCTATCAACGCCACCTTCTTTTTTCTAAGCCAGCCCTTTATTTGTTTCTCCCTTGCAATTGCTTCATCCGGTGTATTGTAAATTTCATAATAGACCAGTTTGTCAATATTATATTTTTTTGTAAAACCATCTATCAGCTTATTTTTATGCTCATATAAACGCCTGCTAAGATTATTTGTCACACCTGTGTAAAGTGTTTTTGATTTGTTTGTTAGTATGTAAACGTAATATTGTTTCATATTTTACAAATTATTTATGAGATCCTTCATCCCGATGAACCTGTCTGCAGATAGGCAGGTCGGGATTCAGGATGACTGAGCAATGTAAACATTATGAACCCAACCCGGTGGGAGATGAATCTTTGGAATTAATCGGAAGATTCTTCCCGCCAAAGGCCGGGCAAGCAGTCGTTCCTCCTCAGAATGACGGACTAAGGCGTCATTCTGAACGAAGTGAAGAATCTGCTTTTCTATTAAAGACACCCCTGCCTTCCGCTAAAGTGACGGATGGAATGGTCATTATGAGCACATTCGCTTCGCTCATATAAACTCCGCGAAGGATCCTTCGAATTGCTCGAGAGATTCTTCGTCGAAGACTCCTCAGAATGACGGACTAAGTGGCATTATGAACCCCCAATTTATTGGCTAACGAATCTCTTTGGCTGTTAAAGAGACCCCCTGCCTTCGGCTAAGGGTGACGGATAGAATGGTTATT
>Ga0209919_1000968_pt1 | contig 14246 bp, 11 predicted proteins | sample SalPon2A_C_D2_MG_FD_185721 | JGI IMG/M metagenome (GOLD analysis project Ga0209919, IMG submission 185721) | Soil microbial communities from South San Francisco under conditions of wetland restoration - Salt Pond MetaG R2A_C_D2_MG (SPAdes)... | ecosystem: Environmental > Terrestrial > Soil >... | reverse complement strand
CGATGGCCTGTTTCTGGGCCACGGAGGACGTCTCTCCGGAGCCCAGCGAGCCGGGCCGCGGCGGGCTGCTGGTGCTGATGGGGCGCTCCGAATCGTTGCTGGTGCTGGCCGTGGCCCTCAGCTTCGGGGGCATGTTCGGTGCGCTGATGTCCTTCAGCAAGAACTACACGGCGGCGCTGGGGCTGGGCTATGTGAGCGTGCTGCTGTGGGCGTATTCGATCGGCGCGGTGCTGAGCCGGGTCTTCATGGCCATGATCATGCGCCGCATCACCGAGCGGCATATGATCCCCCTGGGGCTGCTGGGCATCGGCGGCACGTTCCTGCTGTTGGGCGCGGCGCACGGCTACGGCCTGCTGGCCACGGCGGGCTTCCTGTACGGCCTCAGCCACGGCATCCTGTTCCCCACGCTGTACGTGCGCTTCCTCAACTTCCAGCGGCCCACTGAGACGGGGCGGGCCGCCACGCTGTTCCAGGGCTGCTTCTCCATCGGCTGGGGGCTGGTGCCGCTGGCGGGCGGGTCGCTGGTGCGCATGACCAACTTTCCCTCGTTCTTCAGCCTGCTGGCCGTGCTGGCCGGCGTGGGCATCTTCCTGCACCTGCTGGCCGAGCAGGCCGCCACCCGCCGCCTCGCCGCCACCGCCACACCCTGAGGCGCCTCGCGGCTCTATTTTCAAAAGCGTTCCGGCCATGGGGGCCTTGCCCCCATACCCCCACCAGGGAACTGAATTCCCTGGACCCTCTCTGCGGGCAAGACCACGCCGCCCTGGGGCCAGGTCCGTGTCGGGGGTGCGGGGGCCCACGGCCCCCGCATTGAGATGCTTGCAGTTATCAGGGGCGTGGCTTACGGCCTGGCCGGCGCGCTGGGTGTGGAGGTGCGCACGAGTTGCAGCGCCACGCCTGAGCGCCAGGCGGGGTCGGTGCTGGGCGGGAAGTCCACCCTATAGCTACCCGGTTGCAGGGCCAGCCCGCGCTCGGCAAAGCCCTTGGGCTCCGCCTCCACCGTATAGGTGCCGGGGGGCACGTGCTCGAAGATGAAGGCGCCATCCCACTCCACGCGCGCGGTGGCCACCACGCCGCCATCCGAGTTGCGCAGCAGCAGGTGCAGCCCGTCCGCCGGGGAGATGCCGCCCGGGGCCTGTCCCGCGAAGCGCAGGGTGCCGTCCATGCCGCTGGAGGGCACCAGGGCGATGTCCCTGTGCACCAGCTCGCCCGGGTGGGCCGTCAGGTACTGGTGCTTCTGCGCGGGCGTGTTCAGGGCGTCGGCGGTGAGCAGGTTCACGTCCACCAGCGTGGGCGAGCCGGAGGGCAGGCCCCAGCCGCGGAAGTGCCCGTTGGCATCCGTCCGCAGGCCGGGAATCCCCGGCGCCAGGAGCTGCACGCCGCTTACGCCGCTCTCGCCGGGGTCGCGCCGGCCGTTCACGTTGGCATCCACGTACACGTCGCCCTCCAGCCCGCCGCGGCCGAAGGTGCCTTCGGGCAGGCGCTCCAGGCCCTGGTCGGCGACGCGGAAGGGCTGGGCCCATTCCGCCAGCAGCAGCCACGTGCCGTCGCTCTGGGCACGGGCGGAGAGGCGCACGTTGTAGCGCGGAAACAGATAGCCCACGGCGCCCACCACCAGATCGTCCTGCGGACTTTGCGCGATGTAGGACGCCTCCCAGGACCACGGTGAGCCCGCCAGCGCGTTCTTGAGCCAGGAGATGCGCGCCTGCGAGGTGCGATCCGCGCCCAGCGCCGTGCGGTTGAGCACGAAGGCTTCCAGCCGCTCCAGGGGCGCCAGGCTATAGGTGGCCAGCACCTGCTGCTGGTCGAAGCCGCCCTGGGCCAAACCCGGCTCGCGGGAGCGCTCGCGCTCCAGGGTCGCGAAGGCGCTGAGGTGGCTGGTGAAGCGGCGGTCCGCACGGAGCTGCTGGTCGCTCAGCCGCCGCGAGGCCCCGAAGTCGCTCAGGGTCGTGCGCAGGTCCAGGTTCACGTCCAGAACGCGCATGCGGGCCCCCACGGTGCTGATGCTATCCGCGCGTGCGGGCACGCTGAACGCCGTGCTGCGGGTGCGGTTGGGCGGGGCGAAGTCCCCCGTGTAGCGCCGCTGCTCCAACTCCAGGCTGATGGGCTGGAAGGCGAGGAAGGCGCTCATGCGCGTGCCGGCGCCTTCCACCGCGCCGTCGCGGGCCTGCTCGCCCAGCACGATCATCCAGGGCACCGGACGCCACAGGGCGAAGGCGCCCACCGCGTTGAGGTCCGCGATGGTCTCGTACACGTCGAAGTAGTTGTGCAGTTGCAAGGCATAGCCGCCCACCGTGACGGACGGCAGCAGCCCGTAGCGCACCTCGCCCCCAGCCACGTCGTAGCGGCTCACGCCCTGATCGCCCTGCCCCGCGCCACCCAATGTGGCCAGCGCGCCCTGGCGCAGCACCTGCTCCTGGGCGGCCACCTCGCGGTACTCCACCAGCTTGCGGCCGTCCGGGGTGTAGATGTGCACCTCGAACAGGTTGGTGTTCAGCGCCAGGGGCACGCTCTGGAAGCGGTAGAAGCCCTGCGCATCCGCCGTGGTGAAGTCCAGCAGCACGCCCTGGCGGTACAGGTCCACCTCCGAGCCGGACGGCGCTGTACCGATCAGCGAGGTGCGCCCGAAGCCCAGCGGCGGGCCGCCGGTGTAGAACGAACCGCCGGTGAAGCTGAGCGGATCCACCAGCAGCGTGGAAAAGCCGGAGTAGGTATCGCCCAGTTGCACCTGCCACGTGCGCAGGGGGTCGTACCAGGTCAGCCGCCCGTAATCGATCTGCCCGTGGCTCCGGCCGTTGGTGCGCGTTTCGCTGAGCGAGTATTCCAGGTCGCCCTTGAGGAAGCGCTGCACGCCCTTGAGGGTCAGCTTGAGCTGGTCGGGATTGTTGTGGCCGCCGCTGGCCGTGGTGTCCAGCTCGAACATACCCGGATCGAACCAGGGCACGTTGCGGGCCAATCGGGCCGCCGTGGGCGCCTCCGCCTTCTGCTCCGCCAGCGCCACGCGTTGGGCCTCGCGCTGCTCGCGCAGGGTGCTGGGCAGCGGATAGTGCGTGCGGATGGTGACCTGGTAGGCCTGCACCGACCAGTCCAACTCCAGCGGAATCCAGCGCGCCACGGCGTCGTAGCGCACGTACAGCGTCTGGTCCACCAGCCGGTAAGCTTCCGGCGGCAGCGGGTGGGTGGTGTCGCCCACCAGCACCGTGGCGCGCTCCAGGTTCAGGTTGAAGCGCGTGGTGCCGTCCGGCAGGAAGCCCAGCGCGGCGCCCAGGGAGGCATCGAAGCGCACCGGCACTTCCAGCGCACGCATCAGCGCGTCGAACTGCAGGAAGGGCCGCTCTCGGTCGTCAATGAAGGCCGGGAAGACCTCGACGGCCGCCTTGTTGTTCACCACCAGGCGCACGAACCCCAGGTCGCCCTGCGCCCCGGCCGCTGCCACGGACGAAGCGGCACTCGCCGACGGAGCCATGGCGGGCGACGTGGGCGCCCCGGCCGGTGCATCCGGCGGTGCCTGCTGGGCCCGCACAGGGGCGGAGAGCAGGAGCGAGCCGGCGACCAGCAGCAGTGCCAGGATCGGCCGCAGGGTTTTCACGGCGGGGGCTCATGGGGTGCCCGTGCCGACCGTCACGGGAAGTTCCGTCTCGAACAGGACGCCCTTCTCCGTGTGGGCATGCACGCGCAAACGATAGGTGCCCGGCTCAGGGCGGGGGAGCTTCAGGCTCAGATCTCGCTGCTGGCCGCGCTGCAGCACGACGCGCTGCTCGGCGTGACCCTGCTCGCTGCCGTCCGCGGCGACCAGCGTGGCGTTTAGATCCAGCGTGGCGCGGGCATTGCCGCTGTTCCATGCCGCGGTCGTGAGGGACACGGCGTCGGCGGCGACGGTGACGGTGGGCACGTCCAGGTGCGGGTCCGGCCGCGCATCGCCGATGCTGCCGTAGATAGTCACGCCCAGCCGCGTCAGCACCTGGATGCGCACGCCGGCGCCCTGCTGGGGCACCTCGCCGGGCCGCGGCGGCAGCTCTTCGAAGAACACCACCGTGCGGTATTCGCCGGGCTCCAGCCCCGCCGGCGGGCGGATCGAGAAGCGCACCACGCGCTTTTCCGCCGGCGCCAGGTTGATGCGGCGCGGATTGAGCACGATCCAGGGTGCCATGTCGTACGGCGAGCCCTGGCGCTCTTTCAGCTCGCCCTTGTCGTCGGCCTCCAAAAAGGCCGTGGTCACCCGCAGGCGCAGGGTCTGCCCGGAATGATTCGTCACCGTGAAGAAGTTGGTGAAGCGCCGCTCCAGGGAGAACTCGAAGCGCGTGGGTGAGACCTGGAACGACGCCGCGCGCGCCGGCGTGCCCAGGCCGGCGATCAGCGCGGCGATCAGCGCGGCCACGCCCAGCAGCACACCCGTCTTCGCAAGGGGACGCATCATGGATTGCGGCGTGCCGGGACGCGCGGCAGGGGCGGGTTGGAACCCGCGGCGACGCGGGACGGAGGTGGCCACGGCATCAACAACTGCCGCCGATGGGCGACAGGTCAATGGTCGTCGAGGTCGAGAAGGGGCCGAAGCTGGTCATGCCACCGGCCGGCAGTGTGAGGCTGCCGCCGACGTAGATGGTGAGCGTGCCCGTGGTGCCCATGCACACGGTCTTGGAGCCCACCGAATCCGATAGCGATACCGTTAGGCTCTGGGCGCCGACCGGGAGCGTGATGTTGTTGCTGAGCACCATGTGCGCCCGCGTGTGGGGCGTGCCCGTGACGGTGAACTGGGCGGCCATCGCGCCGAAGCAGGCACCGGCCCCGGGCGAGGCGGCCGGTGCCACGGTGTAGGTGGCGCCGCCCACGTTGTCGCAGCCCCCGAAGTTCAGGTCGGTCACCTTGGTGATGGTCTGGCCGTGGGCCGTGCCGCCGAGCAGGAGCAAGAGACCCGCCAGCAGCAGGAGCCCGGCCAGCCGGCGCACCGGTGCCGCCAGAACCTCGTGCCGGGCCGTCATCGCGTCACCCCGCCTACTGGTAGACCAGCGACAGGTTGGCCGTTCCGGTGTACACGCCCGCCTGCGTGGTGGAAATCACCTGCACGTCGCCCCCCACGTAGAACGTCTCCGCGGCACCGCTGAAGGTGTGCGTGGTGGCCTCGGGCGTCAGGTTCACCGAGAGGCTCCCCGCACAGGGCGCGGAACAAGTCACCGTCACCGGGTTGGCCGTGAAGCTGACGTTGGCCACCTGCGTGGCTTCGCCCTGGATCGTGAAGCTGGCCGCCGTGGCCGCCGTGCCCGCACCGGAGCCCGGGGCGGATGCCGGCAGCACCGTATAGGTGGTGGGGCTGCTCACCGTTTCCACCGTGCCGAAGTCCAGATCGGTCAGCTTGGTGATGGAGATGGCCTGGCGGATGGTGATCGTGACGTTGAAGGGCACCGGCGCCGCCATGGCCGGAATGCTGCCCAACAGAACCAACGCCGCGAAAGCCATCAGAATGCGTTTCATCATCGTTGCTCCTCTCTGCCAATCAACCCTGCGCCGTGCGATCCGGCGTGGGAACCTGCGTGGTGCCGCGGGCTGAAGCACACGTGCCGGCTGACTGCCCGGCCCGTGCGGATCGCTTGCCCACCGGCGGTTGGTGCATCGTCAAGCGTCGTCTTAGCAGCAATTCAATCGTCGTACCATTGACAATCGGAGGTTCGCATCTGTCGAGCGTCGTATTTAATTCAGTGTCCCGGTTCCGGGCATCCCGATTCAATAGGGTCGCAATTCCCTGCCTGGAACGTCGAAATAACACAAGAATGGTTTCTTTTTGTTACATCCATTGTGCCAGCCAACTGTGGAGGAAGTTTGATGAAGACTTGATCAATCGATGTGCCGGTGGGCGGGTCACAGTGCCTCGTCCGGCGCGGGGCGTGGCCAGGGCCGGCACGGGCGTGCTATTCTCAAAAGGTGGTCTGCACCCCCGCAAAACCCTGATGGAGTTCTTCGTACGCCCGTGCCCGGTGGCCGGAGCGTGACGTTGACATCCGGGATGGCTCGTGGTTTAGTAAGAATCATTCTCCGTTGAGAATGTTTCGCGGATGCCTTGAGCACCGCATCTTCACCCGCTTGGAGGAGAGATCACCATGCCCGAACTGAAAGGATCGAAGACGGCCCAGAACCTGAAGGACGCGTTTGCCGGCGAATCGCAGGCCAACCGGCGCTACCTGTACTTCGCCAAAGTGGCGGACGTGGAAGGCTACGCGGATGTGGCCGGCCTGTTCCGCGACACGGCGGAAGGCGAGACGGGCCACGCCCATGGGCACATGGACTACCTGAAACCGGTGGGCGACCCCGCCACGGGCGAGCCCTTCGGCGATACGGCGAAGAACCTCAAGTCCGCCGTGCTCGGCGAGACCCACGAGTACACGGACATGTACCCCGGCATGGCCAAGACGGCCCGCGAGGAAGGCTTCGCCGAAATCGCGGACTGGTTCGAAACGCTGGCCAAGGCCGAAAAGTCCCACGCCGGGCGCTTCGATAGCGCGCTCAAGGGCCTGTAACCGGGCGCCTCACGCCGTATTGCCTCCACGGCGGCCGGCTCGCGGAGCCCGGCCGCCGTGGCGATTCCGTTCAACGCTTGCCCGGGAGCTGCGAAGCCCATGAGCCGCATCGCCGCCCAGCCCACCGATGGATTGGCCTACAGTCCGCTGGCCCCGCACTATTACGAGGCCGGGAAGCTGCAGCCGGAGCTGAACCGGGTGTTCGACATCTGTCACGGCTGCCGGCTGTGCTTCAACCTGTGCCCCTCGTTTCCCGCGCTGTTCAAGTTTGTGGATGCGTACGACGGGGACGTGCTGAAGCTGACGCAGGCCGAGACGGATACCGTCATCGACACGTGCTACCAGTGCAAGATCTGCTACGTGAAGTGTCCTTACACGCCGGATGACGGGCACGAGTTCCAGTTGGACTTCCCGCGCCTGATGGCCCGTGCCAAGGCCATCCGCGTGCGCGGCAAGGGGCTGGCGCTGCGCGAGCGCCTGCTGGGCAATCCGGACCTGCTGGGGCGGCTGGCCGGGCTCACGCCCTGGCTGGCGAACCTGGCCAACCGGGTGGCGCCCAACCGCTGGCTGCTGGAAAAGCTGCTGGGCGTGCACCGCCACAAGCTGCTGCCGGCGTTCCACGGGCAGACCTTCCTGCGCTGGTTCCGCCGCAACAAAGGCAAGCTGAAGCTGGATGGGGACAAGGGCAAGGTGTTCTACTTCCCCACCTGCTTCGTGAACTACAACAACCCGGAGATCGGCAAGGCGGCCGTGCGCGTGTTCGCGCGCAACGGACTCACCGTGGCCTGCGACTACAAGCAGTGCTGCGGCATGCCGGCCCTGGACGGTGGAGACGTGGCCACGGCCCAGCGCATGGCCCGTGCCAACATCGAGCAGCTCATGCCCTACGTGCGCGAGGGCTACTCGGTGCTGGTGACCAACCCCACCTGCTCCATGATGATGCGCAAGGAGTACCCGGAGCTGGTGGAGGGCGAGGACGCCAAGGCGCTGGCCGCTGCCGTGCGCGACCCCAACGAGTACCTCAACGAGATGCGCCGCGACGGGCGCCTCGATACGGGCTTCCGCTCCACGCCCGGCAAGGTGCGCTACCACGTGCCATGCCACCTGCGCGCCCAGAACATCGGCTACCGCTCGCGCGACATGATGCGCAGCATCGGCGGCGGTACGGAGGTGGAGCTGGTGGCCGAGTGCTGCGGCCACGACGGCACCTGGGCCATGAAGCGCGAGTACTTCGAGATGTCGCTGGAGTCGGGCCGCAAGGCCTTCGAGGGCATGCAGGCGGAGGAGGGGCTGCTCACCACGGACTGCCCCCTGGCCGCCATCCAGTTTGAGCAGGCCACGGGCACGCGCCCGCTGCACCCGCTGCAGGTGCTGGACCGGGCCTACCGCGAGGACGGCTTCGCCACCCCGGTCGCGCCGCAAACCGACGAACCCGCAAGCTGACAAGGAAGGCATGACCGCAATGGAACCGGTGAAACCGGAGGAGCTGCTGGATATCGCAGCCTACGAGCGCATCCGCTCCGACTTCCGAGGCAAGGTGCTGGGCGAGAAGGAGCACCGCCGCGTGCAAGTGGGGCCGGTGTTCACGTTCCTGTTCGAGAACCACCTGACCGTGCTCTACCAGGTGCAGGAGATGATGCGCACCGAGCGCATGGTGGACGAGAAGGCCATCGCGCACGAGGTGAAGACCTACAACGAGCTGATCCCGCCCCAGGGCGGCCTGGGCGCCACGCTGCTGATCGAGTACACCGATGCCGACGAGCGTGCCGTGGCCCTGACCAAGCTGGTGGGATTGGAGAACACCGTGCGCCTGGAGATGGAGGGCCTGCCGCCCGTGCAGGGGCAGTTCGATACGCGCCAGATGGACGAGCGCAAGGTCAGCTCCGTGCAGTACCTGCAGTTCCCCCTCACGGCCGCGCACCGCGAACGCTGGGCGGATCTGGGCCGTGCGGGCAAGATCCGCCTCGTCGTGGACCATCCCTTCTATCGCCACGACGCCGCCCTTTCCCCCGCCCAGGCCGAGGCGCTGGCCCAGGACCTCGCCAGCTAGCTGTCATCCCAGGGATAAGCATTCGGGGGAACCTGTTCCCCCGAACCCCCTGTTTGGGCGGCAGTGGCTGGCGAGCCAGCTACTGCCGCGAGCATCGGGTTCCAAGGGCCTTCGGCCCTTGGTGGGGTGGTCAGGGGCAGCGCCCCTGACAGTAGCCCGTTTGGCCCTGGGGGCGTTTCCCCCGGTCCCGCTGCCCGCGGACTCGAACAGAGGTTGCGGCTACTGCTATGATTGGGGGCCATCGGCACTCACCAGCGGCTCCGGCCGTTGCCTCCCGCACCCCGGTTCCCTGCGCGGCCATGTTCACCGCCGCTCCCCAATCCAGCGACTTGGCGGCCCGCATCAAGGCGGAGGCGGCGCGGCTGGGTTTTGCCGCGTGCGGCGTACTGCCGGCCGGTGCCACCCGCACCCACGCCTACTATGAGGCTTGGCTGGCGGCGGACTACGCGGGCGCCATGGGCTATCTGCACCGCCACGCGGCACTGAAGCGCGACCCCCGCGCGCTGCTGCCCGAGGCGCGGAGCGTGCTGGCGCTGGCGCATCCCTACGAGGCCCCCCTGCCCACCGCGCCGGACGCTGCCCCGCGTGGGCGCGTGAGCCGCTACGCCTGGGGGGCGGACTACCACGGCGTGCTGCACGCCAAGCTGGAGCGCTTGGCGGCGTTCATCGGCGAGGCCGCCGGGCACCCCGTGCGCAGCCGCCCCTGCGTGGATTCCGCACCCGTGATGGAGCGCGAGCTGGCCGCGCGAGCCGGACTGGGCTGGGTGGGGCGCAACGCCATGCTCATCCATTGGCGGCTGGGCTCCTGGCTGCTTTTGGCCGAGCTGCTGCTGGACCTGCCCCTGCCCCCGGACGTGCCCTCCGCTCCTCGGCCGGGCCGTCCCACGCACCCCGTGCCGCCGCCGGGGCCGCTCGCGGCCGCGATGGGGGGCACCGATCCCGACCTGCGTGAGAGCTGCGGCTCGTGCACCGCGTGTCTCAGCGCCTGCCCCACGGGCGCCATCGTGGGCGACAAGACCGTGGACGCGCGGCGCTGCCTGTCCTACCTGACCATCGAGCTGAAGGGGCCCATCCCCGTGCCGCTGCGGCCCGCTCTGGGCGAGTGGGTGTTCGGCTGCGACATCTGCCAGGAGGTGTGCCCCTGGAACCGCCGCGTGCCCACGCTCGCCGCCGGCACGGAGCCGGCCTTCCGCGCCACGGCGGAGGCGGCGCACCCCTCGCTGGTGGCATTGCTGGGGCTGGACGACGCAGGCTTCCGTGCGCGCTTCCGGCACACGCCGCTGTGGCGTCCGCGTCGCCGCGGACTGCTGCGCAATGCCGCCATCGTGCTGGGCAACCGGCTCGCCGAGGCCCGCGCCTCGGGACAGGCCCCGCCGCCGGACGCCCTGGCCGCGCTGCGGGGGGCTCTGGACGATGCGGAGCCGCTGGTGCGCGGGGCCGCGGCCTGGGCGCTGGGTCACGCTGCCCCCGCGGTCGCCCACGAGTGGCTGGCCGGAGCGCTGGAACGCGAGGCCGACCCGCAGGTGCAGGCGGAGCTGCGCGCGGCCCTGCAAGGAGCACCCGCCGCAGACGAGCGTTAACGTCCCACCAGCAGGGGCCATAAGCCCCGGCACCCCCTATTCGGATTGGGGGTCAAGGGGGCCTGCTCCCTTGCGGGGGAGCCCGAGGGGGCAGTGCCCCCTCGGACCACAGTACGGCTTATTGTTGCGGCGCTACCCGCGCAGGTAGGCGTAGGCGTTGCGGAAGATGACCAGCCCGTCCCCGTCCTCGCCGGTGTGGGGCCGGCGCGTCCACTGGGGATGGTTCGTGTAGTGGTTGAAGGCCTCCGGGTGCGGCATGAGGCCCATCACGGTGCCGGAGGGACTGCACAGCGAGGCGATGCCGTGGGGCGAGCCGTTGGGGTTCTCCGGGTAGGCCTCGGTGGGCGTGCCGTCCGGCAGGGCATAGCGCAGGGGCGCCAGCTTGCGCTCCACCAGCTGCTCCAGCACCGCGTCGCTCGCGCCCAGCACGCGACCCTCCCCGTGGCGCACGGGCAGCTCCAGCGCCTCCACGCCGCGCGTGAAGATGCTGGGGGACGCGGGCTCCGCGCGCAAGTGCACCCAGCGGTCCTCGAAGCGCCCGCGGGCGTTGGTGGTCAGCGTAACCCCCGCCTCGCCGTCGGCCTCGTCCTCCAGGGCCGGCAGCAGGCCCAGTTTGACGAGCAGCTGGAAACCGTTGCAGATACCCAGCACAGGCCGGCCGTCCTCCACGAAGCCGTGCAGGCGCTCCAGGAAGGTGCCGCCCTTGGGCATCCGCCGGTAGCGGAAGCGGTTGGCGCAGGCCCGGGCGCCGCCCAGGTCGTCCCCGTCCAGGAAGCCGCCGATCAGCATCAGGAAGCCGTAGTCCTCCAGCCGCAGGGTGCCGGCGTAGATCTCGCTGATGTGGCGCACGTGCACGCTGCCTGGCGCTGCCCCGCCCTGCTCGCAGGCGTAGGCGGTCTCGCGCTCGCAGTTGGTGCCGAAGCCGGAGAGGATCAGGGTGTTCATGGCAGCTCAGGAAAGCTCGGCCAGCATGGCGTCGATTTTCTTGCGCAAAGGGGGCACGTCGGTTTCCAGCACATCCCACCGCAGTTCGAGGTTGACTCCGAAATACTCGTGGATCAGCTTGTCCCGCATCCCGGCGATGGTCATCCATTCGACTTCCGGATGCTGGGATCTTAGCTCGGCCGACAGGTTCTTGACGGCCTCTCCAAGGGCTTCGAAGTTCCGAACCGCCGCATCCTGCGTCTTGCGGTCCGATAGAAAGTGCGTGCGGCCCTCCGCGGCGTGCGATTCCAGTTGGACGATGGCGTCCTGGATATGCAGGAGGTAGAAGCGGTCGTCCTTCACAGCGGAATCGCCTCGCCGTAGATGCGGTCTCGCAAGTAGGGGCTCACGCCGCCGTCCGTGATCACGTCCACCCGGAAGCCCAACGCTTCCTCCAGTTCCTGCCAGAACCGGACGAGGTCGAGGTAGTTGCGCCCCGGCTCCATCTCCACCAGCAGGTCCAGGTCGCTGGCGGTAGTGTCCTCGCCCCGGGCCACGGAGCCAAACACGCGCACATTGCGGGCGCCATGCCGCTTGGCCAGGCGCAGGATATCGGCTCGCCAGCGTTCGCGCACCTGATCCAGGTTCATCCCGGCGTCTCCGTCACAGGTCCCTCAGTGTGCGCTGCCAGGCCTCCTTGAGGTCGGCCAGCGGGGCATCCAGCCATGCGGCGCCGTCGGGGCCGCGGGCGATGAGGCGGTCGCCGTCCGTGACGCGGCCCAGGAGGTGGCAGGCCACGCCGGCCAGCGCTGTCTCGAAGGCGGCGGCGTGCTCGGGGGCCACCGTGACCACGAGGCGGCTGGGGGTCTCGGCGAAGAGCAGCGCCGCGGGGGCCAGCCCCTCGGCCTGGGCCAGCCCGGTCAGCTCCAACTCCAGCCCCAGCCCGCCGGCGAAGGCGGCTTCCGCCAGGGCCACGGCCAGGCCGCCGTCCGAGCAGTCGTGGGCCGAGCGCACGAGCCCGGCCTGGACGCCGCGATGGAATGCCGCATAGGCGGCCTTGGCCGCGTAGGCGTCCACGGTGGGCACGTGGCCGCCGTTCAGGTCCAGCTCTGCCAGCAGCTCCGAGCCGCCCAGCTCCTCGCGGGTGGCGCCGACCAGGTACACGCGGTCGCCCGGGGCTTTCACGTCCATGGTCAGGGCGCGGCCCACGTCCTCCACGATGCCCGCGGCGGAGAACAGCAGCGTGGGCGGGATGGAGAGGCGCTCGTTCCCGTTCACGTAGTCGTTCTTCATGCTGTCCTTGCCGCTGATGAGCGGCACGCCGTAGGTCACGGCCACGTCGTGCAGCGCCTGCGCGGCCCGCACGAGCTGCGCCAGCTTTTGCTCCGCGTCGGGATTGTTGGGCGCGGGCAGCGGATCGCACCAGCAGAAGTTGTCCAGCCCGGCGATGCGCGCCGGATCGCCCCCCACGGCCACGATGCCGCGCACGGCCTCGTCCACGGCGCAGGCCGCCATAGCGGCCGTGTCCAGGTCGCTGTAGCGGGGACACAGCCCGTGGGAGATGGCCAGGCCGCGCGGGCTGCCCAGCACGGGCCGGATCACCGCGGCGTCGCTGGGGCCGTCGTCCGCCGCGCCCACCAGCGGCTTGACCACGGAGGCGCCCTGCACTTCGTGGTCGTACTGGCGCACGATGGCTTCCTTGCTGCAGATGTCCAGCCGCCCCAGCAGCCGCAGCAGCAGCCCCGTCAGGTCGCCCGTGGGCAGGGCGGGCGTGGGCGCGGGGGCGGGCGCCTGCCAGCGCGCGGTGAGCTGCATGCGGGGCAGGCCCTCGTGCAGGAACTCCATGTCCAGCCGCGCCACCACCTCGCCGCCATAGGTGGCCGTGAGCACGCCGGAGTCGTTGAACTCGCCCAGCACGGTGGATTCCACGTCCATCTCGCGCGAGAGCGCCAGCAGCGCCTCCACCTTGTCCGGCGGCACGGCCAGGGTCATGCGCTCCTGGGCCTCGGAGATGAAGATCTCCCAGGGCTGCAAGCCGGGGTACTTGAGCGGCGCGCGGTCCAGCTGCAGCGTGGCACCGCCGCTCAGCTCGGCCATCTCGCCCACGGACGAAGACAGCCCGCCCGCGCCATTGTCCGTGATGGCGTTGAACAGCCCGCGGTCCCGCGCGCGCAGCAGGAAGTCGAACATACGCTTCTGCACGATGGGGTCGCCGATCTGCACGGCCGTGGCGGGCGAGCTTTCGCTCAGCTCCAGGGAGGAGAACGTGGCGCCGTGGATGCCGTCCGCCCCGATGCGCCCGCCCACCATCACGATGGCGTCGCCCGGATCGACCCATTTCTCGTGCCCCGGCCGCCCGGCGATGGTGGCCGGCAGCAGGCCGCCCGTGCCGCAGAACACCAGCGGCTTGCCCAGGAAGCGCTCGTGGAAGCTCAGCGAGCCGTTCACGGTGGGCACGCCGGACTTGTTGCCGCCGTGCTCCACGCCCAGCCGCACGCCCTCGTAGATGCGGCGCGGGTGCAGCAGCCGCGGCGGCAGGGGCGCATCGTAGAAGGGCGAGGCGAAGCAGAACACGTCCGTGTTGAACAGCAGCTCCGCGCCGCGCCCGGTGCCGAAGGGATCGCGGTTCACGCCCACGATGCCCGTGAGGGCGCCGCCGTAGGGATCGAGCGCGGAGGGCGAGTTGTGCGTCTCCACCTTGAACACGAAGCTCCACTGCTCGTCGAAGCGCACCACGCCCGCGTTGTCGCGGAAGACCGACAGGCACCAGTCATCCGCCCCCAGCGCCTGCCGCACCTGCTGCGTGGCGCCCTGGATGTACGTCTTGTACAGCGAGCGGATGGACTCCGTGCGGCCCTGCTCGTCCGTGTAGGCGATGTCCGCGTTGAAGATCTTGTGCTTGCAGTGCTCGCTCCAGGTCTGGGCCAGCACCTCCAGCTCCACGTCCGTGGCCTCGGGGCCCAGGCCCACGGCGCGCCGCGCGGCGATTACCTCCGGCCGGGCGTAGTAGGCGCGGATGGCCTTGGCCTCCGGCGGGCTGAGCGCCAGCAGGCGCTGGGCCGAGAGCGCCAGCAGCGTCTCCGCGCTCTCCAGCGCGAAGCGCTCCACGCGGATGGGCTGGTGCAGCTCCACGCGGGGCAGGTGGAACAGCCGCGAATGGTCGGGCGGTGCCACACCTTCCGT
>Ga0209919_1000967_pt1 | contig 14260 bp, 13 predicted proteins | sample SalPon2A_C_D2_MG_FD_185721 | JGI IMG/M metagenome (GOLD analysis project Ga0209919, IMG submission 185721) | Soil microbial communities from South San Francisco under conditions of wetland restoration - Salt Pond MetaG R2A_C_D2_MG (SPAdes)... | ecosystem: Environmental > Terrestrial > Soil >... | reverse complement strand
TTACATTCCTGCAGGCCAGAGCCAGCCAAAGACTCCTGCCGTTAGCAATGCATAAACCAGGCCGTCAAATACATTCTTAAAAGTTGTAACCCAGCTTGTCTTATACCAGATAGGCTGTGAGAATATCGCAAGAGAATAGGCTGCGAATGCGGTACAGCCGGCAAAACGAAAAACAGAAAGATAATGAGCGCCGGCAGGCAATGCGTGCCCGGCAATGTAGCCAGCGAAAATTCCCACCACTATACAAAAAATAAACCACTGTACAAGGCTGCTTCCCATTTTAAATTCTTCATTAGGGTAAACTGTCATTAATACAACCGGGCCGCTTTTTAACTTTTCCTTAAAGGCATCGCTTCCCCTCTCCTTCGGATCACAGTTAGGAACCATATAATCGCCCGGTGCAATATTCAGCGGACGAACCGCATCCCGGAATTTATCCTGGTCCGGCAATTTCTTAAAATCCGAATTATGGTATCCCAGCACTGTATGCATTAGTGCGCTGGCAATAAAAACAACCGCAGCGGAAACAAGGATCGGCAGCCATAGTGCAGTTAAAGAGACCATTTATACCTCCTGGTTTTGTTTATTGAAATGGACAAAATCATTAAGAGTATATTTATTTGAATTATTGCAATTTTAAACGGGATGTAAGGCTGTGAGCAATTTGGCGAACGGGGGAATTAAAGTCAACTGGAAATAAAAATGAAAAGCGGTTTAATTGCACAATTTGTCATCCCGAACTTGTTTCGAGATCTAATAAATTAAACAATTCTGAAACAAGTTCAGAATGACATTGATTTTGTATCCTGAATATATGCAATTAACCCGCTTTTAAGGAAATTTAAATTTATTTTTTCTCTTCGAGCTCTTCAATTTTCCTGTTAAAGAACCTGGCCGCACGCGGCATAAGGTCTATAGCTTTCTTGTAATTTTTTATGGCGTTTTCTTTATCGCCTTTCGCAGCATAAACTATTCCAATTCCATAATATGCAACACCCGATTTCGGGTACATATCGATATTAAGCTGCGCCATCTTTAAGGCATCGTCGTACTTCTTGTCCTTGTTCAGCATCTGCACAAGTTCAACCAAAGTATGATCCTTGAAATCATAAGTAAACCCGCCATAGTATTCATCGTGCAGTTTGTGGTAAGTCGAAATGGCCTCATCAATTCCCTTTTTGTTGATGGTTCTGTATAAAACATCCTGCAGCATTTTGGGTTCTTTGTTGCCGCGGTGGCAAGTCACGCATTTTACCTGCATTATATTATCACTGTATTTCGAAAGTTTGGACAGGTAGTTTTTATTAATAGCCATCGTCATTTTAAGCATTACCCTGGCTTTGTTCTTAGCTGTCTTCGTGTCTTTGGAAAACTCCATTTTATCCGTCACTTCATTCCTCACATGGCAGAATTCACAGTTAACTCCCAGTCCATCTGTGAAACTGTGCATAATATCATCAAGCTTTTCTTTTGTGATATTCTTCGGCAGGATTTTAAGGTTTTCAAACTTTTCCGACTTCTGTGCGTTTGCAGTAATAACAAATGCAAAAACAGATATAAACAGAACAAACATAATGTTTTTCATATAAGGCTACCTCCGGGAGAGATTTGTATGAATATATTTTAATACTAAGAAATTAAGGCTGTATTTAACTTTGAACTTAAGAGGGGCAAGTTCAACCTATTTTTGATAAATGGCATTCCTGCAAAAAATACTTTGAAATACCTCTAAAATTTATCCATTATTTTACTTCTTTTCACTCTCTTTAGTTTCAATTGAACCATCACCGCACCACAGGCCGCAATTAATAACCCGACACCTTCTTTCACTGAGAGAGATTCACCAAGAAATATATATGCTAAAACAGCAATTTGTATCAACATAGTTCCGTTAATAATGCTCGATTCCATTGCAGTGAGTGAGCGAAGTGTAAGATTCCATATTGTAAAAGCCATAGCAGTGTTAATAATTGCAAGCCAGAGAAGATAAATAATATTTATAAAACTCAGTGAAGGAAGTCCCTGGAAAAGTAAACCTGTTGCAAGTAAAATTATTCCTCCAACTCCCATACTTATTACTGTAACAACAAGCGGAGATATTTTTCCGGTACGATTTATATCTCTCCCCAGCACAGCAGATAAAGCATTTGCTCCCACCCCGATGGACATAACAATCAACCCTGTAATTTCAGATGGGCTAAAATAAATTGGTGAAAAATAGATAATAATACCGACAACAAAGAGAAAAACTCCAAGCCACTGGACAATTGTCGGGAATTCGGAAATCATAAAAATTGCGAGCACAGCAACAATTACTGGAGTAAAATTCAAGAGAAGGCTAACAGTAACCGCAGGCAAAAGAGAAAGTCCTAAAAACTGTGCTCCCTGAGTCAAAGCATAAAATAAAACACCAAGCAGAAAAAGTTTTATTAATATTTTCCTGTCAAGATTTTTTACTATCTCCAGATTTTTCTTGCGGATTGCAAAGGGCAGTAAACATAAAAAAGCAATAAAATAACGAAGGCCCGCAAATGTAATCGGGGGAATATCTGCGAGCCCCCATTTAATTATAATAAATGAAGTCGACCACAGAAAAGTTACAAGCAATGCTTGCAGAATCGCTTTCAGATTGCTCATTATTTATTAATGGAATATGGTAGATGGATTATGGAATACATATAATCAATAGCGGTTTATAATTTTAATTTTTCATTTCCCATCTCTATTCTGATTCAAGTACAAATCTATAATTCAATGGCATTACCGGTCGATTATTTTTGTGCAGAATTTTTGCAAATTTTTCAATTTCATAAAAATCTTCTAGATACATATAATTAAGGGTATTTAGGCAGAAATGTAATTTTAACAAAAGGAATTTAACCTAATTAGAGTTATATCCAAAAATTTATTTGGCCTTAACAGGTTATTAATTCATAAGCATAGAATTTTTCAATAATTAACCTCAATTAACAATGTAACCTTTTTATTATTATTTCAGTCTAAAATAGTAGATAAATTAAAGGTAAATTATGCGAACTCATAAAGTACAACTAAGCTTAATTATTATAATTTCTGTATTCCTGGTTACACTGCTTTCCTCCTGCAGAGGAAATCTACAATTTAGATCGGACAGTCATCTTAAGGTCTTCCAGGAAAAGACTTTTAATATAGAACAGGGTAAATTATTAAAGATGAAGGTTTCATCAGCCGATGTTGTAATAAAATCTTGGGACAAGCCGGAAATATACGTTAAAGTTTCCGGTAACAAGAAGGCCATAAAGAGAGCCGATATTGAATACAACAAAGATGAAAATATGTTAGAAATCCGGAGCGATAATGAAGACCACTTTAACTTCTTTTCCGAAGGATTGTTCATGAAATTTGAAATTTTTGTTCCTGAAAACTTTAATACAGATATCCGAACCAGCGGCGGAATAATTTCTGTCACCAAACTTGCCGGTGATTTTGAACTCAAAACAAGCAGCGGTGATATTATACTTAAAGATTTAAATGGGCCAATTAGGGCGCGAACATCGGGAGGAACTATTTCGGGAAATAATATTAACGGCGATACAAGAATTTCCACATCCGGCGGCGATATCAATTATGAAAACTTTAATGGTGACCTGATTGCATCCACATCCGGCGGTACAATAAATCTAAACGGCAAAGATTCAAAAATTAATGCAAGCACATCAGGGGGAGATATAAATCTTGTTTATTCAGGAATCAACAAAGGAATAAAACTTAATACATCCGGCGGTACAATTACAATAAAAGTACCGGCAGATTTTAATGCGAGCTTGAAACTCCGGACATCAGGCGGTACAATAGACTGCGGTCTGAAAATAAATAATCTGGGAAAAGTTACTTCACGCAAGCTCGAGGGCGATTTAAATAACGGCGGGAATACCCTGCTGGCAACAAGCTCCGGCGGTGATATCAGAGTTTCTGAAAAGAAATAACCCTTTTATAGCCCGGTTTTAAGCCGGGCTTTTTATTAGGATCCTGTTAGCTTTAACATTTCCTTCCGAATTTCTTATATTTAGCTATAATATTTACTTAATTACCTGCAATAATGGAAAAACAATTAATATATAATTTTGTTGATGACGACGACCTTTTGAGAATTTCCAATAAAATTAAGGAAATGGAAAAGCTGACCGCCGGAGAAATCTGTGTGAGCATAAAAGAGAAAAGAAAATTTAAGGAAAAGAAAAAATCACTTCGTGAACTAGCTGAAATTGAATTTTACAAGCTCGGAGTTGCAAACACGCGCGATAAAACAGGAATACTTATTTTTCTTCTGCTGAAAGACCGTAAATTTTATATTCTTGCTGACAGCGGAATTAATGAAAAAGTAAATCAGAAAACCTGGGACAAAATAAAAGATGAAATTCAAAAGATGTTTCAAAAAGGCGAATTCAGCAAAGGATTACTCTACGGTGTGGATGAAGTTGGCAAAATATTAAGCTCTAACTTCCCTATCAAACCAGATGACACAAACGAACTCTCAAATAAAGTTGCCCTGGATTAATCATTTTGTAGTGTCCTGATTATATTTATAATATTTAAAACAAAAAAGGCAGGCCCCCTACAGACCTGCCTTTAATTATACTTCATCGTATCTTATTGTCTTCAACTAATTCAGAGCATTCTCCATCTTATCTTTTTTATGCATCCTTTTTTCCAGGAACGCCATAAACTTTTCTTTCCACTGATCTACTTTTACATACATTACAGGTACAAGTACAAGAGTAAGAAACATTGAGCTTATCAATCCACCGATTATAGCCCATGCAAGTCCTGATTTCCATTCTGAACCTGAATCTGTTGAAATAGCAAGCGGTAGCATACCAAAAACCATTGCCGTGGTAGTCATTACAATCGGTCTTATCCTGCTTTCCCCAGCTTCAATAAGAGCATCAAACACACTAAGTCCCTGTTCTTTTCTCATCTGGTTTGCCCTGTCCACAAGCAAGATAGCGTTCTTGCCAACCAGCCCTATCAACATTATTACGCCGAGAATCGTAAAAAGACTTAACGATTTCATAGTAAGCGCGAGAGCTAAAAACGCGCCTACCATCGCAACAGGAATTGAGAAAAGTACGACTAACGGGTAAATGAACGAATCGTATAATGCGACCATTACCATATACACAAATATTATCGCTGCAATCATGGCCAACCCAAGACTTCCGAATGAATCGGCCTGGTTTTTTAGGTCGCCCTCGTACTGAACTTCAACACCCGCCGGCATTATGCCCTTTGCTACCGCGCTTTTAATATCGGCACCTATGCTTCCCGTCGGCCGACCGATTACCTGTGAATAAACTGTAACCGCGCCAATCCTGTTTCTTCTCTGGAGTTTTGTTGGACCGGTTGTCTGGTAAACATTCGCGAACTGCTGGAGCTCGATTAACTGACCGCGCGGGTTTTTGAAAGTCAGATGTTTAATGTCTGAAATTTCAGATTTATCAAAATCATCCAGCGCGATTAATATTGTGTAGTCATTTTCACCGTCCCTAAATTTCGAATCATCGTCACCCGTAAGCGCGATTCTGAGCGATGCGCCCACCTCGGCAATATTAAGCCCGAAGTTGGCCAGTTTGCCCCTCTCGATGTCGATCCTTGTCTCTGGTTTTCCTTCCTCGGTAGACAGCCTTACATCGGCTGTACCCGGAATTTTCTTCACTACATCGGCGAGTATTTTGGCACCTTTTTCAACATCGGTTCTGTTCGAACCGGAAACAATAAGCTGGATCGGGGTCTGATTTGCCGTTCCGAAAATACCGATCGGGTTTACACGCACTTTGATTCCCGGTACCTTATTAACGAACCTTTTTATTTCCTCGCCGATCTGGTCGGTTGATTTATTCCTGTCCTCTTTCGATACGAGAGTAACATCAATTTCAGAGGAGTTATTGGATGTCTGCCCGATTAGTCCTTCATTTGAAGCCCCTACCGTGACGAACGCTTTTTTAACTTCCGGGATCGTGTAGATAAACTGCTCCACTTTTTGAGTAAGCTGGTTTGTATTATATATAGATGATCCCGACGGCATTTCAAGTATAACCGCGAACTCCCCGCGATCAGTCTGTGTCATAAACTCTGCGCCTATGAATCCCAATGGAGCAAGACTTAATGAAGCAATAAACAGCAGAAGTACGGCAACAAGAACCTTCCACCTGTTCACCAGGCTCCACTTCAAAAGCAGTAAATATTTTTGAACCAGTGCTTTAAATTCTTTTTCAAACCATATTGAAAATCTTCCTATCAACGTTTTTTTTGAAAGTTGTTCCAGCTTTCCTATTCTCGAAGCAAGAAGAGGAGTAAGTGTAAAAGAAACAAATAAGCTTAATAGTGTTGCGGTTACAACAACTATCGAATATTCTCTTACAATGTTACCGACAAGTCCGCCGGTCAGCGCCAGCGGCACGAACACTGAAACATCCACCAGCGTAATAGCGAGAGCCGCGAAACCGATTTCGTTTCTTCCATTAAGCGCCGCAACTTTCCTGGGCTCACCCTTCTCAAGGTGATGGTGTATATTCTCCAGCACAACTATTGAATCATCCACCAGGATTCCGACTATCAGTGAAAGTCCAAGCAAAGTCATCAGGTTGAGCGTAAAGCCGAACACGAGCATCATCGTAAAAGATGAGATCATGGACGCCGGGATCGCCATCATAACGATGAATGAGTTGCGTATGCTGTGCAGGAACAAAAGCATAACGATACCAACGAGTATAACCGCGAGCATAAGATCATATTTTACCCCGTTCGCGGCGTCAATTGTAAACTGCGCGCCATCCTGCGCTATATCAAACCTTACATTTTCAGACTTATAATCATTCTGCATTTTAGCTATTTCGTCACGAACAAGTTTACTTACGTCGACCGAATTGGCATCGGTTTGTTTCTGAACGATTACACCCACCGATGTAACACCGTTAATACGGTTTATAGTTGAGTAATCTTTCCGCCCGTCTTCTACCTCGGCAACGTCTGACAGCCTTATGTCACCGCCCGACCTCGATTTGCCAACAATCAGGTTACGCAGATCATTGATCGATTTAAATTTACCGGCAATTCTTACGATGAACTGGTCGGTATTATTTTTAATTTTTCCTGTAGGGTAATCCAGATTTGATGCCTTTACCATCTGTACAATCTGCATTATGGAAAAACCGTAAGCCTCAATTTTTTCCCTGTTCAGGTTTACCCTTATTTCTCTTTCGTCGCCGCCCACAAGGGTAATCTGCCCTACGCCAGGAAGTTTGGACAGCCTGGGCTGGATCCTGTCTTTTATGAACTGGTAAAACTTCGTCGACGGCATATTGCTTGTCGCCCCCATCCTTATTACCGGAAGTTCATCGAGAGCAAATTTTGAAAGTACCGGTGTTTTTACATCCGTCGGCAGTGTCGAAACAATCTCGTTTACTTTTCTCTGGGCGTTCTGCAGCTGCACGTCAACATCCGCCGCCTGGTTAAACTGTATCACAACAAAGGATACTCCTTCGGCCGAGGTTGCGGTAACGTTATCTATTTCATCCAGCGATGAGATAGCATCCTCAACCGGTTTGGTTACAGAAGTTTCAACTTCTTTAGGCGCGGCACCGGGATAAACTGTTGTAACAGTAATAATCGGCGGAGTAATTTTCGGCAGCAGTTCATAATTCAACTGCGTGTAGCTGTATACCCCCACAAGCGTAAGCAACGAAAAAATCACAACGATAAGCGTCGGTCTTTTTATTGATAGCTCTGTAATTGTCATTTTAAATTCCTTTTAATTCAATTTTCTATAAGCAAAGGCTCTTCATCAACCGGTTATTATTTATTAATAACTGTAACCTTGCCATTATCCTCGATATTATTCTGACCATTTACAACTATATCCTGACCTTCCTTCAGGCCGCTGATAACTTCAAGATAATTATCATATGTATTACCGATTACCAGCTTCACGAGTTTAGCGGTATTGTTTTCAACAACAAAGACTTCCGGATCTTTGATGCTTCCGACCAATGCTTCCCTGGGAATTAGCAGAGCATCGCCTTTTGTAAGAGAGACAAAATTTGCTTTCCCGAACATTCCCGCTTTCAGCGGATGCTGTTTTGAATTCGGAAGATCAACTTCCACAGGATATGTATGTGCTTCATCTGCTTTAGAGCTAATCGTTGCAATTTTACCGTTGAATACTACACCCGGATAAACTTCCGTGGTTATTTCAACTTTATCTCCCACTCTCATCTTAAATACATCGCTCTCAGAAACATTCACATATACTTTCAATTTAGAGATATCCACAACGTTAGCGACCGGTGTATTCATTTTCACATAATTACCTATATCAACAAGCCGGGAAGTTACAACGCCTGAAATCGGTGTTGTTACTTTTGTATCCACGTATTGTCGTTTTGCTACAATATATTGTGTCTCTGCTGATTGATAAGCAAGTTTTGCGGCTTCAAGTTGTGAATCGGTTACAGAGTTTCCTTTGTACAAAGCCTGAAATCTTTCATAATCTTTTTTAGATTTTTCATAACTAACCCTGGCTGCCTTCATAGAAGCAAGTTTTAATTCATCATCAATCTGGATTAAAACAGATCCCGCAGTTTTATAATCACCGACTTCTGCATTAATCTTTACCACCCTGCCCTGTGCTTCTGCAATAATTGCAACATCGCTGTTTGCCTTGATTGTACCCACCAGCTCAAGATTCTTGGTTACCTGTTTCTTTTCAACTTTTGATATAGTAACAGGATAAGAATCAAATTTCAGGTTTGCCGTATCGGCCTTCATTTTAGCTTTATTGTAAAATAAAACTGCTATTATTACAGCAAGCACTAAAACTGTTATTGAAATATATTTTGTTTTTTTCACTTTCTTTCCCACCTTTATTACTTATTCCCCAATTGATTTTTTTAATTGTGCGAGTGCCAGCTCATAGTCCACTACAGACTGAATGTAATTTGTTTTAGCCTGCAATAATGCAACTTCTGCATCAAGAAGATCTGAATTCAGCGCAAGGCCGTTTTTAAATTTTTCCTCTGTTACTTTATAATTTTCCTCAGCCTGATCTACACTTTGTTTTGAAACAGTCATTTTTTCTTCTGACTTATTAATGTTCAGGTAATTCCGGGTGACTTCAAGAGTAACCCTGTCCTTCAAAATTTTATATCCGTCTTTAGCCTGCTCAAACTGTGCTTCAGCCTGATCTGTTCTGTCTGAAGTTGCTCCCCAATTCCACAGATTAAAAGACATAGAAACGCTTACGTCCCATGTGCCGTTAAATTTATCCTGAGTCGGGAGAATTCGCTGGTTAGGGCGTGAATAATAATAGTTTCCGGTCAGGTAAAACTGAGGCCACCAGTCGGATTTTGCAGCTGTAATTCCCGACTCACTTGCTTTCACTCTATAGTCCATTGATTTCAATTCCGGGCGCACGCTATAAGCTTTATCCAGCAGGTTACCCAGATCACTTACATCTTTCGATCTTTTTTCAATATTATTAACCGGTTCAATTTCGGTCGAAAGAGAAATACCGAGTATGTTATCGAGATTAATATTTGCAATTTTTACTGCATTTTTAGAATCGATTAATCTTAACTGCGCCTCTCCAAGCTGAACCTGGACTTTTAACACATCATTTTTTGTTGCAAGTCCCTGGTCAAATAAATTCTTTACATCAGTTAAATGAGCCTGAATCTGGGCAACGTTTTCTTCCGTGACTTTTTTTACCTGGTTGGCCTGAAATAATCCCCAGTATGCATTTTTAATATTATAGATCAGCTCATTTTTATCACTGTTAAAATCTTCCTTAGATGCTTTATAACTCAAGTCCGCCATTTTAGAGTTACTCTCAAGCTTAAAGCCAGTAAATAAAGGCTGCTGAAGAGTCACTTTAAAATTATAATTATTAAAAATTGCGGGTGATATATTGAACTTTCCGAATGGAGTACTTACTGAAAACGGGTCAACTTCGCTTAACCTTGTATAAGATGCTCCAAAAGTAAGTGACGGTAAACGAAACGTATTTACCTCTTTTGATTTTGCCTCTGCATATTTCATATTCATTTTTGAACTATGCAGAAAATTGCTGTTCTCAAGACCTACCTTTACACTTTCCTCCACAGTCATTTTCTTTTTATCCTGGGCGCATATAGAAAGAGAAACTGATAATCCCAGGATCATCAGCATTACCAATCTTATTTTATTTACACGCATATTATCATATCTCCTTAATCTTTTTTGTCAATATTATAGGATGACAGGTATTTTGTTCTGCCTTCATCCGTAAAAATTCCTTCAAACATTATTTTAATTATTGTTTCAAAAACCTGGTCACCTGTATAAGGCAGATTGACCAAAACATCAGGCCTTACTAATTCGGAAATTGCGTTCACATACATCAGTACAATAATTTGCTGATCAATATCTTTCCTGAATGCTCCTTTTCTTACTCCTTCTTCGATAAGGTCTTTAAATTTTGTAAACGCTTCTTTTTTCCTGTATTCATTAATTCCGTCCCAGATATCAGGATGATTTTTCTGTAGATCTTCGGGTAAAACACCACGCAGTTTTGATGATTGTTTGGCTATATAATTCATAAGTTTTTTCAACTTATGAATAAAATCCATTTCCTGATCATCACAAATAATATGGCAGTTGGTTTTAATTCTCAATTTCATACGTTCAACAATTTCTCTCAGCAATTGTTCTTTACCGTCAAAATACTTGTAAAGAGTTTTCTTGCTTATTCCCAAACTATCTGATATCTCATCCATTCTTACGCGAGTGTAACCATAATGAAAAAATATTTCTTCAGCTTTTACCAGAATTCTTTCTTTTACTCCATTTTCTTCCAATTTCTCAACTTCCTTTCAATTTGGAAACCTGTATCGTTTATCTGGTTTCCCTGTGAATCTAAAAAAAACGGTTATTACCGTCTGTTTTCAAATAATATAAGCATAGGAAACTTATATCGTTTATTTAGTTTCCAAAACTACAAAAATCTGACTATACGTGTCAAGTAAAATTTTCAATAAATTATGGGTGGTAATAAATAATTAGAAATGGATTGAAAAAAGGAGGAATGGAACAATTAATAAAAGCTAATTGGAATTCAGGCTTCTTTCGTACTGAGTTTTAAATCTTTTAACCGCTTCATATATAGACTTGGCAATTTTCTCCTGTCCATTTTTAGTTTTTAATATAGCCGCATCGTGGTAATTGGAAAGAAATCCTGTCTCAATCAGAACACTTGGCATTGAGGCACCAACAAGCACATAAAATCCGGCCTGCTTTATACCTTTGGAATCAATATTTAATTCACTTCCCATTTGCTTGTTCAGAATATCCGAAAATTCTTCCGAATATTTCATGTATGCTGATTGCGCCATACTAACAAGTATAAAATTTTCATCCGTAAGTTTCTGGTAACGCGCCGGGTTATCCTCGTACTGAATTACGCTGTTCTCTCTTTCTGCAATTGCGATTGCCTCTTTTGTTCTGCCCGGACGCAGCAGGTAAACTTCAAACCCTTCCACGTTACTCGGTTTGTGAGGAGTGGAATTACAATGGATGGAAATAAAAAGTTTTCCACCTTTTTCATTTGCAATTTTCCCTCGTTTATAAAGATCAACTGCTACATCGCGTTTTCTGGTGTAAACTACTTTTACATCCTTAATATTTCTTTCTATTAAGCGTCCAAGTTTTAAAGCAATACCAAGAGTAATATCTTTTTCTTTTAATCCACCAACGCCAATAGTTCCGGGATCAACACCGCCGTGCCCGGCATCAATTACAATTACATCAAAATTCCACTTCGATTTATTTTTATCGTTGTCGTCATTATTATCAAAAACTTTATTGTGCAAAGTAATAAGGATGTCATCACCTTTATCAGCATTCAGAACTTCGCTGGTAGTATATTCTTTCCCTACTTTGAACTGGAACTCAGTATCATTCCCCACATTGCTAACCTTTATCTTTTTAACGAGTCCGCCCGGACCTTCTTCAGAGATATTACTAACATCAGCGTGAACATCTCTGAAAATAATAGAAAGAACGCCGTCCTTAAAGTCAGTCGTATAACTTGGAATCCTTTTAGAAGATTTCACTCTGATTAATGTACCGTTAGCCTTTTCATCTATAGAAATTCCGGGAATATCATAACTGCTATACCTGTTGTCGCTTACTGTCTGTGTATCCTCTGTCCTGGTTGTAAGAACAAGATGTCTGTTTTTATCTAAAATAAGATTTTTATCGAGTGCTATTTCCAGTGGTTCAATAGCATATTTCAGGGGAACAAATATCTGGTTATAAATAAAATAAGTGGAAGTAGGCAACTGATAAACTTTTACTTTATTGTCACTGTTTGAAGTTAATACTACGAATGGATTCCTTGCAGTGAATTTCAGATTATAATCATCAAACTTTAATTCAATCTTTTCAGAAGCTGAGTTATAATAAGAATTTAACGACAGAGCTTTTGCAAAAGATTCCAGTGAGAAATAAATTGTACCTGATCTTTCATAAACTGGAATTTTGTTACTTTTTAAGCCATTGATTAATTCAAGCGTAGAAGATTTTTGCGCAAAAGCTGTGAGTGTAAAAAGCGATATGAAAAGAAATAAAATTTTGTTTTTCATTAATCTATAAAATAAAGAATTTTTACCCAATAAATGGAATCATAAACCCGCTTTTTGACTTATAATTCCTGAATTCCTCTTTGAAATATTTCCCGAGTATTTTGTCTTCCAGTGAAGCACGCATAATTAAAATCGGGATTTCAATCAGTGCCAGCGGAACTACCAGGTAACTAAGAACTGCAATTCCGGCACCAATATCCATTAGAATTTGTGATAAATACTGCGGATGCCTGATAATTTTAAACACCCCTTTCGTAACCAGTTTATGATGTTTGTGAATCAGGACTTCCTGAGAATAATTATCACCAAGTGTTTTGTAAGCATTAATCTGAACCCAGGAAAAAATAAGATAGACTATTAATCCAGCTAGCCTTAATGTCTGATAGTTGTCATAGTAAGAAAATGTTCCAACCTGGAATATGCCGAATATGAATAAAATCAGAGTTAGAATAGAAAGAACAAGTGGAATTTTCTGAAGGAATGTATCCGGTTTTTCCCTGGTAACTGATACAGTTGATTTTAGCCCTTTCTTTGCACCGGTAAGGTTAGCTCCAAATGTTGCAATTAAATTTAGTCCTGCAATAATATTAATTGGATCCATATTTAGCCTGTAGTTTTACCGTGCTTTTTCATGATAGCTTTCCATTCTTCAACAGAGAGCTCTTCGGATTCATCAATAAGCATTATAGGAATATCTTCTTCAATCCTGTAACGCCTTCTTGTGTCCTTATCTGTTGAGACAAGTGTGTTGCCATCAAGTACGAGTTCTGCTTTAGTTTCAGGGCAACAGAGTATGTTAAGTAGTTCTTTGCTAATCATATTACTTCCAGATATATACTTTAAAATATGCTTTGATTATAAAAATAACCAGTCCAATTTATTTCAATTCCGTGTACCTGAAACATTCTTTTACATGATCGTTTACCATTCCGGTTGCCTGCATAAATGCATAACAGATAGTTGAACCAACAAATTTGAATCCGCGTTTTTTCAAATCTTTACTCATCGCATCACTTTCAACAGTTTTTGCAGGAACCTGTTTCAGTGTCTTAAATTTATTGATTTTGAGTTCCCCGTTTACAAATTGCCATATATATTTATCAAAACTTCCGAATTCTTTCTTCACTTCAAAAAAACATTTTGCATTAATTTTAGCGGCATTTATTTTCAACTTATTACGAATAATGCCTTCATCCTTCATAAGTCGATTTATTTTCCTTGAATCGTATTTTATGATTTTCTTAGGATCGAAATTATCGAATGCTTTCTTGAAATTCTTTCTCTTCTTTAGAATAGTAATCCAGCTTAGTCCTGCCTGGAATCCTTCAAGTATCAGCATTTCAAATAATTTTCTGTCGTTATGACACGGAACTCCCCATTCTTCATCGTGGTATTTTATATAAAGCGGATCATTTGTTGACCATCCGCAACGGGTTTTATCCATTTTCAGATTAATTTAATTAGTAGAATATATCTTCAATCCAACAAGACCAACTATTATCAGAAACATAAAAAATATACGCATAAATTCTTTCGATTCACCGAAAAGTATTATTCCAAGTATTGCTGTTCCTACCGCTCCAATTCCTGTCCATACAGCATAT
>Ga0209919_1000966_pt1 | contig 14261 bp, 10 predicted proteins | sample SalPon2A_C_D2_MG_FD_185721 | JGI IMG/M metagenome (GOLD analysis project Ga0209919, IMG submission 185721) | Soil microbial communities from South San Francisco under conditions of wetland restoration - Salt Pond MetaG R2A_C_D2_MG (SPAdes)... | ecosystem: Environmental > Terrestrial > Soil >... | reverse complement strand
TTTTTTCGCTAGTGTTTGGAAGGTTGGTGAAATGAACTGATTGGCATGGATATTTTAGTGTGGAAATACAGGGTCTCGTCAAAGAAATGGGCGAGGAAATGCAATGATGCTAGACCTGACCCTAAATTTGACGCGGCTGAGTTCTAACGTTAGAGGCTTTGCAGCATAAATGACGGGCAGCGAAATATTTTGGCTTTGTGTAGTTGCAGCAATCGCGTACGGTGTCGGCCGCAGTTCGATGGCGCACCGAATCGATGCCGCCGAGGCATCAAAAGCCGATGCGGAAAAAAAGCTTTCTGATTTAATGGCCCTTTACAATCAAACCCTTTCAAAAATCCGTTCTGACTCGGTGCTGCTACCTAGCTTGGTACGGTGGTCCGACCTTTTGCAACAGGCATATGATGACTTCATCGCAGGCGTTCTTTACCACAAAAAGCGTCCGGCAAAGAAAGCAGCCCTAGAGGTTCAAATCGCTAGAGCAAGTGCAAGAGATTTTAAAAAGCAGTTTGAAACAGTTCGTAACAGGCTAGATCTATATGAGTCATTGGCGCCATGGCTGGCTGACTACGTTGATTTGACAGTTGATGAGCTAATTGAAGCGTTAGTCTGGGACAAGAAAAATAATGTCGTAGAAGAAGACAATGAAGACCCTGTAGCGAGATACGTACCGAAAACTGAGTGGACGAGTCTGACCGTTACCGAAAGAAACCAACTTGCCTTAGACCGCTACCTTCAGCCTAATAGGAAACGAGGCCTTTGGTCGGTCGGGGTCGATTATGAGCGATTTGTTGGATACGAATACGAGCAACGTGGCTATGTAGTTGAGTACCACGGAGCTACGCAAGGTAAAGAGGATCTAGGTATAGATCTTATTTGCAGAAAAGAAAATGACGTGCGTATCGTCCAATGTAAAAGGCTTTCGCAGATCAAAGAAATACCGGTTCGAGAAAACGTAATCGCACAGGTATATGGGGCTGCAGAGTTCTATCGGATGAATGCCGAGAATCCAGGAAAGGTTACGCCAGTGTTGGTAACGTCATACGTTGTTTCCGATACTGCTCGAAGATTCGCCCGGCACCTCAATGTCGAGCTTCATGAAAATCATGAGCAGGCACCTTATCCCATGATTAAGTGCAATATCTCGCGGAGGACAGGTGAAAAGATTTATCACCTACCTATGGATCAGCAGTACGACAAAGTGATTGTTGGTGATACTCCTGGCGAGGGCTACGCAGCCACGGTTGTTGAAGCAGAGAGCAAGGGATTCAGGCGAGCCTTTCGATGGAAAGGCAATAAAGATGGCAAGTGAAATAATGCCTCTAACAAGTCGGCCCAGTCCGACGCAGCTACGCTGCGCGGCTGGCCTTGGGCGTAACGCAATCTTGGGGCCAAGTCTAGATTCATAGCATGACACATGCCCTCTGGACTGATCTTGTAATGCAGTACGATGGCCGTGCTGCCACAAACAATATCGTGTGCGCAGCACACACCACACCATATGCTTTTCATCCCCCTGTGCGCCGCCTCGATAATTTGCCAACAAGTGGAGATTTAGGCGAGCACTGTTCGAGCTTCGCAACGAGGTGCGGGGTGTGCACCTCGTTAGGGCGAGTTGCGCAGCCCCGCTTGTTGGAAAATTATCGAGGGAACCCGAAGGGCGGCAAACCGGGGGCGGCTTCTTTTGGTTACTTTTCTTGCCAAGACAAGAAAAGTAACTTGCTTCCGGTCAACCACCGGCGGTTTTGGTTTTGGCGTGCTGGGCCGAGTCCAGCTCAATAGCACCAATTCACCAAACCGACTCCCCACCACCACTCTTGATCTTCTCGATCTCCCGCCGGTCGCGCTTGGTCGGCCTTCCCTTAAGTTCCGGTTGCGGCTGCGCACGGCGTTCGGCAGCAATGGCTTCTCGCCTTGCCTTGCTTTCATCGGTCTCACGGTAAAGTTTCTGCGCCTCCGGCGCGGGGCCACGCCGGCCGGACAGGCCCAGCACTTTGACTTCGAAGCGATGGTTGTTGCCGACACGGATGTCGAGCATGTCGCCCACGGCCACCGTCCTGGCCGGCTTGGCGCGCGCTTCATTGACCAGCACCTTGCCGGATTCCAGCGCTTCGACGGCCAGGCGCCGCGTCTTGAAAAAGCGCGCAGCCCACAGCCATTTATCTATGCGCAACTTGCCGTCTTCTTCGCTCACCTTGAATACCTCACCACAGAGACACAGAGGCACAGAGAAGGCCAATACATCGATATGATTGGCATATCACCTTTACCCCCAGATGGCCTTGGCAATGGATACAACGAGCTGCTTTTCTCTATGTTCTCCGTGTCTCTGTGGTGCAATCGGGTTTCCCAGGTTCATAGCTGTTCCAAAATTTTCCGATAAACATTGAGGTCGTGTTCGGAGAAGCAGCAGAAGATCACTTCCCCGATGCCGGTCTGCGGCAAGACTTCGCGCACGGTGTTCACCGCAACAGCCGCAGCCTGCTCGACGGGGTAGCCATAGACGCCGGTGCTGATCGAGGGAAAGGCGATGGAATGCGCGCCATATTCGTTTGCGATTTCAAGGGAGCGTCGATAACAGGAAGCGAGCAGTTCCGGTTCGCCATGTTCGCCGCCATGCCAGACAGGGCCGACGGTGTGGATCACGTAACGCGCGGGCAGGTTGTAGCCCTGGGTCAGTTTGGCGTCGCCGGTGGCGCAGCCGCCCAGCGGGCGGCATTCTTCCAGCAGTTGCGGACCGGCGGCGCGATGAATTGCGCCGTCCACCCCGCCGCCGCCAAGCAGCGATTCATTCGCGGCATTGACGATGGCATCCACCTCCAGCGTGGTGATGTCGGCTTGAACTGCCCGTACTACAGCCATCTCAGTCCTGCTTTACGCAATCGACGTAGTATCGCTTCTCGCCGTTCTCTTCCGCCACCAGACCGTGGATATCGGTATCGAAACCGGGGAATTTCTCATTGAATTCGCGCGCGAACTTGAGGTAGTCGACGATGGTCTTGTTGAAGCGCTCGCCCGGGATCAGCAGCGGAATCCCCGGAGGGTAAGGCGTCAACAGCACTGCCGTAACACGGCCTTCGAGTTTGTCGATCTCGACGCGCTCGATTTCGTCATGCGCCATGTGGGCGAAGGCGTCCGAAGGCTTCATCGCCGGCTGCATGTCCGACAGGTACATCTCGGTGGTCATCTTGGCGACGTTGTATTTCTTGTAAGTGTCGTGTATCTGCTGACACAGGTCGTGCAGGCCGGTGCGCTCGTATTTCGGATGCGCGGCGGCGAACTCCGGCAGGATGCGCCAGATCGGCGCGTTCTTGTCGTAGTCGTCCTTGAACTGCTGCAGCGCGGCCAGCAGCGTATTCCAGCGCCCCTTGGTGATGCCGATGGTGAACATGATGAAAAACGAATACAGTCCGCACTTTTCCACGATCACGCCGTGCTCGGCGAGGTATTTGGTAACCATCGCGGCCGGAATGCCGTGCTCATCGAAATTGCCGTTGAGGTTCAACCCCGGCGTGATGATGGTGGCCTTGATCGGGTCCAGCATGTTGAAGTCCGGCGCCAGTTTGCCGAAACCGTGCCACTTGGCGCCGCTCTTCAGCATCCAGTCCTCGCGCGAGCCGATTCCTTCCTCGGCGATCTTCTCCGGCCCCCACACCTTGAACCACCAGTCATTGCCGAATTCCTGCTCCACCTTGCGCATCGCACGGCGGAAATCGAGCGCCTCGAGGATGGACTCTTCGACCAGCGCGGTGCCACCCGGCGGCTCCATCATCGCCGCCGCGACGTCGCACGAGGCAATGATCGAATATTGCGGACTGGTCGAGGTGTGCATCAAATAGGCTTCGTTGAACACGTGGCTATTCAGCTTGCGGCCTGTCGGTTCGCGCACCAGGATTTGCGAAGCCTGCGACAGCCCGGCCAGCAGCTTGTGCGTGGACTGTGTGGAAAAGATCATCGATTGCTGCGCGCGCGGCCGTTCGCGGCCGATGGCATGCATATCCTTGTAGAAATCATGAAACGCCGCATGCGGCAGCCAGGCTTCGTCGAAATGCAGCGTATCGATCTTGCCGTCGAGCATGTCCTTCAGCGTTTCCACGTTGTACACCACGCCGTCATAGGTGCTCTGGGTGATGGTCAGGATGCGCGGCCGCTTGCCCTTGTCCTTGATGAACGGATTGGCATCGATCTTCTTCTGGATGTTGGCCGGCTCGAATTCCGATTTCGGAATCGGCCCGATGATGCCGTAATGGTTGCGCGTCGGCGTCAGGAACACCGGCACCGCGCCGGTCATCATGATCGCGTGCAGGATGGACTTGTGGCAGTTGCGGTCGACCAGCACGATGTCGTCCGGCGCCACGGTCGAATGCCATACGATCTTGTTCGAGGTCGAGGTGCCGTTGGTGACGAAGAACAGGTGGTCGGCATTAAAGATGCGCGCGGCATTGCGCTCGGATGCCGCCACCGGCCCGGTGTGGTCGAGCAGCTGACCAAGTTCGTCCACCGCGTTGCACACGTCGGCACGCAGCATGTTCTCGCCGAAGAACTGGTGGAACATCTGCCCCACCGGCGACTTCAGGAACGCCACGCCGCCGGAATGACCCGGGCAGTGCCAGGAATAGGAGCCGTCCTGCGCATAATGCGTCAGCGCGCGGAAGAACGGCGGCGCCAGCGAATCGAGATAGGAACGCGCCTCGCGGATAATATGGCGCGCCACGAACTCGGGCGTGTCCTCGTGCATATGAATGAAGCCGTGCAACTCGCGCAGGACATCGTTCGGGATGTGGCGCGAGGTGCGCGTCTCGCCGTACAGATAGATCGGGATATCGGCATTGCGAAAGCGAAGCTCGGCAATGAAGGCGCGCAGGTTTTTCAGCGCCGCTTCGGTTTCTTCCTTGCTGCCGCCGCCGAATTCCTCGTCGTCGATCGACAGCAGGAACGCCGAGGCGCGGCTCTGCTGCTGCGCGAACGACGTCAGGTCGCCGTAGCTGGTAACACCCAGCACTTCCATGCCCTCGGCCTCGATCGCCGAAGCCAGCGCGCGAATGCCCAGTCCGCTGGCATTCTCCGAGCGGAAATCTTCGTCAATGATGATGATGGGGAACCTGAATTTCATGGCTTACTCCCGGATGTGCAAACTAGCCGCGGATTGTCGCAGATTTACGCCGTGATGCAAGGATGAACTGATGCCGGGGATTACATCTTGGGCAGCGTAACGCCGACCTGCCCCTGATACTTTCCGCCCCTGTCCTTGTACGAGGTCTCGCACACTTCGTCGCTTTCGAAGAACAGCACCTGCGCCACGCCCTCGTTGGCATAGATCTTGGCCGGCAGCGGCGTGGTATTGGAAAACTCCAGCGTCACGTAGCCTTCCCATTCCGGTTCGAACGGGGTGACATTGACGATGATGCCGCAACGCGCATAAGTGGATTTGCCCAGGCAGATGGTCAGCACGTCACGCGGAATACGGAAATATTCCACGGTGCGCGCCAGCGCGAAGGAATTGGGCGGGATGACGCAATAATCGGCTTTCACCTCGACGAACGAATTCGGATCGAAATTCTTGGGGTCGACGATGGTGCTGTTGATATTGGTGAACAGCTTGAATTCGTCCGAGCAACGGATGTCGTAGCCATAACTTGACGTGCCATAAGACACGATGCGCTGACCGTTTACCTCCTTCACCTGGCCCGGCTCGTACGGCTCGATCATGCCGTGCTGCTCCGCCATGCGGCGTATCCATTTGTCCGACTTGATGCTCATTCCGTTCCTTAATTATGTGTTTTGCACCACGATCTTGGGGAAGGCCGCGCTGTGGTCCTGTGCCATTTCGGCCACCTTCACCGCGATGCGGCGCGCGATCTGGCGGTACTCCCTGGCGATACGGCCATCCGGATCGGCCACCACGGTCGGCTTGCCGGAATCGGTTTGCTCGCGGATCTGGATGTCCAGCGGCAGCGAGCCGAGGAATTCCGTGTTGTAATCGGCACACATCTTTTCGCCGCCGCCGGCGCCGAAGATGTGCTCTTCATGGCCGCACTTGGAGCAGATGTGGGTGCTCATGTTCTCGACGATGCCGAGGATCTTGATGTCCACCTTCTCGAACATCTTCAGGCCCTTCTTCGCGTCCATCAGCGCGATATCCTGCGGCGTGGTGACGATCACCGCGCCGGTCACCGGCACTTTCTGCGCCAGCGAGAGCTGGATGTCGCCGGTGCCCGGCGGCAGGTCCACCACCAGATAATCCAGGTCGTCCCACCTGGTCTGACGCAGCAACTGGTCCAGCGCCTGGGTCGCCATCGGGCCGCGCCAGATCATCGGCGTTTCTTCGCCCTCGATCATGAAGCCGATCGACATCGCCTGCAGGTCATGTCCCTGCATCGGCTCCATCGACTTGCCGTCCTTCGATACCGGGCGCCCCTTGATACCGAGCATGGTCGGCTGCGACGGGCCATAAATGTCCGCATCCAGAATGCCCACGCGCGCGCCTTCGGCGGCCAGCGCCAGCGCCAGGTTGACGGTGGTGGTCGACTTGCCCACGCCGCCCTTGCCGGAAGCCACCGCAATGATGTTTTTCACGCCCGTTACCAGATCCACGCCCCGCTGCACCGCATGCGGCACCACCTTGCTGCTGACGTTCACGGAAATTTTGCCAACGCCCGACAGGGTGGTGCGCAAATGTTCTTCCACCAGCGCCTTGATCTCGTCCCACACGCTCTTCGCGGGATAACCCAGCAGGATGTCGAGCGACACGTCGCTGCCCTCGATCTTGATGTTCTTCACCGACTTGCCGCTGACGAAATCTTTTTTCGTGTTCGGATCGGTCAGTTCCTTGAGTGCGGATTGCACATCCGCGTCAGTAATCGCCATGAGTCCCTCGTATACGTCAAAACCCGGCCGCCGCCGGGGTATTCATCGAAACAGTAATTCTACCCAATTCCGCCAGATGATGCCCGATTTGCTACAATTGCCGCTCTTTTAAACAAGGTTTTTCCAGCCACATGCCGCGCAAGATATTAGTCACCTCCGCACTGCCCTATGCCAACGGCAGTATCCACCTCGGTCATCTGGTCGAATACATCCAGACCGACATATGGGTGCGCTTCCAGAAAATGCAAGGCAACCAGTGCCACTACGTCTGCGCGGACGACACCCACGGCACTCCGATCATGCTGCGCGCGGAAAAGGAAGGCATCACCCCGCAGGCGCTGATCGACCGCGTGTGGCAGGAACACAAGGCCGACTTCGATGCTTTCCACGTCGAGTTCGACAACTACGGTTCGACCAATTCGGACGAAACCCGGGAATATGCGGAGGATATTTACCGCAAGCTCGACGAAGCCAGGCTGATTGATAAGCGTTCCATCGAGCAGTACTACGACCCGGTCAAGCAGATGTTCCTGCCGGACCGTTTCATCAAGGGCGAATGCCCGAAGTGCGGCGCAAAGGACCAGTACGGCGACAACTGCGAAGTGTGCGGTGCGGCCTATACGCCGACCGACCTGAAGGAGCCCTACTCCGCCATTTCCGGCGCCAAGCCGGAACTGCGCAGTTCGGACCACTACTTCTTCAAGCTGTCCGACCCGCGCTGTCAGCAATTCCTGCAAAACTGGACCAGAAGCGGAACGCTGCAACCCGAGGCCGCCAACAAGATGCAGGAATGGCTGGGCAGCGGCGGCGACGACAAGCTGACCGACTGGGACATCTCGCGCGACGCGCCCTATTTCGGTTTCGAGATTCCGGATGCGCCGGGCAAGTACTTCTACGTGTGGCTGGACGCGCCGGTCGGCTACATGGGCAGCTTCCGGCAATTATGCAAGGAAGCAAAACTCGACTTCGACGCGTACTGGAAACCGGGGAGCGACACCGAGCTCTATCATTTCATCGGCAAGGACATCCTGTATTTCCATGCCTTGTTCTGGCCGGCGATGCTGCAGCACGCCGGCCTGCGCACGCCGACAAAACTGTTCGCACACGGCTTTCTCACCGTCAACGGCGAGAAGATGTCCAAGTCGCGCGGCACCTTCATCACCGCCCAGAGCTATGTGGAACACATCAAGAACACCGAATACCTGCGCTATTACTACGCATCCAAGCTGAACGGTACGATGGAAGACATCGACCTCAACCTGGAGGATTTCGTGACCAAGGTCAACAGCGACCTGGTCGGCAAGTACATCAACATCGCCAGCCGCAATGCCGGCTTCATCAGCAAGCGCTTCGGCGGCATGCTGGCGCGCGAGGACCAGGTCAGCGAACAGGGCAAAAACCTGATCAGCACCTTTGCTGCCGCGCGCGAAATCATCGCCCTGAGCTATGAATTGCGCGACTACAGCAAGGCACTGCGCGAGATCATGCGCCTGGCTGACCAGGCCAACGAATACGTCAACGACCAGGCGCCCTGGGTGCTGGCCAAGCAGGAAGGACAGGAGGCCGCACTGCATGAGGCCTGTAGTGTCGGCCTCAACCTGTTCCGGCTGTTGACCATCTACCTGAAGCCGATCCTGCCCAGGCTGGCCGAGCAGGTGGAAGACTTCCTGAACATTATGCCGCTGTCGTGGGACAATGCCGGGCAAGCGCTGTTCGACACCCGCATCAACGACTACAAGCACCTGATGACCCGTCTCGATCCCAAGTTGATTGCGGCCATGGCCGATGCCAACAAGGAAAGCCTGCTGCTGCAGCCGGCGGAATCGCGCCAGCGCCATGCCGAACACCAGCAGCACAGCGTCAACAATAAAAAGAAGGATACGGAAGCGTTCATTTCGATCGACGATTTCGCCAAGGTCGATTTGCGTGTGGCGAAAATCGTCAATGCCGAGCACGTGGAGGGCGCGGACAAACTGCTGCGCCTGACGCTGGACATCGGCGAAGAAAAAACACGCAACGTGTTCGCCGGCATCAAGTCGGCCTATGCGCCGGAGGAACTAATCGGGCGACTCACGGTAATGGTCGCCAACCTGGCGCCGCGCAAGATGAAGTTCGGCTTGTCCGAAGGCATGGTGCTGGCCGCCTCGGGCGCTGCGGAAGGGTCGCCGCGGAGCGGCGGGGCTCCCACCGGCGTACCCCTTGCGGGTGAAAAGCCCGGGCTGTACATCCTGTCGCCGGACAGCGGCGCACAGCCCGGCATGCGCATCAAGTGATGCAAGCAATCTTGCCTGATCATTTCAAGGAAGGGTGTCTCTAAAAATCTGAATTTCAAAGTCAGGCCAGGCGCATAGCGCCTGCTCGCAAATTCTGGTTTTAAGAGGTGCCCGGGAATATAATTCGCGCCCAAAGGGGGTCGGTCAGTCTGTGTTTACACAATTCGGAATTCTGCCGGTAGATATTGCCACGGGTGTGCTCGTGGCATGGCTGTTGCTGGGCTTGTCCGGATTGATCCTCGACGTATCGATCATCACCCGCTTTGTTTTTCCCGCCAGCGCACTCGGCTCCCTGGTGATGGCGCTCGCCGGGCTGGCCGGCCTGACCGAGACCAGCAGCGCCGTGCTGCCGTTCGGCCTGCCTGACCTGCCGTTCCACCTGCGCATGGATGCGCTGTCCTCGTTCTTCCTGCTGTTGCTGGGCAGCGCCAGCGTTGGCATTTCGCTGTTCTCCGCCGGCTATTTCCGCAACATGGAAAAAAACGTGCTGGCGCTGCTCAACCTCGAATATCACGTGTTCATGACGGCCATGGCACTGGTGTTCATGGCGGACGACGCCTATTTGTTCATGGTGGCATGGGAAAGCATGGCGCTGTCCTCTTATTTCCTGGTCACCACCGACCATGACAAGATCGAGGTACGCCGCGCCGGCTTCCTCTACCTGCTGATTGCGCACGTCGGCGCGATTGCCATCCTGATGGCCTTCGGCGTGATGCAGGGCGGCCACGGTGACTACACCTTCGACACCATGCGCCATGCCGGTTTGTCTCCATTCTGGGCCAGCACCACTTTCGTGCTGGCGCTGTTTGGCTTCGGCGCCAAGGCCGGCATCCTGCCGCTGCATGCCTGGCTGCCCGAGGCGCACCCGGCTGCGCCCTCGCCGGTGTCTGCAATGATGAGCGGCATCATGCTGAAGACAGCGATCTACGGCATGCTGCGCGTCACCTTCGACCTGCTGCACACGCAAATGTGGTGGTGGGGCGTGCTCGCACTGACCGTGGGGCTGCTGACCGCGCTGTTCGGGGTAATCTTCGCCGCGGTGCAGGTCGACATGAAACGGCTGCTGGCCTATTCCTCGATCGAGAATATCGGCCTGATCCTGGTCGGCTTCGGCCTGGCGCTGATCTTCCACCATTTCCAAAAGGATACGCTGGCTGCGCTGGCGCTGACCGCCACGCTGTACCACGCGGTCAACCACGCCTTCATGAAGGGCTTGCTGTTTCTCGGCACCGGCTCGGTGCTGCATGCCACCGGCGAACGCAACCTGGCCCGTCTGGGCGGGCTGATCCATAAAATGCCCAGACTGGCATTGCTGATGCTGGTGGGTGCGCTGGCTGCCGCCGGCCTGCCGCCGCTGAACGGTTTTGTTTCCGAATGGCTGTTGCTGCAGGCCTTTTTGTTCTCACCCGGCCTGCCGCACGCCTACATCAGCATGCTGGTGCCGATTGCCGCAGCGGCAGTGGCGCTGACTGCGGCACTGGCCGGCTATGTGATGGTCAAATTCTTCGGCATCATTTTCCTCGGCCAGCCGCGCGACGAGAAGCTGGCCGCAGCGCACGACGCCGGTGTATGGGAACGCATCGGCATGACCTGGATGGCCATCGGCTGCATTGCACTGGGCGTGCTGCCGGTGTTCGTCATCCTCTACCTCGATCATGTCAGCGAAATGCTGGTACACCAGTCGCTGGCGCCCAGCGCGGCACAGAACGGCTGGCTGCTGCTCACCCCAATCCATGCCGAAAGCGCAAGCTACGGCCCGCTGATCCTCTTGTTCTGCATTGTTGTCGGCGTGCTGCTTACCGTGGGCGTGGTGAAGAAGTTCTATCACGGCCGCCTGCGCCGCGGCCCGGCCTGGGATTGCGGCTATCCGGCGCAGACTGCGCGCATGCAGGATTCCGCGGAGGGTTTCGGACAACCGATCCGGCACATTTTCACCAATTTCGTCGAGGTGGTGCGCAAGCTGCCCGCGCCGGACGACCTGCACCCGCACTACCACACCGAGACGCGCGACCGGTTGTGGGAACTGTGCTACATGCCGGTCAAGCGCCTGAACGAAGCGATCTCCGCATGGGTCGGCAAACTGCAGCACGGACGCATCAATGCCTACCTGCTGTACAGCTTCCTCACGCTGCTGGCGCTGCTGGTGTTCGTCAAATGAACGCCTCCGCCCTGCTCCATCAATTGTTCCAGAACGTGCTGGTGCTGCTGGCCGCACCCTTGCTGCTGGGCTGGGTCAACCAGTGCCGCGCCTGGTTGCAGAACCGCAGCGGCCCCGGTGTGCTGCAGCCGTTGCGCAACCTGCTCAAGCTGTTCCACAAGGATGCGGTTCTGGCGCACAATGCCTCGGCACTGTTCCGCGCCACGCCCTACATCCTGTTCGCCTGCATGTGGCTGGCGACTGCGCTGGTGCCCGTGATCGCCACCGACATGCCGCTGTCGCCGGCGGTGGACGTGATCGTGCTGGTGGGCATTTTTGCGCTGGCGCGCGTGTTCATTTCGCTGGCCGCGATGGATATCGGCACCGCGTTCGGCACGCTGGGTGCGCGCCGCGAGATGCTGGTCGGCTTCCTCGCCGAACCGGCGCTGCTGATGGTGCTATTCACCGCCTCCACCATCAGCCATTCGACTTCGCTGATCACCATCGTGGAAACGCTGGCGCACAAGCAGTTCGTGCTGTACCCGAGCATGGCGTTCGCTGCGGTCGCCTTCGTCATGGTGCTGCTGGCGGAGAATGCGCGCATCCCGGTGGACAACCCGACCACCCACCTGGAACTGACCATGATCCACGAAGCGATGGTGCTGGAATATTCCGCACGCCACCTGGCGCTGGTGGAATGGGCCAGCGCGCTCAAGCTGCTGGCCTATACCACCATCGGCATCGCGCTGTTCGTGCCCTGGGGCATCGCCGGCATCGGCGACTGGGCGGCACTGCCGGGCGCAATCCTGCTGATGTTACTCAAACTGGTCACTGCCGGCGCGGGACTGGCATTACTGGAGACATTGAGCGCGAAGATGCGCGTTTTCCGCGTGCCGGAATTCATGGGCACGGCCTTCCTGCTCGCGGTGCTGGGCCTGCTCACCCATTTCCTGCTGGAATCCGGGGGGACGGCATGAACACGGTGCGCGAAGCGGCGGTTCGGGCAATGCCGCCCAGCACCTCCTCCCGCAATCGGCTGGCTACGCCAGTAACGCACCCGCAAGGGGTAGGCCGATGGGTGCCCCGCTGCCTTGCAGCGACCCATTCGCTCTGTCGGAGGTGCGCATGAACCTGCCGCTTTCCGCCCAGCTGATCAATCTGTGTGCGGCGCTGCTGCTGCTGATCGCATTCGCCATGCTGTCGCAGCGCCGTATCCTGTCGCTGATCAACCTGTATGCAATGCAGGGGCTGATGCTGAGCATCAGCACCGCCATCGTCGCCTCCTATTCGGGCCAGCACCATTTGTATTATTCGGCGGGCCTGACGCTGCTGCTGAAGGTGCTGGTGCTGCCGTGGATCCTGCACCGACTGATCCGCAGGCTGAGCGTGAAATGGGACGTGGAGACCATGTTCAACATTCCCACCACCATGCTGATCGGCATCGGACTGGTGGTGTTCGCCTTCAACCTGGCCGCACCGATTTCGCAGATGGCCGGCACCGTCACCAAGAGCACGCTGGGCATCGCCATGGCCAGCGTGCTGCTTTCGTTCCTGATGATGATCACGCGCAGCAAGGCGATCCCGCAGGTAGTCGGGTTCCTGTCCATGGAAAACGGTTTGTTCTTTGCCGCCACCAGCGCCACCTACGGCATGCCGATGGTCGTGGAACTGGGTATCGCACTCGACGTGCTGGTGGGTGTATTCATCCTCGGCATCTTCTTCTTCCAGATCCGCGAGGCGTTCGACAGCCTGGATCTGAAGCATATGGAAAAACTGAAAGACGATTAACGTGGAAATCCTGTTCGTACTGCTCGTTCCCCTGCTCGGCGGCCTGCTGCTGGCGGTGTTCGGCATGCGCAAGGATGCAGCCGAGATCAATTCGGCGATGAGCTTCGGCACGCTCCTCGCCGCTGTCGCCTTGACCGTGCGCGTGATCGACCATGGTGCCTTTACCGCCCACGTAGCCATTACCGGCGCCTTCAGTTTTCTCAATCTGTTCGACGAGCAGTTTTTCGTGGATGCGTTCAACGTGTTCCTCGTCGCGCTGACCGCCTTCGTCGGCTTCACCACCTCGCTGTTCTCGCGCCCCTACATGCGCATCGAACAACATCACGGCAAGCTCACCGTCAACATGTTGCGGCTTTACTACAGCATGTACCAGCTGTTCAGCTTCACCATGCTGCTGGCGCTGCTCACCAACAACATGGGTATCCTGTGGGTGGCAATGGAAGCGGCCACACTGACCACCGTGCTGCTGGTGTCGCTGTATCGCACCCCGGCCTCGCTGGAGGCGGCATGGAAATATTTCATCCTGTGCGGCGTCGGTATCGCGCAGGCGCTATTCGGCACCATCCTGCTCTATTTCGCCGCGGAAAAAATTCTCGGCGCGGGCGGCAATGCGCTGCTGTGGACTCACCTGAATGCGGTGAAGACGCAGATCGAGCCGACCGTGCTGTCGCTGGCCTTCGTATTCCTGCTGGTCGGCTACGGCACCAAGGTCGGGCTGGCGCCGCTGCACAACTGGCTGCCGGATGCGCACGCCGAAGGCCCGACGCCGGTGTCGGCCGTGCTGTCCGGCCTGCTGCTGAATGTGGCGCTGTATGCGGTGATGCGTTCCAAGGTGCTGGTGGACGGCGCACTGGGTTCGCATCTGGCCGGCAACCTGATGATGGGATTCGGCCTGCTCAGCGTGGTGATGGCAGCATTCTTCCTGTCGCGGCAGAAGGACGTGAAGCGCATGTTCGCCTATTCCTCGATCGAGCACATGGGACTGATGACCTTCGCCTTCGGCATGGGCGGCCCGGTCGCCACTTTCGCCGGCCTGCTGCACATGACCGTACATTCGCTGACCAAATCGGCGATCTTCTTCACCGTCGGCCACGCTGCGCAGAAATCCGGCACGCAGTTGATGGAAGGCATTCGCGGGCTGATCCGCACCAATCCCACACTTGGCTGGGGACTGGCACTGGGCACGCTGGCCATCCTCG
>Ga0209919_1000965_pt1 | contig 14263 bp, 16 predicted proteins | sample SalPon2A_C_D2_MG_FD_185721 | JGI IMG/M metagenome (GOLD analysis project Ga0209919, IMG submission 185721) | Soil microbial communities from South San Francisco under conditions of wetland restoration - Salt Pond MetaG R2A_C_D2_MG (SPAdes)... | ecosystem: Environmental > Terrestrial > Soil >... | reverse complement strand
GAATCGAGGTCGTAGACCGGCGCCGCTTCGGGCTGGTCGCCCTTTTCGGGCCCGTCGCCGTGCAGGATCAGCAGGTTGCGCACGCCCTGGGCCGCGGCCCCGAGCAGGTCGCCCGCCAGCGCGATGCGGTTGCGGTCGCGGCAGGTCACCTGCAGGACCGGCTCGTAGCCCGCCCGGCTCAGGATCGCGGCCGCCGCGAAACTCGACATCGTGGCGCGCGCCCCGGCCGCGTCGGTGACGTTGATGGCGTGCACCCGGTCGGCGAGCGGCGCCGCCGCATCGAGGAGCGGCTGTGCCGCTCCCGACAGGGGCGGCGTGATTTCCGCGGTCATCACGAAATCGCCCGCGCCGAGGGCGCGGGCCAGTGCGGACGTCGCTTCCGGCTGCAACACGGCTCTGGCCATCTCCCTTCGACGCTTCGTTATTCGGGCCACCGGCCGGCTCGCCAGGCAGTTTCCCGCTCGGGCGCGCCGGGCGCACGGCGGCAAACCGCTGTCGTGGCGGAGAAAACGACCTTGGCGGACGCGGACCGCGTCCCGCGGGCGGCGCTTTCTTGTTCTTCTAAGACGCCTTCGCCGCCTCCCGCTCCGCGAGGGCCCTGAGCTTGGCGCGGACCGAGCCGGGCTCGAGCGAGTCGAGATAGAGATCCGGATTGGTCAGCATATCCTCGATGCGGGTCAGGAACCCCTGGGCCACGGTCGAGTTGAAGTCGATCTCGTGCATGATCCGGCGCAGCACCGAACTGCCGGCCACGAAACGCTGCATATGCGCCACGGTGTCGCGCGCCAGCGCCTCGCCGACGATCCAATCGTCGCTGTAGACGCCGGTGTCCTCCGGCACGTCCCAATAATGCCACACCCCGTCGTCGTCGCAGGAGACGGTCGGGAAGGCGAGCCACTGTTCGTTCCACCAGGCTTCGCTCTCTTCCGCCTTTTCGATGGCCGCCGCGACGTCCTCTTGGACCGTTTCGGTGCTGCTCGAAGTCGGGTTGCTCATCAAACCATCTCGCCCCTTTGTCGTGCCCGCGCCCCGGATCGCCCCGCTGGCCGCGGATCGTCGGGCCCGCGCCGCGCGGCCGCGTCCGGCGCGCCGGGCGCCTGCATCGCGGCATCATGGTATACACAAATCGGCAGGCAGCACGAGTCCCGCCGTGCGACCGGGCCTATCCGCGGCGCGGCGCGCGCAGCGCCGGCACCACGAGGACCGCGACCAGGGCCGCGCAGACCAGGGCGAGCGCCACGAACTCGCGCCAGCCGATCGGCTCGCCCAGCAGCAGGCCGCTGGAGAACACGCCGATCACCGGGATGGCCAGCGTGCCGACCGCGGCGATCGAGGCCGGGAACAGGCGCACGACCTTGAACCAGGCCCATTGGCAGAACACCATCGGCAGGATCAGGACATAGGCCAGGGCGGCGAGTGCGGCGGGACTGAGCGCGCCCGGGTCGGGGAAGGGCTGCAGCCAGAGCGCGCCGAGCGTGATCGGCAGGCTGCCGGCGAGCAGCTGCCAGCCGGCCAGCGTCCCCGGCCCGATGGTCCAGGGCACCCGCTTCATGGCCACGGTGCCGAAGGCCCAGGAGAGCGCGCCGCCCAGCATGAAGAGCGCGCCGAGCGGCGCGGCGCCGAGCGTGGCGAGGTCCGGGCCGATCAGCACCGCCAGGCCGGCGCTGCCGAGCGCGAGGCCGAGCAGCTTGCTGCCGGTCAGCGGCTCGCCGAGCACCAGGCGCCCGAGCAGCGCCGCCCAGATCGGCATCGTGAAGGCGATGATGGTCGCGCGGCTGGCCTCGATCAGGGTGAGCGCGTAGGCCGAGCAGAGATGCCAGCCGATCACGTTGAACAGGGCGCAGAACAGCAGCGGGCGCAGCTCGCCGGCCGGCACCCGCACCGGCTTGCGGCCGACCAGGTTGATGCCGAGCAGGGCCAGGCCGCCGACGACCAGACACAGGCTGCGGAACGGCCACGGCGCGATCTCGCCCAGCGCGATCTTCATGATCGGCCAGTTGACGCCCCAGAAGAAGGTCAGGCCGCCGAGCAGCATGAAGCCGAGCGGCGGCAGCGGCGCCGCCGTCTGCGGCATGCCCGAGGCCGCCGTCACCCGGGTCATGCCGGCCGGTCCGCCGCCTTGCGCCGGACGATTCGCTGCAGAATCTCGGTCTTCTCGTCGGCGCCGAGGATCGGCCAGTCGCGGATTTCGTCGATCGCGCGATAGCAGCCGATGCACAGGCCGGTGGCGTCGTCGACCTGACACACGCTGATGCAGGGCGAGGGCACGCTGGTGTCGAAGGTCCGCCGGCGGGCTTCGCGGCGTCGGCGGCGCGGGCGGTCCGCGGCGTCCCGGCCGTCGTTCATGGGCCGGCCGTCGTTCTTGGGATGGAGTGCGCGCATTTCATGACCGGCCCGAGAGATGGCTGCGTCGCCGCCCGCAAAAAAGGGCAGGCGGCGATCCATGACAAGCCCGACAGGCAAATGCAAGCCGCAAACCGCGGCGAGCGCTGCGGAGCGGGACCGGCCTCAGCTGCCGGCGCGCGCCTCGTAGTCGGCGATGGCCGCCTCGAGCTCGTCGTATTCCTCGCAGCCGAAGAAACAGGCGCGGTCGAGCGCCCGCGCGAGGTCGCCCATTTCGAGGTAGAGCTCGCCCAGGTATTCGTTCGCGCCCAGATGCTGCGGCCCGAGCGCCAGGGCCTTCTGGTACTGCGCCAGCGCGCCGGCGCGGTCGCCGAGCATGCGCTGCGTGAAGCTCAGCTCGTTGTAGGCGTCCGCGTTCTTCGGCTCGCGCGCCACGACCTGCTGCAGAAGCGGCAGGGCGGCGGCATAGTCGCCGGCGTCGATCAGTTTGCGGGCCTGCTGGTATTCGCTGCTCTTTGCCTGCGACGGCGAGGAGCTGCTGCCGACGGCCTGGGCCCCGCCGCCGGCCAGGCCGACGACTGCGGCGAGGGCCAGGAACGCCGCGGCCAGGGGGGCGATGCGGGATCTCATCGGGACTCTCCCTCCGGTCGTACAGGTGTCGGGACGATCGGCGAAAAGGCTCCGGCGTCGCGCCGCGGCGGTCAAATCACTCTGCCGTGATGCCGGACCCGGCGGCCTCGGCCTCGAGCGTCTCGATGCTGGTCGCCTCGACGACCCGGCGGGCGGTTTCGTAGGTGAAGCCGCGCCGGCCGAGGGCCGCCAGCTCGCGCTCGCGCGCCTCGGGGTCCGCCGGTCCCCTGCGGTAGGGGCCGATCCGGCGGCGCCGGGCGTAGGCCAGCGCGGCGGCCAGGTCGGGCTCGGCCGCCTGCTCGGCCAGCGCCGCCAGCGCGCCGTCGACGATCTCGCCCGGCACGCCGCGCTGCCTCAGGGCGGCCCGGATGGCGCGGGCGGACTGGCCTCGGCGGTGCAGTGCGCGCGCCCGGCCCTCGGCATAGGCGGCGTCGTCGAGCAGGCCGAGGCGCTGCAGCTCGACGATCAGGGCGTCCACCGCGCGCAGGCCCTCGGCCTCGTCGGTGCCGTGCGCGGCCGCCGAGCGGGCCACCTTGCGCGCCAGCAGGCGCCGCAGGTGGGCCGCCGAGCTGGCGTAGCGCTCCAGGTAATGCAGCGACCAGCCCCGCAGATACTGCGGCGTGGCCCGGCGGGGTTCGCGGCGCCCCTTGCGTTGGCCGGCCGCGCCGGTCCTGCGTGATGCGGATCGCTCGCTCATCGGCGCCTCCCGCGCCAGCCTAGCGCCGCGCCGGTTTCCGCGAAACCGCCCCGCGCCCGCCGACAGGGCCGGCTTGCGCCGCCCGCGGCGGGCGACTATGTCAGGCGCCATGGAAAAACGCCCGTTGCCCGGCCGGCCGCCGGCGCCGCGCATTCTCGGCCCCGTGAACGGACTCGGCCTCTGGACCCTTTACGTCAAGGAGGTCCGGCGCTTCCTCAACGTCTATACCCAGACGTTGCTGGCGCCGATGATCGTCTCGCTTCTGTTCCTGGCCATCTTCGCGCTCGCCCTCGGCGGGCTCCGGCGCCAGGTGGGCGGCATCGACTACATCCATTTCCTGGCGCCCGGCCTCATCATGATGACCATGATGCAGAACGCCTTCGCCAACACCTCGTCCTCGATCGTCATAGCCAAGGTGCAGGGCAACATCGTCGACGTGCTGATGCCGCCGCTTTCGGCCGCCGAATTGACCTGCGGCATCGCCGGCGGCGGGCTGACCCGCGGCGTCATGGTGGGTTTGGCCTCGGGCCTGGCGATGTGGGTCTTCGTGCCGCTGCGCCCGCACGCTCCGCTGCTGATCGTGTACTATGCCGTCAACGCTTCGCTCATGCTCGCCCTGCTCGGCATGGCGGGCGGCATCTGGGCCGAGAAGTTCGACCACATCGCCGCGGTCACGAACTTCGTCATCACGCCGTTCTCCTTCCTCTCCGGGACGTTCTACTCGATCGAACGCCTGCCGCCGGGCTGGCAGCTGGCGGCCCATTTCAATCCCTTCTTCTATCTCATCGACGGCTTCCGCTACGGCTTCATCGGCCGGGCGGACAGCTCGCTGTGGCTCGGGGCGCTCGTCGTCCTCGGCGTCAACGCTTCGCTCTGGCTGCTGGTCCATCGCATGTTTGCGTCCGGCTACCGCCTGAAGGCCTGACCGTGACGGCGAGGCCGGCGCCGCTGCCGCGTCCGCTCGGGCCGTTCAACTGGCGCGGCGTCTGGGCGCTCTACCGGCGCGACATCGTCCGTTTCCTGCGCTTCGCCGGCGAATCGCTGGCCGGGCCGGTGATGTCCAGCCTGATGTTCCTGGCGGTCTTCGAGCTTTCGATCGGCGGCGTGGAGATGCTGCCGGGCGTGCCGCTCGGCGCCTTCATCGCACCCGGCCTGGTGGTCTTCAGCATGGCCCATTCGGCCTACGAGAACGCCGCGGTGCCGATGCTCTACGACAAGATGGAAGGCATGATCGGCGATATCCTCAGCGCGCCGCTGCGCCCCGGGGAAATCGTGCTCGCCTATACGCTCTCCGGCGCGAGCAACGGGCTCCTGTCGGGCGTCTCGGTCCTGCTGCTCATGGCGCTGTTCGTCGATCTCGCGGTACCGCATCCGCTAGTGGCGCTCGCCTTCGGCCTGTGCGGCGCCGTGCTCTTCGCGCTCGCGGGACTGATCGTCGGCGTCTGGGCCGACCGCTGGGACGGCTACAGCGCGGCCCAGACCTTCGTCGTGCTGCCGCTCGGCCTGCTCTCCGGCGCCTTCTTCACCCTCGACAGCCTGCCCGAGGCGGCGCGCCTGGCGGTGCAGTTCAACCCGACGTACTACGTCGTCAACGGCCTCCGCTACGGCTTGGTCGGTGCGGCCGAGGGCTCGCTCTGGTTCGGCGCCGCTCTGCTGGTCGGGCTGATCCTCGCGCTCGGCGCGCTCGCCTGGCGCATGATCGCAACCGGCTACAAGATCAAGAGCTGACGGCGGTTGCGTAACGTCCCGGCCGTGTAACATCTTGGCGCCGTGTAACATCTTGGCAAGGAACGCGATGCTAACGTGCCCGCGTTCGAGGTTCAGCGAATCGAGGTCCGTCATGCCGCGCCCCCTGGCTTTCCCGCTCTCCGCCGCCCGCCTGCTGCGCCTGGCGCTGGCGCTCAGCCTGCTCGTCGTTCTGGCCGGGCTGCGTCCGGCGCTGGCCGGGGACGACATGCCCTACGGCGAGGGCCTGCTGTGGCGCATCGAGCGGCCCGGCGTCGCGCCGAGCCATCTCTTTGGCACGATCCACGTGACCGATCCGCGCGTGCTCGACCTGCCGGGCCCGGTGCGCGCCGCCTTCGAAGCGTCGAAGAGCGCGACCTTCGAGGTCGTCATGGACGACAGCATCCGCATGAAGCTGGCCCAGGCCATGGTGCTGACCGACGGGCGCACCCTCGACGGCCTGGTCGAGCGCCCGCTCTACCAGCGCACCGTGGACGCCGCCGCGAAGTACGGGCTGCCGGCCGAACAGCTGCGCCATCTCAAGCCCTGGGCGATCGCCATGATCCTCAGCGTGCCGCAAGAGGAACTGCTGCGCTCCGCCTCGGGTGTGCAGCCGCTCGACCAGTATCTGCAGGGCGAGGCGCGGCGCCTCGGCATCCCGCTCTTCGGTCTGGAGACGGTCGAGGAGCAGATCGGGCTGTTCAATGACCTGTCGGCCCCCGACCAGGCCGCCGTGCTGTCCTCGGCGGTCGACCAGAACGCCGAGATCGCCACGCTGTTCGAGGACCTGACCCGACAGTACCTGGCCGGCGACCTGGCGGCCATCCATGCCAGCATGGAGAAACAGTCCAAGGACATGGATCCGCGTTTCGTGGAGGTCTTCCTGCTGCGCTTCAATGACGCGCGCAACCGCACCATGGTCGAGCGCATGGCGCCGCGCCTCGCGGCGGGCGGCGCCTTCATCGCCGTCGGCGCGCTGCACCTGCCGGGCAAGAAGGGCCTGCTCAGCCTGCTGGCCGAGCAGGGCTACAGCGTGTCGCGGGAGTACTGAGCCCCGGGTGAGCCCCCGGGTGAGCCCCCTGGTGAGCTCCCGTGTGAGTCCCCGGGTGAATCCCTGGGGAGCCGGCGCGCTCGCCGCGGCCGGCTCGGTTGACAGCCACCCTGATTGTTACAATAGTCTGGCCGCTTGACGCGCCGGCCGCGCCTTTCCGCGCGGGCGGCCGCGACTTTTTGGAGACTCACGCCGTGTCCGACGCCTTGATGCCGACCTACGCCCGGGCGCAGCTCGCCTTCGAGCGCGGCGAGGGGCCCTATCTCTACACCGCCGACGGCCGGCGGTTCCTCGATTTCGCCGCCGGCATCGCGGTCAACGCGCTGGGCCACAGCCACCCGCACCTGGTGGCCGCGCTGAGCGACCAGGCGGGCAAGCTGTGGCACGTCTCCAATCTCTACCGCATCCCGGAGGGCGAGCGCCTGGCCGAGCGCCTGGCCGCCAACAGCTTCGCGGACCGCGTATTCTTCAGCAATTCGGGCGCCGAGGCGGTCGAAGGCGTGATCAAGCTGGCGCGCCGCTATCACCATCACGCCGGCCACCCGGAGCGCAACCGCATCATAACCTGCGGCGGCGCGTTCCACGGCCGCACGCTGGCGACGCTTTCCGCCGCCGGCAACCCGAAGTACCTGGAGGGCTTCACGCCGGCCTGCGAGGGCTTCGATCAGGTCGCCTTCGGCAACCTGAACGAGCTGCGCGCCGCGATCACCGGCGAGACGGCCGCGGTGCTGCTCGAGCCGGTCCAGGGCGAAGGCGGCGTGCGCGCCGCGGATCCGGAGTACCTGCGCAGCCTGCGCAAGGCCTGCGACGAGTACGGCCTGCTGCTGCTGTTCGACGAAGTGCAGTGCGGCATGGGGCGCACCGGGAAGCTCTTCGCGCACGAATGGGCCGGCGTGCGGCCCGACGCCGTGGCCCTGGCCAAGGGGCTGGGCGGCGGCTTCCCGATCGGCGCCATCCTGGCGACCGAGGCGGCGGCCGCGGGCATGACCGTCGGCGCGCACGGCAGCACCTTCGGCGGCAATCCGCTGGCCATGGCGGTCGGCAACGCGGTGCTCGACGTCATCCTCGGCGAGGGCTTCCTGGACGGCGTGCAGAAGGTCGCGGCGCTCCTGCGCGGCCGGCTCGACGACCTGGTCGGCCGGCATCCCGAGGTCTTCGCCGAGGTGCGCGGCCTGGGTCTGCTGCTCGGCCTGCGCTGCGGCGTGCCCAACGCCGAGATGGTGGCGCGCCTGCGCGACGCCGGTCTGCTGACCGCCGGCGCGGCGGAGAACGTGATCCGCCTGCTGCCGCCGCTGATCATCGAGGCGCGCCACGTCGAGGAGGCGGTCGCCATCCTCGACCGGGTCGCGACCGACTGGGCCAAGGCGGCCTGAGGCGGCGATGACCAAGCACTTTCTCGATCTCACCGGGCTCGATACCGCGACGCTGCGCGAGGTGCTGAGCGTCGGGCTGGACTTCAAGCAGGGCAAGCCGCGCGGCGGCGAGCCGCGGCCGCTCGCCGGCAAGGCGCTGGCCATGGTGTTCGAGAAGCCCTCGACGCGGACCCGGGTGTCCTTCGAGCTGGCCATCCGGCAGCTCGGCGGCGACGCCATCGTGCTGGAGCGCGGCGGCAGCCAGCTCGGCCGCGGCGAGACGGTCGCCGACACGGCGCGCGTGCTGTCGCGCTACGTCGACGCCATCATGATTCGCACCACCGACGAATCGAAACTGCGCGAGATGGCCGCGTACGCCAGCGTGCCGGTCATCAACGGCCTGACCGACAAGACCCATCCCTGTCAGCTCATGGCCGACGTGATGACCTTCGAGGAGCACCGCGGACCGATCGCCGGCAAGGTGATCGCCTGGTCCGGCGACGGCAACAACATGGCGGCCTCGTGGATCCACGCGGCGGTGCGCTTCGGGTTCGAGTTGCGCCTCGCCTGCCCGGAGGCGTTGGTGCCGCCGCGCGACGTGCTGGACTGGGCGACGCGCGAAGGCGGCCGCGTCCTGGTGACGCCCGACGTTGCGGCGGCGGTCGGCGGAGCGCATTGCGTGGTGACCGACACCTGGGTGTCGATGGGCGACGACGACCGCGACAGCGCGAACCGGCACAACCTGTTGCGGCCCTATCAGGTGGACGACCGGGTGATGGCGATGGCGTCGCCCGACGCGATCTTCATGCACTGCCTGCCGGCCCACCGCGGCAACGAGGTGACCGCCTCGGTGATCGACGGGCCGCAGTCCGTGGTCTGGGACGAGGCGGAGAACCGCCTGCACGCGCAGAAGGGTATTCTGTACTGGTGCCTGACCTGAGATCCGAAGACGGCGCCCTGCCGGCGTTGCCCGAGGAGGATCTGGTTCAGCCCTTTCTGCTGGAGTCCTCCGGCATTCGTGGCGATCTGGTGCGCCTGGGCCGCGCCGTGAACCGCATCGCCACGCGGCACGACTACCCCGAGCCGGTAGCCCGCCTGCTCGCCGAGATGCTGACCCTCGCGCCCATGCTGGGCAGCCTGATGAAGTTCGACGGCGTGTTCACGCTGCAGACCAAGGGCGACGGGCCGGTGCCGGTGATGGTGGCGGATATGACCTCCGAGGGCCACCTGCGCGGCTACGCCGCACTGCGCGAGGCACAGCTCGAGACCCTGTTGGCGCAGGCCCCGGACGAGCCCTATGGCGTCGAAGCGCTGCTCGGCCGCGGCTATCTGGCCTTCACCGTCGATCAGGGGACGCACAGCGAGCGCTATCAGGGGATCGTCGAATTGCGCGGCGCCAGCCTCGCCGACTGCCTGCAGCACTATTTTTTGCAGTCCGAGCAGATCCAGACCGGCGTGCTGGTGACAGCGCGGCGCGACGCGCGGCGGCGCTGGCGCTCCGCCGGGATCGTGCTGCAGCGCGTGCCGCCGGAGGGCGGCGGCGCCGCCGAGCGGGCACGCGCACGCGTCCTCGAGGTCGACGAGGACGCCTGGCGGCGCGCCATGATCCTGCTCGCGAGCTGCACCGAGGCCGAGCTTGTCGACCCCGACCTGCCGGCCAACGATCTGCTCTATCGCCTGTTTCACGAGGAGGGCGTGCGCGTCTTCCGGCGCCGCGCGCTGCGCGACCGCTGCCGCTGCCGCCGCAAGCGCCTCGAGGCGACGCTGCGCAGCCTGCCGCGCGCGGAGATCGACGACCTCATGATCGACGGCGAGGTCGTGGCGACCTGCGAATTCTGCCGCAAAACCTACCGGTTCGACCGCGCGGCGCTCGACCGTATCTACGCGTCTTGATCCTGCCCGATTCGCGGCGTAAGGATCGCTTCGTTCGGGGTCTCCGTCGATTCGCCTGCCATTGCGAGGAGTCTGCCATGCCGCGCCCGTCCTTCGCGCCCTTCGCGCTGGTCCTCGTGGCCGGCCTTGCGGCGCTCGCCGCCTGCACCACCCCGCCGCCGCAGAACGCCTTCCCGGACATCACCTTCGCGCACGAGACGCCGATTCGCCTCGACGTGCGCGAAATCACCGTCGAGCAGGCCTACAAGCCGCCCTTGACGCCGCCCAACGTCGAGCACCTCTTCCCGGTGCGGCCGGGGCAGGCCGCGATGCGCTGGGCGCGCGACCGCCTGGTGGCCGCCGGATCGACGCGCCGGGCGCGCTATATCGTGCGCGACGCCTCGGTGGTCGAGACGTCGCTGAAGCGGTCGGAGGGCCTGACCGGCCTGCTCACCACGGAACAGTCGGAGCGCTACGACGCGCGCATCGTGGTCGAGATGCAGATCATCGGCGACGACGGCCGGATCGAAGGCAGCCTGACCGCCAAGGCGGAGCGGTCGCGCTCGGTCCCCGAGGACATCACCCTCAACGAACGCGAGCGCGTCTGGTTCACGATGACCGAGGACCTGATGAAGGAGCTCGACGGGCAGCTCGAGCAGACGATCAAGTCGACGTTCTTCCCCTTCGTCGTCCTGTGACGGGATTGTGACCGGGAGCGGCGCGTGAGGCGCGCATGATCGGCGTTTTCGATTCGGGCCACGGCGGCCTGACCATCCTGCGCGCTGCGCTGGACCGCATGCCGGGCCGCCGCTTCACGTACCTCGGCGATCACGCCCATGCGCCCTACGGCGGCCGCCCGCCGGAGGAGATCTACGAGCTGACGCGGGGCCACGTGGACCGGCTGTTCCGGGCCGGCTGCCGCCTGGTGCTGCTCGCCTGCAACACGGCGGCGGCGATCGCACTGCGCCGGCTGCAGCAGACCTGGCTGCCCGAGGCCTGGCCGGAGCGCCGCGTGCTCGGCGTTCTGGTGCCCGTCGTGGAAGAGGTCACGCGCGTGCCCTGGCACGTCAAGACGCCGCCGCCCGGCATCGAGGAGCCGGAGGTCGTGGCGATCTTCGCGACCCGGGCGACGGTCGACAGCAAGACCTATCCGACCGAGATCGGCCTGCGCGCGCCGCACCTGATCGTGGTGCAGCAGCCCTGTCCCAACCTGGCCGCGAAGATCGAAACCGACGCGCTCGACGGCGTCCTCGAAGGACAGGTCCGCGGCTACGTGGCGCGGCTGCGGGCCAAGCTGGACGGCGGCGTGCCGGACAGCGTGATCCTGGGCTGTACGCATTACGCGCTGGTCGAGCGCATGTTCGCCGACGCGCTGCCGCGCGGCGTGCGCATCCTGTCGCAGCCGGCCTTGGTCGCCGCCAGCCTCGAGGACTATCTGCGACGGCATCCCGAATTCGACGTGCCGGCCGGGCCGGACGACGAGACCCGCTGCTACACGACCGGCGATCCGGCGAAGGCGACGGCCCGGGCCGCGCGATTCTTCGGCGACCGGATCGAGTTTCGGAGCTTGCCGCCTGGATAATCCCGCCCGCGCGACGGGCGGCGCCGCCGGTCAGCCGCGCCAGAACCCCGGGGTCAGCAGCACCAGCACGGTGAACAGCTCCAGCCGCCCGAGCAGCATGCCCGCGGCGAGCAGCCACTTGGCGCCGTCGGGCAGCGTCTTGTAGGTGCCGGCCGGCCCGATGATCTCGCCCAGCCCGGGCCCGACGTTGGCGATCGCCGAGGCGGCTCCGGAGACGGCCGTGATGAAATCCAGCCCCATGAAGCCCAGGCCCATCGCCAGGAAGCCGAAGCAGCCGACGAAGAGGAAGAAGAAGCCCATCACCGAGGCGGAGACCGCTTCGGGAATCGGCCGCCTGTTGTAGTAGGGGAAGAACACGCCGCGCGGGTGCAGCAGCCGCTTGAGCTGGGTCACCGCGGTGGCGTGCAGCACCTGGAAGCGGAAGATCTTGATGCCGCAGGTGGTCGAGCCGGCGCAGCCGCCGACGAACATGAGCACGAACATGATCGCCATGGCGAAACCGCCCCAGTCGTCGAAGGCCGCGGTGGCGTAGCCCGTGCCGGTCATGATCGAGATCGCGTTGAAGGCGGCGTAGCGCAGCGCCGCGCCGCCCTCCATGATGCGCTCCATCCACAGCCAGAACGCGACCAGGCCGACCGAGAGCACGATGATCGACAGGAACCAGCGGACCTGGCTGTCGCGCAGCACCGCGCGGAAGTTGCCGCGCGCCGCGCGCAGATAGAGCACGAAGGGCAGGCTGCCCAGGATCATGAAGACGCAGATCGCCCAGTCGATCGCCGCGCTCTCGAAATTGGCGATCGAGCGGTCCGAGGTCGAGAAGCCGCCGGTGGCGATCGACGTCATGGCGTGCGCGATCGCCTCGAACCCGGTCATGCCCAGGATCCACAGGGTGATCGCCGCGACCGCGGTGAGCGCGACGTAGACCACGCTGATGCCGCCGGCGATCTGCGCCGCGCGCGGCAATACCTTGTCGGCCTCGAAGGCCTCGACGCGAAACAGCTGCATGCCGCCGACCTGCAGGATGGGCAGCACGGCGACCGCCATGACGATGATGCCGATGCCGCCCAGCCACTGCAGGACCGCGCGCCACAGCAGAATGCCCGGCGGCGCCTGGTCGAGCCCGACGATCACCGTGGCGCCGGTCGTGGTGATGCCCGACATCGATTCGAAGAAGGCATCGGTGAAGTCGAGGTTGAGCTGGGAATAGAGGAACGGCAGCGACCCGAAGAGCGCGATCACCAGCCAGGCCAGGTTGGTCATGAGGAAGGCCTGGCGCAGCGAGAAGCCGCGCCAGCCCGAGCGCGTCGTCAGCATCATCGAGACGCCGATGAACAGCGTCGTCGCCGCCGCCGCCGTGAAGACCTCCCAATCGGGATGGCCCGACAGCGCATCGACGATCGCCGGGATCACCATGGCGAGCGCCAGAATGGACAGCAGCGTGCCGAGGACGAATATGACCGGTCGGAATTCCAGCATGGTCCGCGGCCGTCCTCGTTCAGGGCCGCTTGCGCTCGGTTTGCGCGCGCGCCGCCGCCGTCACGTGCTGCGGCCGAGGTTGCCCGGTCCGTTGAGCAGCGCGAGGAACTCCCGCCGCGTGCGGTGATCGCTGCGGAACCGTCCCAGCATGCGGCTCGTCACCATGGTGGAGCCCGGCTTGTGCACGCCGCGCGTCGTCATGCACTGATGGCTGGCCTCGATCACCACGGCGACGCCCTGCGGTTCGAGGACGTCGTTGATGGTGTTGGCGATCTGCGCCGTCATCTTCTCCTGGATCTGCAGGCGCCGCGCATAGGCGTCGACGACGCGGGCCAGCTTGCTGATGCCGACGACGCGGCGGTCGGGAAGGTAGGCGACGTGCGCGCTGCCGATGATCGGCATGATGTGGTGCTCGCAATGCGACTCGAAGCGGATGTCGCGCAGCAGGACGATCTCGTCGTAGCCCTCGACCTCCGAGAAGGTGCGCTTCAAAAGGTCCATGGGGTCGATGAGATAGCCGCCGAAATACTGCTCGTAGGCGCGCACCACCCGGTCGGGCGTGCCGCGCAGGCCCTCGCGCGCTGGGTCGTCGCCGGCCCAGCGGATCAGCGTATCGACCGCCGCCATCGCCTCCTCGCGGCTCGGCCGCTCCTCCGGCGGCAGGCCGCCGTTGTTGGTCGAGAAGGTCGTCGGCGCGTCGCTATAGTCTTCCTTCACGGTGCCCCCGTTCGGCTCCTTGTCCGTTGCACGCCCCGGCGCCGAAGCCGGCGGCTCGCGGAATCGCGTGAGCGTGTCGCCGCGCCCCGACGGCGCGCGTCAGTTCAACTGCACCGGCTGGTGGGGGCTGTCCAGGGAAAACGCCGGAATGGCGACCTCGAAGTGCTGGCCGTCGTCCGTGGTCATCTCGTAGCTGCCGACCATGATCCCCGAGGGGGTCGGCAGCGGCGTGCCGCTGGTGTATTCGAAGGATTCGCCGGGGCCGAGGCGCGGCTGCTCGCCGACGACGCCGGCGCCGCGCACCTCCTGCATCCGCCCGAGCGAATCGGTGATCTGCCAGTGGCGGTTGAGCAGCTGCACCGTCGTCGTGCCGGTGTTCTCGATGTGCACCTGATAGGCCCAGACGTAGTGGTTGTCGGCCGGGGCGGACTGTTCCTCAAGATAGATCGGCTTGACCGTGACGCAGATCGGACCCGTCTTCTCGCGATACATGGATCTACACTCCGTTACCTGCCGCGGCGGGAAGAAACCGTCACCCGTCAACATTTTACGCGCCCTGCCGGGACTTGTCCAAGCGGCTCGGCAGGGCCTCGCGGACGGCGCGCGGCGCGCGAGTCCGCGGCGCCGACGCAATTCTAGCCGGCGGCCGGCGCGGTGCGGTCGCGGCCCGGCGCGGCCGTCGCCGCTGCCGCATTCCCGTCGCCGTCGAACGCGCCGATCTCCAGGATCGGCCCGCCGGCCGCCTCCGCGTCGGCCGGATCGTGGGTGACCAGCAGCGTCGGCAACGACTTGGCCCGAGCGTGCGCGAAGACGAAGCG